>Ga0302186_10000718_pt1 | contig 28872 bp, 13 predicted proteins | sample II_Bog_E1_2_FD_198782 | JGI IMG/M metagenome (GOLD analysis project Ga0302186, IMG submission 198782) | Peat permafrost microbial communities from Stordalen Mire near Abisko, Sweden - II_Bog_E1_1 | ecosystem: Environmental > Terrestrial > Soil > Wetlands > Peat | place: Sweden: Abisko... | reverse complement strand
CGAGTCCAAGATACAATTTCGAAATCAAAGATTTAAGGGATCGTGCTATGGACTAGAAATTATCCCCAAGTGGATTAAATAATAGTGTATGGACTGACCTGATGACCCACAGTAGCAGTTTCTAATCTGCTCGAATATAGTCTTCCCAATGTTTAAGCACTCTTTCTTCCAAAATTAGTAATGAAATTTCAAGCATAAACTCTAAAATTGACAATTTAAACAACAGAATTTAGAAGACAATTACTAATTAATTACAATCTCTGTATTAAAAGATCAAGACTATCTTTGAAAACGCTTTTAAAGAAAGCAAAAGATATATGAAGTAATATGTCAAAAAATAATAATTAGAGCTAGCAGGAGAGCTTATAAGAATGAGGGAGATTTTGCTTAAATAGCAAGATAAAATAGATGCAATGAAGAATCAGTTGACCAAACCTCAATGGAAAAAAGTTGCAGGAGAGATACTATCAACTGATTTGTAAAATAGAATAGAGGAAATCATAAAAAAGAGCAATTATTTACAAATCAAATAATGAGAGCTGGGCAACATTGGAGGGCTTAGAATTAAAAATATCAAAAAATAGTTAAAGGAAATTATAAAATTAAAATCTTGATGCATTGATGTATACGATAAAGCTTATTTTGAGGATAATACATATTGTCTTAAGATAAACGAGCAGTCAAACTTTATGTTTTATATTATTGAAGCAAAACAGATATTCTATTGGTGCTTTAAAAAAGATAAAAGCATTATTTTGTGCAAATAATCAATATATTTTCCAATATAAAATAGAGCATTTGTTATATTAAAAGGTTAAATATTGTATTATTTCTTGAAAATACTCCATTCTAAAAGCAAGCTGATTCTGTTATGTAATATTATTTTAAAATGAAACAAAACTTATAGAAAAAGTTTGATATCAAATAGTCAGAAAAACCATAATCAACAAATAATCAATTATAAGAATTCTAGTGGATTAAATCTAAGCTTGGATTAACCAATGACAATGATTTTTAGGAACTACTCTAAATATTTTCAGAGTTTGATACAGATAATAGCGGCAGCGTTTCAATTAAGGAGTGGCGTTAAGCCATGAAAAGATTTGGGCACGATGCCTCTGAATAATAGATTTCGGAATTACTACGTTAAAATAATATCCAACCTGAACAAGAATTAACTTTGTTTGAGTTTATAGGACTCATTAATAGGTATTCATATTGCTAAAATTAGAAAAAAATAAAATATGAAAGGACAATATCATAACTAACTCTCAAGAGCGTTTAGACTATTTGATAAAGATTTGGATGGCGTCATCACAGCAAAATAATTGAAATAAGGATTAGAAAGATCGGGAGAAACCATGCGGCTTGAGGATTTATAACTATTAGTTTCAATTGGCGATAAGGATGGAGATAAAACTATTAACTTCAACTAGTTTTGTCATATAATGACTTTAAAATGATATAGAATATGAATCGCTATCATAACCTAAAGAAAATTAAAGAAGATCTTTTAAAAATATTTTAAAATGCCTCAAAATTATTACGAATATCATAAACAAAAATCTTTGAATTATTTTGTTTTTTCATTTAATTAAGAATTTTAATTTACTCTAGAGATTTGTTATTATTGATAATATTATAAAAGCTAAGTAATCAAATATAATAATAATTATTCACTAAATTTTATTTTCTCAACTACAACATTAACAGATTTTATCTGCTATTCCTTTCAATTCATTTCGGAGCTAATTTGGAAATAGGTTTGCAACTGCTTCATCTCTGAGTTATTTGATTAGGCTAAGAGACACTATTATGCTAAATGATTGAGGAAATTCATTGCTACAGGCCAATCAATGATGTTAACTTCAATGATGGGTGCACACAAAGTATAAGCTTTTATCAATCGATTGATGACTTCTAGAAGTCCTTTCTAATCCGCGGAAAAAATATATTGAGTTACTAATATGGGAATTATATTTATATTTTGTTAGCAAAATTGATAATTTCATACTATTTTTACCTTAAAAAAGATGTATTATGAGAAGGAATAATTTCTACTTGATATTAATGATTTCTGAATTACTTTATTTACTCACATCTTTAGATAATTATTGATTTCTTTGTAGATAACGCTTACAATATTTGTAGAAACGTTAATAATTGAAGATGGGAGGTATGTGCATCACCGAACTCAATAGGCAAAAAGTTAAAGAAACCGCCAATTTAGAGATCCTTAATCCTAAACTGTAAAACATCAAATATTTAGAGTTTTCGATTGGAGGTACTGGCCTAATAGTCGTCATGTTAATTTTCGCGACATATCATCAATCACTACCAAAAAAGTTTAAATTGCTCTAGCAGACGGACAATCAACTACTCTTCTCCTCAATGATGATAAAACGTCAGACAAGGCAGGAGTCAAGGGCACATAGTGCACAATAAAGAGAATCCATAATGTCTATTCTATAAAATTCTAAACGAAATAAGTTTGGAGATGTGCAAATGACTGGATGTAGCTCAACTAAAGGGACACATACATGATTGGTAACACTTCCTACAAACTAAGCAGATTTGTGAGATAAAATAATTATAGGTAGCATGAAATAAGTTCGATTGCTGAAATTTCAAGAGTAGAATCACGAATCTCTTATTAAGATGCTAATATTCGCTGTAGAATATGCATATCATCAAAGTAAAGTGAGGAAGATCCTCTTATTAGCCCCTGCATGTGTTCAGGTTCAATCAAATATATGCATCTTAAATGTCTTAGTAGATGGCTATTTGGAGATATTTCTGCATAGACTAATTTTATCAGTTTATAAACGAAAAAAGCTAAATGTGAACTCTGCAAAACTGATATTTCTGGTAATTATTTAGTGAAATAGACAGTTAAGCATATAGGAAGGCTATTGCAAGTGTTCTATCTGGCGAACACTAAATTGCCCCACCTTTCATAATTTTGGAGGGAAGAACACGAAGTCGATAAGCAGGGAATATTAAAAATTACATGATTTTATCTTTTGCTGAAAAAAAGAAATACAAAATTGGGCGTAGCAAGGAGGCAGACATTTGCGACAAAGCTGATCCATTAATATCGCGCATAAACTCTCTTATCTCTGAGGTCGATGGTAAATCTCTCCTCATTAAGGCCGCGTATTCATCCGTGATAACTAATCTAAACACGGAACGAGCGTATTATTGCCCAATCCCATTGTAATATCTCCACAAAACAGCCATTAAAACCTTTTATTTCAGAATATTAACCTCTCAATTGCATATAAAGATTCTAAGTGATGGATAGATTACTTTATAAGGTTTTATATATCCTATTTTACACAACATAATAATGTCTAAATTAATCATTTTTTCTTTTTGTTTAATTCTTCACTACTCTTTTTGCTATAAAATTCTAATTTGTTTAACACCTTTATTTAATCAGGAAAAAGGGCTTTTGGAGATTAGTAAAAGTATGGATGTTCTAATGCTTCATTTAAGGATATTCTGCTATCAGGATCCCACTTTAACATTTTTCCTAGAAGGTCAAGACATTTTTAGCTAGCATTGCGGAAGTATAGTTTTAGATTATTTTTACGATTTGTGCTAAATTTTTATACTTCCTTGCGATATTCTTTGTGCTGTTCTTCAAAAAAATCAGGCCAATCATCTTTTGTGGGATAACCGATGACCTCACAAATTGTTTGGAATTGATGAATCTATGTGTTACCTTGAAAAAGTGGAGTCCCTTGCTTAAGAAGTTCAGCGATAATACATCCAATAGACCAAATATCAACCGAACGACTGTATTATTTCATCTTTAATAGTAATTATGGAGCTCGGTACCAAAGGGTTACCACTTTGCGAGTGAGAGGTCGGGAAGGTTTTTCTGAGTGATTTTATCTTTACGAAACTATCTTGCTAGGCCAAAGTCTGCGATTTTTAATATTCCCTTGCGATTGAGAAGCAAGTTAGTGAGTTTGAGATCACGGTGAATAATATAGTTAGAATGTGCGTAACTAATCTAAATCTACTTAAAATTACACCCTTTATCAGTTGCAAGGAGAGGCATTTTATTTATCCTTCGCTAAAACAAGCTTTGTCAATCAGCATTTGACTTAAGAGCTTGTATAGATCAATTTCACAGTACTCAAAAACGAGAAAGACGCTGTCACTCTTATGTCCTACCACGACTTCCTTGAGAGTAACTATATTAGGGTGTTCGCTAAGTTGACGTAAAATCTTAACTTATCTCAAAGACGTGATAGGGAAACCGCCTTGAGTATCCAATACTTTCATTTTCTTGATAGCATACTGTTCGCCTGTACCTTTATCGCGGGCGAAGAACACAATTCCATAAGTGCCTTCCCCTATCATATCTCCCTTCTAAAACTCACCTATAAAGCGACAGTTTTCTGAGTGCATAAACTCCTCAATTATAAAATCAAAATATTATAAAAATCAATCAAAGTCCTCTACTTCTTCAAAAACACTATTTTTCATTTTAAAGAAAAATATTAATAAAATTATACCAAATGTCAAAGAAAGGATTTTTAAAGATTAAATTTTATTCAGTAGAAAGCACTAGAATAGATAATAAAAAGTGTTTAGTAAGAGCAAGATTAGCAGATGCGGAAGTGACCATCTCAGTACCAGATCAAACTGAATAGCATTATCATTTGCTACCAGTATCTTAAATTTTGCAACTATCTATCCTTGGAGATAATTCTGCACTTGGCTATTTCTAGCTGCCTCTGAAAAAATTGTTCTAATATCCCTTTAAAAAACATTTAATCACTGTTAATTGTGTCACAAAGGATGCTCAAGATGGTAGTGTGCAGGCCGATGTATTTGGAGTTGTTAAACTATCGATTGAGTATATGGAAAATCAAGTGGCTAAATTTGATATATTTATTCAAATCGTCATAATTACATTAGATAAAGTGGAACTTGGAGGAAAGGAATTATTTGTTGAGTGTACAGTGGGAAACGTATCCTCTCAAACAACTGTTAAACAAAGCAAGGAGGGAGGTTAATATGAGTGGAATGAGATACTGCCTTTCACCCTTTAAGCTATCCCTGGTAAAGTGGACTTTATTATCAAGGACAAGGATATGGTGAATGATGAAATTGTAGGAAAAGTTGTGATTGATCCACAAAGAGAGAATATGTTTACTTGTAAGAGCGGGAAGAAGGAAAACTAATTTAAAATATAAAATGAAGAACATCAGATATTGATAAGATTCACAACAACTTTTAAGCTTCAAGAGCAATGATAAATCATAAAGAAATAAATATATATTTTTATTCCATCAAAATAAACAATAATATCAAAAAGCTGCAATTTTGGAGATCAGGAATGCAATGTTTATTATTTAACTTGTATAGACTTTTAAAGTTAATGTTCATAATCTTTCTCTACAATTGATCAAGATATAAGAATTAATAATAATAAGTTGACTATTTTAATTTAAGTACAAACTCATGCATCCAAATAAGTAACTCATAAATAATTGCTTTTTATCCTAGACTTTTAGATTTGAGAAAAAGATCGAAATAAGTAGCTTTGTTAAAATTCAGATTAAGACCATCTTACGGAGGAGGATTTAAAATACTTGACAGAAAAATATTGTTTTCGAATTGTCAAAAAATTACAGTTAGGTAAAATGATTAGCAATTTAGTTTGCTGTCAAATCACTGCAGAAGGGATTAAACTTATTACGGAAAAAATGAAATAATTTTTGTTAAAACGTATAGAGATGTTAGATAAACACTGCACACGCAGATTTGGCGATGAATAATGGTATAAGATATCGGAAATTGATTTGGGTACTTATATTTAAATAAAGGATTTAATAGAATTGGAAATAGTGGGTGCGACTATCTGGCAAAAGTTAGTTGGTATATATCCAAGCTTTATCTAAGTAAAAAGTATGAAAAATAGGAAATAATAATATAACCAGTTAGGGAATTAGATTATTATCAAAAGAACGATGGCCAAATTTAACCCAGATTAATTTTGGTAAAATTAAAATAACTCAGGGGCTAATAGTATTGGAGATGAAGGATGTAAATGGTTGAGTAAAATTTAATGCTATAGTATGAAATAAATATTGTTATGTAAGTTGTCAGTTATTTATGGTCCAATAAAATTTCAAGGGTGGGATGCCGATGGCTGAGTAAAACCAACTGGAAATATCTTAAAAATTTAAAATTAAGTATGTTTATAATTATTTAGTATTGAATTAAATTCATGCAGATGGTTGTACATATCTAATCCACTGCGATTGGCAATATATGGACACATTTCTATTTTGTATTTTAAATAACATAAAGATAGGAATTAAATAGGAGATGAAGGATACTCTCAGCTACTCAAATCCAATTGGAACTGGAAAGGAATGAGAGAAATACGAGTCCGTATTTTTAATATTAGTTAGAGGACAACGATATGGATTCAACAGAACATCTTATATAATTATCCAAAAAACGTTTTCCAAGAGCAAGGATATAGTTGTGATGTTACTTAAAACATTAAATTAAATATTCCTTTAAAAACATATATCTTCTATAATATTTTAATAGTTTAATTAATTAAGTCTAAATATTGCAAAATAGAACTATCATTCGTTTATTATTAATCCCTACAATACAAATTTCTGCTTAAGCACTTTCTCGTTGATCAGGATAAACTCAGGCACGTAAAACTCATACATTTTGCAGACAAACTGGAAATCTGATTTGATCTTTCGTGAGATGATGAATTCATTGATGATCAAATGCAGAACAAATATTATTGAAGCAATTATTATAGAAATAGTAGCATTAAATTGCTGCTGAGTAATAATTCTAGAAGTAAACTCTTGCTACCATGTCATTATAGCATCTAATACAAAAGCCGCTTGAACGGATAAACTTAGAGTGAGCTCATCTAATTGAGCAGAAGTTAGTAGAATTTTGCCTTTCATATAATTCTATGCAACTTGTGATCCATATCGAATAAAAGTGGATACTCCTTACTTAAAGGTACCATTGCTGATTGTTTCGCATTTACTGACGTTAATTCCAACACTAATTAAGACTGCTGGATTATAAGTGCATGGACGACCAAAAAAATAATTTTTTTGTTTCAGGTAATAAGGTGACGTATCGTCGACTATTTGCCCAATATAATCAAAATTTCCAAACAGGAAATTTGAGGACATTACATCTGAATAACGATTTGGGTTAAACTGAATCTATTGAGGATATTGAAGACTATAATACTTTTCCATGCATCCGTAGCCATTGATCGGTCCAGTTGGAAAATATCGCAAAAAATAGAAACCAGCTTCTTCAAAATCTTATAGTTTTGAAAGAGTGAATATCATTTATATTTCAATTGATATGGTCAATGCTATGATAATGATCATTGATATGACAATGTAAAAGCGAAATTTAAGTTATTCCTTTTAACGATTCTTACCTATTAGCACTTTCTTTGCTTTTTTGTTTAAGATTACTTTTTCTTTTGCTTATTGAAAATAGATTTTTGTACTATCATTTTTGGATATTTATGATTTGTTCTTTGCTTTTGGAACTAGGTTTGCTTACTTAAACATCATATGAAAAGATTTTCTAATTAAATTCCAATAGCTTAATATCTTATTTATATCATTTATGCTAAAATCTCCCAGTATAAACATAATGTTTTTCATTTTTTATATAAAGGTATGAATACTGAAAAAGATAATTACCACGAACAAACAAAAAAGAACTGACTGTGCTATCATAAATCCAAGTTGTTTCATCTTCATTTGCTGAAATATAGTTAAGAAAGTTAAATGTAGTTGTATCTTAGTACTGTTCATCATGGTATCATAAGAAGGTTTTAAATAAGAATTGAAATGCCGAAAAGTAGTACCTGTGCGGTTTATAGGTAATATATTCAAAGAAGTTATGTCTGATACTATTTAGTAAAATAGATCAATTTAATTATATGTCATACCTTATATATCAGAATAATTGTAGTAAGGCGCATAATTTGAGGGAAGATTTAGAGTCGGATCAAACATAGTTTTCATTGTAATGGTTTGCTTTGAAGCTGCTAGCATGCTACTGGTAGCAGTAGCGATTTGGCTATTGATTTTAGTTTGATTTCCAACATTTAAGAATGATTTCATATAATTAGTTGCAAGAACCATAGGAAACCGATACATCGTCATAAAATTGATATACTGATTTCCGTAGCTATTAAGATTATTTGTATCACTTAATGTAATTTGCGAAAGAACAATTATGGAAATTAGAATAGTGAAGATAAATATCCTAGACAGTATTTTGAAAAATTAGATTTATTTTAAATTTTTAGGTGGTTGCAGCATCTCATCTTTAATAAAAATGTTACTTTAAAGAGATAAACTATTTAACTGTGTTACTTATTTGAATTGTTTATCAATATTTTATCGCCGTATATATTACTTTTTTTATTTTGGAGCTTATTTTGACATCCATTTGTATGAAGACATTTCATCTCCTTCAATAATTTCCGGTCTTTCATTGATTTTTAGCAAACATATGAACTCCAATCCCTTTTCAATATTGTAGTGAGCCTTGTAGTATTTTATTATGGGAAATGGTACATGTTCTTTATCCAAAAAACTTGTAAAGGAAATGTTATAAGAACTATCATTCGATATTAAACCAGATTAAATCCATTCTACAACTGCTTTACTATGTGATTATCTTATTTATTCAGGCATTAAAATATTTAACTGACATTCTTTTATTTCCTCTTTAGTATATAATGAATTTCTATAAAAGTTTTTGCTAACGTCAGTGATAATAAGCTAATCCTTCTCCATTATAGTTCTAATACAAAAACTATCAGGATCAAACATAATGGACTAAACAACAAGACTGCTGATATCTTTAGTTTCTTCTAAGAATATTTTTTAACTCTAAAAAATATCCCTGTTTGTGGATAAGATGTTAATTTAATCCATATCTTTAAGTTTAATTTTTTAATTTTTAATAAATAGCATGAAGTTTAAATACACATATTTCCAGTGTTTTTGGCAATTGAAGAACTTGGAAATATTTTTCCAATTTTTAGTAATTTAGTCAATTAATTAAAAATTTGCAATCATTTTTTATTTCAGAGATGATATGTCTAAAGCATCCTCTTAGAAATTACACCAAACTATTTAAGTGTTATGAAGATACTCTAAAATATCCTTCTTGATAATCTCAAAATATCTTTAGGCCTAGATGATATCCTCTATGCCCAGCTTATTCTCATATAGTTCACTATTCAATCTTTTATTTTCCTATTACGCAAGTAATTTTAGTTTTGAGATTTTAGTTAAATCTATGATGTTTAAATTAAAGTTGTTCAGTTGTTCAAGGTAGGTCATCATTACATACAAATTTCCCATCTCATTATATAAAAATTCACAATAATGGAGAAGAATCTATTTATTTTCTGTGAGTTTAATATTACGCTCGTAGAGACATTTTAACAAACATTTATAGCAGCTCTCTCTTTGATTGGAGAATTATTTAGGCTTTATCTTCATCTTTAACATTGGATCAAACATTTATTTTTATAAAAATGGACAATTTATCAGACACTCTTCTTGGGTATGAAAATTTAAATATCCAAAATACAATTATTCATCTTCTACATCCTCAAAGGAATTTTATAAAATTTCCAAGATATACAGCTCATAGGATTTCATTTTTCCTTTAAGATCTCTTTTGCCAATTTTTGTATATTTTCTATTTGTCATTCTAATTAATCCTAATACCACAATAAAGGTAATGGCAAATTTTGATATTTAGGTCATAGCCATTATGGGCATATTCTCTATCATATTATGAAGGATAACAATGATAAGTGATGAATATATTGAAACCATAAACTATACCATATCTTTGCAAAAGGATCTAAAGTACAAATTTCGACCCCATTTAAAAAACCAAATGAAGAAAATAATTCCAATAATTGAGTGAAACAGGCAAAAAAATTGATAACTTCCAGAATTGAGAAAAATAGCATTTACAATATAGGAAAGAAAAATGAAAGATTATAAGAGGATATTATGGAAAGTAGATGACATATACATTGCGTCTTTGCGAAACAAATAATTTTGCAAATAAACTGTATAGGCTAGAGTCATAATAAAGGAACATAAGAATATTATTATATTTTGCTGCCAGTTGAAAAGCAGTAAATAGGCTGATAAAGTCAGATCGACTTCTATGAATGAATTAAAAGAAGATAACACCTTTTGATTCAGCCATTGAAAACCAATTATTTTATGACCTGCTATAGCATCCACATAAACCGATTCAATTAGTATAATTTTTAATAGAACTGATGTTATTTGAAGAGTAATAATAAGGCTTGAACCACTATAAAATAATTATAGTAAATTACTGAAAAATTGGCCAGAATTTTATCCGGAAGTCATTTGTTGGGCAATGACTATATGAAATAAAAAAAATGCCTTAGATAGAGTTTTGAAAAAAAAAGAAATATTGTTTGTTTACTCCCTATGTATAAAGTTAACTTTTCCATTGATAAAGTCTTTGAGTGGACTTGAAGATTATTTTTTTATCGTACAATCCTACTAAAACATTTGCTCTTCAGTAATATTTTGCTCGTCCTTCATTTTTAAATATTATAAAGATGTTCAATGAGATTTAAATTTTCAGGAGGAATTTTAAGCACCAACTAACTTTCAGTTCGTTTTTAAATTGAAGATAAAATGATCATTTAATTCGGCTTTCTTGAAAAACCCCTAAAATATACATAAATTTTCCTGGTTAGATTGATGATCCGTATTTAAAAATAAAGAAAATATTTAGATTATTCCCAATCACCAAAAAAGATATTTTTTTAAAAAATTTACTAATCTATGATCTATCCGCATTAAAAAGATAGCTAGACATTTTAATATTTTTTTCATTAAGACTGACCTTATTTCTGAAAGTTACAAATTTAAAAATCATTTAACTATTTAATGATAAAAAACTACAAGGAAAACTGTTGAATAATTATCAAAGACAAAAGGATTATGATATCAAGTATAGCGTATTATTGTTCTTTCTATTTGTTTTATCATTAATTATTTTCAATTTAATCAAGCATTCAGACAATCCATCGATGACATTATTTATTGACAAACTTATGAATATTTATTTTATTGATGGTCCATTTGTAATTACTAAATAGTAATTGATGAAATGATATAGAGATGAAGCATGATTGAGTTAGAAAGAAAATATATCAACAGTTATTCATTCTCGAAATAGACCTCTTCTGCTTTATAATCTCATCTTTCTCGTCCTTTCTCATCCTGTCCAGTCCCATTCCTTTGGTTCTAAAGCCATAGTTTATCGAAGATTTAGTCTATTATCTATTGTTATCACCCGCAGCAATATTTACGACTAGCACTAGCTTGCTCTAAATTCATAAAAGAGTACTTTTAAAACGAGAGAGTCTTTCAGTAAGTGTGTCAGCTTGCTATCTCGATACAGTCCACAACCAGATTTATTACTATTGATGAAAAGAATAACATTTGAAAGTGCAGATAAACTCTTATTAATCCACGAGGATTCTTTATTCATAGCAGAATCACTTGAAAATACCTTTTCTGATCCAGCCAAATCAATTAAATTAATCTTGGATCGATATTTCTCCTGTGTTTTCCTATTATGGATATCAAGTATTACCATCGTAATAAAGTGAGATCTTGACTCATCACTTCGATCACTAGTTTTACTTTTTCTAGTTTTCAGAGCTTGGCAATAAATATCTTCCATGTTCTGCAAAGAATCTACTTTTAGAGTTGAAGAATTTAACAAATAAATATTACCTTCCTCATCTTCCTTGATTTAAATCGGTCGAGACTTATCTTGACGAATGAGATCATTGAATTTATCGTTATGGAGTTCAATCAGTTTGATTTAGATCTATGCTGTCATAAAATTTTGCTCATTTTCAATAGTCTTGAATATTTATTTAAACACTCTTGGAATGATGCCTGGGTTCTAGGGAGAACCATGCATAGTGTATGATTTTCCACTTCCAGTTTGGCCATAAGCGAATATCGAAAGATTAAATCCATCAAAAGCGCTCTGGACCAATTTCTTGATATCTTCAAATATTTTTTATTGAGAATTAGTATCATTGTGAAAGATTTTATCAAATTTATAGCATTTTTCTTGATCGATGAACAGCCTATCCTGAACTGCTCTTGCAAAGACATTTTGATATTGTTCATTCATGAGTTTTGGACGTATTCTGCAATATACTCTAAAGGCACCCTTCGAATCCTCTAATTAGTTATGTAACTTTCGTCTCTAAAGACTTTCTTTTTTTAATTTGAGCTCAAGGGTTTTGACCTGTATTTCTGCGATTTTTTGTTTAGTGATGTTATCCTAATAATCCTTCTCAATAATCTTGATTTTATCCTAAAGTTAACTGTAGCTCTGTTCACTGTTATCTCCGTTGTTATGATTAAATTCTTCAATACAGTAGGCCAGTTCCTCTTCCTTCTTGGCCAAAACCTCCTTCAATTTGATATTTTCGTCTTCACAATAACTGTATTTTTCTTATGAAATTTGCAACTATTCAATTAAATCATTGAGCTTTTCTTGTAGTATATTACGAAGACTGTTTTCCTTGAATCTTTACTCTTTTAAACTGTTATTGATTTCCTCAAGATTCTATTTTTCTCTCTGCAGATACTAGTTTATTTTTGAAAATTTAGTCAACTTTGAAATTAATCTATCGTTTTACTACCGTAAAAGCATTAGTGATCCACTCTCACATTAGCTACTGGCACAGAGTCGCTATTTTAGACTACTCTTGCTGGTATTTTAGTTCGATAGAAAAGCATTTGTATTTTATCGTATTTTAGTAAGATTCTTAACAACTTATTTGATAGAACTAAATAGAATAAACAGTCTTCCTTCCGCATGTAACTGAGCTTTTTCTTATTTAGTGAAAGTTCGTCCCAAATCTCTCTGCCGATCTGTCTCCTCCTTCTTACACAAATTTCGATATTTATTTTTCTGAATTTCAAAAAATTTAATCCACTCATCGACATCAGATTCAATAGGATCAATGAAAACTATACTGTCATGATTGCGCAGCATCACTTCTGAACTGTTTGTTGAATTTTTAGCAGCAGATAAACCTTTAGATTTCTGTAGATCTGTCCTTAAATGAGCCTAAGAGTTTTTGGTTCGATTAAACAAATTAGTTTTCTTTGTAAGAGTAAATATACCTCCAAATTGGCTTTTTAACTGCGTAGGACCATAATTTCATTGCTCAATTCTTTGATTTGACTGATGAGTATATTAATTTCGGTTTTATTCAACAACTACTCCTTCACCTGTTAAATGGTGTCTTCCTCTTTTTATTTTATCAACTTTTAAATGCACTGCTTATTTATTAGGATTGCCTCTTCCTGTTGCTTTTTTAGTATCTCTAAATTTTACATCTTTATTTTAATTTCCAAACATTGTTTGCAGGGAGTATTCTCATGCGCGCCTTCGCTATCTTTTTTTTAAATTTAGTTCTTTATGATGTTAAGGTCTTGTTCAACAATATTAGTTGATCCATAGGCTTCGAGTTAACTAATGAGGGAGGAAATGCTACCAATGTTAAGATCGCATTTGTTTTACGATTCGGCTAACCATTGGTTAAACTTTATGAAGACATACGTACTTTGGTTAGTTAGTTATTGGCAAGAGAGATAATTTCGACATCGTCACTGTGAAGTAATTCTCTGCCTTTTTCGTTGTTGCCCTTCTTTTGTTGTTTGCTGTTACCGCTACTAACTGTAAAGTTTAAACTTATGTCTTCACGTGGTATTTAAATTTGTTCATCCTCCTGTTCGTCTTGAAACATGTCTTCTATTAACTGTCTAATTCTAAGGGAAAGTACTCGTTAAGGTTCATTGCTCGGATAGTGTCGTTATGCTGATTATAAACGAATATAAAATCCATTTTGAAATACAGAAACAGCAAACTCATGATGCCATTCAAAACATGTAGAATGAGGAACAGATAAGAAGAATGAATTTCCTATCAGACAAGTTTATTTGTTTTAAAAATAATTAATAAACTTCATATTTTACATATCATCACTCGACGTAGCTCATTTGCCCATAGTTGATTCGGTCAATTTTGTTAGGCATCATCGCAATCATTTCTCTGGTCAACTCTACTTATTTTTCAAAGGAGTTTCTTATATCGGCAGGTAGCTCGGTTTGTATATAATTAATTATTCCTTGATAATGTTCCCAGGATGTTTTCAGGTATCCAACACGAGTCTTTCGATCGCTACTCATTAGTTTCGAAGTGGCCTTTGCGATATTTATTTTTGAGTTAATAATACTACGATAATACTGGTCGTTATGAGGAATATCTTTATCTTAAATAAGAGTAGTGATTATTTACTTGTAGTAGGCAATACTTTTGCGGCCTAACTCACAAGATTGATTGAGCTTTTCTTCGGTAGGTATTCCTTTTGCACCCAGCATAGCCACTCGCAGATTAAAGAGATCGTTGATTATTTCCGAGGTTTAAACTAATATCTTCTGCCAAGTTGCGGGATAAGCTTTGGGATTCAACTCTTTCAGCAGAGGTTCAAGCATCTACCTTCTCTTCTCAAGCATACTGGCTTTGCGATCGTTAGACTTTTCGAGCAGAGCTAGCGATTTGTATAACTTTGATTGGGAATGTAGAATTTAGATATGTTCAGTGACATAGCCATCAAGAACAAACACATCTAATGCTTTTTTAAACTGAGTATTCGCTTGCCTAAACAATGATTTACACCCCTCAATATCTGTTGGCAATGCCACTTGCGGAAAACTTTGCTAAAATTCTTTGAAGAGGAGGAGTTACTTACTAATGAGTTGGCTATCACCCTAGTTACAATCTTTATTTTCAATGCGCAGACAACTAAATTCTAGTAACTAGCCTATTAAATTTCCTAAACTAATGTGAATACTAGCACGTAATTTAAATTTCTTCCCTTCCGGTATAACTTTTGTTGCTAGCATTAGTAAATATTGAGACTGAGCAAAGTATTTACTGCCTTGGTAATATTCAGAAAGACCAATAAGGTTGTTTACAAATTATTTAAGCTCATATTTACCACTGTTGTGCTGACGCTGAAGAGTCATTCCACAGTAAGAGGCTGCTTTATCCTTTAATCCCATTTTTGTATAGGCCTGAGCAAGATAAAACTCTGTGAGTGTGTAGCTATCCTCAATTTGGTCATGATCGTTGCCACCCTAATAAAAGAAGCGGAAAGGTCTTCCTTTTGATTAGAATGATCTGTTATGATACACATTTTCCCCTGGTACTTCCTTAAAAGCTTAATATATTTGACTTGCTTTCACTAAACAACCAATTCCTTGATCTATTTACTCTCTGTTGACATAACTAAGCCCAAGCATATTGTAAACTACGATGAGGTATTGATAGAATTGAGCCACTTTTTGAGGAGAAAGTTGCACAAGTTATTTTAGAGCATTCTGATAACTCCGGATAGAATCACTGAGCTGCTCCACCTCATTGTATAAATCCCCCAAAGCGCAGTGTATTATAAATTTGTAGTTGTGTTCGACTTCGTTTATCCTTTTTAATAGCTCGATTGCCTCGTATTTGTGGACGAAAGGAGTTTACTCAGGAGCTCCTGCTCTCGTCAGTTGAAGTCCAGTTTCAACACCATTCTGAAAAACGGTTTCTAGCCAGAAGCGTTGTTGCTCTGTCTAAAGATCTTCCATTGATGGTTTGTTTATAATATATGAATAATATTTGTGATAAAATGAATGAAGTTGAATCATCAAATCTAAATACCTTAATAAAAATAAAAAAGCCTTTAATTTAGCATATTATTTTATCTACGAAATGTTTTGTGGATGATGATGAATTTGAAGATAGGAATTACTTTATTTTACTTCCCTATAAAATTTAAAATCATCTCATATTTAATAGACAATTTATTATGAGCAAACTATTTTTATTTTCCGGAGTTAGTTATTTTAAACCAGAAAGTTTTTTAAAAAGACTCGATTTTATGTCACATATTCAAGCGTACATTATCCATCAGAACGATTCTGCTAAACATTATGCCATTGATGATGGTGCTGATGAATTGTGGTGAATATTTTTGGCGTGATTCCGTTAAATCACGATATAAATTTAACTGCCAAAGCGGTTAAATTATATTTTAATTTGAAATTCATATGGGGAAGCAGAATCAGTAGGATATCAAAAAGGAAAAGGAAGCCCTCAGCAAAGTATATCGTGAGTTCTCTCGTCAAAAGTACAACAAGTACAAACACCAGTTCCCCAAGATGAGGGAATCAGAAATTGTCTCTAAGATTATTAAGGAATGGGATGCCCTCGATCTTGTTGCCAAAAAGAGTCTCCAGAAGGCTTATGAGGAGAAGAATTTCCTCACCTCTCAAGATATCTCTTCCTCAGAGGCACTAATGAGGGCTGAGCAATCCCGCAAGGACGCATTGAGCGCCTCCAAAAATGTTAGCCTCAGCACTCTCGTCAAGACTGAACGCCCAGCACCCACTAAGATATTTCCAGCTTAGTCCGGTCCCAAATCAGATTCAGACTACAACCGTATTGGTGGGTCATAGCACGTGGACAGCAAAGTAGAGTCCTCTTCTCCACACTTGATTGTTGAACGTTTCCCCAAAAGAGTCCCATCGGATAAGGACAACTACATCGAATTTTTCAAGCTATATTTTGAGAAGCTGAGTAAGGAGCACCGCAAATGGACAGCGACTCAAATATCTTCAGTCATCCGGTTGATGTGGAAGAAAAGAAAGAATCAAATGAAGACTAAAAGGATTCAAAAGAAAGAAAAGGAGGGGAGAACCAAGAGGATTATCAGTGGTAGACGCTATTTTAGGCGCTAAAGAGGATTGACTGCGGAAGAGACACTGAAACTGTGGAGGAGGTTCACATTTGAAACTCGCAATTTATGGAACATCAAAGCCAAAAAACTTCACCAAAGAGTAGACCTTCATAGGTCAAGGCACCTAACACTGTCAAGCCAAATTCCGATTCTGTTCATCAAATGTTCATTCGGTTTCCTGAATAAATCCATCTCAAAATCATGATCTAGATAAATTTGAGCATTTATAAGATAGCAAAGGCAATATTGTATATTATCAATATGATAAAGCTACTAATCTGCTCAATATAGCCATATTTGTCAATTTAATTGAAGAAAAATATTAAATTGGACTCAATAAGTTATTTTATTTGGATGATAATTTTGCGCAATATTATCAAAAGTAAAATAAATGAAGAGTGTACCAGAAAATATTGATAACAAACCTAAGAAGAAACGTTAAAAACAAACAAACTATTCCAAAGAAGAAAAGAAAGCCCTCCGTAAAGTATATCGTGAGTTCTCTCGTCAAAAGTACAACATGTACAAACACCAGTTCCCCAAGATGAGGGATTCAGAAATTGTCTCTAAGATTATTAAGGAATGGGATGCCCTCGATCTTGTTGCCAAAAAGAGTCTCCAGAAGGCTTATGAGGAGAAGAATTTCCTCACCTCCCAAGACATCTCTTCCTCAGAGGCACTGATGAGGGCTGAGCAATCCCGCAAGGACGCATTGAGCGCCTCCAAAAATGTTAGCCTCAGCACTCTCGTCAAGACTGAACACTCAGCATCCACTAAAATCTTTCCAGCTGAGTCCGACCCCAAATCAGATTTTTAAAAAAGAATATGAAGTGATTAGATCTAAGTATATCTAAGATATCAACTTTATAAAAGCTCTATTGTTAACATGATAATCTAATTAATTTTTTAATAAAACGAGGTTTTAAACTTTGATTTAAGAAAGATTATAAAAAAACTTAAAAAAGAGGAAATCTCAACTCCAATTAGATTAATGTTGACTTTTTCTTTTAAATACTTTCCCAATATTATTTTTAAAATATGACTCTGCGTTAGCAAATGATTATATCCTATCCTATCCTATTTTTTAAATAAAAGAATGGATTTCTTTGATCAAGCGCTAGTTGATAATATTTAGAGGGAAGACTCTAAAAATAAGGAAGATGATAAAAAGCAAAAGGAAATCCTTGATAAGGTTTACTGCTAGTTCTCTCGCAAAAATTACCTCAAATACAAGCGCTAATTAACAGACATGAGATAATCAGAAATTATATCGAAAATTATGACGGAGTGGGATGCTCTTGATATTGTTGCCAAAAAAGATCTCCAGTAGGCTTACGAGAAAAGGCAAATTTCATTACTTTTAAGACGTGCATCCAAAAATAGTGTGGAAGATATTTCAAAGAAATCTAAAAAGATAAAAAAGAAGAAGAAAATAAAAGCTGCATAAAAGTAAGGGCAGGAGTGATAAATAGGAGTGGAAATGAATGATAATAAAATGATATAACAAATCAGATTTGATTTTGAGCATATATATTGTGTAACGAATTATTCTTTGATTAAACTCTAATAATATCAATATTTATCATATCTTACTTATTAAACTATTGATATGGCCTAAAATCCTTATGCAAGTATCGAAAATAAGATCATTTTGCCCAAAAAGATTAAAATCAACAATCATAAACGTACCTTTCTTTTGAATTTAGATCTGTTTTAACTTCTTCGCAAGGGCAAAGATGATGAGTTCCAACTTTCTGAGCCACTCTTCGAAAAAACAAACGATTTGATTCAAGAAATCAATCATGCCTTTTAGATTTATTAACATCCCAAAAACTTTTAGTTTACCTTCCCTGAAAGTTTGTTCCCAAGTGTAAAACAGGGAGAAAGAAATAATATCAGTTATGAACAAAAAATGATTGTTGAGGAATAAAATACCTTTAAAAATAAGCTTTCCTAGGAACAACTTGCAGAAATTGCCGAAAAAGGGGAGTTTAAAGTCAAATCCAATATTGAATATATCACTCTGCCCTATGTGTGGAAAATCAATGAAGTGATCTTCTGGGGAAGATAAAAGGTGCAAAATGTCTGGAAAAACTCACTTGCTAAGATATTTGGATTGTTTTATGAAGCCAAGATATATTTATTGAAAATAATTCCATAACAGTTGGCCCTGATTAAGTCTATCCCTAGACGTCTCTTTATTCTGATCTTTGGAGCAAAGGCTTTATCTGTTGCAGTGAGCGTGAATTACCAAAGATAAATTTTCAAAGAATTCTGGAAAAAGATAATGGATAATAATTACAAAGAATCTGAATAATGGGGAAGCGCACTTTGGAACTATCTTTATGTTTATTTTGATCCAGAGATGAATAAACCCGCTGAATATAGAAAGAAGGATGAGGAATTCAACAAAAGAAAGAGAGAAGAAAAAGATTAACTGAGGAGAAAATATAATGAGTAAATCCAGGAATCTGAAGAGAAGAAGAGTAAAATCCTGAAAGCCCATAATAGTTTCAATCAATAGTGGGCCAAACTTAAAAAAGTTGTCATAAACGAAGTCAGCTGCGAAGTGGCCAATTTACATAACTCAACTGATCAAAAGCCTGATAGCGAAGAAGAAATGCTGTCTAACAATGCTAATTCCAACAATAATGATAATAAAGTCATATAAAAATTAGCAGAAAAGAAGTTTACGCTATACGTGGAACATCTTCGTCAGGAATTGCCCAAAGAAGATATACCCTTTACCGTAATCAACGCCATTGTCTTTTTGCTTCGATTATTCAGGGTCATCAATTTCAAAAACTAACGTAAGGGCAAGGAGTATGAAAAAAGACGCAAACAAGTGGAGCAAGCCATTAGGGACAAGCATCCAATAAAAAGTTTATACAATCCATTCTTCTAAAAATAAGTGACCGATAAAATGACTCTCATTGATAAAGATCTGGATGAAGCTATGTATTAGCAATTAAGGAGTGATCCGGATTTTACATCATATTTAAAAAACGACCAACTCAATGCTTATCAGGAGTTTGTTAAGCTTAGGTCTAATTATCCAACTGTATAAATTGCTAAAAAGAAACAAATTCATGAACTATATGAACCCAGCAGAATTTTCTACTCTAATTATCGTTTATTGCCTTCTTCTTATCAAATAATAAAGACGGAAAATGATTATGATTCCAACAGTTACTATAGTATGAAGAAGATATCAGATGATTTGACTGTTGACACTGCTAAGAATTTTTGGAAGTTCAAACTCTATTATATGAGGATTAAAACTTGGACCATTAACTGCCTCATCTTTTTAGTATTTGTGGCGTGGAAAGGACCAACAGGGCTACGCTGTCTTTTCGGAATAAAACCATTTGAATATGACATGGACGTTAATTACCTGACCGGAGTAGTATAAAGTCAAACCAGAAAAACAGTAATTGGAACTTTCAAGACAGTACTGGATGGAATCAGCAAAAGTAGGAAAAACTTTGAAGATACTCCAGATTTGGGACTTTTGGGTAAGAATGTAAGTCGCATTTTCAATTATATTTAATGCTATGTATTCCGGCTGCTTTTTGTTGGAGTTATCATCACATTAATCGGCTATCCTTGCCTGATATTGGTCAGCTCAGCAGTAACCACTGTGCTAGTAATAACTTTCTGGGCTTGGATGCCAGTTATGCTGCTAATAACATATCTCTTCAACATATTAATCTTTCAGTTCGAAATCGGACACATCCCTCCGAGAAATCTTGTTCGATCTATACCTGTCCTTATGATAGTAATAATTATTATACGCTCAATCCTAATTGTTTTATTCGCTATACTAAGGCTTTTGATATTTACCCCTATAGCTAGTGCTTTGATCTTGCTCTGGTCTTCCCTCCAACGTGGTTTTCGACAAATGCTTGATTGTCTTATGCTGTTCATGTTCCGCCATATTGGTCGTTCTCCTAGTCGAAATACAGCAATTGCCAAAAAAATATCAGGGCCAGGAATGTCTAAGGAGTTCTACATGTCCATCAACGAGTAAGATGTATACGTTTTAATTCGTGCCTAACTTGAGATGATCTACTTGAGATAATTCAACAGACTTACAGAAAATAAAATTCTATAAAACAAAAAATTACCTCAATCATCTTTGGCTAAAATTTTGTCTGCTTTTGGAGCTTACTACAATGGCAACAACTATCTCTTCGCAAATACTGATGAATTGATCCAAAATTATCGCATTCAGTATGCTAACTTTGTTGCTCGCTATCCTCACCGCCCTAGCCGAGTGCGTTTTGCTCAACAGTAGATTGACACATATTTCGATAATACTGTAAACATTGTCCGTAATTTCGTTGATAAAAATTAAATAAACAAGTGGATCTTTGAAAGTCATCAACTCTACGAAAATATGTATGATTAATTGACTAGAAGTGTGTGGATGGCAGTATTCAATTGCGGAGAGGAGATATTCGAACCACTTTAAAAATTAGACTCCAGATTTAAACTAGAGGATCAGTATAGTCATGATTACGATTAAAGTTCTCATGAGAGTTTTAATACTAAACGCCAAAGAAGCGTACAAAAAGTTATGCAGGCACTCGAAGGGTAAGTAGAGCTTCATCATACGAACCAAAAACTCACTCCTTTTAAACATAATCTACTAAATCGTGAGAGTTATATTGAGCAAGTTGATGGATTATTTTCGAAGTGGGCTCAAAATAATCTGCAAAATGTATACCTGAACCTCAATAATCTTCAGACTCTCTTTGTTCCCAACCTAAACATTGATGAAATCATAGTGGCTGAGAATGACAAGCGTGCTCTCGATATATCTGTCCACCCCAACATCATTAACCATTGATCTTGATTCAACCAATTATCATCATTCAAAGAAGAATATTGAATTCCATATTACTTAAATTAATAATATGCTCGGATGGTTGAGTCGATGCTGGGGTGGCATAGGCGTCAACACTTAATTCGAAAGAGCGCGAATTCGATCTGTTATCACTGATTGGAAAGTGCCGTCATAAGCAGATGTGTGCGGTAGATAGTTACTGACTTAGTACTCATCAGTTCCTTCAAGGGAGAAAATCCGGAAGTTAATCAATAAGAGGCTCTGAGCATGTTCTTGACTCACATGTAGTCCGATGATGATCATCGTGATCCCATCTTTATGCTGAAGAATCTCTACATCCTAGACCAGGCAGTAGAGGAACGTACTGCATTAGATGCCATTGCATCTTACAGTCATACCGAATTTTTTACGTTCAAGACTGGAGCTAACATTGAGAGTAGAAATTATCTTAATTAGTTACACCTATTCGCGAATTGGTTGCCGCCTACTTCATTTATATAAAGAAAAAAGCCGAAGTCTATAGTCAAATAAACCCAGCGTATTTCAAAAAAAAAGACGAACGTCGACTAATTGTGTAAAAATGTGAATCAAATGACATCTTCGGGCTGGTGGATAAGTGCTTCGAAGTGCAAAGACAGATTAACAATATCAATTTAAAATACAAGGGGCGTAACAAGTCAGTCGAACTGATTCAAATAATCTTTACAATGCTGTTAAAGTCATATCTGTTCTGTTACACACTAGTCTCCACCTGCGCACGCATACTGTTTAGTAAATATAGAGATAATTAGAACGCATCGATCGACTCACCAAATTTGAAGCTGTCAGGATGTATAAATTCATACTTTACTTCAATAAGGATTATACTCGCAACTTCGTCGACTTCATAGAAAGTAACAAAGAAATACTAGTATCATTTTAAACATGTAGATCTTTCGAAGCATCAGATACAGTGAACTCATTTTAATTGAACGCAGCTACATCGAATGCCTAGAGCATCATATTTAAAACTTAGAGAATCAACCAGCAGCCTATCATGACCGGGAAAATATCAGTGCTATGGAAGAAGACAACATATTTCCCTTACCAGATCAAATTTATGAAAAGATACCTGAAGATATTAAAATTTCATATGAGCCAAGAAAGCTACACAACCTTATCAACACACGCTTTACTGTCCACATAGATAACTTTAATTAATATAAAAATTTATATTGTGAATAGTATGGATCTGAATACGAGACATCTCTGCGCAAGCATTTCAACTCTGAACAATAAAAATTGGGGGGAAGCTCTCTATATTCAAGTAAACTCATCAAGTAGCGCAAGATCGAGTTCGAGCCAATTCGAAGCTGTTATAAATTTAGTGAGTCGACTTGGAATGAGTGGGGGAATGTTTATTCTTCATGATCATATTACTTGGCCATTTCTGATTAATATATTTTCAAATTATCGTGTTTTTATAGTATATCTCTTCTCATGAATCAGATGATAAAAGCAAGGTCCTGGGAGCGAATGCCGTTGCCCATATAGACACCACCGAAGACGTGAGAATTTGTTCGATGGTAACCTATGTATCCTGGCCATTGCAGGTTACGGAGAGTTATTTCTGTTTTCGACTAGTCTGTTTGCAAAGACCAACATTTCTTCACTGGATCCTAACTGATAGGATCTAAGAAATCCTCTCTTTCCAAAGCCTTATCGCTTTCTGAATAATATAAATAATACCAATTAGCAATCGTTTTTCAGGAAGTACAGGTCCTCTCATATGAACATAGTTATCCAAATTTTTGGACTGGTCTATTTTGAGTCCTCTGAAGTTTGGATTTCGAACTAATTAGTGGGTGGGGATCATTTTAAAAGCTCCAAGGGGTACGACTTGGCAATCATGATTGATTTGATGCACTACGCAACTCAATCGGTCAAGTTCAGTGAAATTTTTAGATTTGACAAAACTACTCTCACCTGAAATTTTCAACATCTTGGAGTCGCCTACATTTTTAATTAAAATTTTCTAATGCTGCCCTGTAAAGTAATCATCAGCCTTGTTAACTCTCATTTGATATTCGACTCGTGGCGCGGGCAGTTCTGCAAATTTGAAGTCATCTGTACTGAGTATCGAGATGTTTACCTCCAAAAGTATTTCTTGACTGGAAAATTGCAAGCGTCTTTAAAATTAACGGCTTCAACGATGTAGTAGTTTTTAAGAACCCCTTATACCCTGCCCCAAAAATTGAAAACTTAGTATTTGTACTCGTGTCTGAGTTTGAGCACACTGACATCAAGGGAGATCCTCTCTTCAGACGAGAGGGTCTGGCCGATGGTGTTAATAAACTTGAGTTCGGAGGACAGATTGAAAATATTCATTGATGTATTATAAGTTACGTAATTTATAAATTGATTGCAGAGATCCTTCTAAATCTCAGCTCGATCTGGATGATAATTTGCAAGTCATTCTACTGATTTTATATTAAATTCGCTTGATAATTGTTATTAATCAAAACTTTCATAATAATTGAAGTAGAATCTGATATCATACTTATTATTCCTCGTCTATTATTTTAGGAGCCAAATAATATTTAAGCTCGCCACAGCCATTTGCAAAGATGACCTTCGTCACCAAAGGTGTTTCATTCGACATATGCAACATTATCTCAGAAGATAGTTCAGCTGCTTTAGAAAACAGGTTTAGCAATTTCGCAGAAAGATTAAGAGAAGCAGACTTTTCCACTATAAGAACAACTTTATGATAGTCTCCACCTCCAAGCACTCTACGAGTTTAATTTCTTTTTCCAAATTCTTCAGGAATAGAGAATTGAATATAAGATTTGCTGATTTCAATTTTAATGGTCTCTGACTGCCCTCCCAGTTCTTTGCAGATTTGATTGAAATTATCAAAAGGCATTGTGCAGATTGAGCTAAATTAATGTTATGGAATGTTCATATGCACAATGTCTAGATTGAGTAAAGGAAGACTAAACTTTGAGTGCTTATTGCCACCTCAATAATTAAACATTTACTTTTTGATTCGAATATTAAATTGAGAAGAGTCGGTTTTTCCTCACATTGGATTGTCATGCTGCCATTTTCATTTACATTGTAAAGTATCTAATCCAAATTCTCAATAGCAACTCCACATATAAGAGGCGAAGGACAGAAATACGTCCGAAAGACTTTTTCTTGAAGAAAGGTTGATACAAATATTGTATGGTTATAGTCCAATCCCTCGATGAATATTCCTTTAGAATTAATATGGATGTTAATCTTCTTGACGATCTCCTTCATGGAGTCAATGATCTTTATAAACACTTCGCATTCCTCCAATTTTCCTTAACACATTTAGCGGTAAAAATATAATTTGAGATTAAAAGACAATTAATTAAAAATGCAAACTAAATTCCAAAAATAATTTGTTCTTATTGTGAAAATAATTTTGTTGAAATCATTAATAGATGCCACGGTAGCGCTTCCGTACGGCCGCCAACATATTAGGGTTGTATGTTTGATAAGAGCAATATTCCTCAAGATGCATGTCCTCTACTCGCTCTTCTTCTGCCCGAAGGCATGGTCTGTCGTAGCTGAGGGGTAGCAAAAAGTAAGTTGATAGGTATTGTACACTTGGAAGCAACTCATACATCTGTAGTCCGAAACTCTATTCGAGGAAATAACGAAACATGCTATTGTAGGAGCTTTCTTCCAAGAAAAAAAGTGAGGTACGCGCAAATTCCCCCAATATTTTTTTCTTACTAAATTCGTTAAATTATTTGCCTAAATGAAGTAAATTGTACCGAGCACAAGATAAAGAAGAGAACAAACCAGTACTTTAGGCTTGTATTGCACAGTTTGGATATCCAGAATGGCACAGTCAAGGATTTGCATCATCTGACGGTAATTCTTATAGCATTCCTCATCGATTTTTTTGAAGAATAAGGGTTAGTGATTTTGGAAAAAAGGTTATTGCAAGATGATAGTACCTTACAGGAAGAGGTCCCACTGCTGCATTATCTTATTGGCCCACATATTTATTGTCGGAGGATTCAGGTTATACTTTAGGCTCTGAGTCAATAATTTATTACTTTACAAATATTTATTTCCATTATCTTGATTTCCTAAGCACTATACCGTTATTTTGTCGATTTAGCGAACTCCTTTGATGACAAAGGCTAGAATTATTAAAGTTTGGCGGCAATAAAGAGAGAAGCTGCGCCAGTTAACTGAAAGTCTGCTTTAGAAAGATTAGAAGCAACTTCAAAATAATTATCAACAATAGCAAGGGCAATGTGCAAAGTCTACATTATTTATACAATACCTCCCTTTTGAGTCGAAATTCATAAGAAATATGCATCATCCAGTCCATCAAAATTGCCCGCATTGACCAATTTAAGTTCTTTTGTTGTTTTTAAATATACTGTGGATCAATCTAATAGCAAATGTGTCTAGCATCCAAATAGCTTACAGATTCTGTTTGTGCAATTGTATTAATTTTTTAGGATTATGCTTCAAATTCACGTATCTGCCGTTGAAAATCATCAATATCAGAATTTTTGAATTTGATTTGAGCTTGCAACAATTTTTAAGATTTATTTTTTTATACATAGGGGGGAGAAATAAACTTTTTTTAGGTCTTTCTTTCAATCTTTATCTATAATTCTTAGTTGCATCCGAAATCATCAACAAAGTTATTAGTGGGTAAAGCCCTGCTGACCTTTTTAATTAATTTAGTGCTTTTTTACTCTTCTTTCTTTTTATGAGAAAGCGATCTATCGCTAAGTGCTTCGGTTAAGTTAGTTTTATGGTTTGAAGGAATATTTTGAATATTTAAATTGATTTGCATGCCGCTTGGTGGTTCAGGCACAGCTGTCTTGGGTTTTACTTTCATTTGAACGCATTCTCTATTGAGTTTTTGTATGTTTTGTGTGTTTTGGGTATTTTTAATGTTGCGAAAGTTGATAATAGCACTTCCCCTTGGGTCAAACTGCTGCCCGTTTTCTGGTGAGTGGGTGGTTTTAACTCTGAATTATCCATTTTCATTTTTATTCTTTTCCTTTGACAAATCCTGTCTTTTCTTTTCGAGTGCAGCCATTAGACTATTTTGACTGTTGCTTCCGAGGGCATTCTTGATGTTTATAGTCGTCCCCTTCCTTCTGTCCTCAGGGTAAAACATTTAAATTATCCGATTTTAAATATAATCTTAACGATCATAATTATGCTAAATTGACTACGCTTGCAAGCCTTTAAATTTTCTTGTGTAATAATAAAGGAATCAATTGAAATATTGAATAAATAAATACTCTTGCACTTAATAGTATCATTTATGAAGGAGAACGATAAAAAGGATATTATCAACTATTTCGAATGTGGAGTATGCTATGAAACCTTCAATAACAGTGACAGGTTTCCTTTAAATCTGATGTGTGGGCATACTTTTTGTCAGAAGTGCATTTCTAAGATTATTGATCGCCATGATGAATTTCATTGCCCTTACTGCAAGGCTAATCTTAAGCAGCTTCGGTTTGGACTTTGCTATAAAAATTACAGTTTACTCAAACTAATGGAGCTCAATAATATCGAAACAAGTGAATCGGGCACTCATATAATCTGCAAATAAACCTTTGGCTAAATTGTTGATTAAATGAGTCGATTGCCAAAAAATGCGAAAAAGTTAATAATAAAAAGAACTAGAGACGATGAAGCGAATCCTTTTGAATTTGATCTTATTAGAAGCAATGCACAATCCATGCGATTCTACAAACTGTTGGTCATTTTTCAGAAACTCTAACATTTTGAATTTTGGGTTAAATTTTCAGCTCATGGATTTGAAGAATGTTTGGCAGAAAGTTTGAGGGAATTGCCCCATCTTAAAACAATAAAAGTAGTTAATGCTTATGACTAATACTCCCGTATGTCAGAACTAATAACTCTAGTCTCAAATTAAAAAATTGAATTCGATATTACCATCAAAGAATGGTAATTGTAATGATTTCACTCTTGATCAATAAATATTATGCTGTAATAATTGGATAATCAGTTAATAAATTTACAGAATTTCCAATCAATCATTTAAATTAGGGATCTAAGCTTCATCAGATTGAAAAATCTGCCTTGTGAAATGAGTACTACTCGTGGTTTAAAAAATAAAATTATTGCCACAAGAGCGATCAGAAATAGGATTGTGCGATGAAATAAAGTTTTTTTATATATTCTTTACCCCAATTTTTGCTATTTTAATATTTGCTTTTTTGTTAATTTAAATTTTTTCTTCCTGAGATAACAAGGTTAATTATGTTTTTAAAATCCTGCTAATCTTCCTCGACTAAGCATTGAATATATCCTGGAATAATCTGAGTTTGTTTTCATTTATATTCATTGTATCCATAGGGTTTATACTGTCTGAATGGGTTCGGCTTGAAAAGCAATCTCTGTTAACAAGCTATTATGTTTTATTCATGAAGTATATCTTAAAAAATCATTCGCTATCGTATTTTGAATATATTATAATCTTATGCCTAATATCGCCGGCGAATTCTCTATCGTTATCAAGTAATGGAAAAATTCATAATGATTTAACTATCATTCAATCTTGAGATAGAAATTATATATATTATATACATTAATAATTGAGATATCAAAGTAAATAAGTTTTTATGAGTTTCAAATAAATCATTTCAATCGTTCTTTTTTGTATTTGAACTCATAATATCCTTAGAGTTCATTAACGATTATTACTACTTTAACACATTACACTGATCCACCTTGAAGAAAGACAACTACACACGGTCAAAGACGGTCAAATATTTCCGCAAAAGTGATAATAAGGGGGCTTTTTTCTCTTACTCTTCCTATTTTAATATTTATTTACTTGTTTTTATTTAAGTTGTCTTTTTCTCTCTTAAACTATAGGGCTAATTAATCTTTTAAATTAGTACTCATCTTCATCCACTAAGCTTTGAATGTTTACCGACAGAATCCTTATTTCTCTTTGATTCATATCCGCAATATTGATAATGTCCAAATACTGAGCCTGAGTAGTTACGATTTGGGTAGCAACTTCTGCTAATCGAGTGATTGTGTATGATTCAGGACG
>Ga0302186_10000716_pt1 | contig 28880 bp, 30 predicted proteins | sample II_Bog_E1_2_FD_198782 | JGI IMG/M metagenome (GOLD analysis project Ga0302186, IMG submission 198782) | Peat permafrost microbial communities from Stordalen Mire near Abisko, Sweden - II_Bog_E1_1 | ecosystem: Environmental > Terrestrial > Soil > Wetlands > Peat | place: Sweden: Abisko... | reverse complement strand
TATATTAAAAATGGAATTCCATTTTGAGATATGGAATTCTATGTACTGAACAAGTTTGTTTTTAAAAAAAAATTTATTTGAAATTAAATTTTTTGCTTTTCTATATGATTAAATTAAATTTTTGCTAACTCCTGCGATTTCAATACAAATTATCAAAAGTTGGTCCCAAAAAATAAATTTGACTAAAGACTGAAGACATATTACTTAAAAATAAAAAAAGCTCATTAATTATAGTTTATGGACATGCCACCCGGAATCCCTTCCCTTATCCCATATTTTCTTCTTCTTTCTTCTTGGCTTCCAAATGGACTTTCCAATCGAAATCATAATCATATGCGATATCTCCTCTTTCCATCGCTCCTCTGATCATTTTCCTCAGGAATTCATAATTTGGTTCATCTTCGAACCCCAACTTCCTGCAATGTTTCAAAAACCCAAGGATTTCTTCCGGCAATCCTTCGCATAATTCCTCCAGACTAATGGCGCATTTTTTCTCCTTAATCTTCGAATACTTTTCCTCCTTATCTTTCCCTTTGATATTCTGCCAAGGCAACCCTCCTTTCAAGAAATATACCATAACAATTCCCAAACTTTCTAAATCATCTCTTCTGCTTTGTTCCAAGCCCAAATGAGTGAACAAACTAGCATATCGTGCAGTTCCTGTGAGTTTCTTTCCTTCTTTGAATGGAATATGTAAGCCTTCTTTGGTGACGAATTTCTTGCTCAATCCGAAATCTATCAAATAGACTGTTTCATTTTTTTTCCCGAAACCCAACAAAAAGTTCTCAGGCTTGACGTCACGATGCAAAAAACCATAACGATGCAAATTCTCAAGTCGCGTCAACATTTGATCTGCCAACATAAGGACTGTTTTGACACTGAATTTCTTATTGCATAAATTGTACATATCCTCCAAACTGGGACCCAACAATTCCATAACCATAAGGTTAAATTCCTGTGTCGATGTATAATAAAAACATCGAGGAAAACCAATCAAAAGAGGGTCTTGTTGTTTTTGTAAATAAGATAATAACCTCGCCTCATAATAGAGTTGTGGACGACGGATATCAGGATGTTCGAGCTTTATGGCGAATTGTTCTTGTGATGTAGTGTTAAAAGCATGGTAAATTTCGCCAAAAGCTCCAGAACCGATTTTACGAGTTAATTTGAAATTTTGTTTGGCTTTGATTTCCTGTTTTTCCTCAGAAATGTAGGAAAGACTCGTGGTAGAGTCGCCAGAACAATTATTCGTTGATTCCATGGATTAAAAGGACTGGTTTCAAAAAAGTTAAAAATTTTCGTGAAAAAAACAATAAATAGACTGCCTTTTTAATAAAAAGAAAAAGGGTAAATCATCACTCGAATGATTTAATAAGACCTTTGTTTTAATAATAAACTCAGGAACTTTTATTATTTCGCTTCTGACATCTGAACATCAAAATAATTAATAAAAAACCGTTTTTTTAATAATCTCTTCCTCAATCCCAGTCTTTTCTTGATTTTTCCTTTGACAATCCCCACAAAACCAATCTTCTTCAGGCACTTCTTCCATTTTCTCCTGCATACAATATATATGGCATGCCTCTAAACATCCTTCACAAATTATCAATTTCTCATCATCGCTGCCCGATCCGCATTTCCTGCAAAATATCGTCTCATATATCAATTCATTCTCGGGATATAAAGGAGCCTCATCCTTATGTTCGGAACAATATAACGTATAATTCTTATAATCCAATACGCAATCCAAATCTTCCTGCAAACTGCATTTGAAATGATAGGTCCTTTTGCAATTCTTCACCCAACAACCCAAACCAGCTCCATAATTCCCGCAATAACTACATGTGAATTTCCTGGCTCGTTTTATCTCTTTTGAGATATTCTTCATATTGTTATCCATGTCTAAATAGACATCAGGTGTCCATATGGCACATCTCTCATGACAATAAAATTCTTTGCCTTCTATTTTAAAAGGACCATATAAAAGTCCCAAATCTTGAATCATATCTAGGTTATTTGAGGATTCCTTACAAAAGACACAGAAAACCTCAGATTCAGCTTCGTATATGGGGTCTGAAGGATGATCAGAGTTTTTCAATGATTCTTTCGCTAATAAGGCTTTTTTTGTCAATTTCTGCGGAGAAATCTCGATTATTAAAGGGTCTTCTTCTAGACATTGGATATGTAATGAAAGGAAAAAATAGAAGTCTTCTTCATTGGTGAGGAAAAAGGTGTTATGGAAGAAATTCAATGAAAAGAGGAAATTCGCGGGGTTTTCCTTTGAAAGTTTAAATGCTCGAAGCATTTTTTTCTTCATTGTTAATAGAGAATCGGTTATTAGATGCAATTTATGATTCCTAAGAAGGTCTGGTTGCCAAGAAGCTCGAAGCTTGATTTTATATTTGGCTTTGAGGTCAGGATCTGCCATTTTTATTTGAATTTTCGAGCTAAAATTCTTAGGATTTGTGAGATTTTAAGAGTCCTGAAAATTTTGAAATTGGACAGAAATAGAAATTTAAATTTAGCTACTATTGAAATAAAGGTCTTTTTGACTAAAAAAGAGCGAAATCCTTTCCATTTAAATTTTTCCAATTATAATGAAAAAAAAAAGTCATTATTAAATTTTTTTCAAAAGCTAAATTTCACTTTGAAATTTATAATTTCCCTTTGAAATTTATCTTTAAAAATTCAATCGTTGATCAAAAACTATAATAAAAACAAAACAAAATTTCATCATCATTTCTAAAACTTCACCCTCTGTTTTTCTTTTTTCCTTATTTTCTTCTCTTTATATCGATCAATGGGAAACAACCATTCTTTTTTCCAATGTAGCAAGACCTCAAAAACGCTTTTCAACCCCAAAACTCCACAAAGTTCAAGTCTCAACATTATGAGGAAATCCAAATCCTCGATTTCAGAGCCACAAATCGCTATTCCTTTGAATTTGGCCTTATTCCAAACACATACAGAAACTGATTCCCAAAGCTTTTCCACTGCGACTCCTTCGAATTCGCAATTTTCCTCTAATCAACATATAAAAAACCTGGAAAATTATATAATTGAGAGGAAAATTTGTGATGTTTCGAGATCTTCAATCATGTTGATTCGATGTAAGAAAGATCGTTCACAGCTTTATGTTCTTAAGATCATAGATAAATTAGGTTTTGGGTCACAAAACGCTGATATATATCTCCAATATATGGTTTCTATCCCTTCTAATCCTTATTTAATCGAGCTAAAACAATGTTTCCTTTGCAATTCGAGCCTATATCTCATTATGGAATATTGTCCAGGAGGTTGTTTTCTTGATGTCCTGAGGTCTCAGAAACATCTTTCTGAGGATGTGGCTAGATTTTATCTCGCTGAGATGATTCTTGGCTTAGAAACCTTGTTTTCTTTAGCTTTTCATCGATTCTTAACAACAGAAGATCTCCTTTTAGATCTCGAAGGACATATTAAAATCTCGAATTTCGGAGGTGAAAAACAAATATATGATGGTTTTGAGCTTTCTGATGAAGAATCTGAAGAACAAAACAATGGCCAATTTCAAGATAAATACTTGAAATTGACCAAAGAAAAAATCAAATCTTTAAATATCGAATCTTTCATATATCTCGCACCCGAAATGCTTGAAAAAGACCCGAAATCTACTAGAAATTGCGACTTCTGGCTTCTTGGAATCCTGCTTTATCAGATGATAGTCGGAGAGCCTCCTTTTTCTCTTAGAAAATCATTAGAAAATGGCTTTGATCTTGAAAAACTCAAGCGAATTCTTAAGGAAACAGAGCCCAAATTCCCTAAAGGAATAAGTGAAGAATGCAAGGGTTTAATATGGAGTTTCTTGAGAAAAAGCCCAACGGATCGAATTGGAGCGAAAAGCTTTAAAGAGATCAAAAATCATAGGTTTTTCGAAGGTTTCCCTTGGAAAGAAGTGGCCAATAAACAGATTCCAGCTCCTTTTTCAAGCAATTTGCAGGTGAATTGCCTGAAAAAGAAAGAGGAATTCAGGAAATTCTGGAAAATCCAAGAAAATCTGCTCAAGAAACCAGGAGTTTACTTAGAAAAGACGCTTTTTATCGGGAATTCAACGATGAATTAGCTGATTTTTGAAGAGAAATAAGGAATTTATATGTTTTTTTTCGGTTTCGTTCAATCTTTTGCATTTTTTTAGGTTTTTTTTTATGTTTTGACTCTTTTTTTTATTTGGAAATAAGAAAGTCGGATGATTTTGTCCTTTTTTGAGGCAAAATCATCATATTAGATAGATAATTATATAAAAATCGAATTCTTGATATATTTGAATTGAATTATATAATTTATCATTTTAAATAAAATCATTAAAAACTTCTTTCTATTAAATGAGTTCTCCTCCCGTAACTGTCGATATTTATCTAGATCGAGCTTCTGGGACCTATAAGCCTAATGAATATATCACAGGACAGATCGGAATTCGTAATTTAAAGACTAAATTAGAGAATTTCGGTTTCGTGTTAAAAGCACAAGGTTTTCTTTCCATTTTAATTAATATGAATTCTTGGGTTTTTAAAAAAGGAAGGTTAACCTTACAAAATCAATCAAGAAATAAGAATTTAGAGGCTTTGGGCAATAGCATTAAATCAATAACTCTTTTTAGAGTGGAGGATTCAGTTACCACTGATAAATTCATGTAAAATTAAAGAGATTTCTGAGAAAAAAACGATTAAGAGATTTATTATGACTTTTAAAGAACCCCTGATAATAGCAATTTCAACTTCAAATTCCGTCTGGAGAACAATTGCAATGAAAAGCTTATGGAATCCTATATCGGAGTTTATATTGCAGTTGAATATGATATAATTGTGGAGTTTAAATCTGCTTATGCGCAACTTTTCAAGAATTCTTTGCCTTTTTTCGTCCAAGTCCCTGTAAATATCCCATCTTAACCCTCATATTTTATTAATAACTTTATTAAGGACGCAGGAAAGAACCAAATCCTCAATTTCTCATATCCCAGAGCCCTTCCCTTCACTATAAAGCCTCAATCTCTTATAGGAAATAACACTGGAGCTAAAATCCCGAATTTCAGGATTAATGGATCCTTGGGATCAGATATCTGTTATATGAATGATGAATTGGGAGGGTTTTTCTTGATAGAAGATTGTGAAAGCCAAATAAAATCAGTGGATTTACAACTTGTTAGGATGGAAAACATTGAAAATAAATATGGGAAATTTTCGGAAGCCACTGAAATCCAATTAATCCAAGTCGGGGAAGGAGATTTATCAAGGAAAATCGAAATACCTTTGTTTATGATATTTCCGAAATATTTTTCATGCCCGAATTTCAATTATAAGGAATATGCAGTGAATTTCGAGGTGAATTTTATCATGATTTTAGTAGATGGGTTCAAAATAACGCAAAATTTCCCGTTTTATTTAATTAGATGAGGGATTTTTTAATCCGAATTCCTCAGAAAAAACAATCCTATTTTTAGAATTTCAAATAAAAAGAAACTGCTTAAACCTTTGTTTCCATTTCTGCTCCTATTTTTGTTTTTTATATAAAAACACAGCGAAATTTCACGTGTCTAAATCTTTAATTTCTTTTTTAATATACATACTATTTCTGAGATGTTCTAAAAATAGGATTTCGCATTTCTTACCTTAATATATAACACTTCCATCCAATTGCAAAAAAACAAACCAAAATCATCCAAATCATCCCAAATCCTCATTTTCTCATGAGAAAAACTCCCAAATTGGCTTTGAAAATCACCAAATCGCTCCCATCTAACTCATTGATTCCAACTTCTGAATCATTGATTTCAGGTCATTCTTCTCTCGCTCAAATAAATGACCAGATATATATCGGAAGCTATGAAGACGCCTGCGATTATCTCAAATTAAGAGAAAACCAAATCACTGATATCATCAATTGTTCGCCTTTTAATTGCCCCAACACTTTCAAAGAAGACTTCAATTATTTCAATTTCGAGCTTTGCGATTCTCAGGATTTCGACCTTTGGGATCCCATGAACGCGATTATCAAACTTATACAAGAATTGAAATCTGATGGCAGAAAAATACTCATTCATTGCTATCAAGGCATCTCGAGAGCTCCAAGTATCGCTATTGGATATTTAATTCAATGCGAAGATAGAAACGTTGATGATGCCATAAAACATGTGAAAAGCACATATATGAAGGCAGATCCCAATGTTGGGTTCATGATACAATTGGAAGAATATTATAAAGTAATTCATTCGAAAAGAGGAAGTCTGTGAATTAAAAAAAATGGCATTTTAAAGTTTTTATATTAGAGTTCACAGAAATCATTTTATTTGTTTGTCCCCCTGTTTTTTTGGTTTTTTCTGATATTTTTTGTCTGTGTTGTTAAATTATAAGTAAATGTTTTATGATGTAAAAAAAAAACATGCACTAGTTTTTTCTCAACAAAATAAGTTTTTAGCTTCCTCGTTTTTTAAATATTATTAGAAAAAAAAAACTTGTCTGCTTTAATTTTCGTGAGGATAAAAGAAATATATATTATAAAGGAAAACAAAGGCAAATTTTTAAAAGGCGTTATCAGGATCAAAGGAAAACGAATAAAAAACAAAGCATTTTTATAAATTTTTCAAAAAAAACAAGAACAATTTTTATTTTTAAAAAAAATCATCATTTTAAAAAAAATCATCATTTTAAAAAACAATAATCGTTTTTAATAAAACACATCATTTTTTATTTTTTTATGAATTATCTAAATAAGAAAAAATGTTTAAAAAACGTTGGCATTTTCCATTTGTTTTTTCAGAGAAAATTTCTGATTTTTTACAAAAAAAAAATAAAGAAAATCTAAAATTTCCAATAATATCGTTATTTTCTTCAAAAAAAACCATTAAATTAATAATAACTTAAAACTCTTTCAAATCCCTAGCTAGACCTTTAAAATCTGTAAAGTCTTATGAAAACAAATCGCCAGCCATTCATTTTGCAATAAAGACCAGCTTAAATTCGAGATTTCAGCTTCAGCTCTATATTCGAGCAAGGGTTCATTATAAACTACTCCAAAGATTTTTTAAAGAAAACCCCCTAATTTTTATAATAAAACAAACCTGTGATATCCTGTTTAATATCAGAAAGGTCCCAAATCAAGGCCTGGAAATCATCTCCCACAGTGCAAATATGCGAACTATAGAAAAAACCCATAAAAAAAGACTTTTAAATACTGTAGTTAATATAAAAAGACCTGGAATGAGGAGCCCATGCCAAAGCATTCACACAATCCTTATGATTGGTTAATTTGCATAAAGGACTCAAAGGGCTTCTAGTATCTAATAAAGTGACATAATTCTGCTCCATCGAAATCACAGCCACATAATAAGGGTCCAATCTATTCCAAGCCAATTTCAATAAAGGAATGCTGTTTTCAGTCTCATAAAGCACAGTCGAATGTTCGAGATTCCTAAAGAAATAATAAACTCCATTCTTATATTATAAAGACCTCAAATCGAATTGTCTGCAACTTCCGTCGGCTCCCACAGAAGCAAAAAGGTTCTTATCAGGTGAAAAACTGATATCATAGACTTCTTTATCATGAGCAATCAATTGAGTATAAACTGCTTGTTTCTCAATATCCCAAATTGTACAGGTTGTATCTATACTACTAGTCCCTATAAGATTCAAACTGTCATAATTCCAATCAAAAGAAGTCAAAGGAGCTGAAAACTCATTTTGATTCACTAAATCCAATGGAGGATCGATCTGATTTGTCTCCTCATTAAATTTCCATATCTTCAGAAACTCTCCTGATGTCGCCAAAAGATCCGGACCGGTGCCTTTCTAGCAAAATATATAAATTCTAGAGAATTCCTGAGAGAAATTAACGAGATCTGGTTTGAACATCAGCTTCGTAGGCGGATAAGTATGTGAAAAGGTGACTTTTTTCTCGAATTGTTGTGTGGTTTCATTCAATTGGATGATTTCCACCTAAAAAACATGAGAAATAACCTAGAAATTCCGATTTTTTACTTGATTTTCCTTTTCCTCGAGAAAACTGCCCACTGCGATTTTATATAATGAATTAGGTTTGCAGGAAAAGCCCAAAGAATAAATCAACCAAGGGGCAGTATAAGAAAAAACCTGGCTTTCATTACGATTCTCAGAACCACGAACCTCATTAGGATCGATTTGCTCTTGATTGGGCAGTTGATCTTCATGAAGTTTTTCTGGGTTTGTTGGGTTCATTTCAAGAATTTGAATGGGAAAAAAGGGAAATTTATTTTAGAAGAGTTTAAATAGATTTTTTAGAGGGAGTCGAAAATCACGATTTTATTGTTAAAAATTTGTTCCAGGGAATTTTGATTAAAATGAAAAATAGCTGGAAATTACGTTAAAAATAATTAATCTGGTTTTTTTGAGGGAAAAATGATAAATATGATAAAAAATAAGGGTTTTAGAGCTAATATAAGGAAAATATAGGGTTTTCTAATTAGAGGACAAGAGGGTGGTTATTAGAAAAGAAGAAAATATCATTTGATGAAAAAATTCGTAAGTTTTAAATTTAAAAAAAAAACAAACCGCTTTAACATTTTAATTAAATTCGCTAATTTTTTCTGTTAAAAGCCCAAACTCGAAAAAAATTCGCTAATTAAAATCTTCTAGATACCTAAATTCAATCGAAAGAAACTCGATTCAAAGATTCATCGATTTCTCCTTATAACCGGACCCTTTTCCAAATTCCGATCATTTTCCCTTTAATAAAATTTCAAATTCAAACATTTCGAAAGTAGTCCTAATGTCCATACAACCCCCACATTCCTCCTCATATGCTGAATTCCTAGGTTTTCTCAGCCTTTTCAAAGAAAATCCTAAAGCCACCCTTGAACAATCTAATCTTTTCCTCGAATCGCTTCGTTTTAATTTCCCATTTGTCCAATTGCCCGATTTCGAGTCTATTCCTAAGATCTTCAGTTCAATCAATGAAACCAGGTCAGTGATCGTTTTTTATTCCTTACATTTTCTAATTTTTTTCATTTTCCTTAATTTCGCTTCATTTTCTTCATTTTCTTCATTTTCTAGGCCTTTCGCATTCAAAACCAAATGGCTTAATGAAGAAATCATGCTTTTGGTCTGGACTGTCTTCCATTTGATTGTTTCCAAACAATACAAAAGTCCTGAGAATCTAGTATTTTAGTAATTGAGAAAGAATTGAATTTTGAAGGTTTTTGTCTTTTTAGATTTTGGAAGATTGGGAAAAAATCGCCAGGCTTTTTCAAGATCGCACTGCGAAACAATGTATGTTCAAATTCCTGAATTTATTGAGATCTAATCCCATAAAACGAGAAAACCGTTGGACTGCTCAAGAAGATGGGATCTTATTTGAAATCGCCAGGTTTTTTTATTTGATTTTCTCTTAAAATTAAATAAATCGCGTTATTGCGAATTCCGCCTTGAGGGGTTTAGTACTTGCTTTTTTCGGTTTTTCTTTAGATTTTTCAATAAAAAACGCTAATTTTTAATAGCTTTTTTTATGCTTTTCAAAAATTTTATAGCTTTTTTTACGAAAGTAAAATATTTTTTATAGAAAATATCAGGAAAAAAACTTGAAATTCAAATGGACTCGTATAGCGATTGACCTATTTGAGAAGACTCAAAGGAAGAAGATTAGAATGGGGAAACATTGTAGAGAAAGATGGAATAATCATTTGAATCCAGGCTTAAACAAGTAAAAAAATTGGGGAAAATAAGGAATTTTAAAGGGAATCGCGAAGTGGCAGGACTTTTTTTTATAAATAATTGAAAAAAATCAATTGTCTGCCGAAAACCTGATTTCAATAGGGAAAATTAAAAATCTTCCATTTTAATTAAAATTTTGAATTATTTTAAAAATCTTTTGATTTCTTAAATATCAAGTCAAAACTTTAATAAATTAATTTTAGAGGAAAATGGACTTCTGAAGAGGATTTGTTGCTTTTGCGATATGTTGTTCAAAAAGGTCGAAAATGGGCTCGGATTTCACGTTTATTACAAGGTCGTAATGAATATTCAGTCAAAAATCGCTTTTATTTCCTATTGAAAAAACAAGGAATTACTGTGAATTCTCGTGCTTTTACCTCTGAGCTCAAGACTTTGATCAAATCTATGCAAAAGAGGATTTCCAGTCCAGAAAAAGCCATTTCTAGAGAAAACTCATTAGAACAAAAAGAAATTGAACAGGAAGAAAATATCAAGGAAAATGAAGAAAAAATCGAGAAAAATCAAGAAAAACTAAAAGAAAAACAAGTTTTTTCTCTGATCAAGCAAGAAAACAAGGAATTTGATGAGATCATTGCTAATAGTCACCCTAATGAAATATCCAATGTTCTTAATCTTGAAAACACCAATAATTTCAACAATTTAAGCATGAATTCTCAGATTATTGAGAACCCGATAATAAAACAAGAAGACATGATTTCGCAGGAAAATGAGAGGAAAAAAGTCGAAATGACGACTATGTTGAATAATTATTGGAATTCATTGAACGCGACTACTCGAATGAACGATTTTTTCGGAATGAGTGGTTTTCAAATGAACATGTTTTTCTTAAGACAACAACAAATGCAAATGGTTTATTTGAAATCCTTTTATGAGACGATGAATTCGATGAATCAGAATAAATAAAGAAAACGCGGGATTTTCTGTTCTATTGAACAAAAAAAAGACTCGCTATTTTTAACTTTAAAGAACTTTCATTTAGGCCTTTATAACTTATTAATTAATTTACAAAAGAAAAGAAAACTCTTTATAAACTAAATAATTATAAGAAAAACATGCTTTTTTCTTTATTCGCCTTCATTGGTATTCATGAAATGGCGTTGTTGAATTTGTCCCATTACTTTCATCAACAATCCTTCCAATACTTCTTTCTTTCTCGATAAAAAGCTCATTCTTTCCAAAGGCTCATTTCCGTTTTTCCCCTCGATTTTCTCGATTTTCTCTATTTTCTCTTCCTGAAATCCTTCATTTATCATCATATTCCCATTAACAGGCTTTTCCTCCTTCTCACATGCCTCCAAAATACTCTCAATATCACGTTTCTTGGAGAGATCCTCAATATCAACAACTTTTTGTTGGATTTTCGCCTCATTTTCCTCAAGTTTCATATCATTTTGGAATAATTCCTTATAAACCTCTGGATTATTTATTAGGAGATTCTTTTTGATTGAGGAATAAAACCGGTTTTTCACCATATTTTCAGTTCTTCCCTTCATTTCCTTTGAGATATCCTTCCATTTTGGACCCAATTTCTTATAAAGTTCCACGATATTTTCATCTTCCTTCTCCATAAATCGACTTCTATCAATTTCTGGGTTTAACTTATTGAGCCATCGTTCCCTGACTTGTTTCCCAGTCCTTCCTTCTATAGAGCTGCTAATTAAGCTCCAATTCTGACCATATTGACCTACTAAATCCATCAATTGTTTATCTTCATCTTTGGTCCAAGGCTGTCGGATCTTATAAGGCTGGATTCTTCTCCATCTTTGAGAACATTGAGAATGTGAACGACCTGGCACCATTTTAGCAATGGCTTTCCAATTTTTGCAACAATAAAGATTAGCTGCTGTTTTGAGAAGCTCATCTTCTTCAACACTCCATGGTCTACCTTTAGACTCTTTATGTGAACTCTTATATAATTCCTTGATCTTCGGATTGGGTAAAGTGTCTTGTATAAGAAGATCTTTGGGTTTATGCTCAAAAAGTTGCAATTCCTCTCGAATTTCGATCTTCGGTTGGGGACTGAAATTTAAAGGGAGATTCGGAGAAAGCTGTAAATTGGAGGGAAACGAATCAGGGGAATTATTTGGAGATTTTATAAGGCATTTCATTGGCGAGGGTTGAGGAAAATGACTTCTGAGATAATCCAAATCGAAATCGTGATCAGAAGAGCCGTTGGTTTTGCGATCGTCGGTCATTTGTAACAGAGAATAAAGGAATAAACGAATAAAATAATTATAAGGATTTTTTTGTTTTTTTCTTTAATCTTTATCTATTATAATAGGAAAAGTTCTTAATTATCGTAATGATTTACGAAAGGAAAGCATCAGCAAATCCTGGATTTTCATTAGCAAATTCACATGATTCACTCCTTTCCAAAGAATAAGCCAAAAATCCTGATTTTCCTCTGTGATTATTAATGGTCCTTGAGAAAAGCCTTGTATTTTCAAGGAAAGATCCTTTGGAAGTTCATTAAATTCAGTGTTTTTCTTGATGAGAGTCTCTATATAACAAAATTCTTCATGATTAGCTGAAAACACTCTTGTTTTTAAAAGAAAAGGCCTGATTTTATCAAGACTTTCTATAATAACACGATATTTTATCGCGAGTTTCTCTTCCCTAATGAATTTGAAGACATTTACTCCAAAAGATATCGTTTTTAAAGGAAAATAGCCTGGATTTTCAAGGAAAAAAGCCAATAATCCTTTATTTGCGATAACTAATCTTTTTGGATAGGAATTCTCAGGAGCTTTATCATCAAAATCCGCAAATACCCCGAATAAACGATCTATTGGGAAATCCTTAGCAAATCCATAGAAAATATCTAAATTATCAAGAACTTTTTTGTTTTTATCAATGATTCTAAGGAAATTGCTAAGATGTAGAGTTTTCTCTTGATTTTCCTTAGGTTTCTTAATAATACCTTCTTTTTTTTCTAATGAAATATCCTTATTTTCTTCATTTTTCTCTTGATTTTCCTCATTAGGCTTCTTATTATCGCCTCCTTCCAAAGTCAAATCTTTAGACTTTTCAATGATTTTTTCTAATGAAATATCCTTATTTTCCTCATTTTTCTTAATATTTCCCTCTTTTAGGTTTTTTTCCTCTTCTAAGACTTCAAAATCCTCGATTTTCCTTATCATAGCGAGATAAAACCCTCCAGTATTTCCCAAATGTGGATATATCCTTCTAGTTCTTTCTATTCCAGGATATTGAGAAAACATGCTTTTTTCAATAACTCCTTTCCCTTCTTTCGGGATTTCTTCAAATTTTTCAAACCAGACGTCTTTTTTCTTAATTCTAGTCAAAACCTTCCATTTCTTTAATCCTGGCCTTGAAATCGCTTCGAAGTCCTTTTGAAACTCCTGGAATTTCTCTTTAATATCTATAAGTTCTAATTTCCCTATGAATTCCTCCAGAATTGAGCTCACAACAGCCTCGTTTTCTATAGGATTCAATGAACAAGTGCTATAGATAAGAATTCCGCCTTTGGCTAATAATTTCAAGCCTTTTCTTAATAAATTCCTTTGGATTTTATGCAGATTTAACCCGAATTTATAAGACCAATTCTTGAGAATCAGGCCGTTTTTCCGAGAAGTTCCATCACCGCTGCAAGGAACATCACAAAGCACACGATCAAAGCCTTGATTCTTTAATAAAGGCAGGTTATTCGCATCTTCATTAAAGATTACATAGCCTGGATATCCTAAGAAAAGGGTCTTATGACTTAACATAGCGGCTCTTTTAGAGTCTATTTCACAGGAAATCAAAAGACCTGGCGAAGTTATTGAATTCGAAGGAAAAGTATTCAGATATTCGAGGATTTGAAGCGTTTTAGAGCCTGGAGAGGCACACATATCAAGGATTTTATGGGAAAAATGAGGGGAAAGAAGAAATACTGGGAACATGGAAACAAATTCTTGACGAAGGATGGTATTATAGGTTGTATGAGTCAATAGGAAATCATGGTATTTCTTAAAAAATTGGATTTTTTTGTATATGTTTTTATTAATATTGATATAAAACCTTAAGCTCAGGGTTCCTGCGAATTTCTGACTTAGAAATAGGGAAATTGTATGCTGGGAAATCAAAAAACGAGACTTTTTTAAATAATGAATATTCTTCAATCAAAAGCTTCTGGACTTTTGGAAACTCTGGACTTTTATATTATAAGAGAAGAATTATAATATATCTGAAGAAAAACATAAAAGTACTGTAAGGTGTTCAATCGAAAGGAAATAGGCAGATCCTTAAGCAAATATTGCGAAAAAATCTCATATTCCTCTGGGGTCTCGAAAATGTTAAGCTCCTTATAATAGCCGAGGAAATTGTTGAGATTATGAGGTGTTTTCTCTTTATTTTCCATTGCCGAAATTTAGATATTTCTTAATATTTAATAAAATAAATACTTAATTTTTCTTTAATTTTTTCTTTAATTTTTCTTTAATTTTTCTTTAATTTTTCTTTAATTTTTTCTTTTAATTTTTTCTTTTAATTATTTTAAAAATTTTTCTTTTAATTTTTCTTTTAATTTTTCTTTAATTTTTCTTCATTAAGTTATTTTTTCTTTAAATCTATCACAGCGACAACTACTGTAATATCATCTGGCTTTCCTCCTGAATGCAGAAGTCCTGCTGCCTTTGCTTTTCTCTCAAAAGGCGAGGTTTTCTTTCGATTCCTCGAGTTCTCAAAAGCCTTTTCCGCTAATTCCTTGACCATCACATTCAAATCTCCCAATAAAACATTCTTATTTCTATTGAGGATTTCATCCATTTCTTCTAATGCCAAATTATCCAATAATCTGTTCGAATAAAAGAACCTCATTTCAAAAAAGCGTATTTTTACCCATCAGTCCCTAAGATCACCAGATCTCCAGAATTTATTAATTCATGGGTTTTCTCAATAGAAATTTCAGGATTATCGCCATTAGTCCCTATTTGATAAGGGAAATTGAAGCTTCTTTGATGTTCCGGGGATTCATAATAGCATTTCAATCTTTCTCCTTCTTTTCTATATAATAAATAGCCGGAATCTCCTATATTGGCTGTTCTCAGTAATGGGTCTTTTGGATCTATAGCCAGAAGACAACAAGTGCTAGTGCCTATGTTTTTAGTTAATTTCAAAGCCTCAATTATGAGGATTTTCGGCTTCTTATAATAAAGACTATTATCCTTAGTCCATAGCTGGCCTATGCTTTATTATATAAGATTAAGGACTTTTTATTAGGAATTATAAAGAAAACTTCAGGCAAAGCTCTTTTGAAAATAAGCCAGGATCTATCCCCATTTCACCCCAACCCCCCACACCATCTGCTATTGCTAATAAGCCATTGGAAACAAAATAAGCGTCTTCTCCACCTTTTGCTACTTTTTTAGGATGCGGAATCATATGGAATCTTAATAAAAAATAAAGAAATTCTCTTAGAAATGACAAAAAAAAACCCATATTTGAATTGATTCTTGCTATTTATAGGGTTTTCCTCAGAATTGCTAGTGAACCCTCTTGCTATATTATAAGAAACACCCAATAAAACACTTAATTTTAAAGCTTTCCGCATAGTTTTTTTGCTAATAAAAATTTAAAATATCTAACAAACAAAACTTGAAATTAAAATCAAAACACAAATCAATAGTTTTAAATAAAAAAAAAGTCCGTGCCCCCTTTTTCCCATCATGCAAAAAGCTAAGAAAATGAAGCTTTCCGATTATGAGATCCATCATACTCTCGGAACTGGCTCCTTCGGGCGAGTGAAGCTTTCCCGTAACAAAGTCACCAACAAATGGGTCGCTTTGAAGATTCTGAAAAAGGCTGAAATCATCCGTTTGAAACAAGTGGACCATGTGATCAATGAGAATACCTTGCTTTCCAACATAGATCATCCTTTCATTGTAAGTTTTTTTCTTTAATAATCAGATTCTATGGTTTTTATCTATTATTAAGGTGACTATGGATGGGTTTTGTCAAGACGACCGTTACTTGTATTTGATTTTAGAATATGTGGCAGGAGGTGAGCTTTTCACTTATTTGCGAAGCGTCGGAAGACTCGAAAGTCCTCATGCATGGTAAAAAGATTAAAGGTAAGTGACGAGTTCTAGTAAAAATTCTTTAGTTTCTATGGAGCTCAAGTCGTTTCGATGTTTGAACATTTGCATTCCAAAAACATCATCTATCGGGACTTGAAGCCAGAAAACCTGTTGATCCATGAAAGCGGGTATTTGAAATTGACTGATTTTGGGTTCGCCAAAGTGGTTGAGGGCAGAACCTACACTTTATGTGGGACACCAGAATATTTGGCTCCTGAGATTTTGTTGAACAAAGGTTCTTTTCTCTGAAGATTTTTAATTAATTTCTTTGTTAGGACATGGAAAACCAGTGGATTGGTGGACTTTAGGCATCTTGATTTATGAGATGAATGCTGGTATCGACCCCTTTTCGGATGAGGACCCAATGGCCATTTATCAGAAGATCTTGAAAGGCAAGATCAAATTCCCAAGAAATTTCGACAAGTCTTTTTTTCTTTTATATAATTTATTGAGAAAAATTTAATCTATCTTAGAAACGCGAAATCCATCGTCAAGCATCTTCTAGTGGCTGATTTATCTAAAAGATATGGAAATCTGAAGAATGGAGTCAATGATATCAAAAACCATCGTTGGTTCCAAGATATTGATTGGAACGCCCTTATACAGAAGAAGCTCCCAGTTCCTTATAAGCCAACTGTCAAGTAAAGATCACTTTTTTCAAGAAAAATCCCCATTATTATTAGAGCTGCCAATGATACTTCCAATTTCTCATCTTATCCCGAATCTGATCATTTGAGTCCAGCTTTGAAACCTTCAGAAGACCCGTTTTTGGATTGGTAAATAAGAGAAAAAAAGAACCTGGAGGAACTTTTATTAATTTTTAACCAAACACCGAATTAAATAAAAAAATCTTCATTAATTTCCAAAAATAAAAATTAACTCTGAAACTCGAAAAATGGCTCAAAAAGCCAAAGACATTGAAGACATTCTCAATGATTTTAGTCAGGAACTAAGCGATTCCATGCATTATTCCTATCATGTCACTCAATTCCTAGAAAATGAGCCTCAAGGCAAAAAAACAGAGATTCCTTTAGATCATTCACCTCGAGAAAACAAGCTAGAAAAACCCCAATCCATTAAAGAAACCCCCCATCCTATTAAAGAAAACCCTCCTATCATCTTAGTGTCTGATCCTGATAGAAACCGTGAAATTTCCTTTAATTTCAATAGTAAAAACCTAGTCCCTACCTCAAAACCTCAAAACCTATTAGTTCCTAATAAACCCTCTAAGATGAACAAGAATTTTGATGTGGATCGGCCCAGAACTTATATGGATACTCTGGACTCGAAAAACATCAATTTTGTGCCTCCGAAGAAAGTGACACAGGTTCTGAATAACACCCATTCATATAATCAGGTCACTTTGGCGGAGAAGAATTTCAGAGCCACAAGGAAAATCACTCAGAAACTAGAAACTTTGAAAAAGGACATCTTTGTTCATAAGATCACAGATGCGAAATCACAAAAGGTCATAATGATTCAAGAGGAAGAAATTCGAGATAGCGAATATAATCCTTATTTGGTGCCTTATAGATTAGATTTGGCGTTACTTCATGAAAAAGCCAGCAAATTCGGGCTCGAAGATGAGGAAAGTGATGAGCTTAAGACAGAGGAAAAGGAGCTTATGGATGTCTCTGGTAAAGCAGTTAATAGTTCAGTGATTTCGCTAACTGGAGTTCCGAAAGAATGTCCTTGTTGTTATGAAAGTCTGGAAAAACATAAGACGAATCTCTGTTTCAGCAGTGAAGATGTCAGATTTCTAGGTCATGGTTTTCCTTTATATATGACATTGATAAAAGCGTTGATTTTCCTGATTCTGATCCCTTTTGTTTTGTTGGTATTTGTGCCACATGCTGTTTTTCTTTCAGAGAAATGTGACTCAAAAAACCAGGATATGATGCTTTGGAGTTATTGCGAGCCTCGTGAAGTTCTGGTTCCAGACACTAATGAGACTAGCACTTCTAGTTCTGATAATAGTTCCAGGTTGATGGTTGATGATCCAGGAGCTACTCTGGCTAATATAAATAACATAGAAATCACGAATAATGCCAGTTCCATAAATAGTAGTTCAAATGAAAGTAATGCCAATTCAACAGAAAATGAAGATAATAATGATACAAATGGAGAACATGAAGTGACGGATGAAACAGATATTGAAATTGTGATCATTAACGATTTCCTATTTGTGATCGAGGAACGGTTGAATTTTGACCTGGCTTTCCTGATCTATTTTGTGTTAGTGGCCACCGGCTTGAGGATTTATGGGTTAAGATATATCAGAAAACATAATACAAGCAGTTCCCTAGGCCAATTCACCATTCTCGTTAAGAATGTGCCTCTCGATTGTGAAGAAGACGAAATTCGCGATTTCTTCCAAAGTCAACAATTGGACAATTATCGCAGTTGGTTAAATAGAAAGCTCGGTTTAGAAGATAATCTATTACCAGAAGGCACTAAGGCCGAGATCTCTGAAATCAATTTTGTTTATAATTTCGGCGATCTGATCGCTTGCAATACGAAAATCATGAGTCTTATCAAGACTCGTAGGAAACTGCTAGCCATTTATAGCAATATTAAAAGAAATAACAGTAAAGGAAACAGTTTTGGTAGCATTCAAGATAATTACAAATCCAGTTTTCAAGGCAGTTTCCAAGGAAGTTTCACAGGAGATTTGCCTGCAACTTCAGGTCCTGATGCTATCAATGAGGAGCCTCCAATTATTGAGAAAAAACAGTCAAATTATTTAAATAATGGCAGTTTTGATTCGAATTATGAGAAAAATAGTAGTCTTCTGATTAGAGATTTGAAGAAACAAGCAGAGGATTCGAAGAAATCCTTCATTTGGGATAAAATCGAGGCAGGGACTTTGTTTCTGGAGCGTCATTTGAAGGTAATTGATCAGGAAATCATATCTCAACATGAGTTGCAGCACAGTATAATCAAAGGACTCAAGGAAAACACTGCGAAAGAATTGGAAATGAGGTTCTGCGGACAGGTTTTCGTCAGTTTTTCCAATTCGAAGGTCGCAATGAAAATGGTGCAGATTTTCCGTGCCTTATATGATGTGAGAAAAAGAAAGTTTAGAGGAGAGAAACGTTTGATAGTCGAGGCTGCAGCCAATCCTGAAGAGATAATTTGGGAGAATTTGGGGATTTATTCGCATAAGAAGATTTATATCAGATTGTTTACTTTTACTTTGGAGCTAATGATGTTAGCTTTGACAACGTTTATAGTGTTTTTAATATATAATGAGGCGGAATCTGAGGAATTGACCAAAGAATGTGGAATTGCCATATTGGTTCTAACGATAAATAAGTTGTTTATGATATTGATATCACGATTGGTGGAACATGAAAGACATAAAACTAAGGCGACGGTAGAAGCATTGGTTGTGATGTTTACTTTGCCCTTGACTTTAGTGAATATTTTGGTTTTTGAATTGGTGGATTATGGAAACATTATCATTGCGAGACAATGTATCACGAAAGATAACGATAATCTATGGGAAATGGGAAAAATCACTCATAAGTTATTATTTGTTAACATTTTCGCATCGATTGGTGAGCCAGCCTTGAGTTTTATCTTCGATTATACTCATTTTTCGAAGTTATATCATAGAATGCGGATCAAAATGACTCAAGGATATAAGAATTATTGTCAGGAGGAGGTCAATAAGTTCTTTGAAGGCAGTGAGATCGAACTTCATGAATATTATTCGCATACTTGCATTAGTTTCTGTTTAGGCATGTTCGCAGCGCCTTTTTTCCCACCTAGTATTTTGATTGTTATAGGTGGTCTTGGGTTAAATTATTGGCTTTTGAAATATAATATGTTATATAGATGTAAAGTCGAAAGTCATCAATGCAATAGAGTCATTGGATATTTTCTATTGTTAGTGAATCTGGGACCTATTTTTTATATGGTTTCATTGCTTTTTATCAGTTTTTATTCTGTGGCATGCAAAAATGAAACTGATGCGGATGCAGCATTATTTGAAAAATATGAATTTACTTGCCTGGGTTTGTTGGTTTTCTTATGTTTCACACTGATAAAATGGATTAGACCAATGATTTTCTGGAGGTTGGATGTGACACAGAAGAGTCTAGGGGAGTTGAAAAAAGAAAAGACTAGGACTTATGATCATTTGAAAAGCCTGTTAAAACAGAAATAAATAAGGGTGTTTTTTAGAAATAACAAAGGTTTTTTAGAAATAAAAAAAATATGATTATTGAAAAATTTGGATTTTTCTAGTATTTAGAAGAAAATGAAAAATCGAATAATTATTTTGAAAATTTCCTTTTAAAAATAAGTCAACAAACAAAACCCAAAGATTTTGTCGTCTAAGAATTCATTTGATTTTATCAAAAAAATTGCAATTTTTTGCAAAAATTGATTTTATGAAAAAAGTTGCAATTTTTTAAGAAAAAAAAAAGACAATTTATTATTTTTTTAATATCATTAATTAATTTTATTAAAAAAACTCTAATTTTTTACAAAATTAATTAAAAAACACAATTTAATCAATGTTTATAAAAAACCATCTCCTATCATAAATTTCTTCATTAATTATCTACATCAATAATAATTTAATCCTTATATTTATGGATCAAGGCTTTTTTTCTATGATCCCTTTCATTCACATCCTTATACATAAAAGTCCTTTCTGCAATGGAGAATTTTGTGATGTTTTTCGAATAGCTTTCATTTCTATAAGGCAATGCATAATCATAACTCAACAGGCTTTTGCATTCATTTCCAAGGTTTTTCTTATTAGAGCAAATCCCCTTCATTTCATCCTCATTTTCTTTATTATTTCCATTATTTCCTTTAAAATCTAAGGTCAAAGTGTCTTTTGGCTTATTATTAATGGCTTTGAAAGTCTTTCTATCTGAAGGCAAAAACATCAATTTCTCCTTATAATTCTCATATTGTTTCGAAATGTCTTGATTCTTCTTAGTAATCTTTATCGTGGGTCTCACGATTTTCTCTTCACCATCGATTATCGGATCCCTTTTATATTTCATTGAAATCTCAGACACATCCTTATAATGTCTTTGAAATTCATTGGCTTCCAATGATGGTTTTTGAGTCAATTTCCTAACAGATTTATATAAAAAAACCCATTGTTTTCTAATAAAATGAACCTTCTACATGGTTTCCAGCTGTCTTCTCCTGAAATTCCGATATAATTCTGATTAAAAGACCCTTTTTTTAATATTTTTCTTGGCTCGGTCGCATAACCCATCGTCATCATATCACTCATAGGGGTTCTTTTAACCGAGGATTTAAAGATTAGATCATATTTCGGTGATTCTTGAACAATTGTGTCAGTAGTTCTGATTATATCCTTGGCACTAAAGAAGCTTTCTTTCGTTGGTAAAGGCTCTGTTGAGAAAATATTGGAATCTAGAATGATTCTAAACAAAATAAAGGAAATTTAGAAAGAAAATAAAACTTTTGGGGTCGGGAAGGAGGGGAACAGAGTTTCCCAGTAATGGTCTTTAGGAAACTCAGCTGGGCGTTGGGGGAATCGTACGATTGTGAAGGGTGTTGACGATGGAGGTCTTTGTAAAGAGTCATTGTTTGAATTAACGATATTTATTTTATATTGGAATCTTTTTAATCTCTTCAGAAAAGATGTATTTTATAATTTTTCATCTCTTAAGAAAAAATGAATTTTATAATTTTTAATCTCTTAAGAAAAATTGAATTTTATAAATGCATTATTTTCTTTATTTCTAAAAATCGCGATTTCATATTTATTAAGTATTTTCGAATAGATTTTAAGATTCATTTAAAATTTATTAACACAAATTTGTTTAATTTTTTTTCTTATAAATTATAACGTTTCCATATTTTTTTATTTAAAAAAACTTTCTTATAAATTATCTATTTTTTTCTAATTCTTTGTTTTTCTTTCTTTAAATTATTAATTAATTCATGCTTGATTATCCCCTGGATTAGCATTATTGGGATTATGTGCCAGCCCAGGATTATCAGTGGTGGGATTATAACCCAAGATGGGATTATATCCTGGAGGAGGAGCATAGATGGTTGACAACCTAATAGAATGTCTCCCAAATCCAGATTTGGCTATCCAAAATCCACGAACGAAAGTCCAATGTAATCCTCTTAAGTTGAAATTTTCTCTATTGATTTTATCAAAATATTCAGTCATCCTCCTCATATATTTGTTTACCAGATAAACTGAAAGACATACAAATAAAACTGCATCAGTTGTGAACAAAACAATCAAAACGATTATAAGAGGATAAAGGTTGCAAGATTTCCAATGCCTCTTGGTAATTTATCAAAGGATTTGATGGATTTTTGTTATAATAATCCTTTAAATAAAAGAAAGGGTCATCATCTACTCGATAATTAAGACAACAACACCCTTTTCTTTTAAACCATAAGTAATGAGCAAAGAAAAAATAGTTGATATTTGCTTCCCATACTGTGTATTTAATGACATATGAGAACATGTGCACTTGAACTAAGGTTTAAGATTTAAATTTGGATATTTTTTCAAAAAAGAGACATATAAAGAAGAATTTTAATATAGAAAAAACAATAACGACTACTAAAAGAATTTAAAAAAAAAAAAATAGAAATTTTAAAACTTTGCGTTATATTTTGAAAAAATTATGAAATTCAATTTTTTAAAAAAATTAAATTTCATAAAGAATAGAGAAAAAAAATATTCAATTTTGAAAATTTCCTTTTTTAGGAAATTTTAATCTTTGTTTAATTTTGAAATGATAATATTTAAAAAAATATTAGGAAATCACTCCATGTAAATTGTATGATCGCGTTTAATTTCTGAGAACTTTTAATAATTTTCATAAATAATGTGAATTTTCATTAAATAAAATGATTTTCTTTCCTCTTATTTTTTCGCGAAAAGGCTATTATATGAAGAAGTCAAAATATTGGCTTTTTCTTTGATTCCCAGTCCTTTCATAGTGTTATTTAGCTATAAAAATCATTAAAAACATTGAATTTCCTCTATATTATTATAAATGAAAATACCCCTTCCATCATCCTGCTTAAATAGTCTTCATCTTTATTGGCGATAGAAGAAACAATGTTTTGGCTTTGTTGGATTTGATTGCCTTTTTTCTGCGTATTATTGGTCAATTTCGCTGCTTTAAATAGAGGAATTAAGGTCAAATTCAGGACTTCATTGCTCAGACTTTGATCTATAAGCGGGAAATTATAATTCGGGCTATTTTTAGCTATGTTCTTTAAAGAGAACCCCGATTTTCTCAATAAAAGAGCCTCTTGGAGCTCTTTTCTCAGGAATTTCAAATATTTAAAGAGAGAACTATCAGGAATTTCGCTTTTTATGGTAAAATCCCCGTCATTTTCAAGCTCGAAATAGGCTTTTAGATAAATTTCGCAATCCTTGTTGTTTTCTCTGATAAAATCCGCGATTTTAGCATTAATCTTCATGAAGAAATCTTGTGAAAATATTGCTTTTCCTTGATCTTTTTCGATTTCCTTGATGATTTTATTGATTTTCCTTAATAAATAGTCGATTTTCCGAGGGAAAACAGCTAGATTTAGTCCTGTTTTTTCCAAAACCCTTGTTTTCAGGTCTTTTTCCTTCAAAAAACAGTCAATTTCCTCATCAAAAACTACAAAGATTTCCTTTATTTCCTTATTAATTTCCCTGACGAGGTCTTTTTTCCATAATAAAGCAATATCTCGATTTTCAGAGACCTTTTCTTCTAATTTTTTCAAAAAGCCTATATTTATTAATAAAATCCTGAGGAATTCAATGCTTTCTTGATTAGGTCTATTTCTGAGGATTTCTCTTCTAATTTCTTCGAATTCCCCTTGGATTTTCGCACAAAAGCTCTCAATTAATCCCTTTTCTAATTGAATTTCCTCATAAAACTCCTCGATTTTCCTAGCTTCAGCTATCAAAGCCTCGAAAAGTCCTAATGTTTTCATGATATTTTCAAAGCCTTTCATAGTAATTTCGCTCAAAACCTCGATTTCTGATTTTTCTCGATATTTGAGAAATTCGTCTTTTTCTAATCTATTCCGAATCTTCAAAAGACCTGAAAGAATTGGGTTTTTTAGATTAATATCGATTTTCTGAAGGAAATCATTGAAAAACACATTCCAAATCGTCTTTATAGTCTGATAAAAGTCGACTTCCTGATTTTCTGGCAATTTTCCAATGATTTCATTATAGGAATTCCGGACTTCAGAGTTGAAATAGAGAGATTTCAGAAAAAAACTAATAAAAATTCAGGTTTTTAAAGAGAAAAAAAGGCTTTTTTTACAAATTAAAGCCTGATATCGGCATAGAGTCCTTTCTAATGAGTTCCATTTCTAATCTTTTCTTTAATTTTATCAATGAATTCTCTGATATTTTATAGAATTCCTCTAATAGAAGCCCTTGTAAACCCTCTTTTAATGAAAAACCCCTGTTTTCCTCATATTCTTCCATATATAAAGTCTCTTTTCTCACATTAAAGAGAAAATCAAAGTCAAATCCAGGCAAATTCATAGCGAAATCGAGAGTTTTTAAAAAGTCCTTGTCTTCTAATGTTTTCATTAGAAAAACCATGAATTTTATGATATTTTCAAAACAAATTATCGCGTCTTCACAAGCATTTTCAATAAGACTTTCGATTTTCTTCAGAATATTCAGAAGAAAACCCTCGATTTCCTGCTTTTGATCGAAATAATAAAGAAACAAACCCCAAAAACATTGGGAAAATTGGGCTTTTTCGCAGTTTTTCTCAATTCCCCTGAGGAAATCAGCGAAAAAGCTCGAAATCCTTGATAAATTCTCACGCTTTAGGTCAGAAAACATGTTAAAAACCTGGAAAACATCAGAATTTCCTTGGAAATCGACTAAAATCCTTTCTCCTCTTGTTAAAAGGCCTCCTGAGTAAAAAAAGAGCCTTTTTCTTTGATATTTGAGTATTTTCTTCATTATTTTATTGAGATTTTCTTCATAATTGGTCCTTTTGGAGGCTTTGCCTTCTGATTCCAATAAATTCTGATGTTTTTCCTGTAATTGGGCTTCGAATTCAGAGAAAACTCTTTGATTTTCAAAGGAAATAGCCTTGATTTTAGAGGAATGTTCTGTGAGTCCTCGAACTAATTGAGAACAATTCAGGAGTTCCATATAATTATTAGCCAGGATTTTCTTGAGAAAAGTGTTTTTCTCTATGATTTTCTTTCTTTTTAAACACATTTTTTAAGGAAAAAGAAAGGAAAATATACTGGATTTCTTTCAAAATTGGCGTGATTTCATGATGTTGGAAAGTCTCGAAGAGTTTTTCTGCGATTACACGGGAATTCGCGCCGTTTTCGAATTCCTTGAGCAAATCATCAAAAATCATTCGTTTTTATGCTATTTTTTTTTTTTTTTTTTTTTTTTTTACAGTTTTATTACTTCACTGAAGACAACAGATCAATATACATAATCAACCTCCTTGGGCGTGAAGTAATAAGGGCATTCAAAGAGGGAAACTCGTTCCCTGTGGCACCCCCTCACAATGATAAATGGTAATATCAGTAATTAAATAATTTCCAGTGGGTGCTTGATTGCCCTTATTATGGCACATTTATGCAGCATAAGAATAATGCTTAACTAATAATCTTGAACAACACAAATTAACAAAAGAAGTTTTCTAACAAACCTTATAGTACCGGTAACTAAACTACTACTACTAGATAGATACTAGATCTACTACTACTAGATCGGAAGTACCCGTACGGTATATACACACATAGTATATACAGATATACCATGCATGCATACACCGCACAAACACTTCCGAATTAACAGAATAACATAAGAACAACAGTCACAAAATTAATAGAAACTACAAAGGTAATCTAACAGTGATCTTTTCAGTGTACCAAGACAAACTGCATCTTGTATAGCAACTGGGAGAGTGTCCCACAACTTAGGTCCATATATATTTATGCTATGCTCACGAATCACCGTGCGACAGCCAATCATACAAAAATAAGACTTTTTACGGGTATCATGTGAACGGTTAGAATCAGAAACCGTGACATAACGCAAACATGACGATGGTACAATGGTATTCTTAATTTTAAACATAAATTGGGCCATTTGGTATTTTAAGATATCACCGACTTTAAGTAATTTTAAGCGAGCATACAATGGATCACAAGAGGATCTGAAATTCGCACGAGAAATTAAGCGCACAGCACGATTTTGAAGGATAACAAGCTTATGTAGAGACGTCGCATTTGCGGAGCCCCAAACTATATTACAATAGGTTATGTAGGGATAAATTAAACTATGATAAATCATTAGTAAAACGTTATTTGGGACAATATTACGCACACGACCCATTGCTCCAAGTCCCTTCGAAATTTTATGTGCAATGTGATCAAAATGTTTTTTCCAATTTAATTTTTCATCCACATAAACACCAAGAAACTTGGTATTTTCAACTCGCTGGAGTGAATTACCATCAATAGAAAGATTAAAAGAGCCATCTGTTGGGAAGCACCTATTACCAAATAGAATGTAATTAGTTTTTTTTACATTTAATGATAGTTTATTTGCTCTGAACCACTCAAGCAAATTGGCTAGCTCATTATTAAGTACATCGCAAAGTTGCCGAATATCTGTAGAGGAAAAAAATAGATTAGTGTCATCAGCGAATAGAATAAAGATCAGATATTTTGAACAGTTTACAATATCATTAATATATAAGATAAAGAGCAAGGGTCCGAGAATGGAACCCTGTGGTACTCCGTGCGTTATAGGTTTAAGACTAGACATCACACCACCAGACGAAACACATTGACTTCTGTTTGCTAAATAACTTTTGAACCAATCAAGCGCAACACCCCTCACACCGTAGAGTTCAAGTTTTTTCAATAAAATGTCGTGGTTCAGGGTATCGAACGCTTTCGACAAATCTATAAACACTCCAGCTGAATACTCTCTATCTTCTACAGCTTTGCTAATGTGATCATACAAGTCAATTAGAGCCATGTATGTGGAATGCCCCTTTCTAAAACCATACTGATTACCGTTAAGTATACCATGTGAATCAAGATAATATAATAATCTATTATTTACGACTTTTTCAAATATTTTAGAAAAACAGGGTAAGACTGAGATTGGCCTGTAATTTTGAAAGTCACTTTTATCACCGTTTTTAAATATCGGGCATACCTTTGCAATTTTTAAAGCATCAGGAAATACACCGGTATTCATTGAACTATTGATGATTGTGGTAATGGGGTCAGCTATGTAGTTAACAGTGGATTTCATTATATTTACGGGTATATTGTCATAACCAAAGCTAGTTTTATTTTTTAACTCTGAAACAATCTTAATTATTTCAGCGGCATCTGTTGGAAAAAGTACAAAGGAGTTCAAGTAGGATTTTTTTATATAATCCGAAAAATGCATTGTCGACGGTTTAATAGTTGCAGACAGAATACTTCCAATATTTACGAAATAGTCATTCAGTTTTTCAACAATATCATTTTTATCAGTTATTGTAATACCATCAACAATAAAAGGACCCACAACATTTTCTCTCTGCACTTTACCGGTCATGTCACCAATCAGTTTCCATGTTTTACGCAAATTACCAGATAAACATTTAAATCTGTCTGAATAATAAGTTTTTTCTGCCGTATTTAATAGACGTTCTAGATGTTTTTTATAAGTATTATACTTATTTTTGTCCTCGTCAGACCCACTTTTTCTATAGAGTCCATATAATTTGGATTTTTTTAAACATGCTCTAACCAATCCTTTTGTCATCCATGCGTGACGTGGAGTTAACCTATGGCTTAGTTTGATTGTTTTTAATGGAAAATGCTTGTCAAAAATGGCTGTATATTTGGCATGAAACGATTCATATGCAGCATTTGTGCCAGAATTAACATGACAGTGATCAAAAGCATCGAACCAATTATCTATACTGGCCAATTCAGCATGAAATTGAGCCATAGACTCATTATCAAAGATTCTTTTTCTAATAATATTGGGAAGAGTAATTTTTGTTAGCTTCGTTTCAAAGTGCAGGGCTATTGGGAGATGATCAGAGATTGAACTATAAACTACAGCCGAGGACATGCTATGCTGAGTTGCATTTGTAAATATATTATCGATTAAAGTAGAGGAAGCGTCAGATATTCTAGTAGGGCTGTGAATAGTAGGGAAATAGGAGTAGGATAGAAGGTTATTTAAGAATTCAGAAGTTTGTGCATGTTTTTCTTGTTTAACAAGGTCAAGATTAAAATCTCCCGCAATGAAGGCTATTTTCTTTTTCTCACCATCTATTATTTTAAGGAGCTGCACAATCTCAGAATTGAATTGGTCAGTATCTGAATTAGGGGGTCTATAAATACAGCCAATGAAAATATTTTGTTTTCCTGTCTGTGGAATTTCAATAAATAAGCATTCAATATAGCTAGACATTCGACAAAGGTCAGACCTAATCTTATACGATAAGTTGATGTCGATAAAAATACCAACCCCACCGCCAATTTTGTCATTTCGTATTTGCGATACAAATTTATATCCAGTGATGGGGAAAGTTTCTTGATTTGAGGCATTAAGCCATGTTTCAGTCACCGCTATTGCTGCAAGTGGCTTGGAGAGCAATCCCAAAAAGTTTACAATTTCCCTAAAATTTTTCTTCAAACTTCTGCAATTTATATGCATTAGATTGATAGCGCTACCACCATCAAATTTGAAAAAATCATTTAGTTTACTTTCTTCGATATAAGGACTAGAAGAAACAAATGGTAAAGGATCATCGTCAAATAAAGGATCATCGTTTAAACTTTCTTCAAAATCCTCTATATCTGGAAGAGCCATACCTAATTATTAATTAGTAAGTATGCAGCACGGTTTCAGAGATTCCATGTTCACTGACGCAGAGCTAAGTCGGCATGGCTGCGCACGGTTGTAGCCTTGGTAGTCGGATCAGGTGAAAAGCGTACATGGACAACACCATTCATCGTCCAGGCGCCGAAGATTTTCCCTTCACGTAGAAGCCGGCGTGCCTCGAAGAACAGATCGGTGTCGACC
>Ga0302186_10000715_pt1 | contig 28888 bp, 26 predicted proteins | sample II_Bog_E1_2_FD_198782 | JGI IMG/M metagenome (GOLD analysis project Ga0302186, IMG submission 198782) | Peat permafrost microbial communities from Stordalen Mire near Abisko, Sweden - II_Bog_E1_1 | ecosystem: Environmental > Terrestrial > Soil > Wetlands > Peat | place: Sweden: Abisko... | reverse complement strand
GGATCAATAACGACGAAATTTCTTAGAAATTCTTTATTAAAGAACTGCTCAAAAGACTCAACCAAATTATTTAATTAATTATTATCATAATAGAAAATAAAAAGCCAAGTCCGATTTCTTCACAACTTTATTCATAAATTTTGAATTTTTTTCATTGAAACAAATATTTTTTTTCTTGATTAAAAAAGCTATTTATTTTTAACGGAAAAACACGATTTCTTTCTTTATAACAATAACATTTAAGAAAAAAAATAATTCTTAATAAATTTAACGAAAACTTTCATTTCCATTCATCCTTGCCTTTCCAATGTTTAAATCCACTCATTACACCAAGTCTTTCCTGCACATTTTCCCCGACAAAGAAAACAACCCAAATTCTCTCAATTCGCAAGGAATCCATAAGCTAAAATCGAAGCCATCGATTGATATCACCGAAAAAATGCAGAAAATGTCTCAATTAACAATGAAGACTCAAGACTATTCCAAGGACATTCTCAAGAAGCTGATACCTGAGGGAAACAAAAAGGTTCCTTTGCAAATCCAGGAAAAGAAAGATTTGGTCTCGAAAGAGCTTAGGGACTTGGTTCGTCTTGATGAGAAAAACGAGAAATCTCCATCCAAAGCGTATTCTTATAGTGAACTCGAAAACGCGCGATTAAATAATGTTTATTCGAAAGAAATTCTTGAAGTTCTCAGAAAAAATGAGGTAAACTTAAGGTTTTTTTAGTTTTTTTAAAGAAAAAACTATTTTATAGATCGCGAAAGATAACAGGCTTTGTTTAGAAAACCATAAGGTTCCATCAAACTTAAGAGCGAAAATGGTGGATTGGATGGTTGAAGTGTTATCTAGCTACAAATGCCAAGATCAGACTTTCTTCCTCTCGGTTACAATCATGGACAACTATTTCAAGCATTGCAAGAAGTCCTTTTTTAAAATTTACTAAACACATTCTAAGGTTTTTTTTTTTAGAAGTCTCGAAATCACTGACCTTCATTTAACTGGTGTTGTCTGTATGTTCATAGCAAATAAATATGAGGAAATTTACCCTTTGAAGCTTTCAACTATTCATGAGAAAATTGCCCATAAAAAACTCACCATTGACCAAATAAAAAACAAAGAATTGGAAATCCTGGAAACAATAGATTATAATTTAGGCATGGCGACTCCTTTTGAATTTATGACAATTGCACTTAATTCTTTGAATCTCAAGAATATCATCAGCAAGAAAAGTTATGAATATTTAGAAAAGGTTATCCTTTATCTCTTGAAAATGATGATGCATGATTATTCGCTTCTTGCAAAGCAAAATTATCATGAATTAGCATCTGCCACTGTCTTTGTGGCTTTCAAGATCATTGAACAATTAGATCCACAATTCCCAGTTGAAGGCAAAGCCAAGGAAATTAGAGAGACCCTTGATGTAAAGGAAGAGGTGTTTTATGAGACATCGTCAAGAATTTTGACTTTGGCGAAAAACTTCGAGAAAATTTACCCGAGTTTTGAAAATTTAAAGAAATTCAATGGGTTCGCATTGGAGAATGAGGATGAAAATAACAAAGAGAACGCCCTGTTTTGAGCAGAATTATTCATTTTATGTATTTTTATTCTGTTCTGTTTAATTAATTAATTTTATTTCACCCTTTTTTCAGGGTATTTTGATTCTGAATTTTGACAATTCATTTTGTAAAAAAAAACACTTCTTAATTATTTTTTATAAAAACCAAGCTTTTTTGAATAAACTACAGTATTTTTCAAATTTTTAGGGTTAAATTTTCTTGTAAATCCCCATCAAACTACCCTCAGCAATTTTATGTTTTTCTACCTCTTCATAAAATGCCTCATTGTTTGTGGCTTTCAATTTCTCAACATTCAAAGCATAAATTTTGAAAAAATAACGATGAGTCCCATCTTTTTTGGGTCCCGTCCCTGCTGGTGGCATTGGTCCTCCATATGTTTTTTTATCCCATGAATTTGCTACCACATCCCCAACATGGCTGTTTTCATCGAAATTTGTAACGTCTGGCGGAATATTTTTGACTAACCAATGAATCCAATTTCCAACGGGAGCATCAGGATCATCATTGATCAAGGCGAAGCTTTTAGTGCCTGCGGGAATTGGACCCCATGAGAGAGGAGGACTGTTGTCACCTCCTTGGCCAGAATATTTCTTAGGGATGGTTTCGCCTTCTTTAAAAGCGGAAGAAGTGATTTGAATTGTAGTTGAGAAGCTTTCGACCATAATTTTAAATATTTCTTAAATTTTATTTAAAATACTGCAAATTTTATCAATGGAAAACTATATTTTTTTTTTTCTAACTATAAAAACAAGAAAATTTCTTATTTCTCTTTAAATTTATATTTTATTAGATCGATTTTTTCTTAAAATTAAATATCACAGAAAAAAACTATATTAATGTTATTTTAAAGGACTTTTTTTAACACATTGTCTTCCCATATTCCCATTATAATTTCTCCATCACTCTGGTAATAAGTACCTTCCCCATTGAATTTCCCTTTGAGGAATTTACCATTTAAGCGTTCACCTGACACGAAACTCAAGCTTCCCATTCCATGGAACTCCCCGTTTTGGAACTCTCCTTCATACATTTTCCATGGCAACTTCTCCATAATCACATTCTTATAGTCAATTTCTCCTTCTAAAGTGGAATCTATATTAATGTTATAAAGGACACCTTGTCCATGATATTTATCGACCTTCCAATCCCCTATGTAAATTTTCTGATTCAAGTTGTTGGTAAGCAATCCAAAGCCATGTTTAAGATTGTTTAGGTAATCCCCATTATATTTAAACTGTGAGTCTTCATCGTTGATTTTCGATTGTCCTTTTGGGTTAATGGTGCCATTTTTCATTGTATAATGTTTTGAAATAAGGGACTCGCTTCTATTTAAGGCATTGTAAAACATTTGGTCAATTTTAGTCTTGAAAACAGGGGTGTTTAAGTTATTTATTTCCTTCGAAATCTGGGCAGGAAGCTCATTTTTTTTAGTATTTGAGCATATTTTTAATGGATCTCTTCCATTGGTCGAGATGTTTTCAAGGACATTTCTGGTCTTGCTTAAGCACTCTTCAACTAAATTGTCAATATTGGTGTGTTGTTCTGGCAGCTTCGTGGATGATGATCGTCCATTATTAGTGGAAGTTGTAGATGAATACATTGTTGAATTCACCATTTTTTGATTTCCATTATTGATTTGCTGGGTTGCCTTGACGTCTTGTTGAATTGAAACACTTCGCAATGAGGGGGTTTTTTCAGAACTAACACTAACATTTGTCATTTGGATGGAATTTTTCAATGTTTGGTTTGGAAAAATGCATTGAGAAGATTTTAGAGGATGTTGATTGTCTTTCTTTGTTATGGTGGATTTGTTTTCAAAAATTGGTTTTGTGGTACAAGAATCAATTATAACAACAGCTTCATTCTTTTTTTGATTGGTGCATTCGATTTCGTTTGAATTGTTAGTCTTCATTTCAGAAGTTTTTGTTTGGATTATTGTAACATTATTGATCGAATATCCTTGACTGCTAGAATCAAAAATCTCATTTTTCTTCTCAGAAACGTTTTCTTGGATATTTGAATTATTAAGGATTTGTTGCGAAATTTTGGGGTTGTTATTCTTTTCAGTAGTTTTGTCCTGGACAACAGATATTTTCCCGGTCAAGATTTTGTTGAATATAATTTCGCTTGCTTGAAGATTATGAGATTTTGAAGTATTCTGGGCTTCAATTTTGACCTCTTTAGCAATATTTCCATTTTCTATAATTGATTTTTGAGAAAATGGCTCTTTATACTCTTTTTTAAAAGAGCTCATTTCATCATGTTTAAAAACAAGTATCGGATTTTGTATTAAGTTGGTCTTATTGTGGAAAGCACTGCTTGTCATGAAAGTATTTGTGAGTTTCTGATCATATTTTTGCAGGTTTTCATAATTTTTTGTGCTCTTCAGTTCTTGCCTCAAAATGTCAGCTTGATAATCAGGCATTTGATTCCTTTCTGATTGGTTGTTAACTTGTCTAATAAATGGAGCTTGAGATTTCTTAAAGTGATTTTCTCTTTGATAATTTTCCGCTTTGGGATTTTCAACTCCCAGATGAAAATTTCTTCGAGAATTTTCATCTAAATAAATTTCTCTTTTAGCCTTTTCCTCTTGCACATTTTCATTTCTATTGATTTTTCCATCACTCCTTAAAAAAGTGATTTCAGCAATAGATTTTTGATGTTTTTCTGTTTCTTTCTTGATGTTTTGTAGAAGGTCTTCGAATTTCCTTCTCGCCTTTTCGTCTGATTCTTTTTCATCATATTTCTTCGCAGAACTACAATAAGTTCTATGTTCTGTGATGGATTCATCTACCTTCTTTTTGAAATTTGGCTCCAAGTTTAAATTTGATGGTCCAGGATGAGCAGTGATTCCACTCAAGTTTGCTTCCTTTTGAGTTTTGTGATTTTGAAAAGGCAATAATTCAAATGGTTTTGAAAAGTTCTCATGTACTGAATTTTGAGTAGGAATTACAATATCAGAAAAGATTTCATTATGTTCATTAATCGGTTGGAAATCATGCTTGCTCATTTTTTGAGTTTCACATTCTTGGAAAAGTCTGATTGGTTTGACTTCTTTTCCATTCGATGAATAAGAAGTAATTGATTGGAATGTTTTCATTGGCATCAAGTCTTTTTGAGGAGAAAGAAAAGTATTAATGAATTGAGTGTTTTGCTTTAAAATCATTGCAGAGTTTTGACCGGGTTTAAAGAACAAACTTGACGTTTTTGGAGTATCCAAAATGGATCGGTTTTCCTTACTGCTCGATCGGGAGGATGATCGCAATAAAATTCGGGGTTTTTTGGGAGGCGATCCAACAACTACTTTATTCATATGTAAGAATATTTTTATTCGTTAATTTTGAAAAAAAATTATAAAAACACCTATCAGTTCAAAATTTACAAAAAAAATCAAAAAAAACTCAAGAAACTCAAGAAACTCAAAGAAATTTGAAAAATCCTAAATTTATATAATTCAAAGATAATTAATTTTTTTGAATACATTTATAATTCATGGATTTTCCTAACTCATTGACTCATAACCCGTTCCTCCTAATGATTTTCTTTTATTGTTTTCTAAGAATTTCCCTAGAAAATAATATCGATGTCTGTTACTTTACCTCATACGACCCTATTTTTGTCCAAACATTAAAGCTCCCATTGAATCGAGATGCTTCATCCTTAAATTCAGACTGCATCTTAAAAAATCCATCTTTTCAATCCAGGAAAATTTTCGTAAACAATGCTTCTAATTTGGGCAACTCTGACAAAGCTTCATTTTATGATGAAATATACAGTAATTTGGCTCAGGCTTTTGAAAATGAAACTAGGGTTCTTTCTGAGTATTTGACTTCAAACTTAGAAATAGTTCTTGAAATGGGGGTTCATTTTCTTCAAAACAGCGATTTCACAGTTGATGAAGAGGAAATTTTCAGAAGGATCCTTTGTAATGTTAGTATCTCAACAGAAACAGCTCAAGCTATAAATTTGAGATTAAATTCAAATTCTTTTTATTTGTTCATTAGTTCAAATTTTGTAATTTCAAATATAAATTTTATCGGAAATGACATAAATTGGCTAACGAATGATCAGTGCTTGAATAATTTGACCACAACATGTTGCCAGGAATCCGATTTCACCATCGATTATCCAACCAATTCCCTCGCATATAATTCGCAATGTTATGTTAAGAATCGTTTTTTGCCTGATACTCAAAAACTCAATTATTATGGATTGTTTAATTTGGAATATATTGCTGATAATACTTTAAATATTCAACCCAATTTGACTTTGCTAAATTGCAAATTCACGAATTTTTTCCTTATGAATACTAATGGTTTCATTTCATTGGTATCCCTAGCTCCGTTATCTGGAAATTTATTTTTGGATTCCGTGATTCTCGAAAATACATTGTTTCCACAAGGTGTAATATTTTCTTCAATATATGATTTTGACACTCTTTATTCCAGCTTTTCTTTTGATGCAGCTACTCAAAATAATTCAGAAGAAAGCATTATAATATATAATTCATCAACTTTTGATTATAACATTTATACTGTGACGAATGATATTGAGCTATTCTTTTTTTCCATTAGCAATTTTAATGGGAACATTACTTTGGATAGCTGTTTTTTGACATCAATGGTCAATATCACTACTATATTCAATATTGCAAATTTAGGATCTCAGGTCAATTTTGAAATAAAAGACACGATAATTCAAAATATCAGCCAATCCATTTTGTTTTGGTTTACAAACGTCCAATTACTTCTAGGTCAGAATTTAACTATATCTCAATATCAAAATTTCGAAATTGAAGTTTTTATTTTCGAAAGCATTAATATGATTTTGTTTCAAAATTTAAACTTATCGGATGTTTTGCTCGATAATTCCACCAATTGTTTTGAAATTACAGACTCCTTTCTTTCGTTAAATGAATCCTTGATTCAAAATGGAAGCTTCAACTCTCTCATAACTCAAGATTCAAATAATCTGTTGATTGGAAATTGCACCTTTTTGCAAATCACTTTCCAAGTCTATTTCATCAGATTTTCTGGAAATGATGGTGTGGCCATTGAAAACTCCCTCTTTTCTGGAATTTCAGGACAAATTTACATTTTTGTTATGGAAACAAGTAATTTTCTGACAATTTCAGAATCAATTTTGGAGCTCATTAATTGTTACGCAATTTTTTATGCTTTAAATGCAAATTTGAATTATAATTATCAAATTATCCTCACAAATAGCTACTTTGGTTTTATTTGGGATCAAGACCTAACATACATTTTGATAATGACTACCTTTTCTTCTATTTACAATAATACAGTCACAGGAAGTTTCTTTCAAGATCTTTCGATTCCTGACCTAAATTTTATTTCTAACAACAATTATATCGTTAATAACAGTTTTCTGCAATTGCTCAACACCGCAGGAATGATCCAGACTCAAATGGGAACTTGTACTTTGAATCAAAGTACTTTTATAGACAACTTTTTTTTGCATCCGAATTCTTTTCGATATCTTTTTGAAATTTCGATTTCTTGTTATTTTCTCACAATCGATTGTCTGTTTAAAGATAACGGAATCATTCAAAAAAAATTCCAATATTTCGGATATAATGATAATAACATGATTGCCTTATGGTCGATTTACTATTCTTATTTTCATCATATTGTTATGATTGCAACGGATAGGATTGAATTGCTTGGGGGTTTTATTAGTGCTTCTCCTCATTCAGGGCTTTTTGAATTAACCAATTCCACATTAATTTACAACATCACAAATACTTATTTCGAATATAAAGGAATCCAATTAGATACTTTCATAAGTGCAACAATGATCAACAACACGTTTTATAATTTAAAATGCAATTCAAGAGATTTCGCTACGAGTTATGGAGCTATATGTCTTTTCGCAACGTCTAATTATTTGTACAGTAAAGGAGAAAATCAATATTGGGTTTATATGAAGAACAATACCTTTTATAATAGTTCTTGCGTTTATGGAGGAGGCCTTGCGATTTTCGGGGTCAATAATATTACAATTATTGATACCATTTTTGATGGAAGTCAAACTGAAATCAGAGGAGGGTCTATGATATTGGTGGGAAGTGAGAGTTGCATAATAAAAAACCTTCTATTGAATAATTCATTTGCATTTCGTGGAGGTGGTCTCTATGTTCAAAATATCTTTTCAATGGAGATAGAAAATCTCACTATGATGAATATAATCGCATCGGAAACTGGAGTGTTTTATATCAAGGACATTCCAAATTTTTCATTAAAAGGCGCCGTTACTTTAAACACTGAAGTCGGAAGTGAAGGAGGAGTCTTCTATGTTTATCGTTCTTTTTTTAATCTTCAAATGGCAAATATAACAAACACAAATGCAGGAATTGAAGGTGGCACATTTTTTTGCGATGATAGATCGGTAGTGACTATAGATCAGATAAATATCACGAATTCTTTCTCTATTAATGCAGGTGTGTTCAGCATTGCTAGTGCAACTTTCTTTAATTTGACCAATGCCTTCATAAATAATGGTTCTTCATCATCTGATGCAGCAGTGGTTTTGTTGACAAGTTTCCAGAACTCTTTGGTAGCAAATTTAATAATAACCAATTCAAGGTCAATTTCTGGTCGTGGGATATTTTATATCCAAGATGATGATGATGATTCAAATCTCAATATAATAAATTTGACTTGTATCAATAATTTTGCTAATGACGGGTCTTGCATATTATATGAAGCAGCAATTCTGTTAACATTGGAAAATATTTATATAATAGAAAATGGCAATACTCCATTATATTTATTTGGATCTGTAACAGTTTCAATGGTAGCAAGCAATATTTCCATCTTGTCTAGTAAATCTGCAACAAATATCATTTATCTTTCAAACATAGAGCTTTTATTAGATTTCATTCTTATCACAGAAAACGAAGCAAATTCTGATATTTTTTTTGCAGAAAATACGGATTGTATCATATCAGATGGGATATTTCTTGATAACTCTAACTTCCGTCTTTTTAATTTTCAAACATCAATCATTGAGCTTTCTGAATTTGAAATAAACGGGCAAACAATGGAAATGAGTTATCTTCAAAGTAGTTCCTCAACTGTTTTATGTTTTAATGTGGAATTTTATAATGGTTATTTCAATGATGAATCAGGTCTAATGAATTTCGCTTCATCCACTTTTAGTGCGACTGGATGTTTTTTTGGCAATATCTCAGGGGAAGTTTTTCATTTCGTCAATAGTCCTTCTATTCAATTTTCTGAAAGCTTCTTTTTCAATAATACGAGTTTCAATCCTTCTTTGCCTAATGATATTTTTATTGATAATGAAGGGGGATATTTTACAGAATTGTTAATCAACTCATCAAAAATAGAAGTTTTTTATGGTTTTTCTGCTTAATATGAACATGAAAGACAATAACCAAGCCTTTCAAATACTTTCAAATCTTGAACTTGCAATAATCGATTCAAAAATCCTAAATTTTACGGAAAGTGCATTATACATTTTGAACTCCATAACATCTCAAAGAACAACTCTTTTAATTCAAAACTCAATCTTTAATTTTAATTCAGCTCCGAGAGGCAGTTGTCTTAATATTGAAGGAGATATGATAATATCAATATCTAATTGTTCTTTTTTCAACAACACCGCAATATTAACAAATAATCAAAACAAAGAATTAGAAGGAGTTGCTCCATGTGTCTATTTCAAGCCGAATTTCGTTGGTTCATCACAAATTAATGTCACAATTTCGATTTTTGAAAACAACACAGCAGAATTCATCGCCCCTACCATTTTTTCTCAAAATCCAATATCTTTTGATCAAAACACTGTTTTCAGAAACAACATCGATAGTCTTTTGTTTACAAATAAAGCGTTTACTTTACCATTGGCAATTAAATTGTCACAAGTCTACTCTGAACAAATTATGACCAATTTTTTAAATTCAAGTGATACGAACAATCTTGTGGAGTTTAATTCTGGAACTGCATTTAATTTGGAATTTGTCATTCAAGACAATTTTCAACAAACTTTGATTTTTGACAACCAATCAATTTTCACCATAAAAAAAGTCGAGTCTAACATTTCTTTAAACTTGCAAAATTTCTTAAGTCAGTCAATTGAAGGAGCAGTAGCCTTTGGATATTTAATTGTAAAGATTGTTCCAAATTCCACGTTTAACTTAGAAATTTCTGGTCTTTTCACATCGCTTACGAATGATGTTCTCCCTCAGGAACTAACAACAACGATTAATTTCCATTCACGAAATTGTTTATTAGGTGAAATCATCACCTCCGATTTCTCCTGTGTTAAATGTTCTGAAAACACTTATTCATTAGCTGATCCTATGATAGTACAGCTTAAATATCAACAATGTTTGATATGTCCAGACTCTGCTGAATGTGATGGTGGGGATCAAATTACTCCTCTTCCAGGATATTATAGATATTCCAATTTATCAACACAAATGACTGCTTGTTTAAATGCGGATAGCTGCATTGGAAATGCGAACCAGACTTTTTGTGATTCTGCATGTTTGGAAGATATTAAAATTCATGGAGGTTGTAGATTAGGAAATTCAGGGCCATTATGTGCAAATTGTGATGAAGATTACGGGAAATATGATGAAACAAGCACTTGCGAACAATGTGCGTCACTTTCAACTTTGATCATTTTTAGATTGATTGGCTATGTTGGGTTTATGTGTATATATTTGCTCTTTAACAGTTACCTTGCAGAGCATCATGACTCTTCAAAAGGAAAAAGAAAGGCTGAACCTTCTGTTTTTCTCAAGATTTTAATCAACCACACTCAACAAATAAGTCTGATTGCATTGAAAGGAGTTGCCATTCCTATTAGCAATATTCAATCTCTTTTCTCTGTGGTTAATTATGTTTCCTTTACAAATGATCAAGTGGTAAACAATGAATGTGTTTTTGGTAGTCTGTATGGTTTTTCGACAAATTCTGCTATGAGCAAAATCATATTGAACACGCTTTTTCCATTATTTCTCTCATGTTTCGCTTTATTGATTTGGTCTTTAATATCATATATTTCTCATAAACTCAACGAACCAAATTTAAAAAATACAATTATTTCCAAATTCCTTCTCTTCACTACACTTTCCGTGTTTATGCTTTATCCGTTAATAACAAAGTCATGCTTTAGTCTTTTAGAATGCATGAAACTAGACCCAGATCAAGATAATTTCTATCTCCAAATAGATCTTTCAACAGAATGTTGGGGAAAATCACATATTGGTTACATCTTCATGTTTTCAGTCCCTGGTTTAATTGTTTGGGGCATTGGATTTCCTTTGTTTTTATGCTTCCTTTTAAGAAAAAACGTTCAAATTTCGACACATATATTGTCAAAGAGTTCAACTGTGTCACTTAAAAATCCAAATTTTAAAAACGCTGATAGTTTTAAATCGTATGCTTTTTTTTATCGGGGGTATTTGCAAAAATATTATTATTGGGAAAGCATCATATTGTTCAGGAAATTTCTCTTATGTTTGATGTCCACATTAACTGATTCCTTAGTAGATGAAAATAAATGGATGATAATTTTAATCTTAATGCTTATCTTTCTATTCTTCACTTTGAAATTGATGCCTTATTCATATAAAATGGCAAATTATTTAGAGATTATGTCTTTGATTATTTGTGCTTTTTCAGCTTTCGCTTGTTTTGTTTTCAATTCGAACGAAAGTAGTGATCTGAAAGGATTTCTAGCTGCAATGATGATCATAATAAATATTGCATTTTATGTGTTGAGTTTATGGATTCTAGCCAAACTTTATTTGGAGACCGCAAAAGAAATGAAACAATCAATGAAGGCCAAAAAGATCAAAATGCCCAACAAAATGAAATCCAAAGATATCAAAGCTGCAAACATGTCCAAAAAAGTTTACTATCAAGGGAAATCCCTAAACATTGATCAAACGAGTCAAGAAAAAAACTATTGAATAGCTTAAATAAAATTGAAGCTATTTTCCATAAGAATTTTTTTAATTTTTTGATTTAAAGTGGAATAAAATGATGTATGACACAATAAATAATTTAAAAATAAATTTAAGAATTTTTATTTAAAAATATAGACTTTTCATATTTTTTAGTTAAAAATAATTTAAAAATATTACATTTCCAAAAAAGGATTTCAAATTTTTTAAAAAATTTAATAATTTTTATATTTGAATCAAAAAAAACATTTAAGGAATTAAGAAAATTTAAAAAGAAAAAAAATATTGCATTTCTTTAATTTTTTAAAGGAAAAATAATTTAAAATAAATTTAAGAATTTTTACTTAAAAATATACTTTTTATATTTTTAGTTAAAAAACGAAATATTAATATTATTCCTTTAATTCAGCTATTAATTTTCGAAAGGTCTCAACAAAATTCTCTTGTGTTTTAGTTTCAATGGCACCTTTCCTATATTGCCTTGTAACTCTAATGGCATCTTCATTTGAATGTCCAAATAAAACCAAAAGACAAGCCGCCAAAGTTCCCGTTCTTCCTAGCCCTCCCATGCAATGTATCACAATATTTTTGCCATTTTCTGCTTCTAATTTTATTTCCTTAGCCATTTTAATATAATCTGGAACTTGTTCGGGCTTTGGAACAGAACCATCGACTATATTGAATCTAATGTTAACAATAGATTTTTCAGCGCATTTTTCACGAAAATTTGGAATTTTCAACGAATCAAATTCGAAATCCTCCATTAAACTAATAATGATATCAGTTTTATAGATGGTTTTTAAGGTGTCCAAATCTGCATCTAAATCGCGATTCCAATTAGCATATATAGCAGAACCCTTTTTGCCTGGAGCCATTGTCATTCCAATTGTTCCTTTTATAGGAAGAACCTCTTGAGGAAAGGAGTTGATAAAGAGAGGTGCTTCTTGAGAAGTGACGAGTTTTCTATCCATGATTTTGATATTTTTTTCTGTTATTTTTTTTTTACCGTAATCATGTTTTTTAACAAATTTTTAATTAAATATCAAGAAATTTGTTATGCAATTAAAAGAAAAATCCTTTTTTAATAAATTATGAGTATTGAAGAAGATTGGAAAGCGTTGAAAAAATTAAAGAAAACCTTGCCAATTTCTTTGTTTGAAAAAGAAACTCAAACTGTATCAAAAAACAACAAGAATAAAAAGAAATCCAAAGGAGGAAACAATATTCAGAACAAAGAAACTGTGCAAGATGAAGATAAAGTGACAGTCACAGAATTAAAAGAGAAGTTGCGCAAAAAAATCTTGGAATTGAGAACACAAAACAGCCTCAAACAAGAGAAAGAGAATGGAGAAAAACTCGCCGATCAATCAAAGAAAATTAAAAAAACTAAAAACAAGAAAGAAAAGAAGTCAAATCAAAAAAATGAAAAAGAAAAAGAAAAAGGAAACAAATCAGACAAAAATATAAAAAATAAAAAAAAAAAGAAAAACAAATTTAAAGATAAAAACAATGAAAAAAATGAAAATAAACCAACTAAAAGCCCAAAAAACAAGCCAAAAGTTCAAGGACAAGGAAAAAAGAAAGAAAATCCCGAACAAAAAAGGAGCAGACCAGGTTTTGAAGGGAAAAAATCTTCCTTTTTCTAATCATATTATTATATTAATAATAAAACCTTTGAAAATTTTGGTGAAAAAAAAAAACCGATAACAAATTTTTTTTTTATATAGAAATGATATTTTAATTAGAAAGAAGCTTAATAAAAGGTTAACCCCTATATTATTTTTTCTGTCTTTTAAAACCTAAATATAAAATATGTAAATTTAATATATTGTATATTGATCATTCCGGGATAATAGTTGACTTGTTATCAAAAGAAAAAACGAAACTATAATTGGGAAATCTTCCCTGATCATAATTCGCTGCAGTATAATCCTCATCGATGAAATTCAAATGCTACATTTTTAGTTTTATTATGAAATAAATGGTAAATTACTTTATCAATTTTTAATGATTGAATGGGTTCAAAATCAACTTTTGGAGTCTGGTATTCTTTTTTGAAGACTCCCTCCCAATCTAAACCTCTAAAGAATTCATGATCTTTGATTTCTTTAATTGTGAATCTTTTTTCTGGGTTTTTTTGAAGCAAATTCTAAAAAAATAAATTCATTTATATTTAAAAAATATCGCAAAAAATATTTTACTTCTAACAAACTTTTAGCATCTTTTGAAACATCTTTGGGAAAATAAACCTTTCCGCTCATAATCAATCGATACATCACTTGAATATCATCAGAATAGAAAGGAGGGTTTCCAGTTATCATCTCAAAAAGCACCAGCCCAATTCCATAAATGTCTGACATTTTCGAATATCCTTTGTTTTTCAACATTTCTGGACATAAATACACTGGAGACCCACAAAAAGACATCGTGAATTTATCATTTTTTACTCCTTCTTTCGATAACCCGAAATCTGCTAATTTAATATGACCCTCTTGATCCAGGAGTATGTTTTCTGGTTTAAGGTCTCTGTAAATGATATCTAGCGAATGGAGATATTCAATGGCTAAAATAATCTCTGCAATGTAGAATTTTGCCATTTCTTGAGAAAAAAGTCCATGATTTGCTAAATGCAAAGCAAGATCCTTGCCAGGACAATAGTCTAAAGCCATGTACAAATGTTGAGGAGTCTATATAATGAAAAGGAAATCATTATATATTTAGCTATTTCAAAATTTATAAACTTGGAAGGAAAAGAAGAGATTAATGACGAAGGGATGATTCATCTTTTTCAGGATATTTGCTTCGGCTAGAGCATATTTCACTTGATTTCTATTGATAATTTGCTTTTTTTTGAGGACCTTCAAGGCATAAACTTCGTTCGAGCTTTTTTTGCGGGCCAAATAGACTTTTCCGAAGGCTCCAGATCCCAAAAGCTTAATAATTTGGAATGACTTGAAGCTAACTTTATCTTGATCAAGATCTGCCGTAGATTTGGTGGATAGGGTGTTGTCTTTTTTCTCAGTATTTTCTTCTTCCAGAAATAAAAGATTTTTGTTTAAAAGTATATCTTCATCTTTTGGATCGTCAAGCAACTCAATTGCAGAACTTGTTGATAATGTAAAGCAATTTCTCATTAGATGAGGGATGTTGTCTTTCAGATTTTCATAGTTTCTTCGAAGACAAAATTAAAAATTTTAAACTTTTAATATTCAGAAAATTACAGTTTGGACAAGAAAGAGTCCAATTGGAGAGTATAAAGTGCAGCTTGATAAATATATTTGATCCAAAGCTTCATTGTCGATTTGTATTTGCAAGCTAAGGTTTGGCGTTTATCTGTTGCATATTTAATCTAAAAAAAGAATTTTATATTTTTTAGTTATTTTTTTATTTCAAACTTCAAAAAAGAACAAGTCTTTCGAGATATACCAGGGTTTTTCCTTTTTTCTTATCAATTCAAGATCTTTCAAGGGAAGAATTTCTCTAAAGAAAAATATGATAAAAAAATAAATTTTTAGAAAAACTTTGGTTTCAAAGGGAAATCTTCTCTTTTCTTAAATCTAATAAGGGTGCCTTCTTCTGCATTTAAAACAAAGAAGCGTTGATTTAAGGTCAATCCCAAGTTTCCAATTTTGAACATATCTCCTTTGATAACAGGTGGTTTTTCAGGAGTCTTTTGTTCGGATGGAATATCAGCAAAATTTAGATGAGGGATTTCACTATCCTTTTTGTTCTTCAAATCCTGTTCAAATTTGAATTTGAACAAATCAATGATGTGTTCATTTGAAGTCAAATCAACAGGCATGTAACCATCTGCATTTTTGACATCACAATCACATCCTGCAATAATCAGGGCATTGACATAAGTTGCTTTATTCAAACGGCAAGCCAAATGTAAAGCAGTTCCTTTTCTTGTCTTTTGATCAAGATCCACTTTATTTGATGAAAGAATTTTATTGAAGACTAAATTTGTATTTTGGAAAAATATCTTTAAAAAATATAATTTTACTTGGTTTTTGGTTTTGATAAATGGTCAATTGTAAAGGAGACCATCCATCCATCGTTTTGAGATTTAAATCAGCTCCTCTAAAGTAAAATATATCCAATAATTTAAACTTCAAAAATACTTGTTGATTAAAAAAAATGCCAATTCTTTATGTCGATGGAAAATCGCATAATGCAAAGTGTTCCATCCACATTTTCCAAGCTCATTGATCAGATCTTCATTTGAGTTTTCTAGAATTTCATTGACTTCATTCAAATTCCCAACTTTGCCAGCTTTGATCAAACGACACAAATTGGAGTTTTGGTCTAAATGAGGCACAGAAAAATTGCGAGATTTGCCATCATTGTCACTTTCTATGCATTCCTTTTCAGGAGTACAACTTTGAAATTTGTTGAAGGAAATCGGATCTTTGAATATACATTCATCTAAATCCTCTTCATCGATTTCGCTAATTTCTTTGACAGTTCCCAGAAGACCCAATTTTTCAAAATATTTCTGATTTATTCTCTTCTCACAGGTTTGTTGCTACAAAATATTAGAATATGTTATCAATTGGAGTAAACATATTATAAAAACCTGGACGATCACAGAATTTTCGATAATTTCAAGCAAAATTATAGATTTTTCCAAGAAATTATAGAAAATCAAAGGAAAGTTCGAACATATTCTTAACTACATAATTTAAATCATGAATTATTTGAAATGAATGAAAGACAAATATTTACAGTAAATCCATCCCTAATGAGTTTTAGGATAAATTTCTGAGACCCTAATTTGAATTTTTCTGAGATTTTTCTCTCTAAGGATTCTAAGGTGTCATCATCAAGGATTTCAAGGGTTTTCGTTGAAAAATTGGTCCATTGCTGACAATATCTCACCAACACTTTCATCCCTGAAAATTTTATTTTATATTATGTTGAGAGCGTATGGATTCGAAAATATTTAAAACCTGATTACCCAATAAAAATTCGTAAAACAAATCCATAATAGTTGACGTCAGCTTGAAAATTCATATTATTTTCGATCAACTCTTTTGAAAATTTAAAAAATTAATGAGAAAATATATAGGATTTTATTTTTTCTTATTTTATGTTTTTCGTTTTTCGTTAATAACCCTGATCTGCCATTTTTTCTTTCTATTGGATATTTATGCAATATTCGAAAAACTATACATAAAATATAAATTCCTTCATTTTAAAAGAATTTAATAAAATTTATGAATTTTAGAGCTTTTGTCTAAATAACAAATGAAAAATGCTTAAATTAATTAAATTCAAAATTCAAAGAAAGACTGTATTATAAAATAAGGATAAAACTCCAGAAAAAACCATTATTTTCTAATTTAATCTCTCCCGAAAAAAAAAAAAAAAAAACTCAAAATGTCAGAAGAAGATTTCAAATTTAAAAGCAGCTCCCAAATCCTTAATCTTCCTCCAGTTCCTCACGATCCTGTTCGAGAAACCCATATAAAAGGGTATTTATTGTTTTTTTTCGCTTAGACTCATTATCAGATAATTTCAGTTCTCCACCAAAAACTTCTTCCGAGCAGAATTCATCACCAAACAACGTGTAAATTTCTCATTTTTTCCTTTTTCAGATCTTTTTTTTGGTTTCTCATGATTTTTCTTTTTCTTTTCAGCAACAAATTTGAAGACCAATCAAAACAGCACAAATTGGAAGATGCTGGGAGCAAAACCCCTAATCCTGAAAGGTTTCTTTTTATCTCAGACGATTTTTTAAAATTTTTGTTTTGTTGTAGAAATCTATTGAAAAGGCAAGGGCTTACCCCGCCTAAAACTTCAGAAGAAACCTTGTCACAAATTACAAAGTAACATTGAAAAAAAATTCTCATTATCTCAAATAAGTTTTTTCCCAGAACAAGTGAGTTTCTCCAAAAACAATCTCCCATTATGGAAAATAAGTAAAAAAAAATGAAAAAAAACTTTTTTTGTGTAAAAGGACTCAAAAAATAAGATTTTTTACTTCTACCCATGAAAGAAAGCCTTCCCTTCCTCCAACGAATCAACTGGCCTATCCAAATCTTGGTCCAGGGGACGGTATTTATTTATTCATAATTGAATATAAAAGGGAATTTCAAGCCCACTTTTTAAACGATGACCTGAACAAGAAAATTTGTCATAGACTGGTTACACAACAGTTAAGTCAAATTACCAATGGGTCCTTTGACAACAAGAATTTTTGGGCCACTTTTAATAATATCATGCCAACTTCCTCTAATACGAATAAAGCCCCCTCACTTCCAAATCATATGGTCAATAATGCCAAACTTGTTGAAACTCAAACAAAAAAACAACTTCAAGAAGAAACTCAAAACTATCAAAACCCTACTAAATTCATTGCAGAAAGTCATGAAATCAATATTTCAGGGAGTGTTTTGAAGATGTTGAACAATAATAATGAAGTGCCAAGGGGCCTTGAAACAGGAAGTGGCATGGACAAAGGTATTAAATCAAACATAAAATAATTTTCATTGAAATTAGAAAACAAAGAGGATGATTCAATGGGCCGAAACAGCGAGGAGAATTTTTCACCAGATAACTATAAAGGTTGAGTTTTTTTATATGATGTATTAAAGAATCGTCTTTGAAGCGTTGGTATTTTAGGTAAAAACAATAATAAAAAGAAACTTAGGAGCTGTGGAAACAAGTTTTGCAAGACGGACCTTTCAGGATGGAATTCTAAATTCACCAGAGTGAAGAGTGAAAACAACACATACATGATGTTGTGCACAAATTGCGCCAAGGCACATCGGAAAGGGCAATATTGTTATTATTGCAAGCAAATCTATTTGGATAATGATGACGATGGTAAGGATTGGGTTCAATGCGACTTTTGTAAAAAATGGGTGATATTTCTATTTTTATTCCAATTTATTTTACAAACAACTAAATTTAATAATTTCCAAAAGGTTCATGCAGATTGTGAACAGTTTCATGGAGATCCCAAATTCAAATCCATTATGACTTCCAAAGATTTCATTTATTATTGTCCGAAATGCAAAAAAATGAAAAACAAAGCAACTGGACCAAAACGCAAAAGCTATGAAATGCTTGATTATTTGGGTAAACAACAAAAGAAAAAAAAGAGGTTCGAACCTTCACCATACAATTTAATATATGGAACCAATTCGAATTTCGACCCCAATGAATCAAGCAAAAGTCCCAAACGTAATGAGGAAGCTCATCCTTATGATGCAGTTCTCACGACAGGAAATGAAAATCTAGCTGACCTCAAGAAAGTTTTTTATGAGCTTCCATATTTCAAACAGAGTGGCAATAATAAAAAAACGAATTCAGGACATCAACCCAACGAAAACAGTTACAATTCCATTGATCATTTGATGTCTACATATGGTAATATTTCGTTATGAAAAAATAATGCAATAATTATATTTAGGTCTGAAACTGAGTCTAACAGAAAATGAAATTACGCATGATTTGAATCGTTTAAGAGGAATAGCTGATAAACTGGAAGAGTCGAAGATAGAAAACAAAGTTGCACAAACTGGAATTGAGTTTGAAGAGAAAAATGAAAAAAGTGAGAAAGAAAGTAGTGAGGAAAAGGTTGATAGTCAAAATAAGCAGGAGGTGATTGAAGAAGAAGAAGAAGATAATGATGATGATAAGTCAGACAAAAGTTTTGAAAAGGAGGATGATTTGGAAGGCAACAATAACAGTAATGATAACAACAACAATCATAATAATTTGAGTAACAGCGCAAACCAAAATAAAAATAATAATAATAACAACCAACAAGCCAATAAAAGACAGACTCACAACTCAAAAAATTACAGTTTAAGAAAAATAAACAATAAGCAATTAATTAAAAATGAGATGGAAGAGGCTAAGAATAAGGATAAATTTGATTCCACGAGGGTTTTAAGAAACAGGAAAAAAAACCTCTAAATGGAATTATAATTTTATTATGAATTTTCACTCGGATTTAAACAAAATTTAAATTAACAGGTCAAATTTTCATATAGTATTTAAAAAAAATTATCTGCAAAAGAACACAAATTAAGTGCTTATTGAATTTAGAAAAAAAATTATTTTTGAAACATTCCTTAAATCAAATTTCAGAGTATAAAATGGACACTTCCAAAACGAGTTGTTATGGTCTATCTAAATCCAAAAACGAATTTCTCGCAAAAATCGAAAATAATGGAGTTTGGGATGAGAATTTGGCAAAAAACATAGATTATAAAGAAAGATTTTTCAAAATTAAGAAATTCATGCCACATTGCAAAACGAAGTCAATGGACATACATTTTCCCCCATCTATGAACAAAGATGCCAGAAATTTTTCAAGATCAAAATATTTTGAAAATAATGGTGTGTTGCCTTTACCTAACAAAAATAATTTGCTTTGTGTTCAAAATTTAAAAAATACTGTATATAGTCAATTTCCTTCCTTATCGAAAAATGGATTTAATAAATCGCTTCATATTATTTCCAAATTCCAAAAAGAAAACGAGATGATTTTTCAACAATTCCAAAAAGATAAAGAGAAATTAGGAAAAATAATAAATTCAGAAAAAAAAAGAAACATCATGATAAAAGAGGAAAAAAAGGAATATTTCCAAGGTTTGGAAAACATTAATAAAAATTTTCAGGCATTGCACTTCGACCCCAATGACAAAACTTCAAAGGATGCAACTAAATTTATCAGTTATATGGAATTTCAAAACTCCATCAAAGACAAGGAATATCTTGTTGGCAAATACAAGAAAGAAATTGATGAACAAGTTTCGAAAATCTACAAGGAATACCATGAAAAGAGAGGAAGAAGAGAGATGAACTAGCGCTTGGTTGAAAATTCCAGAAATTATTAAAAGGATGTTTTTTTAATTATTTTTTTGTCAGGGATTTATTAAAAATTTTAACAATTGTTAAATAATTTCATCATAATTAATCATTTTTGAAAACTAAATACTTTGATTTTCGAATAAAAATGGAGTTACTATGGTCCTTGGAATGCATTAATTTTTGCTTTTTGATAAAAAACTTTAAATATTAAAAAAGATTTTTACAAATTCAAAAAAATTATAATAAAGTCGATGAAAAAAATAATTTTGAAGATAATGAAGAAATATGAAAAACTCAAATTATTTCTTTTGATTTAAACTGCAAACAATTTAGAAAAAAATTTCATAATGTTATTCAAGTTTTAAATTTTTTTCTTCTTCGATTTTGTTGCCTCTTAATCCGATTTTTCTTATTCAAAACTCCCTTTTGTTTTCTGCACATTTTCAAGCTCCAGCTTTTTAAAACTCAAATTAAACTCCTCGTTGATTAAAGGCGATTTAAATGATGAAGTCATTTGTACATATGCTTTTCTAAAGAATTTTCCGTCAATCTTCATAAAAAATGCGAGTTTTTGTCGAAAGTCGTCTAAATCCAATTTTCCTGTATAATCATCAGCAGTTCCATTGACAATAATTGATCTAAAAAGGAGGCCTTTCTTTAAATGAACAAGTTCCTGAACCATCGTTTGCGGAAGCAAGGACACCAACTGAGAAAATTCATCATATTTTGTACAATTGATTGTTTTAAAGAATATTTCATATTCTGCATAGGACAATAATTCAATTATCTGGTCTTCATTTAAATTTTTTGAAATTTTCAATATTTTTTCCATTTGGCCATTTTTTATTTGCTCAATAATGTTTTTTTGAATCTTATCTTGCTTCGTCATTTTATTTCTCGGTGTTTGGTATAAAATATGATGACTGCCTTCAAGCGAATGAGTTTTTGAATATTTATCATTAATTATATTAATGTTCCATTTATATTGCTAATTTATTAATTTTTCAATTTAAAACAAAAACAAAAATAAATTATTAAAGTATGAATGAGGAAAATATTGATGAGTTTAACGAGAATATTGAAGAGTTTAACGAGGACATCGATTTAGATAAAGAGACAAGAAAATTTGATAGTGGAGAAGGAAATACATACTATTCTTTATATAATTTAGATCACTTGGCAAGATTATTCCAAGGATCAAGCAAATGCAGTGCAGTTTATCTTTTTAAAAAAGATGCTTCCTATAAGATTTGGATTGCAAGAAATGACTATTATGCAAATTCTGGAGATGACAATAATGCAACAAAGCATTTTAATACAATTTTGGAATTATTTGATTTTTACGCTCAAAAAAATATTAAAAAAATTGACAAATTTAAACATGAAAAGGATTATCTATTGACGGCGATGAAGTCTTTAATTAACAATTATCAGCCTGAAAAACACATTTCCTTAAATAAAAATCAAAAGGATTTCATTGCTGAGCTTGTAGTCTTAAAAAATGAAGCTGATGCATTAATTTGCCAAAAAGATTTGAAAGGGATGTCATCAGAACCATATTAAACTAAAATTTTGAAGTTCAATTAAAAATTTTCAGAGATCATTGTTGTTCATTACAAATTGGAAAACAAAATGAAGAAGAAAAATCGGATGAAATTTAAAACTTGAATAACATTAGGACATTTTTCTAAATATTCTGTTTTATGTTTGCAGTTTAAATCAAAAGAAAGAATTTGAGTTTTTCATATTTCTTCATTATTTTCAAAATTATTTTTTTCATCGACTTTGGAATATTTTTTTAATTTGATTTTCAAAAATTTTTTATTTATCAAATTTTAAATCAAAGTTCCAATAAAAAAAAATGATTCGGAACATTATACTTTTTTGAAAAAAATTATTGATTTTAAAATAATTGTTTAATAAGAAATACCTAAAGTCCTTTTTAATAATAGTATTTAAAAAATTCTGCGGATTATTTATTGAATGTATTATTGATTTAAACATAATCTGGAAAAAATTAAGAAATAATGGGAAAAGAAAGAAAAAGATCAAAATCTTCAAAAAATAGTCAAGACTCTTCAAGTTCCAGAGAAAGAAAGAAAAACCACAAAAAACATAAAAAACATCATCATGATCCAAAACCTCAAGAAGAAAAAAAATCAAAGGTGGTTGCTGCAAATATAGAGAAAAATGACGAAATTAATGCCAAACCCAAAGAACAGTTAACTGCTGATGAAAAAATTGAGCAAATTCTGGATAAAATTAAGCAGTCAAATCCTGTGGAGCCAGAAAATCCCTTTAAAAATAAACCTCAAATAGATTTGAAGAAAAAGAAGGAACCTCCGAAATTCGAAGCTATGAATTCAGCAGCACCTAAAATGATAGAGGTTGTTGTTAATGATAGATTAGGAAAAAAAGTGAGAGTCAAATGCTGGTAAATTTTATTTATATTTAGAAAATTGAGTAATTTTTAAATAGTCCTGAAGACACTATTGGAGATCTTAAAAAATTGATTGCCGTTCAAACAGGAACCAAATATGACAAAATTCGGCTTCAAAAATGGTACAACATATTTAAAGATCACATAACCTTGCAAGATTACGAGATTCACGATGGAATGGGACTAGAAATGTATTATAATTAAAATTCAGGTTTTGATTCATATAGTTTGAAAAAATAAAAATTATATATATTAATGCGAGAAATACCTTAAGGGTTTTTTTTTATTTTACTTGTTTAGAAATGGTTTTTAAATTTGTGAAAAATTTAATATATTAATGGGAATTTTTGCTTAAAAAATAGAAAGAAAAAATTCGTTTTTTTAAAAAAATGATACCATTTAAAAATCTAGAAAATAATGAAAACATTCATCACATGACCCCAAAATATGCTTTTCTTCCATCTCCACATCCCAATAGAAGGAAAAAAGCCAGGCCTTCTTTTAGTATGGCTTTCTGACTTTTGATTTTTATTGTTTCTAGATATAAAAAAAATTGTAATTTCTTATTATTTGCTTTTATTTGAACCTTTGGCAAAAATATGCTTGCTGATCTCTGTCATAAATCAAATTGTGGTAATGAAGTAAGTGTCCTTTTTAAATTAAACTGAATTTATTTAGTGTTCTAGAAACCAAAACTGGGTACGATGAAGAAGCTTATAATAGAATAGACTTTTTCTTTACTCTTGAATTGATTGTGGCCTATATAATGACTGCAGATTGTTTATTTAAATTATGGTTACATGAATTTTTCCTCTACAATCAAAATTATGGAACAGTTTATCTTCTCATTGATTGCCTAGCAGGTCCTGTGGGTTTAGGACATGATTTATACTTTTTGTTATTCATGGGTCAATATTCAATCATGGGGTTTCTGATGAGATTTTCCAAAATCTTTACTTTTGGTGGAATTCGGTACGAGAGAGTTTTAAAACAGTGATAATTTTTTTTTGTTTTAGGAAAATTTTACATAAACTTAAAAAAATGACAACAACAATTTTTCCTTTATTTTTTACTCTGTTCTCTATTTTTTATATATTTTCATACGTTGCGAAGTCAATGTATAATCGAGACGCTCCTCAATACTTTGGAACTTTATCAGGTTCAATGTTTACAATGTTTCAAGTAAACTTTTATTTAATTTTTTAAATCCCTTAAATATTAACTCTGAAAGATTTTGACATTGGATAGTTGGGGTGTAATAGGCAGATCCATTCTAAATTTGAATGGAATGGTTTCGGCTTTATATTTGGCAATTTTTGTCTTTATTATGACCTACTTCTTTTTAAATATTCTGATTGGATTTATTGTCGATAATATGGCTCAATCGGTTGAACATTAATTTTTTTGTTGATTCATTTTATATAAAAAGGATGAAGAGAAAAATGAAATGGGGCAAACACATGTGCACCCAAATCATCCAAACAACCAGGAAGAAACAGTAGCTTCTCATTTGATAATTGGAAAATATTATGATATTGTCGTTTTTTCATGCTTCCTTTTGTCTTTGTTTGAGGTTTATACCTTTGTTAACTCTTCCAGTTTGGAGGGAAAGGCTAAATATTTGACAAGAATGTTAGCAATTGTTCTTGAGTTTTCAACAGGACTTTTATACACCGCTCATTTCTTTGCAATAGTAAAATTTATTTTGTTTATTTAAATTCTTTATATTTGCATTAGGTGTACTTTAAAATTTATTATCAAGATGACAAAAATGTAAAAAACCATTCAAATATGGAAGGAATTTTCTTAACAATTCACACATTTTCAGGTCCTATTGCTTTTTTATGTGACCTTTACCAATACTATAATTACTCTTACATAAAATATGGTTTTAATATAATTAATTTGACCTGTAATTTTAATTTTTTTTCTAAGGTCATTTCCTGAGAATATTCAAAATACTTTCTATCGGAAGCAACAGAAAATTTATTTTGACCTATTTTAAAATTATTCCAAAAGTAATCTTTTCATTTTTACGAAGTTTATTGTTAAAAGTTGCTCAGCACTTTTACTGCGTTATTGGGTTTTGTTATTCTTCTATCTTTTTGGGCGACCGATAAACTAAGATATATCATGCCTGATTATTTTGGAACTTTAAACCTTTCAGTTTATTCCTTTATCCAGGTTCCTTTCTCATTTATTAAAAAATTAATTAAATTTTGCTTTTTGAAAACTTAGATTTTGACGATGGATGATTGGTGTGCAGGCATTACAAGGAAACTCATTAGAAATGCTCAGGAATCTGCTTTGCCTTTCGTGATATTTATCTTCATTGCCAATTATATTTTATTGAATATTATGCTGGCTATTTCGTGCGACCAAATGAAAGTGGTTTCCCATCAACAAAGAATCTTTGAAGGTGAATGCGATAGTGTGAGCTCATTTAGCATCAAGAGCTTCGATTATAAATATTTTACAATTAAACATTCATTATTCACAGTTTTGACGAATATATTGAAATTGCTCGAGTTCAATCATAATTTTTTCTATTCCAAATTAATCGGAGAACATAAACTTAAAGAATTATTTTCCCATAAGATCTGTTCTGATAAACAAAGTGAATTGGAACTGTACTTTTTAATGAATGAATTGCAAAAGTCACCAAAAAAAGAAAAATTTAATTCTGACGAATTTTTCATTGAATATAAAGGAAAAATGGTTAAGATGAATAACAAAAATCTATTCATTAAAATTAATGAAAATGCAGAATTATCATTTCATACGAAAAACTTAAACATGGCTGAGAAACAGCGAAGTCTGATGCAACAAGAAATTGCTAAGATTGTGAGAAAGAAATCAATGACTTCTCCAAATGGTGAAAAAATGGAGGAAGATTTGGAAAACGAAACGGAAAATTTGATTAAATAAATGAAACATAAACAAATTTTCTTATTAATATTTGAAATCATTTTTTTAAGTTTTTGATTAAATTTAATTATGCTTAACCGAAAAAGGTTCATTAAATAAGAACAAAATAACTATTTTTTATTTTTTCATAAATATTCTGAATTTAATTTAATTTTGTCTCTCAAAAAAAAAAACACCAATAATGGAAAAATATTATTCTAAAATATGATCTCCCATTCCTCCTTCTCCAAAGAAAATCGATGTAAATTCCTATGTTTCATGTAATATTCGTTCCCAATTGCGAACACATATTTCCCATACAAAAAAGGTGCTGTTACAAAAACCTGTGGCCTTTTAAGTTCTCCCTTCTTATCAAAAGAATAATCATTAACATAAAACACCAAACTTGTATTGGAATCCTTAATTCTAGCATCGGATCCTCCAAAAACCAAGATTTTGTCTTTAGAAATTTGAATGCAAGCACATACTTCGACCGGATTCCAAAATTGTGACCCGTTTCTAATCTGAATGATGTTCCATTCATTAATTTCTACATTATATTCTTCGATTTCGGCCACCATATAATTGTTAAAATCGCTTCTTCCTCCAAAAAGATAAACCCGATTATTTGTGAACCCAACAGCACTGGCAGCATATCGTTTTTTTTTAACTGAAGCAATATTTTCCCAAGCATTTTCGCATACGTTGTATCTCTCACAAGTGTCTACTACCTCGCTGGAGGAATCCTTGCCACATATCACATAAATATAACCTTTTAAAAAACAAAGCGTGAAATCAAACTTCTTATGCAACATTGAGGCTTTCTGAATTAGTTTCTTTTCCGGCAACTTGATGTCCAACATATAAACTTCCCTTCGGGAAAAATATTCCGGCTCTTCTCCTCCTAAAAGGTAAATTTCCCCATTGGGGATTATGATACTTCTAGAAAACGAAGGAATTTTAAATGTGATATCCAATTCGATGGCATGAGTGGTATTCGTCACAATATCATATATGTTAAGTTTTTTCTTTCCCCATTCGAACCAATGCAAAATCTTAGGTTGGCCAGCCATTGTCGATTCTAAATTAGATCCATCGACATTCAAAGTAAGGTTTTGGTCAATGGAGTCTGAAATATGGTCCAAGAGGAAGGAGGTATTGATGCTGAAAGAAATTTGAAAGGGTTTTTCAAGTTTGTTGCCTGCTTTTGTGAGGGACCCAGTGGAATTGCTGCTATTCATAGAATTGAAAAAGCAAGAAGATAAGTTGTAATTTTGGAAATTTTGGGAGCTTGACATCAAATTGCTGCTAAGATTATTACAAAATTGCAAATATTTTTTAACGAGATCGATGTTGCTTCTATCCATGGGCTGTTTATTGTTGAGAAGCTCCACTGCTTTTGTTTTGAAGTTCTGCAGATTCTCGACAATACTCAAAGCGCAATTTGAGTTCGATATGATTTCTTTCTTAAAGACCTCCGTCTTATTTTGAACCAAATCGCTGATCTGTCCAAATAAATCATCTAGAATCTTCATTTGGACTTTCTGATTGGAGTTGATTTCATTGATGAGTTTTTGGGGATTATTGAGCAAATCTTTTGAATTTTCTTTGGAATATTCCTCTAAAATTTTTGAGATGCCTTGGATATATTGTATATGGTCTTTGTGAGATAAAATGCAATGTCCACATAATTCTTGGAAGCAAAAACTGTTGTTGCAAATGAATTGAATGGGCTGATTGTGCACCTCACATAAAAGAGGTTTTTTTGAAAGATGATCCCTGGATTCTGGCTGTTTACTTTCTTCGATAGGGTCTGTTTTGGAAATCTTCGAATTTTGGGACCGGAGTTTTTTTGTAGATTTTGGATCGGAAATTAGTTTTTTGGATGTTTTGGGCTGCTTGTAGATTTTTTTTTTCTTGATGGAATCGTAAGAGGGGTAGTTTTTACTGTTCGAGGAAAGGAGATTCATTTGGTTTTCTTCGGGTTTAATTAAGGTTTCTTCTTTTTTTGTAGACTTCCGCATTTATGAGAACAAATTTGTCCTTTATTGGAATTGTTTTTTGAAAAATGGCTTTTATTAATTAAGAGAACACCTGCTCTTTTTAAATTCTGAATGTTAAATCCTGGAAATATGGGAATTTTTTAAATTATATTAAGAAACTCATGTCCAATATTCGGAAAATTAAAAAAACAATAAGAAAGCAAATTATTTGAATTCTTTAATAAAAGTCAAATTTTAATTTTATCTTCTCATCCAGCATTTTTTTTTAAATAATCTTCTTAAGCAAATATGAAGCTCAATATAGTTTTCTGGCAATGAAGAACTTCCTCAGGCTCAATATCTGGAATATGCCTGATGCCAAAATAACGATCGTTTGAAAAATGGTTGCTAAAACAACTCTTTCATTAATTCTCGTATTTTCCTTAAAAAAAATGTAAAAGAGGAAAAATCATATAAACCTCATATAAATTATCTTCTGCTTCTCTATTCATTTCCTGTAAGCTAATGAATTGGCGAGTTTTTTCAAGCAACCTTTTAGATTGACCAAAAAGTTGTGCGATATGGTCATTTTTGGCAGCATCACCCACTTTGGTTTCTTCCTCTCCCACAACAAGTCTAAATGAAAATCGCAATTTTTTCACTTGAAATGAAGGATCTTGGAGTGTCATACAGATTCTATGATGTCCAGCTATTCAAACAATAAATAGAAAGTTAAAAAACAAATAACAACCATCTTGAGTTGTGAGCGAAAATTTTCCTTTTCCATTTGCATTTCTGCTATAAATCACTTCATGTTTTGGATTATAGACTTTAATTTCCACAAATTTTGTCTCCTGTATTTGATCTTTCAATTCAAAATAAGCAATGACGAGCTATTAATGATTTCGGGTTAGAAAAGGGATTGATAAATGGGAACTTGGTTCTTTGGAATATCATCAAAAACACATTTTTCCTGACCAGCGTCTAATAGAAAGTAAAGGGAGTTAACTACTGAGACTGTGAAAAGTAAAAAAATTAAAGAGGATATTTGGAATTTCATTTATTTTTTTGAAGTCTTCAAATTTTTTTTTTTTTTCCAAGAAAAATGTTTATTTTGTAAAAAAATTATAATTTCATTAAAAAAAAAGGTATTGTTTATTAAATTGATTCTTTTGTAAGAAAAAATAAAAATTT
>Ga0302186_10000709_pt1 | contig 29120 bp, 27 predicted proteins | sample II_Bog_E1_2_FD_198782 | JGI IMG/M metagenome (GOLD analysis project Ga0302186, IMG submission 198782) | Peat permafrost microbial communities from Stordalen Mire near Abisko, Sweden - II_Bog_E1_1 | ecosystem: Environmental > Terrestrial > Soil > Wetlands > Peat | place: Sweden: Abisko... | reverse complement strand
TTAATATAAAAGAAATTGGAAAAAATATTTAGAAAGCAAATTATATTTAAAGAAAAAAATCAGAAATTTTAGAAAATTGTTTTTAAATATAAATTTCATAAAAAAAATTATTAAAATATATGAATAAATAAATTAAAATTCCCAATTTTCATCTTGCATAATCTAAATTTAATGAACAAAAGACTTATTATTTAAAATAAAGTTCATTGTTCAACAGTTGTATAAGCCTCTTTTTGCGACCCTAATTTATTTAATATAATAATGAAAAAGATAAATATGAACCTCATTAAATGAAACCAAAATTCTTTTTTCCAAAGCAGCATTAAATTTCTCCATAGTTTGATGATCACTTATAACTTTGGACATAAGGAACTTCTTCTCCTCGCATTCTCTTATTTTATTAGCTTTATCCATGATTTTGTCATCAATGCTTTCTTTATGAATGTTAAAATGGATGTAATTCACCATCTTCTTTTTCAGAATGTCGTAAGACGAAATATCATTTTTGATGAGAGGCATTTGAGAAATTGAAGGCTTTGGATTAGAAATCGTTTCTATATAATCCTTTTTATTGATTTTCAAGGGATTGTCAAAATCTTCATAAACTTTTTCAATGGGATTTTTATATGATTTGTCCATAAAAAGCAATCCTTTAACATCATCTCTTTTGTTTCTGTTGACATAATTATAATTAATTCCTTTGATTTCATTCATTTTTCTTGGACTCTTTTGTTTCATGAAACTTTGATTAAATTTCTCCGAGGAACGCAGTAAAACATCCAGATCCTCCTTAAGTTTTTCGTTTTCAAAATCCAACTTATAATGATTATAATTTTTTAGAGATAATTTAGGTAAATTAGGTTCTGGCATTCTCTGGAAAATAGATCGGTCATCAACAGATTTCGAAAGATTGGGTTCTCTTTTGGATATTTCATTGATTTTGGAGTTTTTCATTTCACCCTTTAATTTCTCAATATATGAGTCATATTTATTTGGTTTCATTTCACTATAACTCTTTTTGTCAACACCAATGGGAGGCTGATTTTAAGAAATTACATAATAATTTAATAAAAAACTTTACGAATGACACTTTTTTTCGTTCGGCAACGAAGTCATTTTCATTTTGAAACTTACAAAATTAACAAAATTCGAAGAAAAAAAAAATTACGATGGTTCTTTCAACCGGCTTTTTGTTGGGGTTCCTATCTCCATACTAGAAATTTTTTTCATAAATTACTTTAGAAAATTTTACAAACATAAATTTTGTGAAGCAAATAGTCAGAAGAAAAGGCAGACATTAAAATCGAGAAATAAAAATTATTATAATTTTAAAAATAAATTTATATTTTTTTCTAAGTCATTTTTTTTATCTTAATTTTATAATTATGGAGGTGAAGCGATTATCAATTCTCCAAGAGGAACTTTGCATAATTGAGTAAAAATAAAGATAATTTTCCATAAGATAAAGCAAATTGAATAAAGGGCGAGCAAAGCTTGATATGCTAAACTACAGATAATCCCTGGCCAGCTCGATCTATTGCTGCAAGACATCTCCTTTTGCTTCAAAAAATATGGAGGTTCTGTTTTTTAATTGATCTCTTTATAAAAAATCAGATAATTTCTAAAGTTTACCTCCTGTTTCTGAACAAGCACATAATTTGCCTACAATTTCGGCAAAAAAGTTCTCAATTGCACAAATCATTTCATAAATCATTCGCATTATCATTCGAATTATGGTGCATCTGGTAAACATTAATAAATATAGATTAATTTTTTAATACTTCATTATTTTCAATTGAAATCCTATGCAATCTCCAGAATCGGTGCATAAAGTCCCCCCTTCCTTTGTATTTGGCTCTGGAAGATCATCATCCGGACTTGCTTTCTTCCCATTAAACATCTCATCTGTTCCAAGATTTTCAACAATTTTAAGTGGGTTCAATGATTCTTTTGATTGCATTTCTGAGAATCGAGGGGTGTCTTTGAAAGCTCTCAAAGGATCACTCTTGAATTGTTTTGTGTATTCAGCAAATTTTTCCTCAAAATCGACATCTCCTAACTTGAAATTATTCGTGATATCACTGAAATCTATTTTATATTTGCTTTCCAGTTCATCGAGGAAATTAGGGAGCACTTGTTTTAAATTTTCATTTGCTTTATAAGACTAACATTTTTTATAATCGTTCCAAAATTTAAAAATAAATTGCACTTTTTCAAGATTTGCAAACTCTCCTTCAAATTCTTGCATTTTTTTCATCAAAGTTTCTTTTTGTCTCCTGAACTCTTTGGAATTGGCTGGAATATCCTCATTTTTTAAATTTTTATAAAGAGAATCATCGATGTTTTGAGGAATTTTATCGAGCTAAAACAATTTTTTAAATATGAGAATTTGGATAATTAATGACTTACTGTCCCCATTATTTTAGCTTTCCATTTTTCTCCGAAAGGAGCTAAGATATCATTTAAAACTTTCCATTTTTTGGAACCAATCAACATAAAAAAGAAATGCTTCGTTTGATTCTCTTGGAGCAGTTTTTCAACGATTTGTTTGTTTTCATTTGGCACAAAAACGTCATTTTCATTAGTAAGCAATTTATTGTTGATTTTCACTAAATTATTTTCGTTCTCCTGGAAATTTTTCACGCTTTTCAGAAGATGTGGTTCGCATTTTTGAACCAAGATCAGAAGGATAAATAAAAATGAAATAAATTTTCTGTTTTTCTTCATTTAAATAAAAAAAAAGCAAATTGCATTATTAAATAAAGAAAAAAAAAATTAAAATGCAAATTTCTTTGAAAATATGGATCTTGTTTTTGATCATCTTTAACTTCAAAGGTTTGTTGTCTTTCCAAAAAGATCTTCCCATTCCCATTTCCGATTTTGAAGATAAAATTTATAAGAGACTAACGTTGGAAGGTTTAAATCAAATCAATGAGAGTTTATCCGCAATTTCAAGCAATCAAAACAAATTATATCTTACCATTGAACAACTAGTCTATTTGTCTGAAAATGACATCATCACGCCAGATCAATCCAAAATCATTTGGGAATTTCTTAGTAATAACATTGAAAAACCGATCGAAAATATCATAAACAAGCCAGAAAATAATAAACCAAACATGGATTTAAAGCCAACAATCAACAAGCCAATCGAGCTTAAAAATCTGAATTCTTTATCAGTAGTTGGAACATTATTGATGGAGGCTAAAGTCAAAATGAATTTTAATCAAATAATGATGCTTACTATCCTTGGAGTCCTTGTATTCGGGTTCTTTATATTTATCTTAAGTTTGGCTTTGTATCGAACTGATAGATATGGATTAATGGCTTCATTTTTAACAGTTATTACATATAATCTATTGGCTTTGGCCAGAAACCTAGAAATTCAGTTAAATTGCTCTTTTATGCCAGGTGTATTGGTGAACATTTCTTTTATTTTGTTCAACATTATTGTCCATGTTTGGCTTGTGAAATTGAATTTTCAAAAGAAAATCAACAAATTCAAGGAAATTTTCCAATGTGAGCACAATTTCAATGGGAAACTTCTGCAAATGAGTTTAAGTATAATATTTTTCTATGGAAATATGTTCGTTTTCTCGTCACAACTTTCACAAATTCCATTTTATTTTTCTTTTTACGCGTTGGTTTATATGATCAGCCAAAAATGCGAACCCAAACTCACAAAATTCTTTTGGCCAAGTTGGATTTTCTCTTTTTCCTGCTTTTCAATTCTAACGATAGTTTATTATTATGGTGTAGGTAAAAAAAATTTGAAGGTTTTTGAGTTCGAAAATTTTGTGAGAATGCTTTTCCAAAATGAATTTGATTCAACCATAAATGAAGAAAACGATGTGGATTTTCAATATTTCGGCTTTGTGTTCAGCTCTCTCATTCTCAACTTTTTATTTCCGATTTATTTATACTTCCAACAACATAAAATGTGGGTCACATACAAAAACAAGGATTTTAGCTTTTATTCAATTTACAAATCTATAAAAGCAGAATTAAATCAAGAAAAGTTGAATTTGGATATAAATTATGTTTATCATCATGTTTATGCCTTTACGATATTTTGGCTTATTTATATTGGGTTGAAAATCAAAATCTGCTTTATGGTGTTGGTGTCCTCCTTTTCTTTGCAAAGTTATTTATGTTTTATCATAAAAGATAATAATTTGTTTTGGAGGATTTTGTTTTTCTTTGGAAGTTTTTATATTTCTAATTCAATTTATTTGATCGGAAAAATGGATGACCCTTTTTCTAATAGAGTAATCTTTAAATTTGATTGAATTTTTGTTATTAATTAAATTAATTAATAGCTCCTTGGTGATTTGAAAGATGGATATTTGATTTATTACATTTCTTTAATGGCCAAAGCTTTATTGATATATTATTCAATAGATGCGTAACAATTGATTTAAATTAATTTTTTTTCATTTAAAAATCAGATCGACTTCACTATATTCGATAAAAGAGGAAATTAATAACAATCAATCAGAAAATGACAACGATGAAGAATCAGAACAAGAGGAAGAAAACACTGCTGATTTTGAATTTTTCACTCGAGTTTTATCCTCTCTTTTTAAATTTCTTCTGAACTACTTCTTTGTTTTGTATTTGATTGTCTTAGCAGACGAAGAGACTTCCTATTTGGTTTCTTTATTATTTCTAATGTTCGCCTTAGTTTCCTTTTCAAAAGTAAGATTTATAATCAAATTTTATCAATTTAATTGCTTTTTAGTTATTGATCTATCATTCTTTGACCAAAAATGAAACAAATAGAACCTTGATATCATTTTGCGTTTATCTGGCAGGTCTGAGATTAGCTTTTCTCCCAGGGAAAATGTCCTCTCCCTTATATTTAGGTTGTATTCTTGCGAATTTGAGTGTTTTCGCCAGCTATATTTCCTTCAAAAATTTGCTTTTTATGGTATTGAGCTTTGTCATGCTCTTTGGTCTTTTTCTTCAAGCATTAATAATGGAAACTTCTTTCGGGATGTTTTTAGCGCTGATAAATTTTTGTCTTTTATTTAGCTTCCTCGCCTCGAAAAACGCCTCAACGATTATTTACAATTTCTTGATTGCAATGGGTCTTCTATTTTCTTTTGTAATTTTGAATGGATTTTCTATGAGCTTTTATTTTAGTTTGGTGGACTATTTCATTGAGAAAATTATCCCGAACTCAACCATGACTTATTTGAAACATTTAAAGGATTCTGATGATTTACCTGAACAGGCATTCGCTAAGCAGATCCTGCATGTGTGTGTTGAATATTTCCTAAATTATGAATGATTCGTAATAATTTCTAAGTTAATTGCAAAAAAAAAAAAATTGATGAATTATAAAAATATTTTTTGAGTTTTTATTTACGTCATGTTAAACAATACCCAAATTCTTTATGTTATAAAAAAATTTAGGAAAAGAAAAAAGCAGTATTTTGAAAAACCGATGCGATTTTAATTTGAAATTTTCGCACGATTATTTCTTTGATTTTTTTTTCTTTTTAATTAATTTATTTTATTTTCTCCTCAATTCATGAAGTCATCGACTGCTTCCACGAAAAACGCAAATGGTATTTTAAAAATAAAGACCAGAACCTGGGAAAAGGATTCTTATGGACTTTTTGACTTTGGTGCGAAGGAGATTTCGACCAATAAATTTGAAATAGAAAAGCCATTTACCATGATACGAGAAAAAAATAAAATAATTTTGGAAAACAGAACAAAAGAATTGGAAAGTACCAAAAATGAGCAACTTTGTTCCATAACCAAATCCAAAGGTGTTTTGATCTTTTAAAAATGATTTTAAAAAATAATAACATAAAAAGGAGAATTTTACCTGAATAATTGGAGAGATTTAACAAATTCCAATTTCAATTCAAAGGATTTATGGATGGTAGTTGGCACTAAGAGATTTGAAAGCAAATCTCATTATACTCTCAAAGAAGGGGATGTTTTCAAGGTGGGAAGACTAGCTTTTAGAATTCTTCAAGTGAAAACTTCCAAAAAATTCAAATTTGATTAGGTTTATGTTTAATTAGATTAGAAATGCCAGAGAACAAAAAGAAAAAGAACAATCTCATTCCTTGATGGCCTCAATCAAGCTTCATTATGAAGAAAATATGAATTTCAATGAAAACAAATCTGGTTTTTTTATGGCTTCCGAAGAAACTATCAACTGGAGCTCAAATTCCAGAATTTGTCGAATATGTCTCGGTGAATCCAATGACAATGAGAACCCGTTGGCCAGTCCCTGCCAATGTTCAGGTTCTATGAAATTTGTTCATTTCAAATGCCTCCAAACTTGGGTTCAAAGCAGATTACATCTCGATAGGAAAAATGGGATTGTTTCGATTGAATGGAACGGACTTTCCTGTGAATTATGCAAGTCTAACCTGCCTTTGTCGTTCAAACATAACAATCTTTATTACGATTTGTTGCAATTAAAAGAACAAAACAAAGAAAATTTCGAAGATTTTATCGTTTTGGAATCCTATTCGAAACATTTCCTCAGATCTGGAATCCATTATATAGATTTCACAGAAAGAAGTTCCTTATCTATAGTAATTTTGGAGAAAAAAAACTGATTGTTAACATTTTTAAATGCGTTTAGGGTCGAAGCGAAACAGCAGAAATAAGAGTAAACGATATTTCAGTTTCAAGAGAACATGCAAGAATTAATTTCGACAAAGGCAAATTTGATTTAGTTGATGACAATTCGAAATTCGGAACATTGGTTCTGGTGTCCAGTCCAATCAAAGTCTTAGAAAATAAGTATATTTTTCAAAACGGCAGAACTCTTCTTTCATTCAAAATGAAAAAGAGTTGGTATTCCTTTTTTTCATTATGTCCATGTAATTTCTTATTTTCTGAATTTAAATAAAATAAATGATTTTATAAATTTTTGTATTAAAATAGTTTCATGTCATAACAATGTGAATGTTGAGAGCAATGTTCAAAATACTCCTCATACCGAGAATATGATCAACTCGTTAATAAAATGAGGGGCTAATTAATATTGTTTTATTATTTTCTTAACAAATGCATTTTCTTCTAATTTAATGGATTATAAATTTTTAATTAATAAAAATTTGCAATTTTCTTAACAAGATAATTTTATTTTTTTACTAATGGAAATAAATTCCAAATTCTTGATCAAAGCTACTTCCCAACCCAAAAGGACAAAAGTATTGCTCGTTTGTGTCTTTAATAAAAACAGCTCATTGCTCACCCATGACATTTTCTATAATCCATTTAGTAGATTCGGCATTGTTGAAAAAGTAAGGGTTAAACCAGTAAATATCGATTCTCACTCTTTCATTAAATTAATTCATAGATCTTAATTTTTGACAAATCTCGAATTTGGAAAGCTTTTGTTGAAATGTCAAATGAGTTTGAAGCCGAAATGGCCAAAGATAATCTCGATAATTCGTTGTTGTTGGAAGATGGTAGCAAAATGAACGTATATTTTTCTGAGTTATCAAGTGTGACTTTCTCAAGCAGCAATAGTGGAGGAGTCGGTATTTTTCTTCTTTTTTTGAAACCCATCATTTTTTTCCTCAGATTACCATCTCTTAAGAGCCAAATCCAACAATATGAAATCCTTTCTTTATAAGACTTCACCTGTTCAAAACCAAAAACTTTACAAAAACTTCACAAATCCTATGCCTGGTAAGGTTTTCACCGAGAAACCTGCCCAATTTTCATATCCAGATAATGATTCTAACAACATACCAAGTCAAGAGGAAATAGCATTGAACATTGAGGAATCGTTTTATAGCAAGGTCGAATGGAAAAAAACAGAATCCCCTCATGATTCTTTGAAAATTCAGGATGTCAATGTGAAGACACAAGATACTTGGAAAACTCAAGATAATCAACTTTCGAATTCAACGGCTTCAAAACAATCTTCTTCATTTCAGACATCGATTTCTTTAGAAAATTCGAAGAATGAAAACAAAGTCAAAAATTTCTCAAATGATCTCCAAGAAAGCCTGAAAAAACTGGATATGATAATTGCTGATAAAAAGAATTTGACCAAACAAAATCCACAAAAAAACAACGGATCACAATTCAAATTTGAAAAAAGTGGCAAATCCAATCAAATAATCGAAAAGGAAAAGGAAGAAATCAAGGTTGAAGTTGAACTAAATCAATTAAATTTAGAGGATCAAAATGCATTTGACAATGGAATTGCTTCATCACAGAGATTAAATTTCAAGGAAAAGGAAGAAAGTTTGAAAATGCAGGAAATTATTAATGAAGCACATAACCATTTATTCGACCCGAATTTCATTGGACAAATTGATCCTGCCACTTATACCAACCCGCTTTTTCTGATAGGTTTTCTTAAAATTGTTAAGAATTTTATTTGAGTTGTTTAGAAAACCGAAAATCAAGAGTGATTTATTGTCGAGGATTGGAAGAAGAGAAAATTACCATGGATATAATTTATAATTTATTCAGTAATTTCGGAGATATTTTGAAAATCATCTTCATCAGAAAGAAAAAAGCAGCTTTAATAGAATATGAAAACATTAATTATGCGAGCTATGCAAGAGAATATATGAACAATGTGAAGTTTTTTGGTTCTCAATTGAAGGTTTTAATAAAAAAAATTATAAATGAAATTTTTTTCTATTTTTGTTTTTTCATGTAGATCTTTTTTTCGAATTATAATGAAATCGAATTGAAAGAAGATGAAAATCTTTTGGCTCAAGAAATTTTTTTAGGTGATGAAAACACCTTTAGATTGAAAAAAAACAAAGCCATCTCTATAAATCCTCCTTCAAATATTATCCATATTTCAAACCTCAAGAAGGAAGCATGCACTGATTGCTTTATTCGCAGCTTATTCAGCCAATATGGCAAAATTGAAGGGATAAAGTAATAATCATTAAATTATTTTTTTGTTGAGCTAAAAAAATACAGAATTATCAATATGGACACTTATAAAAATATGTGCTTAATTAAATTTTCCTGCCTTGAAGAAAGCTTAACAGCGATTGTTTTTATGCAAAATAAAGAAATTTGTGGCAGGTTCATTAGAAAAAATTTCTTTACTTCCTATTTTTTAATTAATTAATGAAATTTTAGGAAAGTTCAGATTTCATTCACTAGAACAAAATTTTAAGAAATTTATTTAAATTCCATTTTAATTATTTTATCATATAGTGCATCCAAGAAAAATATAATTATTATAAAAAAATGTTCTTGATTTATATCCTTTTTCTATTATCCTTCGAGTCCTCTCTCGTCAAATCACAAACCGTTTGGTGTAACGGTCAAATGTGTAATCAGAATTGTACCCAAGTAGGATGCAACATTTGCAATCCCAAAGCATGTACAATTGGTGGGAATTGCCAATGTGCATCTTCGGATATTCCAGGAGGCATCAATGTTGACCAAACCCCTCAATTCATTTTTTTGACCTTTGAAGGACCTATCAAGAGATATTTCTTCGAGAATTCTGATTTTATTGATGCATTTTTGAGAAACCCAAACATTACCGATTCAAACGGATGTTTTGTAAAACCAACATATTATGTCCAAAATGATTATTCAGATTATAATTATGCTGCCTATATCGCGTTGGTGGGTAGCTTAGGTCTTAACTCCATTACTGGGAAGTTAGATCAAAGCAGCACTCCAATGTGGTGGCAAACTGAATATTCATTGAATAAACAATGGCTTTATGATTACACTCAAACAACAAGCACAATAATCTCTTCAAGAGCTGTCAATAGTCAATATAATATGAAGTATTTCAACTTAATGAATGGAGAAAAATTACAAATTGATTCGTCCTTAGCGGAGAACCCATTCTTCAATATTACATATGACCTTCAAAGAGAACAAACACAAAGACTTTGGCCTTATACTTTAGATTATGGTTTTCATAATCAAATCTCTTGTGTGAACATATCAGATGCGAACAATAATACAATTTATAACACTTGCATTAATAAAACATATCCTGGAACTTGGGAATTTGTGCAAACCATGTTGACAGATCCAGCAGGAAATACTTATGATCTTAATTGGGTTTGCCCAGAAAATTACACAGCAGCATTGGAACTTTTTCAAAACAATTTTGATGATAACTATGCAAAAAACAGAGCTCCATTTGGATTAAATATTTCATATTCATGGCTTATAAATGAGGCTTTGGGAGAGGCTACGGTTAATCCAACTCGCTTAATGTTTCTTCAAGAGGCTTATACTTATATGGGCAATAATTCAAATTCTATCTTCGCAACAGAAGATAGAGTGCTCCAATGGATAAAGAACCCTTTGCCATATTCCGAAACTGTTAATATGCAAGAGTTCAGTTGTATTGATAAAAAATTAGCGGATGCATATTCGAGAGTGCCTCTCTTATGTGATTTTCCAACAACAGTTGGTGCCTTTTATTTTAACAATATTACCTGCCCAGATTATTATCCAAATATTACTAATTATATTTGTAATGCTGATCAGTATTGTCATCCTGGAATAGACGATTGCAATTGTCAATATTGTGACCCTTGCGTAAACAATTGGGCTGGAGAAGTCTATTGGAACTATACAAAAGAGTGGGATCAAGGAGTATGTGGCAGAATTATCTATGGTAACCTTTTAAATTATATTCCCAGATCGGCTATTATCACAATGAGAATATACAGTGCTTATATAACATATATTTGGGGGGCAAATTATGTTCGAATTAATGCTACGACCTTCCCATGCCAAAGTGAAACCTGGAGAGTTGTTCCCTATTTAAGAGAATATTTACTTGGTGAGACATATAGTTATGTGGGAATATGCATGCACAAAGGAGCTGGTTACCAAAGAAATCTTATCAGATTAGGATTAGAATTTGCTGCCACCTATCCTTTAACTAATAGAGTAGAAGATTGGATTGTGAGATCTTGCGGAGATGGTATTTGTACAACTGATGAAATGGGAGTCAATAATAAAACGTTAGAGTGTGATGCAGATTGTCTTCCATCCGAGATCTATATGCTCATTTACGCTGATATTTTAAACGGCAGATTAGTGTTGATTTTCCTATTATTAATAGTATTATTCCTTATTGATTAGAAGAAAATATAATTCCATTTGATTTATTTCATAAATTAAATTTTTTTTTTTTATTATTTTTATTGATTCTAATGGAATAAATGTTTTTTATTTGTTTTGCCAAACAGGAAGGATAAACCTCCCTTTAAATTAAATAATTTTTTTTTATTATTTTTATTTTCAAAAACAAGAAAAATATCATTTAAAAAAGCCTATCGGACGATCCCATTAATTAAAAAACAAAATTGTTTTTATATGATTTTTTTTCATTTGATTTATCAATTTTTTCACTTTATTTTATTTTTTTCCTTTTGCAAATGAGAAGAAAGTGTCTTCATCATCTTTATTTTCAAAGGGACCAGCTATAAAATTGACTGTTTTCAGCTCAGAAAATCCTTCCTTAAGCTATATCAAAATAAATACATAATTCAATTAAAACTTTGGAAAAAAACCGTTGGCTTTTCAAAATTCTTGAAAAAAGTATGAATAGGAACTGGTGGAATCCTTCCAGATAAGTGTTTTCTATGTGGATTGATTTCTCTGAGGGTATTCAAATGAAATGCGAGATCTTTTGTAAGTTCGAAAACAAAACCTCTTACCTCATAACCTATCAATGGAAAAATGGGTTTATGATGAATATCAATAAAATTTACCATGGGATTTTGCAAGATCAATGAAATCTTTCCTATCCCTTGCGCTTGGATTCGTATTATCAATGACCAGATTTTGGCCTTTGCTCATAGTTTCCTCAGCCACTTTTAGACATTTTTCTCTTGTTTTGAGAGTATCTCTGTTTATTCTTGCATAACTTGATAAATGGGTTTGCCAGAAAGTTGATTTGCCTGAAGCTGGTGAGCCCATGAAAATAATCACTTAAATTAAAAAAATAAGAATATGTTTCTATAAATTTATTCACTTTCTTTAACGCCCTTGCTATTCTTCATATCATTGTCAGGTGTTTCTTTAAAAATTGCTCCAGTTTTTGGAATTTTTTTGGGATCGAAATCAGGCTTAGGAATTTTTTGTTTTTCTCCAAGGAAAAATTCCTCAGGAACTTGAAACTCAATTCCAACATTTAAAGCAAACTTCCTAAGATTTTAAAATTTTATAAAATCAATAAAGCGCAATAATATACAAATCAGTATCATTGAAATCCTTTTTGGGCTTTAACCTTCCAGCAGCATCTCCACAATAAATAGAATTCTTCATATCAACATCTTCTTTATCATTCATATTTTCAACGAAGAAGTTCCATAATGATTTTGAAGGTTTTCTATATGAGTCATCAGCTGACGCAATGAGGGCTTGAATTGGAAAGCCAATTTGCTTGCTAATGTCTTCGATTTTCTGCTTAATTTGAGCTTCTGTTGTATGTCCTTTCGAGATTCCATTCTGATTAGTGAAGATCACAATCTTAAAACCTTTGTTAAACCATTCATTCAGTTTAGGCACGACTTTTTCATGCCAAAATACCCAATCTTTGGAATCCTTGGGAAATTTGGCTCCTGATTTCGTCTTAATTAAGGTATCATCCATGTCAAATCCCACGATTTTGGAATTAGGCTTGGTGCCACAATCTCCATAAATTAGAGTAGAGGTTTTATTCCATTTCCAATTATGGCCAGAAGTGCCAACTTTGTTGTTGGTTGGAGCATCAATGGTTTTTGACCCATTTGAAGACTCGATTTTGTCATTTGTGACTTCTAATTCTCTTTTCTTTTTTGGCGGCATGGTGAATTCAAGAATTTATTTTATAATTTTAATTATTGGATTTTCCTCATTTTAAAGCATATTGTCAGAAACTTCGAAATTTTATTTTAGATTATTTTCGAAGAAAAAAAAATGAAAATTTTTAAATAATTTATCGAAACTTATTGAATTTAATTTTTTTTGGAAAAAAGTGAGTTTTAAAAAAAAAGAAGAATATGAAAAAATCGATTCAAAAATAAAACAAATTTATTTACTTGCCAATGTTTTTTGAAAACCGAGCCAAATTGTCTCTTTTGAAAGTGAGTTCCACCAACCGAGAAAGAGAAAGATCCTCTTTTAGGGTAAAATCTAATAAACATTTGCAAAATACCAAAAGCGCCTCTTCTGAACTTTATCAAAGCATCCTCGAAAGCCAAAGTGCCCTTCTCAACAAAAACAAAACCTTCACAGCAGCAAAAAGATTGTCAGTTTTGAAGAAAGATTATAAAAAATATAGAACCAACAATTTCGAAACAAACCCAGACCTATCCAATTCTAATTCCAATATCCAAATTCCAGAAAAAAATAAAGCCATGGAACAAAAGAAAGATAAAATCAAAGAATTATTCGTCCAAATCATCAAAGATCAAGATGATGGAATACAATCTCCCAATGACATCAATTCTTCCTATAGAAAAAAAAGGAAAAAACTCGTAGGGAACCTAAAAACTCCAGAAAACCGGACCAATTCTATTGTTTTCCCAACTATGAAAACTCCAACTTTGAATCAATTATTGAAAATTGGGGAGACCAAAACTTCAATATTGATGACATCTGATAGAAAATATCGGTTTTTGAACACAGATTCGAAATTTCAGGAAATCGTTGAATTGCAAAAAAAGAACGCAATGTTGAAGAAGGAAATGTCGAATTTACAAAATGAATTGATCGGCAAAAATGATTTTTTTCAGAGTCCTCTCAGAAAAAAGGAAGGGAACCCACAAGAAATATTCCATGAGAAGAGGATATCTATTTTAAAAAGCCAAATAAATAAACAAAAACGTTATATCAAGAATTTGCATAAATCCTTACGCTTGATGAAGAAATTTTATAGGGACTCAACGAGCATTTTGCTTTTATTTAAAAATCTTGATACAAAATATGGAGAAATGCTCAAAAATCAAGAGAAATTTTTGTTCAAAAAACCTAGAAACATTCCGAGAAATGATGTATCTCTATTAAAAGAGATAGATGATAAGCAGAAAAACGATTCCTTGCAACAGATTTTGCACGGCGCTAAAAACGCAGAGCTTTTGGAGAAATTCCTGACTAATTTCAATGAGGCTTATGAAAAAGTGAAGGGTTTTGAACGGAAAAATGAGGAATTGAAGATAATGTTCGAAATAACCGATGCTGAGTTCACTAAGGATTATAAGGAAAAGGTCAAGAAGATAAAATATAACTATTTGCTTAGAGATTTCATTCAAAAATACAACAAATATCTACCCATTAAAACCTTTTTTGATCTCCTTGAGCCAAAAGATAAGGATACCATTGATACACAAATGACCAATCTGATTAAATTAATGGGAAAAATTGAAGAAGTGTTTCAACAAATTTCCTCCTTTGATAAAATAAAGAAAAACCCATTTTATTCGCATTTATCCGTGCCTGAAACATTAAAGGACAATTTCTCCTCATTCGAAGCTTTTTTATCTGAAAATCAAAAAAATATCAATATTTCTTTAAATTATCAAGCTGTTTCCAATGTCGAATCCTCACTCACTTCCTTGCTTCGAGAATTGGCCAATTTCCAAATAAATTTATCAACAAACAAAGAAGAAATTAATTTGGAAAAAGTGATGAATCTGCAAAAAGTGCTCAGAGACAATGTTGAAAAGTTATTGGAAATTGGCGTTCTTTTGGCTGAATATGATGACCCTTTGAATTTCCTACAAAATGAAGTCGGTATGACATTAAGTTCCATAGTTACTGAAAAAAAGAACTCAGACCCCTTACCTTTCAAAAAAAACCTCTATAAAAATGAAGCGAGTTGTAATAACGATTTCCAGAAGATTTATTCTTTTCTTCAAGAGAGCTTGAGTGATCTCGAAGAAAGCATTGGAAATAATTTAGATGAGATGTCCAAGAAAAAAATGCATAGCTTCAAATTTTATCTGATAACTTTAAATCGGCTTTATGAGCAGAAAAAAATCACGAGTTTTTTAAAAGAATTGGATCTCACAATGCAAACCCAAAGAATTGATCTCATAAACAAAGGGTTTGATTCTTTGAAAGTGGAAATTTTTGAAAAGATCAAATCTTTTGAGGAATTTTTCCAAAGCATGAGCGAAAAAGTGGGGAAATTAGGACAAAATTTTGATGCAATTTTCGAAAATGTCAACGAAGATAAAAAGAAGGTTGTTCTAGAACATTCAAAAAAAGTGCAAAATCTGTTCAGATTTATGGCCATCAACATTGAGAAAAAAATGGGACAAAAAGAGTTCAATGAGATGAATCTCAATCTTACAAGTTTGGATGAAGAGTACAAAGTAAAAATTAAGGTCATTGAGGATAAATGGAACTCATTTTCAAAAAGAATTAAAAATATTTTGGATATGTTGAATCAAACAATAAAATAAAGAAAAACCTCATTATTAAATTAAATATCTATATTAATTTTAAATACAAAAAGAGACTTATGAGGTTTGGTTTTTCTCTAATAATGAATTAATAAACATTAAATAGGTACTCAGAAGACATCTCTTATCTTTATTATCTCATTGGATGCTTGTTGGTTTTCTTTGGAGTGTTTCTTCCCTTGATTATTAGCTTTTTTTATAATCTCAAACATTTTAATTATAAAACAGTCTCTTCTGCTTTAGTGATTTGAAAGAAATTTATTTAAATCTGGGTTTTTAAGTTAAAAATTTTCTTTTTTTTTCCTTATTATCCACTTTTTATTTTATGAAAGCATATTTTGCAAAAAAATACAATTTTCTTGAAAATTTGTTCTTGGAATTCAGAGGAATTTTTTTTTTAAAGTTTTAAAACAATAAAATTTTTTTTTTTTAGTTTTCTAATATTTTTATATTTTTGTTATCCGTTTCTGTTTCTCCTAAGTCTGTTTGTTTCCGCATACCTTCCTTGCAAATTCATTAAAGGTGAAATTTCCATAAACCCTTCTTCCTTCCAAACTCCAAGAGCATGAAAATGTTTTGGTTGCATATCAGCCCCTATGCTTTTAATGGTTGCATTAAAACCTAATTTCTGGCCTCTATTAAGATCATTCAACAGATCCTTATATTTTTCTGCCTCATCTGTATCAAAAGTTAACATTATATCAGGCACGAGCTCACTTTCTTCAGGCATCATTCTTATTAAAAGGGTAACCGCATGATGTAGATATTTATAAAAGCTTTCTCGATAATCACTAACTCTTATTAAATATCCTATATAAAAATCCTAATAAGTTAAGAATTAAACGTTTATCATACCTGACCAACTAATTATAGATTTATCGATGTATTTTTCAGAACATGCTTTTAGTCTTTCATCTATCAAAAGGATTTTTTCCCGACTACAATCATTTTTAAAAGTTTCCCATGTGTCATTTATTGGAAAAACTATGGAGATTTGGATTAAATCATGAGATAATTAATGTTTTTTTACAAGGTTCATGGTGATCATGCAAAAATGTCATATGTTTAATTTTATAAACAATAAGCAACAAAAGTATCAAGCCTAAAATCAAGCCCAAAATGATTTTCCTTGTAAGAATGAAACCCAACTCTCCAATTTTTAATGTAATAATCTATGAAAGGTTTATGATTTAAGGTGTTAATAAAAGGACGCTTACTTTCTCATGAAAATTCAACAAAGTAAAGACTCTGCCATCTGTTCCCAAATCATTATAGCAAACAGAACACCTATTTATTTTAAAATTCAAATGAATTCTAACGTTCAAACTTGTGAACCAAGGTTTTTGTAATAATCAAGATCAGGGGTATCACAAATATAGAAGGCAATAATCCTATTATGAGAACTGTAATAAGAGACATCAAATAGGACAAAAATCCATTTTTTAACTCAATCACTGTTATAATGTTATTATTGCAATAAGGACAAGAACATCTCACTGGGCTAGATATATTGCAAACTTTTTATCTGAAAGAATTAATTATAAATTACTCTTTGTTAAATATCCCTTCGTTCTTCGCTTTGTCTAAAATTTTCATAGTTTTCTATATTTCTTTTTCTAAATTAATCATTCAAAAAAAAAAAAGGATTTGCTTTTAGACAAATTATTTTTAAAAATTGGAATTTTAGATTTCAAAAATTTTGTCGGTAAAGCAAAGCTTTTCAGAAGAAAAAAAAATAAGTTTTCTCATGCCATTTGAAATGAGACTTCTCTTATTTTTGATTAAATTCAAAGTCATTTTTCCTTTTGAAAAAAAATTATGAAAATTCATATTTAAATTTAAAAAACTCGAAAGAATGAAAGTATTTTCATGTTTTTCGATATTAGAAATTATAACTACAGTTTTTTTCTGGTCATTTCGCCTGGTTTCAAGTCAACAGGATTGTGTCTCCTATGGAGTACATATTTCCTTAGGAGATTATTTTCAACGATATGTTAGTCAAAATAATGAGTATCTGGTCGATGACACTTCCAAAAATGTGCTATTGAGAATAAATTATTTGACAAATAACCAATGTCCATTGACATATGTAAGTATAAATAGTCTAAACTTGACCCCCACAACAACAACAAATTTCCAAGGCTCTTCATTAAGCAATACATCAAAATTTTCTGTCTATATACAATCAGTTTCGGTTACAACTGATTTGGGTTTGCCTTTAAATACAGATACTTATTACACAATTCATTCAAATGGCACTGCAACAGATGTCTCAAAAACATTTAGATTTCGAATCCCAGATAGAGAAGCTGACAGCCATACCTTAATAGTTGTAGGGGTTATGGATGCTAACTCAAGTGATAGCAATGTCACGTTTAACGCTTTGCAAGGATTGTCCGATCAACCTAATATAAATTTGATTGATGCAGTGCTTTATACAGGAAATATGGCCTATAATTTAGAAACTAATGATTTTAATAACGGGGTAAACTTTTTGAACAAAATGCAGGTTTTTGCTGCATATTGGCCTTTTATGCCAACTGCTGGAGATGTGGACAGTTATGGAAATTTTTCATTTTACCATGAGGTTTTTTCTTCTATTAATGACAATCAATTCAAAAATAATTTTTTCAGCTTTAATTTGGGAAAAGCCCATTTTATACAAATTAACATGGCTTATTTTTTTGGCTCCATCATTACTACAGATGAAAGAAATTTGATAACGAGTTGGTTAACAGAGGATTTAAGCAATGCCAATAGTAGCTCGAATAGACAAGCCCGCCCTTGGATAATAATTTACGGATACCATAGTTTTTATTGTAGTTTGCCAAATGATATTTTCTGTCATACTTATGAAAACAGCTCAATAACTAACTTTAGTGCAATTTTCAACATGTTCGAAACAATATTTGAAGAATATGCTGTTGATTTATACATTTCTTCTGCTTCACAATCAATATATGAGCGTTTGCCTCCGATTCTATTCGACCAAGCCAAACAATATAGCAGTCTCATCTCACCAGATGTGAATCAATTATATATGGTCAATCCAGCAGCCACAGTTTATCTTATTGAAGGAGTGGGAGGAAACGCGAATACAAGCGAAAATAAATTTGATGAAAAAATGGGATTCACCTTAGTTCAAGCAAAAAATCCAGGTTATGGTATATTAACAATTATTAATGGAACCCATTTGAAATATGATCATGTATCAAATGTAACCTCTGATTCAGATACTTTTTATTTGATAAATACGAAACAAAAATGGCCATTGATTTGGGAATATACAGATAAGAGAACGTTCGCTATGTCTTTTGTTTTTTTCGTCGTCATTGGAGGATTTATGCTCATAATTTTTATGTTTTATTTGGAATAATGATAATTAGAGGTAAACATTCATTTTTCTAAAAAAATTTTAAATTAATAATATTCCGAATTAATTGTAAGAAATTTATTTTTTTTTTTAAAATGGAAAAAGCATCTGGTTGTTTTAATTTTACCTTCTTTTCAAAAGGATCCAAAAAACCCAATCTCTCAGCCCTAATTCTCAAACACGAAATAAGCAAAGAATTGTTAGACACAGTCTCAAGTCAAAATTTTACTCCAGTTTTCACCAAAACATATTCTGAAGCCATCTCAGAATATCAAAAATTCCCATTTCCAGTAGTCATTGCTGCTCTGGGTTCTATGCTTGACAAATCTGACAATTATTTTCCCTTGATTGAAGAGATTCGAAAGCAAAAGAAGCCTACATTTATCATAATATATAGTTTTACTGCATCAGAAAGTGTACAAAGTCGTCAGTTATGTTTCGATCAAGGAGTGAACATGGTAGGGGTGTGTTTATATTCAATAAAAATGGTATTGCAACAAATTTACATGCAAATGACCTCTGGTGGTAAATTAACATGTCCTATTTGTTCTCAATCTGAGCTTTCAGAAGACGCCTTATGGTCTCATTTACCTTTATATCATATTTATGAACGCAATATTAAACCAATGTGCCCCCTTTGTGGAACGATATGCAAACCCAATCTTCAAGTACATTTTCGGAACAATCATGGACCCTGTGCCCGGAATGAACATCCTCTTGATAAAAGAGATGACATAAAATTATATGCCTTCTCATTGGTTGTTGTTCATAAAAAAAAAAATAACACATTTCTTGTTGTGCAAGAATTTGCAAATTCTGGATTTTGGCTTCCTGGAGGAGGTGTTGATTTAGGAGAAGATCTCATGGCAGCAGCCTCTCGAGAAACTAGAGAAGAAGCCGGGATCGAGATAAAAATAACAGGAGTGTTAACCTTCCAATACACTTCCACAGATTATGTAAGGTTAAGAGTGATTTTTTATGCAGAGCCTGTTGATGAAAATCAAAAACCAAAGTCAATTCCGGATTATGAAAGTGCTGGAGCTTGTTATATGGCGTTCGAAGATCTGAAAAATATTAGATTGAGAGGAAAAGAACCGGAAATTTGGTTTAGATATGTTTTGGAAGGAAAACAAATATTTTCCACATCCATTTTTTCCTCAGAAAAATAACAAAGAAGACAAGTCATTATGTTAGGGATATTTTTTTTTTTTGCATAATCTTGGAGGTTTTTAAATTAAAAACATTTTCAAAATGAAAAATCCACTTTTTGGTATTCACAAATTTTCTTCTAATTTATTTGATCTCTTCATCGCAATTGCCACTGTTAATTTAGTGTGTTGCCAAAATTGCACTCCTTTTGCAGTCCATATTTCCCTGGCCACCTATTATCAGAATTTTGGACCGAATCAAACTTATTCTTTGAGTAGTGCCTTAAATATTACAAGTTTCGAAAATCAAACTGCAATTGTCCAATTTCAAACCATAGACAATTGCACTGAACTCCGAATGGCGACACTCATTAATAATACCAATTTCACTGTTTTAGATGGCTTACCTTATATAGAAAGTTATGTATTTCTTCAAGCAGACGGTGAAGCAAACCAAACCAAATATATTTATAATTACACCCTAACATTGGACACCACAAATGTCGGACAATTGTTTAATTATTCCATAGTCAACATAGATGAACAAAATAATTATGTAATTATGAACAATTTTAGCTCCCGGTTGCCCGTTCGTGATTTGGCTGACAATGTGGTTAATTATACTCAAAAATTCCTGTTTGTGGGGATGATGGATATTTCAAATCAAAGCCAAAACACCTTTACTAAATTGCAAGAACTTGCAATGAATGCATCTCAAAATCAAAGTTCAGTTGATTTGATAATATATTTGGGAGATATGGCTTTTAGTTTGAACGATAATGATTATGCAAAAGGAGACACTTTTTTGAATTCTGTGGAGACGTTCGCAACATTTATTCCTTTCATGACGACAGCAGGTGATACAGAAAGCTATGACGGCTTCCAATTTTATCAGACGATGTTTCAAATGACTTCTAATCAAAAAAATGGGATTTTTTATAGTTTTAATGTGGGAAATGTCCATTTCATACAAATTAATATGGCGTACTTTTTCTTGGCTAATTCAACATATCAAAAGGTTTTGCTTGGATATCTGACAGATGATTTAAAAATTGCCACTACAACAGAAAATAGGATGACCAGACCTTGGATCTTCGTATATGGATTCAATTCATTATATTGCGGTTTAGCAGAGGATACCACCTGTGAAAAACTCATGCAGACAAAAAATCTTGCTGCGTTTGAAACTCTACTTTATTTAAATAAGGTCGACATTTTCTTTTCATCATATTATCCACTTTATCAAAGATCTAAGCCGCTCTATCAAAATAAACCTATGAAGTATGACAATATATATGTTCTTGACCAAAATCAAAATAATTATTCTGCTATTTTTAACCCAGAAGGAGTACTTTATATAGTAGAAGGGGCTGGTGGTAATAACTTGGCAAATCCAGAAAGCCAGACTCTTAGCGAGAATTTTCTGATAAGTTTGGATACGATAGGTTACGGTTTGTTAACTTTAATTAATAAAACTCATATTTTTTATGAACATATTGATTCAGAAACTGGTTTGCCTGTTGATCAATTTTATCTTATTAACGAGCTGCTGAAATGGAATGAATTATGGACCCCTGCACAAGAATATTGGTTTACGGTTTGCAGCGTGGTTTTTGTATTTATGGGAATCATTGTGATCGGCATTTTTCAAATTTATGTTGATCGTGTGATGTGAAACTGTGTTTTTTTTAAATTTATTATAACTTTAGAAATTTAAATATTTGTTTTCGTTTTTTGATTCGATTTGAATTTCTTTTATGAAAAGACCATTAAGCATCTTTTTGAGCTTCTGTTTCTTGATAACGGTCCTTAAATCACAAAATTGTGTCCCGCAAGCAGTTCGACTTTCATTGGGAAACTATTATTTTCATGTGCTCCAGGCAAATACCACTGAATTGTTGCAAATTACATTTCATACATTGGGACAATGTGCTTATTCGTACATCACAATTCAAGATTCTACCACGAATGAGATTATTCAAACCATTTCAACTAATTCAACAAGTATGTTCAACATAACTGATAATTCCCTCGGGTATTTGCAGATTGAGAATATTTATATTCATGAATATTCGGTGTTCGGGGTCCTAAATTTTAACGAACAATACAATTATACGATTTATCCAAATTCAAGTTCCTCTGATCAATCAAGGACCTTTAATTTTATTCTTCCTTTTCGCGATACAAACAAAGAAAAAACAGAGACCAATATCATATTTACAGGTATGATGGACATTTCGAACCAAAGCGCGATCACACAAATGTATTTAAATTATTTCGCACAAAGAGTTAATACAACGTCAATCGATGCAATTGTATATGTAGGAGACATGGCATTTAACCTGGAAGACAATCTCTATCAAAACGGTCTTAATTTCTTTACCTCGATCGAGAATTTCACTGCTTACATTCCATTTATGCCAACACCCGGAGTTCGAGATGATGCTAATAATTTTGAATTTTATACAAAAATGATAAGTTCTCCTGATGATAATTTATACAATGATTTTTATTACGCATTCAATTTGGGTTACGCTCATTTCGTTCAAATCAATATGGCCTATTATTTCACTGGGACAAATAATACTCTTATAAACAACCTATATTCTTGGCTTGAAGCTGATTTAAGCGATGCCAACAAAAAGGTCAATAGAATGGCTCGACCTTGGTTGATTGTTTATGGTTATAATAGCTTTTATTGTAGTAATACTACTGATCCATTTTGTGGTTCACATACTGGAGCTGCTGCTGGAATTACAGCTCTTGAAACTTTATTCTATACATATAAAGTGGATCTTTATATTTCTGCCTCAAATTTACCAGTTTATGAAAGATTAAAGCCGTTGTATAAAGAAAAAGCTTACGGTTTCAGTTCGAATATCCCTTCTGATACACTATACCAAGAGATGGTGAATCCATTAGCCACTATCTATTTAATTGATGCTGCGGCTGGAAATTATCTGTTTTTTAATGGTGAAACTGATTTGTCGCAACAATTGCAAAATTATGATAGAGGAATTTATTCATTGAGAGTTGATCAATATCAAGGCATTGGGATCATGACAATAAAATCACCCACAGTCATTGAATTTCTACAATTAACCACGGAGAGTTATTCCATGGAATATACAGATAACTTCACTTTAATAAATACCCTAACAAAGTGGGAGGACGATTGGCCTTTAACGGATAAAATCACTTTCATAAGTGCCGCAGTAGTTTTTACCATAATTGGAGGAATAATTCTGATTATATTTATGTTAAGTTTGGAATAATTAGAGTCAATATTTCAATCAAACACATTTTTTTTTAATGAAATTTATTAGTTTTTTTAAGAGTTGTTATATATTTTTGGTTCCTTAGAAAAACTTGGTTTTTTATATTTATCAACATTAAGTATTAAAAGTCATTTTTGGGTCCTATAGTCAAAAAACAATATAAGAGGCATGCCAAAGCTATCACAACAAAACAATAAACTATCATCTCTTTATTTGTGCACCATTCTCGGCTGTGTCTTTGGTCTTTCAGATCAAAGGTCTTCTGTTCAGGTTGTGTCTGCCTTCGGAACTCATCAAATTCGACAATAAAAGAGCTCTTATTGTCTGCTGGATCGATAGGATATGAGAAATAGGAGGATGTCATTTCATTGATGTTTTTATTCATTTTTAAAATTAATTTAATTTTTTGAAAAAAGTGCGAAAATTTAAGCAAAGAAATTGCTTAATTTTTATTTTTTTAATTCATAAAATAGCAATTGCTAAAATTTTGCTTTTTTCATTAAAGAATGAAAAAAAATTCATAAATATTAAAATTCAAAATTATAAAAGAATAAAGAATCTGTTTTTTTAAAAATTATTTTATTTCATAAAACAAACAAAGAAAATTTAAGAAAAATGTATTCCTATAGAGAAAAAGCAGGATACACCAAAGAAATGTTTGTTTTCCCAAAAAAAAAGTAGTTTCTTATCTTTTTTCTTTCGTCAGAACTGAACTTCAATGGAGTGTTCTAACAAATGAAGAGGTTCTTGACCTATCTATTCTTCCTCTTTATGAAGAAGATTACATTTATGATCAAAAGACTAAAAAAATTGCCGAAGGAGGGGTGTTGGATTTACGATTGGTAAAAAAATAAAATAAAATCCATAAAATAAATTAAATTTAGGGGGTAGGAATCAAAACTCAAATATGTCAAACTTGTCATAAAAAATTGGCTGAATGTCCAGGACATTTTGGAAATATCTCCTTATCTTTGCCACTTTTTCATATTGGTTATTTTAAATATGTTGTTAATATCTTAAATTGCATCTGCAAGGTAAGAAAAAATGGTTTCAATTATGTGAAATTTTGGTATTTTAGAGTTGTGGGAAGTTGCTATTAACAGAAGAAAATAAAAAAATATTTCTTCCAAAGTTTATCAATCCCAAATCAAGTTCATTGGCCCGAAACGGCTTCTTCAAGAAAGTAATAATCGAATGCAAAAAACAAAAAAGATGTTTGGACCCCAAATGCAATGAAGATAATGGCGTTGTAAAAAAACAGCCAAAAGAAGCAACTAAAATCCTTTTTGTAAAAAACACGTAAATTTAGTTATTTTTAAATAAAAGGAAAAATTATTTTTTGCAATAGTAAAAAAGATGATGATGATGAAAATACAACAGCTGCCAATCCTTACAAAGTTTCCACAGGTTTTGTTGATACAAGACTCGAAAATTTACTTGAAAATACCAAAATCACTGAGCTCTCTGCTTTAAAAGTCATTGAGTTATTTGAAAAAATTCCCGAGAATGATGTGTATTTTTTCAATATGAATCCAAAATTTGTCAAGCCCAAAGATTTAATTATCACTCAAATACTAGTTCCCCCTGTTTGCATCAGACCCACCGTCGAGCTCTCTAATGGGAAAACAAATGAAGATGATTTGACGATTAAAATTTACGAGATATTGAGAGCAAATAAAACCATAAGAAAATTAATAGAAGAAGGAAAAGATTTCGCCAGGTTTTTTTTTTTGCTGTCTTTTTAATAACTATTAATTTTTTAATAGAATTAATGAAATTTGGTACACTATGCAGAGTTTATTTACACAATATATCAATTCAAGCACCCCAGGTTTGCCTGTTCATCTTTTAGGCTCCAAATCTTCTATTAGGTGAAATTTATATCTATCATGATATCATGAAGGAAACAATTTATTTTTAAAAAAGGTCATTATGCATCAGAATAAAAGGAAAACATGGGAGATTTAGAGGGAATTTATCAGGCAAAAGGGCTGATTTTACTGGAAGAACAGTCATTTCTCCTGATCCGAACATAAAAATTGATCAAGTTTCTAGATAATAATTTTTCTATTAATTATTTTGGCATTAAGGTTATAATTCCATTGCATATGGCAAAAATATTGACCTTTCCTGAAAGAGTTACAAAATTCAATAAGGATCGACTCAAAACATATGTGTTGAATGGCAGTGATAAATATCCAGGCGCCAACTATTTCATTTCAAAGGATGGATTATCAAAGAACAATTTGATGTTTGGAAATAGAAGAAGAATAGCTGATGAAATACAGATAGGAGACATCATAGAAAGACATCTAATTGACAATGATATCGTTTTATTTAACAGACAACCCTCACTTCATAGATTATCAATTATGTGCCATAGGTATTAAAATATCATTTGCTTTGAAAATAAAATCTTCAAAAGAGCCAAAATTATGCCTTGGAATACTTTGAGATTCAATGAATGTGTTTGCACTCCATACAATGCAGATTTTGATGGAGATGAAATGAATATTCATGTCCCTCAAACATTGGAAGCCAAAGCTGAAGCATATTACCTTATGAGAGTGCAAGAAAACCTCATTACCCCGAAAAATGGTGAGCCTATTGTTGCATTGACTCAGGATTTTTTGACAAGCGCTTTTTTGATAACTAAGAAAGGTGATTTTAACGTTTTTTTCATTTGATTAATTATTTGTTAATAGATGTCTTTTATGACAGAGCAAATTTCACACAAATTTGCTCTTATTTTAATGATGCAAATGAACAGATTGATTTACCAGTGCCCACAATTTTAAAGCCTATCGGTTATTATTTATCCTTCTAAGTTTTTATATCTTTTATTATAGAACTTTGGACTGGAAAGCAAATTATCAACGTCTTATTAAGACCAAATCGCATTTCCCGTTTAGTGGTGAATATTTCATTAAAAGAAAGGAACTATACAGGCAAAGAAGAGGTCATGTGTCCAAAAGATGGATGGTTTATTTTATTCATTTTCTTGAGTTAATATTAATTTCTTCTTAAAAAAGGGTGCTCGTGCATAATTCCGAACTTTTGTCAGGAAATTTAGGGAAAAGCACTTTAGGGTCAGGCAGCAAAGGAGGATTGTTTTATGCTTTAATTCGAGATAATTCACAATATTTGGCTGCTGAATGCATGAGTAGATTCGCCAAATTGTCATCAAGATGGATTGGAAGTTATGGAATGACCATTAGTGCTTCAGATGTTTCTCCATCTTCGGAGTTAATAAATTCGAATGAGGAAATGATGAACGAAGCGTATTTAAATATATTTTTAAAAAATCACTTAATTTTTTGTTTCAAGGTATGACAAATGCAAAGAACAAATAAACAAATTCACAGAGGGAAAATTGGACTTGAAAGCAGGTTGCACCGCTGAACAAACTTTGGAGAGCAACATCAATGGTATTTTAAGCAAAAACAGAGATTTGGTATATAAATGAGTTTAACCAATTTGGATTAAAAATAAATTAGGTTGGTGATATTTGTATTAAAAAGTTGCCTGTAAATAACCCACCACTCATAATGTTTATATGCGGGAGCAAGGGTTCAAATATCAATTTGTGCCAAATGATCGCTTGTGTTGGACAACAGACTGTTAATGGCCAAAGGTTTTATTAAATTATTTAAAACTTGTATACACAATTTCAATTTTTGGAGCTTCTAATAAAAATATTTTTATTTTATTGAACTTTTATTTCAAAATTTATTTCCTTCCAGAATTCCAAATGGTTTTACTGATCGTTCATTGCCTCATTTTGAGAAGAATTCAAAGCATCCGGCGGCTAAAGGGTTTGTGAAAAATAGTTTTTTCACAGGTTTGACAGCAACAGAATTTTTTTTCCATACGATGGGTGGAAGAGAGGGTCTAATAGATACAGCTGTAAAAACAGCAGACACAGGTTATATGCAACGAAGATTAATGAAAAGTCTCGAAAGTTTATCAGTAAATTATGATTATAGTGTTCGAAGCACATCAGGTGAAGTAGTTCAAGTAAAAAAATAGAGAAATTTATTTGATTAAAATGTGGAAAATAGTTTGTTTATGGAGAGGATGGGTTGGATCCAATGATGATGGAAGAAGTTGATAAACCATTTAATTTAGAAAGATTATTGAAATACACAAAAACGATATACCCTTACGATTGCCAAAAGGAAAAATGCCTATTGCCTTATGAAATTTTGGATACGGTGGAAGTTAAACTTAAAAACATTGAGATTGAAAACAAGAACTTAATTACAAATTTGATGATCAATGGATTGAGAGATTATTTCCTCAAAATAGCTGAAAAAATAGGTTTTGTAAATAATTTTTCAAACAATAATTTTCCATTATTTTAGCCAAAATAAGAGAAAACCAGGGATTATCTCAATTGGTGAATGAAAAGGATGGCTATCTTGCGAAATCTCAAGACTCTGACCTTGAATCTATAGTGAATAACATCCTTGGTCTTACAACCCGTCAAATTAATCTCTTTTTTAGCAAATTATGGAGGAAATATTCTTCAGTACCAATTATTTTCTTTTCCATGACCTCAAATATTTTTTTAGGCTTTAATAGTTCCTGGTGAGGCTGTTGGAGCCGTGACTTCTCAAAGTATCGGAGAGCCTGGTACCCAAATGACTTTGAAGACTTTCCATTTCGCTGGGGTGGCCTCGATGAATATTACTTTAGGAGTGCCTCGAATCAAGGAAATAATTAATGCAACAAGTCAAATTAGCACTCCAATTATTACTGCCAGACTGGTTAATGAAACCGATCCTTTGGTAGCAAGGTTGGTTAAAGGAAGAATAGAAAAAACACTTTTGGGAGACATTTGCGAATATATAAAGGAGGTTTATTCACAAGAAGGATGCTATTTGAAATTAAGATTAAGCGAAAAAACTATTAATGAGTTGGAACTGCAAATAAAAGCAAAAGATGTGAAGACTTTCATTTTAAACACTCCAAGAATCAACCTCAAAGAAAATAACATAGAATTGAACCCTTATGATGATTATAAACTATCTGTAATTCCAAGCACCTCCGCAGGAGAAAAAGTCTATTTTTCTCTACAAATGATCAAAAGGAAATTGAGACAAATCATTGTCAAGGGAATACCTTCCATATCCCGAGCTGTAATAAATAAGGAGAAAGATCCCAAAAGCGACGAATTCATGTTTTTTTAATTTTATGAAACCATAGAGTAAATTTTAATTTTCAAGATATCATTTGTTAGTCGAAGGAAACGGCCTTTTGGAGGTGATGAATATTCCTGGTATAAAAGGGACAGCAACTTATTCGAATCACATAATGGAGGTTGAGAAATATCTCGGAATTGAAGCCGGAAGGAGAAGCATCCTGAATGAAATAAAATATATAATGACGATGCATGGGATCACAGTCGACATCAGACATATTGGTTTGCTTTCTGAAGTCATGACGTCGAAAGGTAGCATTTTTGAATTACTTAAAAGAGGATAATATAACCATTTCAAATTTTCAAGGCAAAATTTTGGGAATTACTCGATTTGGCTTGTCCAAAATGAAAGATGCTACTTTGATGTTGGCATCTTTTGAAAAAACGAATGATATTTTGTTTGAAGCAGCTTATATGAGCAAAGGAGATATCCTAAGTGGTGTGACGGAATCAATTATTGTGGTAAATAATTTTAATTTTTAGAATTTAGATCATGCTTTTAGGGTAAAAAAGCGAACATTGGCACAGGAATATGTAAGGTTTTATGGAATTTTAAAGAAAATCATAATGAAGAAGATCTCCTGAAGAAAATTAATCCTATATTTAAAGATTTGGAAATATAAATTTAAATTTTTGAGTGAACAAAATGAAAAGTTTTCTTTAATTAATCAATTTTTTCTTTAAATATTAATAGAAAAATTATTTTTAAAAAAAAAATAAAAAATT
>Ga0302186_10000708_pt1 | contig 29132 bp, 19 predicted proteins | sample II_Bog_E1_2_FD_198782 | JGI IMG/M metagenome (GOLD analysis project Ga0302186, IMG submission 198782) | Peat permafrost microbial communities from Stordalen Mire near Abisko, Sweden - II_Bog_E1_1 | ecosystem: Environmental > Terrestrial > Soil > Wetlands > Peat | place: Sweden: Abisko... | reverse complement strand
TCTTTGAATTCCTTCAAATTCTCATATTTTTCAGAAATCATGAGCTTTAAATTATCGTTTTCGATTTGGAGATTTCTAGCGAAAAAATGCTCTAAATCCTCACCTCCAGTATTCATCAAGACATTATCATCCATTTCTAATATAGTTTTCAATTCTTTTCGATCTTTAGTTTTGGCAATGGATCTCGCAGTAATTTCGAATTTATTGTTATCGCATTGATAAATATGAACTCGATAATATTCTTGATCCATTTTCAAGACTTTCATCAAATTCAATTTCCCATTCTTGATTTTCATGAGTTCTTGCTTTATTTTCGTCGATTCCTCACGCAAATCACTCATTTCCTTAGCTTTTTTCTTCCTAAAAGTCCTTTGAATCAAGACAATTCCTGAGATAAATTGCATGAGTTTTCTACTGGCTGAAGAAGTGGCTTCTCTTTTCTTGATTTTCTTTGAGATTTCTATCAAAGAATAATCAAGATTCAAAAGCGAAGCCGTGATATTTCCATAAATAAAGGAAAAAAACAGGTTTTCTTTGATTAAATCGAGAAATCGATAGATTTCGACACGATTGGGATAGGTTTTCCAAAAATATTCAATAGAAAATCGCGCATTCACTAATTTCGATAAATTCAAATTCACGAAATTTAACAGGACTTTTTGATCTTCTGATTGATAAAAACAATTCATTCGGATATAATAGCTTTCCTTTTTCAATAAAATCGATTTCAGGAATAAAGCCTCATTTTTCTTCAGTGTTTTCAGTTCACGATTCTTGAGGAATGCTCTCCTCGATTTAAAGGTCTTTATGAAAAACAGGATTTTCGAATAAAGATAGATCGAATTCTTATAATCTGAAGATTTCTCTTCAGGTCTTTTCTCAGGATTTAAATGAGAAGAAGCCTGGTTATTTTCAGGGTTTTTGGCATTAGAGAAAACAGGAGTTTCCTCTTGAACTTTCAAACATGGATTATTTGAAATTAAATGGAAATTCAGGTCTTTGGGTTCTAATTTCATAGAGGAATTTAATGTTTGAGCCAAAATCGAAAGGGTCATTTTCATAAGGATTTCTATAAAGAAAACGAAGCTTTGAGGCGGCGAAGCCGTTTTATCAATTATTTCATGGCATCTTACTAGGATATTCTTGGTTTTCTCATTATAGAAATAGATCAATTTGAAATATTTGCCTTGGATTACTTGGATTTGAACGGTCAAAAGCTTCATTTTCGATTTAACGATATTGGAATAGGCTCTTTGTAATATAAGTTTCCGCCAAACTCTTTGAATTTTTAAGGCAACTTTCCTTTTTTCAAGCCTTTCTTGTAATAATTTATATAATTTCTGAGATTTATTATTGATTTCCACATCATAAATCTGATGTTTTCTATAATTCCCTATTTTTTCCTTGATTATGATATATTTAGAGAAATCATGAGATTCCTCTAAGATTTTCCTTATATGCCGTTTATCTGAGGAATCGTATGAGAAAAACCAATTCAAAAGCATGATTTTCTCATCAACTTCTTTATTCTGGAGATAGATTTTACAAATAATATGGATTTCTCCTATTTTCTCATCATATTTAATCGATATTATGAAGGTATATTCATCTCTATAAAGGAAAAAAGTGAAGATTTCATTTAAAGTGTTGATTTGATGGAGTTCTTCTGTTATCTGTTCGATTTTCAATGGGCTATCAACAATAGAAGAAACTGCCTTTATTTCCTGTTGAAAAGGTTTCTTTTCAGGTGAATTATTGTTTTTCATAGTATTTTTCATGGAAACTGCGTTTTTCTTAGTTTTGGAATTTATTGGGCTTTGTATGGTATTATTATGAGCGAATTTCTGGACTATTTGGTTATTTTCAAAGGCGAGATTTTGTAATATATTCCTCACATAAACTGCTCTAAATTGATCATAATTCGTGATTTCCTTCAAATTCAATATATGTAATGGTATATGGAATTCTTTTGATTCTCGATCTTTCATTTGAGGCTCACATTGCAAAATTAAAGTCTTAAGTTGGACATTTTCGAAGATCTTGATAATGAAGGCCACTTCCTCATTAAATTGTTTCAGAGTTTCGATAATCAAGACTTTCCCTTGATTATTCTTATTTTTCTCATTTTCTAATCTTTCTTCTTCTTCAACTTCTTTGCTTTTTTGTAAATTCATTATTTTTTTCTGCATTTCTTCAGTCAAAGCGCTATGAGCGAAGGCTTTCTCTGTTTTCCTGAATTTCGTAAATAGGCTTTTCAAAGCCGAATTCAACTTATATCGACACCAAGCCTTAGAAATCTTCATAATTGCCTGTCTATTCATATTATTCCCCGGAAGATTCATGATTTTCTTCATTTCATAGGGTAAAAGTGGATACTTCAAAAAAGCCATACCATAACCTGGAGTATATTCCTCCATATTTCTAATAACTTTCTCATCAAATTGAATGAAATAATCCTTATTGATCAATTTCCTGATTTTCGCGGTTTTCAGGATTTGTTTCGCGAGATCTTCGATTTCATGGGAATTCATTGGGATTTCCAAGTCGGTTTTCAAAGGAAGTCGCCATTTATTGAAAATGAAACCATTGATTTTCAAAGAGAATTTCTCTGAATTCGGAGTTTCGAATCTTTTTGCCTTAATAACGAAAAGTTCATTGGAACAAAGCTTGAAACGTCTTGAAATGTCAGGGTTTTTGCCAATGCATTTCGCAAAAATCTCGGCTTCTTCCTTTTTCTCAGCGAGGAATTTCCGAACCTTGTTTTGAAGAATTATCCAAGCTAAAAAAGGAAAGGCTTTTTTCTTTTTCGGCTTCTTTTCTTTCGATTTCTCTATGTTATAGAGAAGTTCCTCATTAAGTTGTAAAGTCCTTTTAGTTTCATCAAAAGAGATTAAATCCCAAAGAGATTGTTTAGAAAACGGGTCTTTTAAGAAACTCAGGATTTCTTGGGTAATTACAAGCTTTTTCATATGAAAATTCCCAGTTTCTGCGAATAATTTGCCTTTAATAATGAGTTTTTCATGATCAATAGTCTCGAAACATCTGATTAGAAGATATTGTCTTTTGTTGATTTTATCGATTCGTTGACAAATTTGATGATAAAGCTTCTGTTTCTTTCTAATCCTGCGAATTATCTTAAGCCAAAGCTTTATTTTCCTTTGGATAAAGAGTATTTTATATATATCTGGTCTTTTTGAAACGATTCCAGCCCTTTTATTCTTTATAACAGAAACCATATTATTATCAATATCTTTGATATATGAAAGACTTTCATCAATATTTTTATTAAATGAGGCTTTTAGGTTCAATTCAGGGAAATTTGTAGATAGGATTTCTGTCAATTTATCTTTAAGAGCCTTGCGAATCACTAAAATAGAGGATTTTTCATTGAATTCAGGGAATTCATCAGAGGACAAAACGATTTTCTTATCAGGAATATTGCCAGGAACTATGAGGAAATTGTAGATTATAAGGTCCATTTGCTTGAAAATCACGATTTTATAATATTTAGTGAGGATTTTGTGATAAATATGTCCGAAATTATAGGTTATCTGATTTTTCACCTCGAATTTATGCTTCAGGAGCCTTTTTGAGAGGAAGCTCTTGATGACTCGTTGGATTTTCTTTAGTTTTCTCTTGGAAATCATTTGTTTTCTATGTATTTTCCTTCTTTTTTTCAATACTTTCCTGATAAATCGTTGGAATTTCTTAATTTTCTCGATATCTTCAGGAGTATAGTCATTTAAGGACTCTCTGATCAAACCAGGGGTTTTATGTTTATTAGAGTAGTCTGAACCGATGAATCCTTGAGTTTTCTCAGTAATTTTGTTGGATTTCTTCCTCTTGAAAAGAGTAAAATCTATTTGAGTTTCCTTTTCTTCTAAAAGTTTCTTCGGTTTATTTTCGAAAGTCATTAAATTCATGGGTTTTCTAATGAAATTCTTTTGCGATTGGCTTGGAATAATGTTGAATTTGGGTTTTGAAGAGGCTTTTTTCTCATGATTATCATGATTTTCCTGGAATTCTTCCTCATGAATGAGTAAAATAGTCTCGATTTTCGGCTTTTTTTCCGATTTTTGGGAATGAGTTGATATATTCAAAGCTTTATTATTAGTATCTTCAATTATTGGGATTGTTTGAGGTCTTTTCTCAATGTTTTCACGAAGCATTGATGTTTTATGAATTTGAAAGTTCTTTTCGCTTTGTGAGAATTTCAGCTTTTTTTCTGAGTGAAATTTCTTTAATTGTTTCGTGGGTTCGAGTTTTTCATCTTCTAATGGCTTAGACTTTGGGTTTTGACTTTTTCCTTCATATAAATCTTCGTTTTTCTTTGAAATTTCTTCTTTTCTATTATATATTTCATGTTTTTTATTCTCACTTTCTTCATTTCTATAAGGTTTTTCTTCATTTCTTTGGTGTTTTTCTTCATTCCTATAAAGTTTTTCTTCATTTTTCTCTAGGACTTTTTCTACTATTCCTCCAAAGACGTTCGAGCCATTTTTGCTCGAACCATTTTTGCTCTTATTTTCAAAGAAACTACTTGAGGTTTTTACCTTAGGAACCACATTTCTTTGATTATTATTATCGAAGAAATTACCAGAGGAAGTCTTGACTATTGGAATGACGTTTTTTTGATAATTATTCTCAGTGAAATGTTTATGACTTTGCGAATTTCTCATATTTTCAGTGTTTTTCGTGAGTTTTGCTTCAGAATCATAGCGTTTCTGAGAAAAATCATGGTTTTTCTCAAAAGACTTCAATTGTTTAAAGACTTTCTCCCCGTTATAATCAATATCAGCAGATTCTGGCCTTTCCCAAGTGAGAATCCCTTTATTTTCCAGACTTGCGATATCATAATTAAGCTTTGGAAAAGGAATCATTAGGTCTTTTTCTTTTCTTGTTGAATTCCTTTGTGAAATTTTCATTTTCTCAATGTTTTTTTCCTCAACCCGAGCATAATCAAAATAAAACTCCAGATCAAAAAGTCTGAGAAATTCCATATTATCACATAAATCCATACTCATCCCAATATAATCCTTAAGATCATCAGCCTTTTCCGCGAAATCATCAATGAAATTATCGACTTTTTTCATTGAACTTGTGTTTTTCCCTCGATGGAGAGTTTTTTCATGTAAATATTCATAATTTTTCAGGATTTTCTCTATAATTTTCCTAGTATTTTCGTTCTCGAAATCATTGCAATGTTGAAAAGCCGATTTATATTCTTCTTTATTTCCAGAAGCAAGATAACAAATCCCGAGGTTATTATAACAAATAGTAGCTAGAAGGTTCGATTTCCCTTGGCTCAATCGATCATTGGGTAAATTTCTTAAGGCTTCTTTGAGGAATTGTATGGCTTTTTGGAAAATCCCCATCGCAATGAATATAACTGCATAATCATTAAAAGTCAATAAAAATAGATATTTCGCTTTTATGGATGGAAGAAGGCTTTTTGCTTGATCTAAATGATAAAGGCTTCTTTTGAATTTCCCGAGACTTCGGTAATAGCAGGCTAAAATGTTCGCCAATAGGATCAAATATTCGATTTTGAAGGCGTGATCATTGATTAAAGGCAATAAATTGTCACGGATATTAAGAATCAAGAGAACTCCAGTCTTATTACGATCACGCATTGTCAGGACAAAGCAAATTCGTAAAAATTTCAAAAGAAGCCTCTTCTGGGCTGTCAAAGAGTCTTGGACGTTATTTGAGGAGGTCTGGAGATCGAAATCTATAGAAATTAATGAAATTTAATGGGAATTTATGCTTTTACAATTGAGGGACAGTTGAATGGTGTTGGAAACCTGGCCTTCTTGAGCCGAAGAAAGGATTTGGGCTTCACTGGATTGAAGTTCAAGGAAAAGAGCCTGATTTTGAGAAGGGGTTGCGAAGAAATTATTATGTTGCATTCGTTTTAAAATTAAGGAATTTAAAGAAATATTGCCGAAATTAAATTTCGGAAATTAATTAATTCCTAAAAAACATAATTTATAAAAAATTGAAAAAAAAAACTTGAAAAAAAAAAAAAAAAAAAAAAAATTAAAAAAAATGATTATAAATTTTTTTTTCTATATAACTAATCTAAAATGTTTAATTAATTTATTAGAGTTTAGAAATTTTTTCTAATATTTTGATTTTTGAAAAAAAAATACAATTTTTTAAAATTAAAGTACTCGCTTAAACATTATAAAATAAAAAACGAAATCTTAGAATCCAAAATAATAGGCTCTTTCACTTTAATGGGTTTCCGTATCACTTTTTCTCACATGATCAATCGAGTCTTGCTCTTTTTCATTCAGCGGATTTTCCATTTATATTGTGTTTTTCAAGTCCTTTCAAAAAATTAAGAAATATGAGAAGATATTAATTTTATGTTTTAGACTCTTTGGGCTAATTTTAAAGAATTATTAATTTTTTCATTTGTTCGCATAATTTATCGTGACCCTCGTGAATATTTGGTTCATCAATTGAAGTTTATTGAGAAGAAACCAGAACATTTATGTTTCGTTATTAACAATATTGTAAAAATCCAGGAATGAAAATCCCTAATTTTTAAGTATAATTAGAGGGAAGATAAAAAGGAAAATGCAGAGGTTTACGCCAAAATTTCTGAATTGATTTATTGGTCCATTCTATTCGAAGAGAAATTTCTTACAATTTATTCGGCCGAAGGTTTTTGTTTCTAAAAAATATCATTAAATTTTTTTGTTTTTTTATAAAGAACTGGAAGAAGAAAAAATAGTGGATTCTTTATTGAAAACTAATATTTTTTCAGACAAAAGCCTTATTGTTCTTCCTTATTGGAAAAAAGATTTAAAGGAGTCTTTAAAAAATACCTACGTGTCAAAAAAAAATCTGAAATTTTTTAATTATGGTTTTTGTTTAGATTTCTATTAAGATTTCAAAATGAGCAAAAAGAGGTGAAGAAAGTCCTTCTGGATGAAATTTCTCTTTATGAAAAAGAAATTAAAGAAGGCATCCTTGTGAATATGCTTTCATGGAAAGATAACACTATCAACTTCATTGACCAATTGAAAAAGTTCCTGATAAAATTTAAAACTAAAAAAAATATTTTTATTAAGGATTTTACCATTACAAGGACTATTTAGTTCCAATATATATATGGATCTATCGTGTGAACGACATTTCAACTTAAAGCAGAAATTCGAAGGGAAAACCTTAGATAAGAAAAACTTTGAGACTTCACTCACATTGGTTTTCAATGAAGAGACGTTAAGTTGCATAAAGATGCCTTGTTTATTGTTGAAGAATTCAGAAATAATGTAAATTTTTTCTATTTTTTTAATTTTAATTCTTTAAGCTCAGATTATCATTAAACTTGCAGAAAATGAACTTTTACAAATTTTGCAGGTAAAAAAATCTTGATATTTTTCCTTTATAATAATTTCTATAAGAATATTGAAAAAGTTTTCAACGATCAACCAAAGATACGGAAAATAAAACTAGAGAAATAAAAATTAAAAAATTATGTTATTACAAATGCACAATAAAAAAAACGATTAAAATATTAATGGAACTCATAAATTTTTCCGATTTCACAATGGTCTTCATCGATTTTCTTCGGACTTTTCAGCTTTGGACTTCTCAGTTTTGGACTTTTCAACGTCGGGCTTTTTGCACTTTTCATGATAGTGGGTGTTTTTAAGTCTTGATTATCAGCAACCACCATTGTTCTAAGCAATGGACTTTTATTCTGCATTAAGGGAGTTATCAATTTGAAACAGTTGTCTGCATCTTCTTCTTCTCTTAAAGGTGACTTTTTGGAATGTGAATGATTTGAGCTCTTCCTTAGACTCTCCTTGCTGTTTATCTTTTTGTTATTCATATCTAAGGAGTTGAGGTTCAATTTGGAATAAACACTTTTGCCACTTCTCCTCATATTTCTTAGATAATAGATGTTTTTCGCTTTTTTTTTTTAAAAATGTACTGAGGTGGGGAATGAACTGGAGTGGCTCCTTCGCTTTGTGGGGAGTTGGATCGAGATGAGCTTCTTTCTCTCCAATTTTTGACAAATTTTTTCTATAATTTAGAACAAAATTATGAAAATTTTGTTTGTTTTTACCAAAAAGACAATTGTGTGAAGCGGGATCAGCGCGTTCTTTATGTCTGAATCAGTGATTTCCACGATATCATGATCTCTATATTAAAAAATGTAATTTCTAAGAATAGGAATTTTTAACAGACATTTCAGTTTTCAGCTTTTCACAACCCTTATTCAACCATTCGTCTTCGAGAATATCTCTAAATACATGTCCAAATTAATTATTCGAATCTTTATATATTAATACTTCATTGTTATCCTTTTCTCAGGGTCTTTTTCCAATAATTGAGTGAGCAAATTCTTAAGTTCTAGACTTATATTTCGACTTTCAGGAAATTTCAAGCTTTTGGAATGTGAATTTAAACTATTTTCAATAAAATTAATATACGTTTGATTCTCAATATTGTCTAAGAGCTCACAAACATCATCTCCTCCAAAAGGAATTTGACAAAAAACGAAAGAGAACAATGTGATTCCCAAACCCCAGATATCTGCCCTTTTGCCTGAATATCCGTTTCTTTTGGTCACAGGATTGCAGGATTCAGGAGCCATGAAATGATATGTCCCAGCAGAAGACTTCAATTTATCATCTTTGAGGTCCTCCATGAGATAAGAAACCCCGAAATCCCCTGAGATTTTTTTATTTGTTTTAATGGGATTTCTTAGAAAAAAAAACCTATTTTGGCGATGTTTTCTTCATTGAAAACAATGTTTTGAGGTTTCAAGTCGCGATGTATAATGCCGTTATTATGCACTTTTTGATTATTTAAAAATTAGTTTTTGTTTAGTAAAATTACGGTAGTACAGCCCTTTTATAATATCTCTGAAAGTTTTACGCAAAAAGTCTTCGTTCAATTCATGGAAAATGTACTGTGGAGTTAAGCAAAATCGCTCTTGTTTCTCATCCCAGTCGATCATTTGTCCCTTTTCCGCATAATCCAGAACTTTAACATTTTTTTAGATTTTTCCCTTAAAAAATAATTTTAATTAATTACTCATGAAAAATTGGTCTTCTTCTGGATCATCGATCACTTCATGCAGTTTTATCACATTCATATGATCTAATTTCTTCATGATTGCAATTTCTCTTAAAACATCTTGAAGGGCGTCCTTTACCTTCATTCCTTAAAAGAAAATACAATCGTTTCTATTTAATAATTTAATTCACCTTTTTCGTCTTTGATGTATTCCTTCTTTTTCTTTAAAAAGCTCTTGCGGAAGATCTTGATTGCGAATTTCTCAGATGTATCGTGTTTCACGGCCAATTTCACTTTAGAAAAAGCTCCTTCACCCAATTTCTTCACGAAAGTGTATTGGTTTATAGTTGTTCTGCCCTTTAAATTATTTATAGCATAGAAAAACTATGGGATTACCTCATGGTCTCTACCCTTGATTATTTTATAGGTTTCTTTAATTGAATGAGTTGAACTGTTCTATGAAAACATTTTTTTTTGAGTTTGAAAAAAATAAAATAAAAAAATACTCGGCGCAATTTATTGGGATTGAAAAAATTATTCTGGCCTTTTTTGAGAGGTCTACCTGGATATTCCATAGGATGAAAGAAAGAGAGAATAAAAAGAATTATTATAACTTTTTTATAATTTAATACTAGATATTTTCCATTTTGGAAACTATATTATTAATGAAACAGAGAAGTCGTTTTGTCATCTGACAAAATTTATAAGAAAATATTGAATTTCTTTATCAGAAGGAAATATTAATTCTTTATATAATCTTGAAAACAATTAATATTGAATGTCTTCACACAATTTGATCACAAACTGTTCTGAATCCGAATTCACCGATATTGACGTAGCGGAAAAAAAATCAATTGTTGACACAAACGCTTCCTTCGTTTCAGAAAATGAGCCCACCAGCGAAACTCATTTGCAAACCATTACAAATATCGTCGAATAAAAACATTATGCATCTTTTAAAAAAAAAACCATTAAAAGATAAGGTGGCCATTTGAATTTTCACAAAACAAGCTTCCCAACGGAAGCATGAAGGGAAGTGTATTTATCCTGATAAATTCAACAATTGGGGCAAGTAAATGAAAAAAAACTTTACTATAAATATAATAAAATTTACATAAGGCATCTTATCATTGCCTTTGGCCATCATGAAATCTGGACTTTATTTGGGACTTCTTCAGTTCATAGGCTTCGCTTGCATCGGATATTTCACGACGATGCTTCTTGTATTTATGATATTGAATAAAAAAATTCTTAATTTCTAAAAAAAAAAAAAAAGGTGCAATGTGCAGATATCAGCAAGAAATACAGCTACATGGAGTTGGCATCAGCAACATACGGAAAATCCATGACTTTTTTCGTCAAATTAACTTTTTTCCTATGCAATTGGGGCTTCGTCGTTGCATTCATTGTGTTGGTACATTTTTAGAAAATTTCCAACATTTTACAAAATTTTAACGAAAGATCAATAAATTGTTGGCACACGCTTCCTCCCAATTTTTTCCCAATTCCCTTCCTGATTTTATGAGTATCATTTGTTTTTTATAAATAATGAAGAAAAATTCCTATAAAAGTTGACCCAAACGGAAAATTCTGGGCTTGCATGGTCATTTTTCTTTACGCGATCCCAATGAGTTTGTTTCGAACCCTTACTTCGATAAGATTTACTTTCATTTTGGGTTTATTTTTCGTGCTTTATATGACAGTGGCTGTGGTTTTCGAGTCCACCGACCAAAACCTATGCAATATTTCCGAAAATTATCTGGACTCCAATAAATTTATCTTTCAAGGGATTCTTGGAACTTTGCCAATCGCGATTTTTTCATTTACCTGCCATCCAAATGTTCTTGACGTCTATAAAGTAGAAATTGAAATGGTTTTTTTAGGGATTTAAAGTTTTTTTTAAGGAATTAAAAACGCAATCAAGAAAAAAAATGTCACGAGTTCTTTTCTATGTTATGATGATGGCCTCTTTGCTTTACAGTTTAGTTGGGATATTTGGTTATTTGACCTTCTCGCAAAGGGCTGATGAATTAGAAGAGCCAAATAAAGGAGGAATCATTTTATTGGCGAACTATAATAATTCAATAATAATGAAAATATCATTGTTAGTGATCTGTTTTTCGGTTTTGTTCACTTTCCCATTGAATATAAAGCCAGCAAAAGACTCACTAAATGACCTTTTGTTCCCCAACCAAAAAAAAGACAACAATTTTAAGCATTTTTCTTTGACTTTTGGTTTAATATATATATTTATTAAATTTCTAATATATTTTCATTTAGTTGTGGCCATTAGTTCCTTATTAGCAGCAATGCTTATTAAAAATATGGGATATGTTTTGATTTTGATGGGATCGACTATAAATCCATTGGTAAATAGATTAAAATTTTCAATTTTGTATTAAAAAATTGTGTAGATTTCTTTCTTTTTCCCTTGTATGTTCTATTTCAAGTATGCGAATTATAAGTCCCAATGTTGGAAGAGAAAACTTAAAAGAGCTTTCGCCTTTCTTTTAATTATTCTCACTTTACTTTTGATGGTCTTTGGAGTTCTTGATTTTTTCGATGTTTTTGAAAGTTGGAAACAATTTAAGTAAATTATTTGGGAAAAAAATATATAATTAATGATGCTTCTTTGTTGTTACAAATAATAAAAAATCTGGAAATATAAATATTTTTAAAATTTCAAATTTTTTTTTTATAAAATTCGGATTTTTATTGATTTTCTGACAAGTGTCAAAAGACCCTGAATTTAAATTCAACATAAAAAGGAAAAAAGAAAAAAACATTTAAAATTTGAACTATGAGAATCTTTTTCTTCATCATTCTGGGCCTCATGCCTATTTTCATCCTATCTGAGAAAACCATAGCTGATCAAAAGAAAAATATTTCAAGTCCTTATTATGATTTCAAAGGCAACTGTCAAGCCATTGATAAAGAAAGACCAGACCTTCTTTGTCTTCCTACTTCGCCCATAACTTACGATGATCTTTTCAGTTCGAAATACTTGGAATCCAAAATCCAAGACATAAACGAGTGGTTTAGTAAAAACCCCTTCTTCGGTGCCAAAAAAGTCGAGGCCAGAAAAAAAGGAACAAATTCAGTGGGAATCTTTCTGAAGGAAGACATGGATGAATTAACTATTCTCTACAGATTCAATGAGTTTGATATGATCACACCATTTTCAATTTCTGACAAATTGTTGAATTCCACCAAAGCTGATGATCTCCTGAAGTTGCCGCCAATAAATTTTGAGGAAATTGGAGATTTGGAGTTGGCTTTCGCTACTTTAATGCATTTATATTGGAATAAAATTTCAGAATACCGGCCATTGATGAGATTTTTCCCTGAGAAAATTGAGATCCCTGCTTTCACTCTCACTCCCTATGAACTGGAATTGATGAAAGGTGATGATTCTTATGAAAAAGCATTGGGTTTGAGGAAAGGCTTCCATGAAAGTTTCAAGAATTTCACGAGAATCATCAATAAGCATTGGAACGAGGATCAAAGGGAAATTTTTTTTAGGAGCTATAACCCAATCCTCGAAGATTTTATGTATTCTCTGATGTTGGTGAGCAAATATGCCTGGGTAGAGAAAGAATATCAGGCCCTGCAGAAAAAACCACATGCTTTCATTCCTTTGGGTCTATTTCTTTTCAATTCGAAGAGTGAAGAGGATGGACTTTCATACAGGAGAAGTGTTGAAGACAAAAATGGAACTCAATATATCGAACGAGTGATATTGGCAACGAAAAACATTTCCAAAGATTATGAATTATCCCTCAATATGGGAATCAATGACAATGAAATTCAAAATGACCCCAATGATGTTTATTTCCTCATGAAGAATATCATTCCAGATGAGAATACCAAGGATTGTGTGAATTTATATATTATGGAGGAGTCTTTAGCCACAAGTTGGGGGATTCCCAGCATCACATGCTTCAATTCAGCAAATAAAAGATTAGTTGTGTTTCATGCTGTTGGAAATTTGATGAATATGAATGATGATCAATATCAGGCTTGCAAGAGGATCATTGACAGAAGGGAAGCAAGAGTTATGAATTATGAGGATGAAAAATTAAAGGTCTTTCAAAAATGTGTGCATCCACCATGGAAAAAATTCGATATTTGGGAAAGACCGTTGATTGAGTTAGAGGAAAAAACCAAAATGTATGAAAATAAGATCAAGAAGGTGAAGAAATATTTAAAAGCAAGGATAAAATATCATTTACCTACAAATAATGGGGAATTACTGAAGATTTTGTTCGAAAAAAGATTGGAATTGTGTAAGGAGTTGAGAAAAGACATCTTGAAAATAATGGAAAGTCCTAAAACTTTTCTCTTAAAAGATGAATTATAGGTTAATTTCAGACAAACGATTTTTTGTTTCATTTAATTTCTTCTTTACCAATTAAATTTAAATAATAAAATCCGTTGATTCTCAGATTTTCTGGGTCTCATCTAGAGTTAAAAAAAATTAAATATTGGATTTTTGTAAAAAAAATTATTGATTTGACCAATCAAGAATCTTTTTAAAAAATTTCCACCTGTAATTATTTTTCATTTTTTCAAATTTTATTTCTAAACCGAAAGTTTTCGATTAAACAATGGGAGCATTATGTGGTAAAAAGAGCAAGAAAGCCTATGACATTCCAATAGGTAATCCTGCCCAACTGGTTTCAAATGTTTCTCAACAAATTGGAAATGCAGCTCAACAAAAGCCCAAGCTTCAGGTCCAGATTCCTAATTTAGATAAATCCCCGGAAAGCCAGCAAAAAAAACCAGAAAAAAAGCCCGAAAAAAACCCAAATCCCAATCAAAATCAAAGCCCGGAAAAAAAGAAAGAAAATCCTAAGAAATCTCAGAATAAACCTGATCAGATCGAGTTAAGAATGTCTCCAAACAAATCCCCTTCGAATCCAAAGCCCCCTCAAGTAATAAAAGAAACAGAAGGATTGACTCCTAATCTTGACGATCCAAATTCGCTTACCAAAAAAGGTAATAATTCAGCTTCAAGACAATTAGAAGTATTGCCTTTGTTGGAGCCAGAACGACGCACATGGTTTGAAACAGGCGAATTCATAGGTGAAGCCATTTTAGGTGAAGATGAATTCATTTGGCCGGAACAGCCTGTTTTAGAAGAAGAACCAAAGCTTCCAGAAATTAAAAATGGTGAACGATTACCTATTATAGGCTTCAAGAAACAGATTTTGGAGGCTTCTTATCAAGAAAAGGAAGCAAATTATTATGAATTTGATTTGTTTGATGTTCTACAGACTTTTGAGCCTGAGGAAGAAGAGGAAAGCGCAAAAGGACGATCAGATATTCATGAATTGAACTCCTCAGGAATACAATACAAAGAAGAAGAATATGGAAACATTGTGGTCAAACCAAAAAGTTCTGAGGATCCCAAAAAAGAGTATGTGATGGAATTGAATAATGAAATCATTGAAGAAAAAAAGGATGAAAGCGATATTCCAAGTTATCATCCAGATGAAAGACCTTCAGAAAAACAAGAAATATTCCAAATTGATAAAGCAGGTTTTTCAGAGGATGAAAAGATTGATGATGATAATTCAGGTTTGAATATAGGGGACAATTATAAAAATAAAGAGGAAGAAGAAGAAGAAGCAAATCAATATGTTCAAGAGAAAAAGGAGATGTTGACAAATGATGCATTGAATTTCCTAGCGGAAGAAAATCCTGAGGAACAGAATATGGAAGAATTTAATGAACCAGTTGCGTTTAAAGAGGAGAAAATCGATTTAGATAATATAAATATTGAGGAACAGTTTTTTTTGAATAAGGTTGAAATTGAAGATTTCGAAGATGAAAAAGAAGAGCCTCAGGACAATCAGGACAATGAGAATCAGGACGAAAATAGTCAAGAGAAAGAAAATGAGGAAAAAGAAGCGAACAATCAACAAAACGAGAACGAATTCAGTTTTGATGAAGTCACACCCCAAAAAACCAAGGACAGATTAAGTGTGAGGCCGAATTCCGCTTCCTTGAAAAAGAAACTCAATTGGTGGTCTGCAAAAAAAGATTAATTTTCCCCAAAAAAACATTGTTTAAGGATTCCAAAGTTTTTAAGCTATTTTTTCAAAAAAAAAATTAAATGTTTATTAGGAAATTAATTAATTATTCGAATATCCGAAGAAATTTAATTTATAAAACAAAACATAAAATAAAGAACAAAAAAATCCTTTTGAAAAATGAAAATTTTCTTGTTTTTTGTTCTTATTTTGTCTTTGAAAGCTACCATGCTTGACATTTCCAAAAAGCCTTATTTCTGTATTAACAAGGATTTGAGCATTGGGAATCTGCATATTTCTGTGGAATTCATGGGTGAAAAGGAGAAATCAAGCACAGTTCAAGTAATTTTTCAAATAAATGACCCAGATATAAATTTTATAGTTTTTCGAACCTGAATCCTCTAATGATATAATTCAAATTCCAGCTTTAGACCATCTTTCTCGAGAAATTAAAATAAATAAAACTGGAGAACATGTTCTCTGCTTCATCAATCTTGATATGTCCCAAAAAACAGCTTCATTTTATATGGTTCATTCTGAAGAATCGAAAGAAACCGAAAAACCGATAGGAGTTGGTAAAAAAGAGATTTGAAAAATGAAAAAAAACAGAGATTTTCTAGAAAATATCGATAGCGTAACAAGGGGATTAGTTGATTTGAGGTCGAAACTCAAACAAATATCCAATAATCAACATATGAGAGTAGAAATCAATTCGGCTCATGGAGATAGTAAAGAATAAAGATAGTTTGGGATATTTAATGTTTTTTTTTTAGTTTTAAATGCCGTGGCAGACAGAATAAAATATTGCTTCATTTTTAAAATTATTCTAGCTGTTATCATTGCAGGATGCCAATTATGGGTTTTGAAGGCGTTTTTCAATAGAAAAGAAGTAAAGCCTACAACACCTCAATCACAGGAAATGTTTTAAAGAAAATTTTTAAAATAAAGTAGTAATTCTTTAAATTATTTTTTTTTGGTTTCATTTTTCAAAACAAATTAAGAATTTTTTTAAAATTTTTTTCAATAATTTGATTTATATAAATTTATTATTGTGTGCAGTTAAAAAAGCTTGTTTGCGAAACCTTTGCAAAAAAAATTTTCTTTTAAAACAAAATTTTTATTGTGTGTTATCTAAAAAAATAATGGAATTAGAATGATTTCTATATAAAATGATGATTTTTTATTTTAAATAATTGAATTCGAAAACAATTAAAATATTTTGAAATAAAAACCTTTTAATAAAATTCAAACAAAAACTTGAAAAATTCAATAAAAATCCAAATTTTATTTGTATCCATTAAAAATGCATAATTCGGCTAATCCTTTTGTGCGAATGCGTGAATATGAGTTGGCTACTGATGAATTTAATCTTGAATCCCAACAACTTCTTCTTGATCTCCAAACGTCCAATGTTCCATTAAAAAGCAAGCCTTCTTCTGATTCAAAAAAACCTCCAGCCTTGACTACAATCGATTCCCTCAAAGCCTCTATTTCGACTTTCTATAAAGCGAAATCCTCTGGTCCGATACTAAGCTATCTATCCTGGATGGAAGCTCCGAAATCAGTGCATCAAAAGCAATTCTATCATAATGTTAAGGACTTTTTTTTCTCGAACACAGAATCTTTAGAAGTCTTGAATCAGAAAGCTGAGATATTTTGCCTTTTGAAGACTCCCGATCAAGGGACTTTGTTAACCGGTTGTGGAGATCATAAGATATATCTGTGGGACACCAAGACCCATCAACAAAAAAGCGAATTATCTGGCCATCATGCAACTGTGGTCTGCCTAGCTTTTAGTCCTAAAGACAATATATTGATTTCAGGCAGTTATGATAAAATGATCTTTCTCTGGGATTTTCATAAAATGATGAAAATTTGTGAATTGAAAGAACATAAAGAAGGAGTTGTCACATTGGCTGTTTCATCAGATGGCGAGCTTTTGGTTTCTGGTAGTGATGATAAATCCATCGTTGTTTGGAATTATCAAACTCGAAACAAACTCAAGACATTAGAAGGTCATACATCGGCAATCAGCACAGTTCTTTTCACCAAAGATAATAAAAAAATCATTTCAAGCAGTTGGGATAGCTCAATTAGAATATGGGACATCTGGACTGGGCTTACAGAAACCATTTTAGGGGAACATGAAGAAATGATCAGAGCGATGACACTTTCTCCAGATTACACCATTTTAGCCAGTGCAGGAGGGGATCGTGTTATCAGAATTTGGGATTTGAAGGAAAAAAGATTAATAGCTTGTTTAGAAGGACATATTGATATGGTGCGAGCAATGGCGATGACTTCAGATGGGGGAAAATTAGTGTCCGCAGGTAGAGATAGGACAATAAGAGTATGGGATTTAAAAAGCATGACGTTGATTAGAAAAATGAAAGGCCATAGAAGCATTGTGAGAGATTTGGTTGTGTCTTCGGATGATAAGTTCATAATCAGCGGTAGCGCAGATCATACCATGAGGGTTTGGAGTATTGAGGATCTAGATGAAACTTGTCTAAAAGGGAAATATGAAAACGTTTCTGCGTTGGCAATGAGTCCTGAAGGCAAAAGGTTATTTTCAGGACATAATGCAATGATAGTTGTATGGGATTCCGATACAGCAAAAGTGATCGGGAAGCCTATAAAGCAAATGGATAAGGTTTTGGCTTTGGATGTGACAAAAAAAGGTGATAGATTGATTTCAGCAGGAAATGATGCGGTGATATATGTTTGGGAGGTGGAAAGCATGCAGTTGATAAAATCCTTATATGGACATAGTAGTTCCATAAACTCACTAAAATGTAGTCCGGATGGTCTAAGTCTTCTTTCAGGAGGGTCTGATGAATATTTGATAAAATGGGATCTCAACAATTATGAGCAATATAAACTACATGGCGATCATTTAGGGCCTATACATTGTCTCGAGATCTCTAAAGATAACCAATATATTTTAACTGGAACATTAACAGGCCTTATGATTTTATGGGATTATCAAGAGTTCAAACAGGTTAACATCTTCAAAGCCCATGAAAAGACTGTAACATCAGTTAAGATCGCCACTAATAATCAGAAGCTGATATCAGCAAGTTTAGATTCCAAAATAAAAATTTGGAAAACATCAAATGGTGTGGTGCTTTATTGTCTTGATGCTCATAAAGGACCAGTTTTATCAATAGAACTTAATGAAGAAGGCACGAAACTAATTTCTGGAAGTGATGATGGGACTATTAGATTATGGGATGTCAGATTAGGACTTCCGATTGGGATTATCGATATACCAATGAATTCATTTAATAGTTTGATTTTGAGTCCCGATGGAGTGAGAGTATTAGCTGGTTTGAATGAAACAATCCAAATATGGGAAGTCAAACAATTGCATATTCTTAAAAAACTAGAGAATTTCAGTACCATTAATGCCATTATCTTGACAAATGATGAGAATTCTATTGTAACCGGAGGTGATGACACTTTGTTGAGAGTCTGGGACGTCAATTCCCTGCTTCAAACAGCATGTCTTGAGGGTCATTCTAAGCCGATATTGGTGATAAAAGGCTTTCATGAAAATGATCATGTGGTGTCAGGATCAGCAGACAATACTATTAGAATTTGGGATCTCAATAAAAATGAGCAATTGAGAGTTTTGAAAGGAAGTCCTAGTCTCGTGAGTTCATTAGCCATCTTTTCTGATGATCAGAACATTATCAGTGGTTGTTATGATAGTACAGTAAGATTATGGGATTTAAAAACTTATAATTTGAGATATGTGTTTAAATTCCATGAAGGACCTGTGAAAGCTGTATGTCTTACTCCAGATAATGAGATTTATGTTTCAGGAGGTAATGATAACAATATCAATATTGTGAATATCCACGAAAGGAATGTGATTCATCAATTGAAAGCCCACGACGATTCAATAAATTGTTTAGTGATTATTGATGAAGGCTCGAGAATTATATCAGGATCCAAAGATAAAACCATAAAAGTTTGGGATCTTTGGACTGGAAGATTAGTGAAAATCTTGAAATCACATAGGGCTTCTGTTATGACATTGATCACAAATGCTAATTTTAAAAAAATGCTAAGTGGGGCGGAAGATGGGACTATTCATATTTGGGATTTGGAAAATTTCAAGAAATGCGATAATTATGATGGTCATGAGAAATCAGTCAACGGATTGGCATTATTATCAAATGAATTTAAGCTGATTTCAGTGGGTTCAGATCATTCTATTAGGATATGGAGATTGGAAGCTGTGGATCTCTTGCCTTTTCTCGAGGGACATTCAGGACCAGTGAAACAGATCTTTTTATTAAAAGATGAAGAGAAATTATTGTCGATTTCAGAGGATAATAGTTTGATTCTATGGGATATTAAGGAAAACAAGCCGTTTAGAAAATATCTTAATAAAATAGGAGAAATTAAATGCATGTGTATGATGAATGACGGAGAAGATTTGTTATTGATAACCACGAAGGAAATCAAAATATGGGATATCATATCATGGAAACAAAAGGATTCTATTTTATGGAAAGATATAGCGGAAATTGTAGTGATATCACCTGATAAGAGATGTTTCATAGGTTGTGAGGATACTTATATAAAAGTTTGGGATTTAGAGAAGAAAGAACTAATAACAAATTTGGATGGACATATTGGAGCAGTTACAGCGATGATTTTGTCCATTAAAAGACAATTGTTAATTTCAGGAAGTTCAGATAATAGCATTATAATATGGGATCTTGAGAAAATGTCCATCATACATATTTTCAAAGGACATCAACATACTGTAAGTTGCCTGCTAATTGATAAGGAAGAAAAAGTCCTGATTTCGGGAAGTTATGATAAAAGTGTGATGATTTGGAGTCTTGATAATTATAATAAATTGCCTGAAATTATCAAAGATTTGCCTCTTGAAGTACATGCCTTGGCTTTCACTCCTGATCAAGATAAACTCATTATCGGATGTGGGAAAATTAAATCCTTTTCTGCTAAAAAAGCTATCATATCGCATAAAAATGAGGATCATATTCATATCTTTGATTTGAAAACTTTGAAGAAAATCGCTTCACTCGATAATCTCAGAGATTCCTCAACTTTATCTGTATCTCTTTCAGGTGAAACTCTCGTTTCTGGTAGTAAAGACCGATCTATCTCATTTTGGAATCTTAGCACATTATCTCATGAAAAGACGTTTTCAGGATATTCGAATAAAGTCCTTGCCGAACTCATGACTTCTGCTTGCGATAAGCTAATTTTGGCCTGCGATGATAAAAACATCGTGGTTTGGAATTTGAAATTCACGAGTTTAAACACTATTTTGAAAGGACATACAGGAAATCCCATTTGTTTGGCTATAACTCATGATGGTAATAAATTGGTTTCAGGAGCGAAGGATAAATCTCTTAGAATTTGGAGTCTTGAAAAAAAACAAGAAATCGAGATTTTACAAGGACATTCGGCTGGAGTGAATTGTGTGGAATTCACAAAAGATGAGAAAATCTTATTATCAGGTAGTGATGATCTCACTATAAGATTATGGGATTTTCTTGAGATGAAATTAATAACAGTTCTCGATGGACATCAAAGCATTCAAGCTATAATGGATCTTGATAATGGAAATAGATTTGTGACAGGAGATAAAGGGAAAAATCTGAATATTTGGAGAAAAACTAATGAAGAATTGAATTATGAAATAGAAAAACATATCAATTTCGAAACGGGAATAAGCAAAATCATCGCTAGTCCAAATCGAAAGATTATTTTAGTGATGTTAGAAAATTCCAAGATTCAAACCTGGAAAGTGAAGAATTGGAGTTTGATAGCTGAAATCGAAGGGAAAAAAGGAAATTTACGCACAACTCCGATATTTTTATCAAGCAATAATAATAAATTGATCATTTATTTCGATAAAATCATCGATTGTTATTCAGGAGAAACCATTTTCACCTTCCAAATCAATCATAAGATGCAATCCTTTTTCTATGATATCAAGAATTGCTTCCATTATTTCCTATCAACTGATTATCGATTAAGGAAAATCGAGAAATCTTGGCTTCAGGCTTATTTTTTCAATTATTTGAATTATGCGTCTATTGGAAATCTACCCCAAGACCTCAATATCATCTGTAGGCAAAATACATGCACTTTTCCTTTTTCACTTAGTTTCTTGCATTTAATCTCGATTTTCGATAAATCAGAGTTCTTTACAGCTGAGATATTAGAGGAAATTTATGGGACAAATAATGTATGTCTGAGTAATTTCTATCTGGAAGACGTTTTTGGAAATACTCCTTTGGATATCATGGTTTTAAAGAAAAACACTGCCCTTATTTTCAAGTTTTTCGATAGTTTATTCAAACAATTTGCGGAAGAAAATTGTCCTTTTTATGAGAAAGTCAGATTTTTGAATTATCATTTCTCTAAGGGAAAAAACATTTTGGATTTGATTTGTTCATTATTGCCTTTATTGGGAACTGATTTGAGGATAATTTCGAAATTATTCGAGATTGCCTTCATGGATATTGACCCTAAGATCTATGATAATGATATTTTATATGAAGAATTATCCGAACCTTTATTCATCGAAACAGATGAAATTTATACAGTGAATAAGGAAATGATATTGGAAAAATTGAAGGAAAAGCTGAAAATGGAGGAAAAGAGCATTTATGAAAAAGCATCTCAAGTTAAAGCCAAATTCATCTTGATTCCGAATATTAATGACATTGCCAATAAGAAAACTTCACATATATTGGAACATTTTTCGAATTCCGAAAGTGATAATGAATTTTTCTCCAATGATGTCTTGGAAATGATCATCAATTATATTTGGAACACCCAAACGAAATATTATTATATAGCTGAATTCATAGTATTTTTCTTTTGTTTCCTCATTTATAACATCATCCATATATTCCTAATGCCAGAAATCAACACAAATGCGGAATTAGCAGCCAATCAACATGTAGACAATTTACTAGCTTTTTTCGATTTTTTCCTCATGTTATATAGTCTTTTTTATCTATGCAATGAAATCAAACAGATGGTTTCTTCAGGTTTCTTCACTTATTTCAAGAACATTTGGAATTATTTCGATATTGCTTTAATTCCTCTGTTATTCACGAGTTCTTTGTTCAATATCATGATAATATGTAATGATTATGAGGAAACCGATTATTTGAAGCTTATTAATTCAATTTGTATGTTCTGTTTTTGGTTCAGATTTCTCTCTTTTTTCAGAGCAATTAAGGAAACTTCCTCAATGATGCGACTTATTTTCAATGTAATACAAAGTGTGAGATATTTCGTGTTATTTATGGTATTTTTCATGTTAACCCTTGCATCGACTTTCTATCTTTTACATGGGGAAAGTGATGATGCTACCTTCTTTCAAGCGATTTTTGCGTTTTATAAATCGACGGTTGGAGATTCATCAGGAATCACTGATTATGTGATTGTTTTCCCACCCCTAACATATCTTTTCATGATCGCATCAACGTTTCTTTTCGCAATTATTTTATTGAATTTGTTAGTTGCGATTATTGGAGATAAACATCAGGAAATCAGTGATGCGGAAGAAAAAACCAGACTTTATGAATTAACCAATATAGTGGTTGATAGTAATAGCAATTTGGTGACGAAAATCATGAGATGGATTAGAAAACCGAAAAAAAGAGGAAATTATCTCATTTATCTATATAATGAAAGTCAGGAGAAGAATTTAGAAAAGGAAAAGGGTGTTGAAGGGAAAATGGATGAATATTTGAAGATTTTCCAAAGGGAAAATGCAAGACTTCTTGGGGAAAAAATCAACGAAATAGAGAAATTCGTTGAAAAAAAGTTCAAGGATTCGTAATTATTAAGTGATTTCTAAATAAATAAAAGAATAGATTTATTATTTAATTTAAAAAATTCATTCATTTTCTCAATAAAAAAAAAAGATTTATTATTTAATTTAGAAATTCATTCATTTTCGTCTAATTTAGAATAAAGTTTAGTTAAATGAAGAATTATTGTTTTGAAAATATCATCTATGACTTTTTCTTTCGAATGATTCATGATAGAATCATTGATTTTCCTATGAGAAAGTACTTCGTTTCGCAATTTGATAAAATCCTGCTTTTTCTTGAGAAAGCCTTTAAATATCTCGATTTTCTCTGTATTTTCAATGGAAATTAACCAATTCTGTAAATCAATTTCTGCACTCCGTTCTAAGTTCTTCGTTTTCTCAAGAATCAATGTTCTATCATTGTAGATCTTTATAATGCTCGTGAGATATTTCTCGAAAATTATTTGAGCGATTTCAAGAATAAATTCTTTTTTTTCTAAATATTTATTGATATTTTCAACAACATTCACGTCTTTGATAGTCGTAATGATCAATTCAAAGCTCAATTGAGGCTGTTTAACTTCAAGTCCACAAAGAACTTCAAGGAGTTTCTCTGTACTCTTATAAGTTTCTGATCGAAAATTTTGAATTTGTTGTAAAATTTCATAAATTATCAGATTTTTATCTATGTTTTTTGAATTAATCAATTGGCAGGCGCCATGTTGTTTTTTTAATTCTTCAACGCAAATTTTGCAAAGAAAAACACAATGATTTGGACAAAAAAATTCACTGCTCCATTGATGTACTCTACATAAGTCACTTTCTTCTTCAGAGGCGATATCTAAAATATGTGAAGATTTCACTTCCTCCTGTAGCAGAGAAGTCTTTTCTGAAACAAAAGGCTGCATTACCTCTTGATTTTGTGCTTTTTCTTCTTCTAGAATTGTTTTTTTTTTATTTTCGATGTTTTTTGATGGAAAGTCATCTTTAAATAAGTTTTCTAATCCTTCTATATCATCATTTATTTGAACTATTGCATGTTGATTTTTCAGGTTAGAGGCTTTTTCTTCTTCGATAATTGTTTTTTTCTTATTTTCTATTTTTTTTGGTGGAAAATCATCTTTAAATAAGTCTTCTAATCCTTCTCTATCATCAGTTATTTCAAATATTACATGTTGGTTCTTTGTGGGAATTACATCATTAGATGACTTTTCATTTTCTTCTTCAGCTTCATTGATTTGAATGATTTTCTCTTCTTTATGATTTTGTTTTCCCCATGAAAAATCAACAAGATCATTGATAAAATCCTGTTTTTTGCTTTCTTTCTTCAGAATTTCATCAATATTGGGAATTTCTATAATTTCCTCGCTTTTTGGCTTGGAATTCATAAATTGATATTCTGAAATTTCAGGTTCTTCGTATTCTTTTTCAATTTTGACATTATTATAAGTTTCAATGAATTTCGCTAAAACGGTTTCATCAGATAAATCTAATTCAGTGAATTCATAGATATCCATTCTTTGTAATACTTCCGCTAGAGATATTCTTTCTTCATATAATCCCCTTTGAGTCAATATTTTAATGAGCTCTTCTAAGGTAGTTCGTGAATCCATGAATTAATTATTTATTTGTTTTTTTTTTCCACTAAAAATTTCAAAGTTTTCTTAATTTTATTTATTGCGAACTACTTTATTAATTTATATTTAATTTGCAATTTTGCTTAATTAAACTCTAAACTCTGACCTTATGAACCACTTTCTTGATTTCTCGAACAACTTCAAGCAAAATCTCGGGATGCAATTCAATGATCATTGGTTTAACAGCCATAATCAAATTTTGATCACGCACCAAAATCTCAAGATCTTGCAAATCAATTCCTGCAATTTGAGGAATTTCTAATGGATGTGTCTTTAAATAAATGTTGACCATTCCCGAAGCCAGACTCATCATGGAATTGATCATTTTATTCAATCCTTCAAGTTGTAGATCTGGGATTTTGCTTTTGATTAATTCACTGTTATCGAAATTCATTTCCGCCAAATTCAATATTAAATGGTTGTCATTCACTGCAATTTTCTCGATAATCGCATCTAATGAGAAATTCACTATGAAGGCTTCATCTTCTATATTTTCATCAAGTCTCACTAGAAAAGTCACTGATTCATTTAATTGAAATGCGATTGTAGCATCATTTTCTGAAATGTTTAATATCGGAGCGCTTCCATTTGTCGTGAAGATCAAATCAACGATTTTATTGGTTCCATAATAATTATAAAATTGGGGCAACGCCAATTGGAAAAGTTTTGTGTCGATTTCGAATTTGAATGGCAATTCAATTGGAATTTGATCTCCTTTGATGGATAAATCGAAAATCTCCTGGTTGTTCAAAGTCCATAATAACGAATTTAAGACTCCTTGATTCAAGGCGATTTCGATGCCCTCATGACTGGAATTAAAGGGAAATAATTCTGAAGGAATTGGAGGATCAACAAAAGGCTCAAATGGATCAAAAAACAAGGCATTTGAATAGAAATTAAGATGATCTTGTTGGAATTCTAATGGTTGAGGAATTCGCAAATCCAGACCGATTTCTGTGAAATTCAGAACATCGATGAAGAATTTATTGTTGATCTCATCAATCACAGCTTCAAACCCCAAATTCAAAGCACTTTGTAGAAGGGTAGGATATTGTTCCTTGACCACACAATCGCAAAAACCCTCGAAAATATCAATTAAATAGGAGAAAACCGAGCCTCCGAACAATAAATTGAAAGAATGGTAGTCAACATTGAAAGAAGTCAATCCGAGAATCGGCTTTTGAGTGATATTATCATAGGAACTTGTGAGTTCGAGATTGATTGTGATGTTATTTTCAAGGGTTATATGTCCAGAAGTCTCGAAATAAAGGGCTCTGAAGAGATAATCGAGATAAAGGTCAATGTTGAAATTAGCTAAGAAAAAGAAATTATTTAAAAGACGCTTTTTTTAAAATAGTTTTGAATATACTTAAAGTCAAGACCATTTTATTGTTTTCCTCATCAAAAGAAACCTTCGTGTCCATGAAATCGAGATCCAAATTTGTCACAGAAACTGAAGTGATGTTCGCAAGGAAATTTGAATGAGTAGTGTTTTTCGATATTTCAGGAATTGTTAAGGATTTCGGTAGAAGAACAGGCAATTGTTCTTGAAGGAAGGAGTTTATGTATTTTTCAGAAAGGGATATCCTAACACCTGGGTTTCCAGCGAACGAAATCACCCAAAACGCCAGAAAACTCAATAAAATGATTGTTTTCATGTTTAAAAACTATATCTTGAATATTATAAAATTAATAATTTTCCCTAATTTTTCGTTTTTGATTTTTTTTTTTCTCTCTCAAAACAAATTTCAAATAAAATGCTTAAGAACTTTTATGATGACATTTATACGTTTATAACTCCAGATCAACAAAACGCGATCAGTTATCTTTCCTATTCAGTTTCAGGGCTTTCGCTTTGTGGTTCAGCCTTAATCCTGATCATCTATCTCTTGAATAAAGATCTTCGCAATTTCAGTTTTTCTTTAATCACAAATCTAACGATTTCCGTTGCCTTACAAGACATCAGCAAATTACTCAGCATAGGTCTTTCCGATCTTCATGGCAATATTCATCATGATGTCCTATGCGTTTTAGAAGCCTATTTCCTGAATTATTCTCAATTATCCGCACTTTTCTGGTCAAGTATTATCTCATGGAGTCTTTATAGCACTGTGATTTTAGTGAGAAAAAAAATCACCACTGATCAAGATCGATTTTATCTCGTGGGGTTCGGAACGCCAGTTTCAATAAGTTTAATGTCTTAACTAGAAATTCTATTAAAATTAAGCTTTTTTTTACTTTCTTGTTAGTCCTTTGATTTCTGATGATTATGGAGTTTATGAATTGGGCTGTTGGATCACTGCTCAACAGAGAAGTCTTAGAGGAACGATAATTCGGAACATTTGCTATTATATGCCTTTATTATTTGGAATTATTATAAATTTCTATCTCATCAATAAAGTGAGAGTTTATGTGAATCGTGCTTTACCCGATGACCCTTCAGCTGTTTTCCTGAACAGATTACAATGGTATCCTTATTTGCTTTTATTGATCTTAATCACTTTTCTTGTGAAAGTCATCGCATTATTCATTACTCATAACAGTATAGCATTGTTCATTGTCTTGATTTTCACGACAATTTGTGCGAATTCGCTCGGAGTGTTCAATTTCATCATTTTCGGATACACGAAATCAGTAAAACAGGCAATAGTCACCAAAGTGAGGGAAGTCATCGGAGGGGATAGTCAAAGAGAAAGTGAAGAAATCGCTGAAAGCGAAAAAGGAGAAAATAGAAGCGTTTCAAATTCAGGAAGTGTTAGTGATAAAGTTCTTGTTTATGAAGAGGAACAAAATCAGAACTATTATCATCTAAAAGAATAAAAATTTATTAAAAAGTATAATATTTTTAAAGAAAAAAATGAATATAAACTTAATATCTCACGATTTAGCTAATAAAGGCTTTAACACACAGATAAAACCATTGTCGAAATTGCCCATTAGGGAAACTTCTAAGCCTAAAGTTGGGGTTTTTCAAAAAGAAATCAATGAAAAACAAGGTTTTTTAAGGAAAACCACTTTAAATGCCTCTGTCAAACAAAAGTTCAAAGAAATGCTTGAGGAATTCGATAGAATTAAATACCAAAGTAAGAAATTCTCAAGGAAAATGTTCGAAAATGATGTCAAGGTAAATGCCAGAGGATCAACCCAATACACTTCTTTGACTCCGGAATTGCCAACATTATGTTCTGTTCAAAAAAAGGGAAATTCTGCATTGATTAAGAAGAAAAAACAGATGGTTGATGAGAAATTATTTAAAATTTCAAGAATTTTGAAAGAAAAAACTGAAGATTCGGTCTCTCTTTCAATTAACCCGATTTTGCATGAAGAAAACAAGATGGAGTCCATTAAAACAAAGGAAAAATATTATGTTTTGAGCAGAATGAACCCGAAAAAAGAGAATTTCCTAAAAGATTTTGAGAAAATCAGTGGTTTTTCATGTTTTCCGTCTTTCAGAATGGACAAAAAAATTGAAAATAAAGAAAAAATTGAATTTGAAAGGACCAGGAAAAATACCTACAAAAATAAAAATAAATTAATAACCATTGTCAAGGCGATCAAATGTTGGAAAATCGATAAGAAAAAGAGTAAAAGAAAAAAGAGAGATTGTTCTTTGCAGATAAAGAAGAAGATCGGATTAAAGGAAATAGGGAAAATGATTATTAAGTTTTTGAATAAATTGAAGAAATTACGATTGTCGCCAAGCGAAGTGCTTTTTTTCATCATAATTAATATAATATCATTTTAATGTTATTTGTTAAAGCTTAGGTCTTACAAAACCAGAGGATTTTTACGACCAAGCCATTTGAAAGAGAAGGTGCCTATATGTTCTTTAATGCAGTGAAAGAAAATGATATGAAAATGTGCCTGAATCTGATTGCGAAGAAGAAATATTATATTTATGATTTCAATCATGTTTTTTATGGTTTTTTGTTTAAATTAATATAATAAGTTTATTTAGAACAAAGAAACTCCATTACATTTGGCAGTTAAATATAAATATAATGATTTGGCCTTATATTTCATAGAACTTGGAGCTGATGTCGATGCAGAAGATTTGGTGGGTTTTCTATTAGAATAAATCTTTAGAAAAACTCTTATTAAAGGATGGAAGAACCCCTTTGTTTTTGGCTGTTAAAGAAAATGACCAAAATATAGTCAAAGTATATATAATTTTACAATTTATAGCTTAATTTCTCATAATAAATAAAGGCTCTTCTTTACAATCAGGCCAACCCTTGGAATCTTTCGAAATTCGAATATCAAAGGCTCTGTCGGAATAATGAAATAATTGAATTGATTAAAAAGGCACGAAGACTTGATCTATTTCTCAAAATGACCCCTGTCAAATACCGTGAAAACGTTTGGCTAAACGAAAGAAAGGCTTTCGAATGATAAAAAACCAAATTTTTTTCATATTCTTCTTTTAATTTTCGAGCTTGAATTAATTATGCGTCTATAAAAATGAGAAAATATAACTAAACTGCTTTCCTAAATTAAAAAAAAACCTTAAAAGAAGCAAAATAACAACAATCGATAAAAAAACATTGATTTTTTTCAACATTTTAACTTATATTTTGATTTTTCATTTTAATTTTTTCT
>Ga0302186_10000707_pt1 | contig 29151 bp, 33 predicted proteins | sample II_Bog_E1_2_FD_198782 | JGI IMG/M metagenome (GOLD analysis project Ga0302186, IMG submission 198782) | Peat permafrost microbial communities from Stordalen Mire near Abisko, Sweden - II_Bog_E1_1 | ecosystem: Environmental > Terrestrial > Soil > Wetlands > Peat | place: Sweden: Abisko... | reverse complement strand
TAGTTTCAGATTTACAGGAGAAAACTTGGCTGAAGGTTTATTCTTTGAATTATAAGACGAAACTTGAACAATACCTATATTCGTTATATTGGTCCACAGTTACTATGATGACTGTGGGATATGGTGACATCGTGCCTCAAAATGACTCAGAAATCCTATTTACTCTGTTTACTCTTTTCATCGGATGCATAATTTTTGGCTATAATATCAGTAAAATCGGCAACATTTTCAGTGAAATGGGTGAAGATGATAAGAAGATGAGGTATAACTTCGAAAAAATCAATCAATTCATGGAATCTAAGAAAATAAATGGTAACCTGCAAATGAGGGTCCGGGCTTATTTGAAATTCATTTGGGAAAGCGAAAAGGATAAATTGAATGAAGAACTTCTGAATATCATAGATTCTTTATCAGATAATTTGAAGGAGGAATTATATTTGCAAGGTTATGGGGAAGTTTTCAAGAATTTCCCTTTATTCGCTGATAATTTCTCCGATCAATTCCTTTCAAACCTGATCAAATTGATGAAAGAACAGACATTCATGAAAAATGATATCATTTTTAAAGAAAACAACCAATCGGATCATCTTTTATATTTCCTCATTTCAGGCGAAATTGAGCTTTTTCATTTCATTGATGAAGAACATAAGCCGATAAGTTTACGGAGATTAAATGAAAAACAGGCCACTTTTGGAGAATACTCCTTTCTAACAGGTTTGGACCATATATATTCAGCCAAAGCTTTGAAATATACGAAGGTTTATTCAATAAGTAGACAAAACTTCCTGAAGGTGTTGAAAGAATATCCTAATGATTTCGAGAAATATTGCGAGTTGAGAGATAAAATTAAGATTTATGGCAATTATCAAGAATTGAACCTTCGTTGTATCCTCTGTAATAAAAAAGATCATATCAATACAAATTGCAACTTAATTCATTATATACCCAATAGAGAATTAATTTTCCTCAAGCATTTGTTCACACAAGACAATCAAAGAAAAACTGTTAACAGAAAATATCACAAATCATGTTCTTTACTACAAAAAACACAAATTCTCAAAAGAGTTAATGAAATAAAAGCATTGATTCCTGTGGAAACGGATGATAACATCAGCATGCCTTCCATGCCTTCCGAATCTTCTTCTTTTATTGAGGAAAACTATAAAGAAGATGATGAATATGGTGATAAAGGATTGATCCACATCAAGCCTATTGAAGTCGTGTCCATAAACGAAAAATCTAAGATGGCTTTTGTTAAATTGCTGGAAAAAGAACCAGATGTGCCTTTGAAAGCTTTGAAAAAAGTGCCAGAATCCAACTCTTTCAATAGCATTGAAAATGAAGAAAAAGAGGAAAAAAAAGAAGAAAAAATAGAAAAAAATGAAGTAGAAAAAGTAGAAAAAATAGAAAAAGCAGAAAAAATAGAAAAACTTGAAAAAGATCAACAGGACTTCAAAGAAATTGACCGTTTGATGGAATTCGAAAATTACTTTTTCGAAGGAAATGTGAAATTTTTCGTTTTGAAATATAAGAGATTTAGAAATTTCAAGAAGAAAGAAATGAAAGCCAAGAAAACCATGAAAGGACCCAGGAAATTTAGTAGATTATTTACTGGGTATAGTCTTATAACCAAAAAAAACCTGGATTTGGAAGAAAATAATAATATGAAGGATCAAAGGACTGTTGAAATGAAGAAAAAGGATTCAGTTGGAGCGAAAAAATTCTTCAGTCAACAGAGGAAGAAATGGAATATGTTGGAATTGGTGACTGAATTGAAAAGCTCAAGAAAAAAGAAAAATAGTAAAAAAAATTAATAAATAAGAAAATATTCCAATTGAAAAGAATTAAAAATGTCATTTTCAGATTTCTGAGAAATAAATAGACTAAACATATACACTTTTTTTTTTTTTCAAAATTCTTTTAAAAATTATCATAAATTTGCATTTTTCATTGACAAAAATTTAAACTTTAAAAAAACCAAAAAATTTTGTTTTTAAAAAGAAACCCTTTTAAAAAAAATATCAATTTTTTTTATAATTTCATATAATATAGCCCCCCATCATAAATACAAAACAAACATCTATCATTTTTAATTTTAACCATTTCCACTCTTTTGAAATAATGATCATATTCTTTTTCTTTCGTTTTTTTAATTTTCCAACAGGCGATGTCATTATTCCAACAAGAGGCCATCAGAAGACTTTTTTCTGGAATGAACAAAATTTCTCTCGTCCACCCGTTTTTCAAACAAACATCCATGATTGTTTCATTTGAGAAAAACTCCACCATTCTAATTTTCGACGTTGCGCACCCTAACAACATCACAGGGTCCCCGCGAAATATCACCAAATTCAATGCAGTGACCTCTTTTTCCATAACAAATCTCGTTTTTTTGAGACATTTGAAAGTATGCATGTTCCAGATTCTTATTAACGAAGGGTAGGTGGAAGTCAATAAAAAGGTCATTCCATTGAATTTGAAGATAAAACTTGCTCTTATCGTGGCTCCATTTTGTTCATGGAACTTCTGCACTGATTCATAACTTTTTCCATCCCAAACGTTAATTCTCCCATCATCGGAAAAACTTAACAAAAGATCACGAGACCCCAAAGAATGAACTCTTTCTAAAAGTATCAAATTTCTCACTCTATCAGTATGGAAGTTTAAGATCTTCACATTTTCATATGTCGTGAAGTTCCAAACTCTAATGGAATAATCATTAGAACCACTGATCAAATGGTCTAGGTCTTCATTATAGACTAAGCAATGAACAGGCCGTTCGTGTCCTAGTAGTTCTTTTCTGATTTTTTTCGTCTCATATTCCCAAATCTTAATTTTGCAATCAGCAGCTGCAGTTACGATTAAATCGACGCCTTGTTTTTTGACATTTAGAATCACGTAAATATACATGAAATGAACCCTGATACCATCAAGAAGCTTCAATTCTTGCAAATCCCAGGATTTCATGGTTCGGTCTTCTGAGGAGGAGAGAAGAATGTGCTGGTTTTTATAAGTTGTGAATGAAAATAGATATTTGACCCATTTTCGATGTCCTATTAGTAAAGAAAACTTTGACTCTTCAATGTTGGGGACATCCATTTTAGGAAATAAAGAAACTGTTGATTTTTTTAATAGACCTTCATATTCTGTTAAGGTGACTTCTTCAGGAAACATTTGTAAAAGTCTCCAGGAAAAACCATCTTCGTTTGGTAATATATATGAATTGATGTTGATGGTTGAGGTATTATTTACTTTAAAGATCAACTTGAACTCAGAGAGATCCCATACATAAATGAAACCAGTGGAAGTGGAACCAAATAGCATTTTTTTGGTTCTTTGATAGGATAATGAGGTGATTGGATCAAAACTGTTGAGTTCTGTTGTCTTGAGATTTTTTTTATCTTCAAGAACTGAAAAAAATAGTTTTATTGTATTGTCGGAAAAAGAACAAGCAAAACTTTGCAAGGCCTCGTCGTCAAGTATAGAAATTGTCAGGATCTTTTTCTCGAATTTAATTGAATAGTGGAATTTGGGCTTTCCTACATCATGATTTACCTTTAGAACATTCAAATAGTCAGTAGTCCAATTTGAATGGATTATGAATTCAGTATGCTGAAACCCCAACAAAGAAAAACACATTCCTTTATAGTAATTTGATTCGAAAGTCTTAATGTTTATGAGTTTTCTTCTATCAGATTGCCATTTGAAGACTAAAATCGAACCAGATTCATGACCACTGAGAATTAGATCAGATTTTTGCATTTCAAGTAAAGTAAATGCATTACCAAAAATATCTGGAATAAAAAAAAGATGATTTAGAGATGAACACTCAAAATTGTGCAAATCAATGGAATAAAGACAAAGATTGTGGGAAGACAAAATCAAATTGTAAGTGTTTTTAGAATATAATAAGGTCAAAATGACTAAATTTGTCTCTGATTTGGTGAAGACTATGCTGGTTAGAAGTTTTTTTTCAGATTTAGTAGAAGTTTTGATTTCTTCTTCCATTTCCAATATTTAATAAATTCAAAGTAATATAATTATTGCAAAGTTTTTTTTATGAAAATTCCAGAAATTATAAATTTGGAAAAAAAAAAAAATTAATTTGTTGGATGAAGGCTCATTTATTATGAAACATTTTTAAAAAAAATCTTATTTATTTTTTTATTTCCAAAAAATTATTAAAAAAAAAAAAATCAATACTTTTTTTTTTTTTAAATTTCTTTTTTCATGAATAAGAATACAATTAAAGGAAACAGAAAATATATCATTTACGAAACCTTTTTTATAAAACAAAAAAAATTTTGAGTTTTCTCTTTTTTATAAAATTTTATTTCAAGGTTTTAAAAAATACAAAATTCCAAAAACAATTATAACTACTAGAACTAAATAACAAGTGACTTTTCCATAGCTTGACCCCATCAACATATCAATTTTTTTCATTGTGAATTCTATCAATGAACGTGAGTTATCATAAGTATTTCCCATTGTGTTTAAACTTTTTTTTTCATTTGTGATATAATCCTTTATCTCAATCCCAATGCTTTGTAATTCATTTATGTTTTGATGTAGAAGTTCGAAATTTTTCCTATTTTCCTCTTCCAAATTTCTTTGGTAAATTTGATCAGCATTTCCTTGGTTTCCTGAACCATTATACATTTGAAAAGCGTCAATTTGAAAGATATGCTTTCTTTTTCAAAAATATTAATTTCTGTTTTTAAATATAAAATCAATTTTTGCAAAGTTCTTATAAATTTTGTTCTTGGGTTGAAGTTTTTATTATAATTTAGTCCAAATGGGTCAAATTTCGTCGCTATTTTGAAGAAAAAAAAATTCAAAATTCAAATCAAAGCGGAATATTAAGATAAAATCCAAGATTAAAAAAGAAAAAATATAAATTTGATAAAAATGTCTTCCAGAATCTACATTTCAAACATTGCGAGCGACGTGAAGAATCGAGACATCCAAGATTTGTTTTCGGAGTATGGAAGAATCGTTTATATCGATATTCATGGAAATTCAGGCTATCTGGTAATTATTTATATATTTCCATTTTTCCAAAAAAAAATTAGTCAAGGTTTAGTTTTTTTCTTACCATTTCATTAATTTCTTCTTTCTCTTTAATAACCTGTATTCTAAAAGATATGGAGTAAAATGTTGGACTTTGATTTTAAGAAAAAAAAATTGAATTGTTGGATTTATTTAAAGGAATTTTGTTTGGAATATAAAATGTTTTTTGGGGAAAAATGCATGGATTTTTTGGAAAAATGAATAATTTTGACTCCTTACTCCACACTTATCTAAATAACCATCCTTTTTAGGAATATGAATTTTCCAAAGATGCGTCCAAAGCTGTTGAAAATTTAGACGGGTTTCCTTAAAAATTTAATATATTTTTCATTATTAATTCTTTTTTTCTAGGGAAAATTTAAAAGGTAAAAAAATTACGGTGGAATTTGCTAAACGATCCAACAATAACAACAGTTCTCACCGCAATAGAGATAAACCCAATAGAGCTCGATCTCAAGATAAATGCTACTTATGTCAAGATTATGGACATTGGGCTGCTAATTGTCCTAAAGGAGATGGTGTAGGTGTTTCTGGAGGTAAATGTTTCAAATGCAATGACAGAGGACATATTGCAAGGAAATGCCCAAACACAAGACGAAAATATTCAAAATCTTACTCCAAATCATCTAGGTCAAGCGATAGATCCAGATCCAGAAATGATTCAAGACACAAGAAGAAAAATCAAAATAAAAAGTAATAACAAAATTGAATTTTATTAAAATTAATTTATATGTAGGAGATCGAGCTCGAAATCTAACTCTTCAAGATCAAAATCTTATTCAAGAAGCGAATCGAGAAGAAAAAGATCTAAAAGTTCGAGGAAATATAAATCTGATAGTCTGTCTAGAAGCGTTTCCAAATCAATGTCGTACTCGCTTTCAAGGTCCAAGTCCAGATCAAAGAGCTAAATATTTATCGTTTTTGGATTTCTGCCTTTAAGGAATTTTAAAAAGAGGATCTAGGAATTTTGCTAAAAATAGTTTTATTTATTCAGTTTTTTGTTAAAAATCAATCACTCAGACGAATTATTTTTGAATTTATTTTTATCATTTAAAATAAAATAAAAGATATTTTAGAGAATTTGGTTGAACATCTCACTCTATATACATACGCAGGTGATTATATGTGATATATCTAGCCAGTATGTAAACTTTTGGTAATGATGTATGAAGAATTTTTTAATAGACTTAATTCATTTTTGTCGTAGATTTTTCAAAATGTAGATATTTAATAAAAAAAAAAAAATTAAAATGAAAACAAAATTAATTATTTGGTGTGCATCTCACCCCTTCCTAAATTAATTAGGTAATAACACAGATTTCCTTTATTGTTTTATTTTTTTTTCATTCGCAAAAAAATTGGAAAATTAAAAAAATAAATTATTAAAGCTTTGACTGAACATCTAACTAAAATATAACTATATTTCCCAATTAATAGGTTATCGATGAAAGAGCTTTTTTTTATAAATAAACAGAGATTTCCTTATTTTTTGTCGTTGACGGCATTTTTCTTTAGATGGATTTTGGATTGCGACGGAGGCCTATTCGCAGCTAAAGCTAAATGTTTTGTATCAGTGTTATGAGTGATGATTTTCGGAGTGTTGTTTTTGAGCCCTGATATGTTTTTCATTGAGACATTATGTTCACTTTTTAAATCATGGGAGGTTCCTGTTTCAAAATGATTTAATTTTAAATGGGAACCAACTGAAATTGGGTTGATATCGCTATTTTTCTCAATGTTATTGAGGTTGTTGTTTCTTTTGGTGAAATTGTCTGGAGCTTTATTACTCTTTGCATTGAAATATTTATCTATTTTGGTTTTGGTTTCTTGCAGTTTCAGTTTGTTGTTGATCGAAAGATTCTGTGTTGGGACCGTGAGGTTCGGTTTTGAAGCATTTGAGATTAAAGTTGGAAGGTTTTTCTTTGAATTGAAAACAATCAAATTTGAATTATGGGAATTCACACTGATTTTTTCCCAATCTTGTGAGAAATCAATTTGGTTATTAGTTGCTCCAGCTGTCGAATCCTGATGCGTGTCTACGATTTTATGTGAAGTGAGCCCTAAATTGGTGATTTCTTCGGGGTTTATTTTTCCGGTGACTAAATATTGTTTGAGGTTTTCTCGAGATTTAAGGAGTTTCTGCAAAAATTAAAATTAATGAGAATTTTTGTGATAAAACCTTTTCCAATTTAGTGATTTTGGAGTTCAGGTCATTAATTTCTTCAACTTGCTTGGCCAATAAGGCCCTGCAATCATCATGTTTTTTTATTTCTTTTTCAAGGTAAAATTTGGTAAATTCGTAATTAAGACAAAATGATCGATTGAAGAATTTCTCATAATTTTTTTGATTCACAGGATCTTCCTTGAAAAAGATGTGTTCGAGCATTTTCATATTATCCTCTCTTAATTTCTTGAATTTTTTTCATATCGAGATTTTAAAAAAAAAAGAAAAAATCTTAACCGACCCTTCTTTCTTGATCTATTTTCCCAAACAACTCCATTATAAATTGCCTTTCTTTCAACAATTTATTCACCATTGATGATAATTCCAATTTTGAATATTCCTCGATTTCATCTTCCTGCTCGATACTCGCATAACTTAATAATTTTATCGGTTGCTCTAATAAAATCGATGCCTCGTAATCCAGACAACATGTTTTATTTATATGATTTCTGGTTAGGATGTTTATTAAATTGTCATAAACCAAATAATCAGGTCGATAGATGGTCTCCATGTTGAAAAAAATGCATGTCATTTCTATTTATTTTTGTAATTTAAATGAAAAAAACAAGACTTGCAAATCAAACATTTGAAAAAATGTTAAAACATTAAAAATGAGGTAATTTTGTAGATTAAAAAATACTTCGCAATTTTTTTTCTGATGAATAATACTACTAAAATATATTTCCTCTATCAACAAAACCTCTCTGACCCTTTTTATTCTCAATTGCAAGGAGATGAAACTGTCAATTGTGAATCGATATATGAAGATTTTTTTAATGCTCCGATTGAATTTAAAATAAGATCGATTGTTGATAAACCAGAAAAATCTCATGCAACCACAAAAGAAAAATTCAAAAAAACAGCCCAAGTCTTTCTTCCCAAACCCACCAAAAATACTGACAATGAAATCAAAGACCTCAGCATATATACAAAATCTTTATTTGAAAGTCCCAAAATTAATAGTCATCAGAAAAATTCCCTGAATTTATCGATCGAAAAACCATACAATCAGAGTTTCTCAAGTTCAAATATTATGAACAATCAAATTAAAGAGGAAGTCCAATTTGAATGCAACCTTTCGGATCAAGTGTTGTTTTCTGATCTTTTGGTAAAAAAGCATTTTCGGTTTTAAGTTCTATTTTTGATTACATTAGAAAATCAAACTGAATGAATCTGAAAACAATCAGCTCAACAAGTAAAAAACAAAACATTTATTTTTTACCTAATAAAGGTCCATTGAAAAAAATGAAAAGTCACAGAATCATGATCCTCCTCCTATAAGTCCAAGTAAACGCAATTGGAACAAACTTTTCAATCTTGTGGTTTCAGCAAACTTGATGAAGAAGGATAAAGTCGAAGTTCTTGATAGTTTTGTAGATTTTTAACTAAGTTTTGATATTTTTTAAAAATGAATTTTAGGATTTGGTTGAAAAAGAATTACATAGGGTTTCTCAAACGGCTCAACTCAGGAAAACATCCAGAGATGATCCTCAAGAAGAAACGACGATAAAAGATAGGCCGAATTCAGAAGATGCGCTCTCAAAAGCATTCACGACATTACATCGAAATGAAATTTTTTTCGAATGTTGCGAACGAGGAGAAGATCATGATTTAAGAACAATGGAAGAAATTTTGGAGTCAGATCCTAAAAAGCAAATAAATATTTTTTATAATTTTTTATGGAGATTTACTTCTAGATTCCTGAGAGACAAAACTGATCCCGAACATATTTTGAATAAAAAAAATATTTTCGGACACACTCCCTTATATGTTGCGAGTAAAAATGGAAACTTTGCTGTACTTTATCAATAATAATAATTTTTGACATAGTTATCATATCTTTTTTAATCTATTGGTTGTTTTTTTAGGTTGTACAATTTTTAATTGAAAATTCAGCCGACCCTAATATATTATCCAAGGTATTTTTCTTTTATTTTTAGTGAATAATCAATCATGTATTTGAGATCGACATGAAAAGACCGATTCACGAATCATCGCTGGAAGTTGCTATTAGGTATTGTGCCAAATTTGCATTGTTTAATTTTTTTTTTATAAGATGGAATCATTTAAAAGTCATTGAATACTTTTTGCAAAGTTGCAAGTTTCATAAGAAAATCTTAAGAGAAAGCTTTAAACTCACATCCAATAAAAAACTCAAAGATCTGATTAGAAAAAAAATAAAATCCTAACTCTAATTTTCTTTTTACTAAATAAAAGCCTGAGACTGACTCTCATTAAGCATAAATTTTAAATTTGAATTTTTCTATGCAAAAACTAAAGTTTGCTGCTTTTTCGTTTTTTTGTTGCTGTGCACGAGAAGATGACAACACTCCTCAACCCACTGTCAATCTTGAATCAAAGAGAAGCAATAACATAAAATATGAAGAAGAGAACAACAAAACGTCTTTGAGACTGGAAGTATTTTTTTAAATTATCCTTTTTTCCCCATTTTTTAAAAAATGATATTTGTTCAAAGGTCGCTGAGTTCAAGCCTGAAACGCCAAAAATCCATAAATATCCTTATTATTGTCCTATATGTTTCAGATATTTCAATAGTAAATATTTTTTTGGGTTAATTTTCATTGATTTAACATAATTATTAAAGAAATGCTGAAAACAACATGCTGCAATAATTATATCTGTGAGCTTTGCTCAAAAGATCTTGAAGAAAGTAAAATTATGATGTTTTTGTATTATAAACAGTTTTTTAGAAAACGACAATCTAAATTCGAAATGTTTATATTGTAATGTTGAACATATTACTCTCAAAAAAGTCGAGCCGAACGAAATTGTACATTAATTAAACCAAAATTCCATTTTAATTTGTTTTCAAAAAAAAAAGATAAAGAAATATACAGATTCACCATATATTGAAAAACTCATCAATGCACATAAAAATGTCAACAAATCAAAATTTTCTAAAGTGGAGGTGACTAACTTTACTTTGAATGATGTTCTGCGAAGCCAAAAAGAAGTCACAATTGCAGAAATCTTAGATCGGACTTTAAATGTCAACTCTCAAAGCGATGGATTCTTGAAGGTTGTTCCGAAACATATTTCAAAATCGCATGTGTTAGCTTTGGAAAGCCCATCCAGATTGGAAAATGAACAAATAGTTCAGGATTTGAAACTTTTTAAAAAGAAATTAGGTTTGTTAAAAAAATCGATAATCTATTTACAGAATTTTTTATTTAGAAAATATTGGAATTGAGCAAAATTTGGAAAATGAAGGTCATAAGATAAAAAGACCGCCAGCTTCAAAGCCGATGAGAACCACTCGCTTTTTATCATTAAATTAAGCTTTTAAAAATATTTTTTTTTTCCTTTTAATTGCTGTTAGTTTTTATTATAAACTTGTATAAATTAAAAAAGAATTCTTTAAATTTTTCAAGTTATTAGGGTTTTTACGTCGGTTTTCTAAAGAACCAATAATATTTTTCCAAAAAAAAACTTCCGAAATGCAAGAAAATTTAACCTCAACAGTGCCCAGTGATTTTAATGAGCAAATCGAGAATAGTCTGCGAGATTTATTGGAAAAAGTTCAGTGTGAATACATAAAAACGTTTTCTCATTTCATTCAAAATTTATAGATTTTGTGTTTTTTTGAACAATTGATTTCCACGAAGGAAGAAGTCAAATTTATTGAGGAGCAACTCAACGATTACGATTCTTTAATAACTTTAGTCTCGATTATTAAAAAGCTGTTCTCACATTTGCAAAGAAAAATTAGTGAGAAACTTTCAAACAAATCAAATTCAGAAAGCTGCAAGTAAGATTTCCGCAGGTTTTTAAAGTGAATGAAAAATTTTATAGAACTAATGAAAAAATCTTCCAAACTCCAACAGATTCCAGAGATTATGAAAATCTCGAGAAAGTTGTTCAAAAGTATGAAGCTGAAATTCGGAACCATATCAGAGTAATTAAGGATGAAAAAATCTTTAATTAATGAAAAAAAAGGTAGAACAACAGCTTAAATTATATGGCGAGACTTTGCAGGGGAAATTGGATGAATCAGAGAAAATTCGAAACGAATTTTTGGAATCATCAAAAAAAATGCTGAATGTCCGTTTTATTTTTCTTAACTTTCTTAAATTAACAAAAGACAATTTTTTCATTAGGACATCAAAAGAGATAATCATGAGCTTGTCGAAAAGTTGCAAAAAATCACTGACAACTATTCAGATCTCGAGAAAAAGTTAAAGAAATCAGAACTTGATAAAAATTTGATGGAAAATCAACTCATTGGATTAGGACTTTTCCCTTATCGCTTTCAATCCATGGAAAAAACGGAAAAGACCCAGACAAATACCTTGAATTCTTTAAACAATGAGACATCATTCCAACGAGTAAACCTTGAATTAGATTATGGGAAAAATGAAAACACTCGACAAAACAGTCTCCATAACAAAACGCCTGAGAAGTTCACCTCCAAAAAAAAGAACTTTTCGCCACAAACCTTACTGAATAATCTCATCAATAACCAAAAAAAGGAAAAAAATGGCATCACAGATTGCCTAAAATTAAAAATAGAAATAGCCAGAGGTGGCAATGATCTCACGTCAAAAATCATGAACATGAACTCAAACATCAATAAACAAAAACAGCCCAATTTTCCTATTGCAAGACATTACAACCCAAACCTCAGCCAAAATATGGAAGAGAAATTCGAATTGAAACCAGAATTACTAAATAGAAAGATCGCTGAAAAGAAAAAAAATAACCCAAATTTTATACAAAATAACAAATCCAACTCACATAATTCCTCACTTGGGCCAAATCAATCTTGCAATGAGTCGGTAGGAGCAATCAGGACGAGAAGCAAAAGCTCACATGCAAAAAATAACAACAGTTTCACTTCTTCAACAAAAAACCAAAGTTTCGTAAAAACCAATAATGGTAAAAAAAGGGACTATGTCAATAGTTGTCACGTGAATCCTGAAAGAAAGAATTCTAAAGAAAAACCGGAGACAAAATCTTTTGCGTTGAATTATTTAAAGTTGAAAACTACGATGTCCAACTCAAAAAAATAAATTCTCATTTAAGAAAATTTATATTTCTTATTTTTTATGTTCAAATTCTTATATAAATTTATTAAAAAAAAATTTTTCTTTTTCTTTTTATTTGTTTTTTTTTCTTTTTCATTTTTTAAAAGAAACAAATTAAAAAACTTCCATATTCTAGATATGAATTCAAATTTAAAATTGATGAAATATGGGATGAGTCAATTTAAAATAGAATAATAAATACAAAAACATCGTTTTTAGTCTCTCAAGTTTTTTTTTATTTACCATAAATAAATTATAGAATTATCAACAAAAGCAGATCAACAAAATTGTCATTTATTTAGTTGTTGTCTAAATTAGAAGCCGATTTCTTCTTTTGGAACTTTTGGAAAAACTCTGGTCTTTTTTCAAAAGCCTATATTTTTTCACAGAAATTTTATTTTCTTATCTAAAAAAAAACCTCTAAAACTTTTAATCCATTAGCTTTTTTCTTCAAATCAATTGACATTGAAGCATCTAAAAGTTTCTTTCTCCTGATTGTGTCGATAATCAAACTGAAAGAAATACTTTTCGGAATGCTGCCTCCGGCCAAATTTCCTCCAATCATATCTAATTGCTTCATTATTATCATAAAAATTAAAGAAAAAATGAAAAACCTTTAAAAAACTCTATCAAAACTGAATTTTCATCGCTTTTGTTTGATTTTATGATTGAGAGAAAGTCAGTGAAATTTATTTCCCTTTCACCTTCTTCAGTGACGCTTTCGATTATTTTTATAATATCTTCTCTGGTTTCTGCAATTCCAAGAGAAATCAAAGGGTTTTCCAATTCCTGAATGTCGATTTCTCCAGATCCATCATCATCCAAGGAATTAAAGTATTTTTTCAATTGATTTATTTCCTTTCGAAATAATAAGCATTTTTAACAATTTATTAATGAAAAGACTTTGTCTGTAAAGTCATAATTATCTCTTTTATGGGCTAAAAGCCATTGTCTTTGCTCAGTATCTCTCTTTGTTAAGATTTATTAGAAGTCCTGAAATAATAGGAAATACCAGCTTCTTTTTATATCCAATGGCCTTTCGATATTGAGCGATCTTTTCCTTCACTAATTCATTATGCCCTTTTAATTTATCGCCTATTTAAGACAATGTCATACCTTTAAATCATCATTTTTTAGAACCTGAAACTGCTAGATAGTTCTTGATCAGTATATTTGAAGGCTCATACCTTTTGGTTTCTTTTGAAGTTTTAATTTCCCGATTGTCAGATTTTGGCATAGTTTTTAGATTAAGGGAAAAAATTGGTCGTTCTGGCTTTTCGGGTTGCATTTTTGCAAAAATTTTGTTATTTTGTTTATTTGTTTTTTATGTATAAAAATTATTCTTGAAATTCATATGTGAAAAAAAGCTCAAATGTGAAAAAAAAACTTAGAAAGAAAATTTTTGTTTTTTGCTTAAGATTTAAGTTTTTTTAAAAAAAAATATAACTCTTTTTTTGTATAGATCAATACGTAAAATGAATTTTTCCTTGAACTAAATTATGAAATCTCATACTTATTATAAATAAAGTTAGAGGTACGAAACATTCCATACAAAAGAACAGATAAAATAAAACGTTTTTTATAACTTTCAATTCTACTAAGCCAGTAACTCTTCCGAGGAAATTTTTGTCATAGATTCTTCGCTAGTTTCATCCGTATCATTCTCAAAATTCATGGTTTGGAGGTTAAGATTCTTTAGGAATTGCATTTTCCTCGAAATGCTGTTCTTGTTCTCTTCTCCAATGCTCGAATTAAATGAACAATTCAAATCGTCTTTTTCTTCAATACAATTCTCTTGCTTTTGGAAGTTTAAACAGAGCCTATCTGAACGTTGTGTTTTCGTCAACAAATTCATTGGCTTCAGCTCAACTTCCTTCATTTCATAGAAAGAAAATGGTGAATCCATGGTCGAGTAATAAGAGAGTTCTCTATTAAAAGGAACTGTAATTGATGGCGGTCTTTTCTTGATAGAATCCAGTTTTTGAACGACGTTTGGAGGTGGAAAGCTTTGATCTGGAGGAACTAAAGACATTATTTGAGATAAAAAGGCCTTTTCGTTTTTGGACCAATCATAAGTATGGAAAAGGTTGAGAATTTTGGGATCTTTGCTGAGGAGAAGCTCTTTTATCTTTTCATGGCTAGGCTGGGAGATTTGATGAGAGATAACAAGTGCCTCGAGCTCTGAAAAATAAAAGGTTTGAGACATATCGTCATTCATCGTGAAATTTTTACTTTTTAATCAAAATTTAATAATAATAATTAATTTTAGTTGCAGAACGAATAAAAAGACTTTCGAGCCTATAAAAGATAAACATAAATTTTTGGAAAGTAAAACATCTACTTAAATAATTTTAAAAAATGAAAAAAAATTCAAATCCTTTTTTGGATTTGTAATATTTAAAAAATAAAACAAATCTCATCCCCTCACCTAATTTTTTTTTTCGTGGATTCTCTTGAAAGAAGAGTAGCATTTAAAAAATAAAACAAATATCATCCCCTCATCTACCCTTATAGACTAAATTAAAAAGTTATGATAATTTCTCTGAGTGAAAAAATTCTTTGTTTTGTGAAAATTTGTTCGTAAAATATTAAAAATATATTTTAATACTAAAATATTAAATATTTTCATTTTTTTTTATGCAAAATACTGACCTCACCAAAGGCTCAAACATCACCTATATAAAAAATCGTCGAAACAACCAAGGTTTCTTTTTTTATCTTATTATCTAATTTCTTCATTTATTTCTCAAGAATTCGACATTTATGAATATAAAAACGGCATCTATCAAGGTGACATATTTGACTTCAAAAGAGAGGGTTATGGCATCTATCTTTGGGATGATGGCCAAATTTACATAGGAGAATGGAAAGATGACCAGATAGAGGGTATGGGGATAGTTTTTTTTGGTTTCGGAGGATATGTCTATGGTAAATTTGTGAGAAACAAATTACATGGCCCTGGTATTTTGACTTTTCCTAATGGAGATATTTACGCTTGCACTAATTGGGATGCTGGGAAATTGAACGAGAGGGTCTTGAAATATAATAACGAAGATAGGACTTGGCAATATATTCGATATATTTTCACAGTGCATATGGAAGGAATTGTTGACAATGAGAGGATCCATAGCGAGTTTTTGGAGATCAAAGAGGACATTCTCAAGAAGTCTGAAACTTTATTTGAATATAAGGTAGGAATTGATATACTATAATTATATATATTTTGTTTGAAGGAGTATTTCTATACCTTTCCTTATACGACGTTTTACAAAGACAGAAATATAGGAAAATTCAAGGCTCCTCCAGTCAAATGCATAGATTTCATTAGTTCGGAAGATGATAGTTGGTAATTATATATATTTAACGTTCACCAATTCTCTAATTTGTTATATACAGGTATTTTGGAATTGTTTCGAACGGAATCCCAGACGGTCTGGGGATCACAGGCACGAATAAACAGATCAAATGTCGTGGAGTATTTAAAAACGGCAATTTAAATGGAATTGGACGATCTCAGCTTCCCAATGGTGATATTTATGATGGTGTTTTTCTCAACGGAGAGTTAAATATTGGTATTATTCTACATTTTATAACACAAATATTGATTTAAACTGATAGGGTTCGTTTATATCAAAAACGATGAACGATTTGTTTATGCAAATTATGAAAAAGGCTGTCTCAAAAACATCCTGAAAGAAGGAAAAGGCTTCCCTTATAATTTACTCAGCGCTTGCAAACATAACATTTACATAGTCAACTTATCCTATTATTACAAATACACTGCAATAGAAGTTATTTATGTCCTTGAACTAGGAAAGCAAGCTATGGCTTTATATCCCTACGTTCTTGGTCAATCTAACAGAAAACACAGTCCAGCAAACTCCAAAATTCGAAAAGAAACACCAAAAAAACAACAGTTTTCGAAAAATTCGTATTCTCCCTCTCAAGATAAAGAGAAACTTACAAAACATGGCTATGAGAGTCCTTCATTAAAGGAAAATACTGAACAAGAAACTATTGATAAAGGTCAAAGTGAGAAAAACAGCAGTCCGGTATTAAAGGAAGAAAAAATTTCACAACAACATTCTGTCCCTAAAGAAACTGACCCGAATGCAATGCATAGAAAATCATTGTCTGTGGAAAGAAGCAAATATTCAGAGATGTTACCAGAATCCCCACAGAAAGATCATATCCAGAAATGCACCTTTAATAATGATACTCCTAAGAAAGTTTCTTTACCCCCCAAAGAATCTTTGTTGCAAACTAATAAACAAGGCATAAATGATCAATCCAATACAAAAAACAGCAATTTCGGAGTAAATCAAGTTCTTAATGAGAACAAACCCACCAATTTGGAATATTCTGCGTTTTTAAATTCGCAGAATTACTATAATGAGAAAATCGGTGAAATCATGCACCATTATCATGATAACGGGGATATAGAGCCAGATGATGAAAAACCATTGGGGAAAGTCAACGCATTGCAATTGAAGAAAAGCATCGAAGGACCTCCTTCTTTTGGTGAAATTCCAGAGAAAATCTATGAGAAACAAGAAAGCAATCTAGAAAAAAGACAAAAAGAGGATTTTAATGGTGAAGATTTTAAAAAATCGAAGCCAAGATCATCACAAGAAAAAATTAAAGAAAATTATGGAAATATGATGAATAATTCAAGCGACCTTTTGAATAAAAATGATTTGGGGATGAGCAAAAACGCATTGATTATTTATTACGATAATAAAAGAGGACTTAATGAACAAAAAGAAATAAATTTAAATGAATACGATTGCAGGTATTATAATATGTTTCAGAATCAGTTGGAAAGACCTATGTTGCATATTCACGAGAAGGTGAAACTGGAAGTGGAGGAAAATAATTAACATATTTAAGAAAAAGCCTAATTTGGGCAAATTAAATATTACAAAATAAATTATTTCGTATTTTTATGAATTTTATAAAAAAGACCTTTTTTTTTTTTTTTTTTTTTTTTAAATTGGGGGGGACCTTTATAAAAAAACAACTTCCTCAAGTGGGTGAGTTGTAATAATTTCAGACAAAAAAAAAAATTTAAAAAATGTTTTCGTTGGTTTTTATTTTTCATTAATTTCTCTCGCTAAAGTTTTAAAGCTCAGCAACTAGATATAAAGTGAAAATCTGAGAGCCAGTCCCATTTTTCTTTAGAGTGATTTTGTTCTTTCCTTGAAAGACTTTTTCTCCAAACATAAAATTCACGTTCTTTGAATCATTATATCCACTTCCGCCTTGATATGTCCCAAGCCATGTTTTATAAATCACCTTTTCTTTTTCTTCTTCCTTAAACTTCTCATTTTTAATTTGCATGCTCAAAGATTCCTCCAGATTGTTGGCATAAGTGGTTTTGTATTCAATACATAAATGAAAAATCACGTTCATTGTTTTTTTCAAAGTCATTTCCCCAGAAACATTCTCATTATTACTTAATTGGCCAATATAATTAATCACTGGTATTTTTCTGTTCTGTTTCAATAGTTCTATCTCCTTTCTTAAGTTCCTCAATTCCACTGCTAAAGGGTTTTCACCATCTTTGGTTCTTTTTTGAAAGTTAAATTTGATAATGGATTCAGCTTTTATGAACTTCACCTTGAAAATGAAATAAGCTGTTTCACCTTTTCGTTCAATTAGCAAAGTTTCTGACTCTCCATTTTCCATTATGATGTCCATGATATCTAACAAATCTGGGAATTTCTTTAAAATCGGGTCTAATTCTAGCAAATATTGCTGAGAACAGGTAAAATCCCAGAATTCGTTTTCATCATTTTCCAATGAAATATACAATTCTTCTGATTTTTCGTTCATTTTCTTCCTCATTTTGATTTCAAATGTTTCATCTGCTTGATTAAACTTGAAATTCAGGGTTTTTTCAGATTTTGCTGTTTCCATGAGATTAGATTTCTATTTGCGATTTAATCCGAAAAGTTATTAATTATGTAATAGAATCTCTATTTTGGCATTGTTCTTTTTTTTTTTAAATTGGTTTTCCATTTTCTTTTTGAAATATAATGAAACAAAAACTAATTGCCATTTTATAATTCCAAGAGATCTAATAATTTATAATTTATAATTTGAATTAATTAATTTATTATAAACACAAACGTTTTATTTTCTATATATTTTATTGATTTTTCAAAAGAAAGCAATGCTTTTTTAAACAAGATATTTAATTTTGCCTTTTAATTTGAAAAAAGTCAATATCCTTTCATTTGTTTTGATTTCTCTCATATTATAAACAAACTTTTAAAAATCCTATCAAAGAATCATTTATATGTTTGAAGTGAACATTGAACTTCATAATCGCACCTTTTCCTTACCATCTCAAGAAGGGAAAAAGGAAGATGATAGCTTCTTCATTAAAGACGATTCTTTCGAGAAACCTGTCAAAAAATACTGGAAATACCTTTCATTTATGAAAGATAATATTACAGTTAAATTTGTGTTAGTTTTCGCAGGTCTTCTCTTCAGCTTGTTGTTATACCTCATGACGTTGAGAGGATGTTCCAGTGATGTAGAAATGATATGTGTGGCAGAAATGGTGCCTTTAATCCCAGAGTTCTGTTTTTATATATTTATCGCGTCTTTGATCATAGATGGAGTATTATTTCTGTGTCTAAAAAAGATGATTCCAAGGGCATATTCATATATGGCAGTTTTAGAAATACTAATTATTATCGTTATTTCTAACGGGCAATCCTTTCGAACTCATGGATCATATAATAGATTAGTTTTCATTGCGGCTATGATCCTAAATATGATAACAATTTCATTGCTTGCTGGAATTTACAAGACTTACAAAAAATGTCCTAAACCCACCATCTTGATCATCATTATACTAAGTATTTCCTTTTATCTCATTATTTATGTCTATTGGTTTGGGAAAAGCTGCAAAAATTGGGATAAGGGAATGAAAGATACTAAAATATCTCATGAAAATTGTGAATTACCTCAACCAAAAATATGCTTCCATGATCTAACAAATAACTGGTTTGATCTTTCTTCTCTCTTAAACAAAAATGATTGTTCTCGAGTGGAAAATAACATCCCCCTTTTAAAAGAAACCGCGGACTTCGTCGCTTATCCAAAAACGCAATATTTTTCAAGGGATGAGAAAAATTTTGAAGTTTACCAAAAAACCATATTAACCCAAATGAAGAAAATTAATGAATCACAAATTGTGGATGAAAGACATGAAGTAGTCCTTGATCAAAGAGGCGATCAGAAAGAAATCCTGATAAATGTCTTTCGAAATGAAAGCCTGATCGAGAGAAGCCAATCAATTTTGAACAATCCTGATTCCCCAAAACCAATAGCACGAAATATTTTGATGATTTTCATTGATTCTGTTTCCCGACAACATTTTTCCAGAAAATTAACCAAAACCTATAAATGGATCGAGAACCATTATCAAAACAGGACTTCTTCACTCGAATCATTCCAATTCTTTAAATATCATGCAATAGAAGCCCACACGACGCCAAATATGATGAGGATATTTTATGGGGCTAGTTATCATCATGCAGATGACAGTTATCCGCTTTCTCTGAAATTCAAAAAGCATGGTTATATCACAGGAAAATCAAATAATTTCTGTGGCTCTACTTTTTTCGACGTTTCAGTCGCAGAGTCAGAATTAAAAGGGTTGGACATGGAATCATATGATCATGAAAATACAGCTTTGTTTTGCGATCCGAATTATCAAAAACTTGATGAAGATGGCCCATATGGATATCTGGAAGGCTCTTTTGCCATGGTTAGCCGATGTTTGTATGGCAAGGATACACATGAGCATGTTTTAGATTATGGAAATAAGTTTTGGCGGACTTATCAAGATCAGCCTAAGGTTTTAGAAGTCGGATTTATGGATGGTCATGAGCCTTCAAGTGAATTATTACAATATTTGGATACCCCAATCTACCAATTTTTAACTGGATTAGAGAGCGAGAATCTGTTAAATGATACAGCCATTGTTTTTTACGCTGATCATGGACATCATGTCAATATTTTTTACCATTTGTTTCAGTTGAAAGACCTTCAATATGAGCTGAGATTACCAATGTTATTTATTCTTTTGTCAAGAAATTTAGCAGAAAAATATGGAGAAAATTTGAAAAGTTATGAGCAAAATCTTCTTGCTGGTTACGACCTTTATAATTCTTTTAGTTTCTTGGGAGGGGACTCTCATTTTCATGTAAATGGGCTCAATATGTTTGAAAAAAGTGTGAAGGGAAGGTGTTGCGGAGATGCTCATTTAAAAAAAAATTTTTGCCTTTGCAGAGGCGAAAAATAATTTCTATTAATTAAAATTGGATAATTATCAAATGTAAAAAAAATCATTTAAATCATTATAAAATCTCATTGAAAAAATAAAAAATTCCAATAAAAATAAAGAATTCAAATAAAAGTTTTTTTATTTTATTATATCTGAAGAAAGTTTATTGAAATTTAAAATTTTTTAAAAACTTAAAATTTTTTCAAGTGCAATTTGAAAAAAAAAAAAAAAAAAAAAAAAAAAAAAAAATAAAAAATAAAATTGAAAATTATTAAATTAGAGCCAAAATTCTTAGCGATAAAAATTTCTTATTTCCACTTTTTCTACAAAAACTCAAAAACTAAAAATCACTCTTTTCGTAAATATTTTTTTTAAATTTGTTCGGTTTTCTCTCCTCCGACTTTCTTCTTTCCCTTCACCTTCACGATTTTCCTTGGTGCTGTCTTATTATTCGGGTCATCATTAACTGCAATCCTTTGGCTAGACAACACTTGTTTCAAGAATTCCTGCTTAACTCCTGAAAGTTGACCTAAAACCGCATGCAAAGCTTTTTGATCTTTGCTTTTAAGCATTGTCAAAGATTCCCTGAAATAATTATATTCATCCACTTTATCTATATCACTGATGAAGGAATGGCTTCTGGCTTTGGCTTCATACTATCAAAAAATTCTTTTGATTTTAATAAAAAAGAATATACTTCTTCGTTTTCCTTTGAGAAATCTATACCATCATCATCATCAAATTCCTCATCTTCATCATTAAACTCATCATCGTCATCATTTTCATCATCATTTTCATCATCATCTTCCTCATAAAAGTCCTGATTCAATTTCTCTGACTCCTTATTGAATAAATTCCTTCCTAAATTCTCATCATCATCATCTTCGATATCTAGATTCTTCTTCCTTTCCTTTTCCTTTATTTCGTTCATCTGTTGGATTTTAAGCATTGTGACAATGGAATCAATTATTTGTAGAGCCTTTAGAGAGATTATTTCACTCAGTTCCTGTTGAGTTATCAATGCGGACATCCCGTTGATAAAAACTTTGCGATCATAAGAATGCACATAAAGCTCGATTTTTTCTAATGATTTCGTCAGAATATCAGCGAGGACCTTTCGATTTAACAAATAAGTCTGCGTTTCATGGAAACAGAAGATGAAGGCGTTAATGAAAACACCGAGAACTCTAGACATTTGCTTGAATTTTAATTAAAAAGGAAAAGTTACTTCGCTTTTAGGAAATCATGCTTGATTTCACGACTTAATCTTTCCAAACATTTATCGAAGATCTTCTCTAATTGTTGAAGAGTGAGCATTTTTGTCAATTTCTTGTAAAATTTTATTAAAATATATTACAAAAACAGCATTTTATAATAAAAAAATCCCTAATTTTCTATTAAAAACCTGTAAAATCAAATGCAAAAGCAATGCTCCATCAGCATTTGTTGCTTCATTTGAGGTTTTCCCTTTGGCTACTAAAGCTTCTGTTCCCATAATAATCAACATTTCAATGAATTTAGGATCTGAAGCGCAAAATTCGCTATCATAGAAAAGATAATAATTGAGTGTTGTGAATAAAGGCCCGAACACGCATTCCTTTTGTTCGAAATATCGCGAATAATAAATGAACATTTCCTTCATTTTGGGAGTGAGTTTCTTCACATTCTTCAACACCAAAGTCAAAAAACAGATCACATCATCATCAAAAGTCCCATCTCCAGCTTTCATCAATTCAAATAAAGGAATCATTTTCGTTTCGATTATCGGAAGACATTTAGGCACGAAATATTTGTTTTCACCTATACTGCGTAAAGTATTCCAACATCGCATCATCGCGATATTGATCTTTTTCTTCTTATTTTCTGATTCCAGGTTTTTTTTCTCTTTAAGGATCTTGTTCACGATCTCTTCGATCAATTGTGAGGTGAGATCCTCGCAATCCATGAGGTATTTTGCATAATATTTCACGATATTTTGGATCATTTCAAGGAATTTCTGATCTGAGATTATCGGGATTAGCGAGAAAATGGCTGGGAAAAGATCATTGATGAAATTGCTCATTCTGATAACAGATTCATCATCTTCGAAGATGCTATTGAGAGCATCAATGGCTTGATAAGATAAGGCTGCTTGATCTGGATAAGCATTGATAAGAAGCAGGTTTTCAAGGATAAATTTCAAATAAATAGAAAATATCGGTTTATGCTCATTGTTCAAAAGCACTGTATCCAAATAATATCCCAAGAATAATGATAATCTGACTCTAATCATTTCACCTAAAAAAAACGAGATTTTATTGAATAATAAGAGAAAAACAAGGAACTTTGAGTGGTTGTTAGAAACTTCAGATATTGTATAAGGAAATCCTCAATAACCTTCACCAGATCCTGTCTTTTTGGCATTAAATAACTAATCACAGTCAAAATCAGAAGACCAGTTTCGATCCTTTGTTCTGCTGTTTTTTTCTCAAGAAACTTGCAATTTTGGAATTCGATCAATAGAGGGTATGTCTGAGGAATTTCGCTGGCCCCATTACAATCGATTGAATATTTCATGATCGTCACCATGAGAAAAGTCATTTGAGTGAGAGTTCCATCAATATGATCGCATAAAGCTTCTAATAATTGAGCTGCTGCAGTTTTCGAGGTTTCTGAAGTCTTTTGAAATAAATAGGCTTATTATTGTTAATAATAAAGATATTAAGACTAACTTGCTTATCACAGGTGTCTAAAGCCAAAGTAACGAATTCCTCAGGATTTTTCTTGAGAGTTTGAAGCTCGGTTCTGGAAGTCGTCAAAAGATCAAGAATCACTTCGACGATCAGGCTTAAAAACAGAAAAAATTAAATAGTTAAGGGTTTTTTTCAAGAAATCTCAATAATAAACAAACTTACGTCTTCTTAAAATCGGAAAAGAGCTTATAAAACTCAATTTGTCCGACACATTTCGACAAAAAACTAAGACATTCCACCAAGAGGTTCTCCACAACATTGTCATTCTGTGATTTGACAAAAAATTAGAAAAAAAAAATCAAAAAAGAAAATTTAAGAAATGAAGTCAATTTATTAGTAAATTATTAATTATTTAGGCAAAATTAAATAAATACCTCCAAAAGAATTTCCACATCAAATTGTGTGTTGTTGCAAAATTTATTCAGACTAACAACCATATTCGGTAGGAAAGTATGTAAAAGATTGAAGAATTGTGAGAGATTATAATTGAGTCCTGAAGGCGCATCGAAGATGAAATTAATGATTTTGCGATAAGTTTGCAGAATTGAAATCTTGATCATATTGACTTTCTTATCGATTTCCGCAATGCCTGTGGTGCTGATGATGCATTCCTTTAGTTGTTTCGGAGTCTCCAGGGTCAAAAACAGGATCTGGCCTAATAAATTCGCAAGATTCTCGTTAAGCAAGACGTTTTTCAACGATTGATCTCGGAGATCGTTCATCTTATAAATGAAGTTCTCAATAGTGTCAGTCCAAGTATGCAAGATTTCCAGGCTTTTTTAAGAAATAAGAGAATTTTAACAGAAAAAACTTGAAAAATAACTTGATTATTAAAGCTTTCAAGGAAAGTTCGGTTTTTTCCTGGTTATTCTCTTGTTCGGCCTGTTGGAAGGTAGCGATGTTTCCAATGACATTGAGGTAGATGTTTCGGACCATAGAATTCAAAGGGTTGATGATTTGTGTGAAGAAGATGTTGATTTGAGTGCTGGCATTGAGGGATCTAAGAATAGCGCATGTCGTATAAAGGACTCCTAGGATTTCATGTGGTGTATTGGACATCATATGTTCATTGATTTTCAAAAGCAATTTGTTCTTCAATGAGTTATCTAAAAAATTTTAAAGTTTCAAGCTTTTTTCGTCAGAAAAAAACCGTTATCATCGCTTAGAAAACATCCGAAAGCATCTTGGATATTCTTCTTGACTTTCGTGTTCACATTCTCAGTATTCAAAGTGTTATAAAGCATCGTGCATAAATGGACTTTGTTATCTGCAGAAATCGCTTGGGTGGTATTGGGGAAGGAGATCATTCTGATGATTTTATGGCAATAACTTGATGCTGAAAGTTTGATCTTTTCTAGAAAAAGGGTTAATTAAAACTTAAATATTCTTATTTGAAACCATTGATGTTCTTGTCCAATATGATGGAATTCAGCTTTATGAGGAAATTCAAAGTATCGGTTTGACTGAGTTTATGAAGATGGTCTTCAGCGGCCTTTTGTTCCTCTGCATTCGAAGAACTGAAGGTTTTTGTCAACATCGCGCATAAAGTCACGATTTCCGGGTCTAAAACAGGGTCGGCGTTCATGGATGGATTCAAGGAAATTAAATAAAAGATATAATATTTTTAATTTTAAATATCAAGACTAGACTTCAAATTATTTATTTTCTGAATTTCGCTTTTTTGTTCATAGCTGTTTGGTTTTTATCTTTTTTATAGATTTTTTTCATAGTTTTAAATATTTTCTCTTTCATTGGCCATATAGAAACTTTTCTCAAAAATATTGATTTCCTTCTTGTAAACTCTGAGAATTATATTCAAGGTGTCCTTTAATTCTTCTTCTGCCTCAGGCGTCTGTTCATTAAACATATAGAACTCATAAGGCCCCATAATATTCGGCATATCCTCATCAATGCAATCAATTAGGAAATGAATCTTAATTAAATTTTCTTTAGAAAATCGCCAATTTATTGAAAAAAAACCTCTCCTTGGGTCATTTTCAAAGATTCAGACATAGGCTTTAACAATTCCTTAAGATTTTGTTTATATATCCATTTGTAGATGAGTTTGATGTTTTCGATGAAATCGCCTTTATCTTTCGTGTTATGGTAGATTTCGAAAATACTAGAAATCAAAACATGATCTTGTTGGATAAGCTTTGAAATATTAAAAAAAGAGGAGAGAAGGTATTTATTAAAACAGGCTTTTATGTGATAACCTTATCAATCAGACCAAAGTAAACGCAATCTTTTAAAAACTTCGTGCTTTTGAAGTTTTCTATGGTTTCCATCCGTTTTTCAATCACTGAAGTCGTCTTTTGATTTTCCTTGATCATTTTCTCAAGGTTTTGCAATTCTAATATAATGTAAAATGGTAAGATGATGAAAAATAATTTAGTATTTGAAAACCAAGTGATTTTTCTTCAGCTAATTTTATCAAAGAGTTAATGAATTGGTCTTTGTTTTTATGTTTTTTAAAATCCTGGTAAACTTTCAACAATGAAATATCCCCTGCTCTAATAATCTTCAAAATAATATTATTATATTTTTAAAAATCTGGAATTGAACTTTTTCTAGATTGTTTCTATTGATCGCAGTCAAATATCGCTTATAAGCGAACAAAAGACTCAATTGTTTCTCTACCATTTCATCGAATTGCTCGATTTCATCGAAATCCTAAAGAAACATTTAATTTTTGATTAAATATAGATTAAAAAGCTAAACCAATTTAGTTTTAAAGAAATGGAATTTGCCAATCATTTCAAGTGTTTCTAGAAAATCCTGCATATCTTCTGTTATTCTATAAACTTCAAAGGCTGAGAGAATCGACATATCTTCTTCCATATAAAGATAGAAAAAGAGTTTTTCTTGTTTTTTGGTGATGGTTTTCGTGGAAAACAGTTCTCTGATCAAGTATTTGAAAGAGTTTAGTTTCTTCACTTTATTTTTCATCAAAGGACTGGCCTGGAAATCTATTGTATCATCCTCCTTTTCAAGCACATTTCTAAAAAAAAGACAAAATATCCATTTTATTTATTGAATTTTGAAATACATTAGGTTTTTCTTAATTTTGGAGAAGTTCTTGTTTTTTTCGTATTTGCTGCAAATGTCCAAAATTGCTGGATTGTTCTAAAATTTCTTTCATTTTTTCTATATTTCATATTTAAATACTGAATCCAATTGTTCGAAATATTTCGGAACATCCGATTTTTTAATAAAATCAGCTTTACCTATGATTTCCTTCAAAGTTTCTTTCTAAAAATTCATAATAAAATAAAAGAATTAGAAAAAATAGAATTATTACATATTTATCATTCATTTCTTGAGTGTCATCTTTGTCATGGAATTTGTTTAAAATTGCCTTCAATTCTGCGTTTTCTCCAAAATTAATCATTTTGATGTCCATTCCATTGATTTCTTTCACTGATTCTCCATTGTATGATTGTTTATCGCTTTGGAAACTTTGATTTCGATGTAGCATTAAATTAAAGGAAGTTTTCTTTTCTAGAATTCGTTGACCCACAATATTTGAAAAGCCGGTTTTGGCTCTTTCTCTTGTATTTGAGGGATTTTCTTCAGCAGCCTTTTTCTCGAGAAATGCCTTCAGATCTGTAAGAAGTGGTTTTATTTTTGAAGTGTTCTTGAAGGTCTTTTAGAAAATTTAGTATTTAATCTATATTATTATGAAAAAAAAATATAGAAAAAGTTACTTGGAGCATGGCTAAAACTTCCTCATTTTTTGATTCTTTCATTTCTTTATTGAGAATGATAATTTCCTCATTTGTGAAGTTATCTTTGAATAAATTGTCCCAATATTGATTAGTGAGATCTTTGACCATCTTCACTGCTAACTATATCAAAGGAAATCATATATTTATTATAAATGAATTGAAAATACCTCAATAGATTGACACGTTTTAAGAATTTTAATCATTTCTTCATTACGATCCTTGAATAGAAAGAAAGCAGCTCCTAATTCATATTCTTCAAATTGATCTCCAGTTTCGTCAATGAAATCCTGAAATTAAAGTAAATAACAAAAAACACAAAACTTATAACTTTGAATAGAGTGCCCAAAGTTATTTTCTGAGGAATTTTTGCATTTTCATCATTTTCCTTCACTTTAATCTCCTCTTTCTTTACATTTTCGCTCTTTTTATTGTTTTCTTTCCTTTGAATGTTTTCACTTGCAACAACATTTTCTTTCCTTTGATTATTTTCATTTGCATCAACGACATTTTCTTTTGTGAGAAATTTTTCGTTTTTTTTTTTATCTTCATTACCTTTTGGATTTTCATTTGTCTTCAATTGTTCTGTTTTTTTGAAAATTTCCTTAATTTCTTCTGTTTTTTCTTTCTTTTCTGATGAACCCATCTTCTTCTGCTTGAAATAACTCTCACCAAAATCATTATTGTTTGCCTCATCAGCAATTTCTTTAAATCCCTCCTCGTTCTTTCTCGTTTCTTGCAACAAAAAATTCTCATATTCTCGATATTTCTGAATTATTCTTGAGACTGTATCCACCATTTCTTCCTCATCTCTCTCGTTTTCAAAGACCTTGAAAGTGGAAAAAAGCAATTCATCATTGATTTTTATCAAAGTGTTTAAAATTTTGAGGTCATTTGGGTTTAATTTCAATTTTAAAATTCGTTCTACCCAAATGCTCACGTTTCGATTATCGTTGAGATTAGCCAATGGGCGGAAGGTTTCTTCCAAATTTTCTTCGAGTGGCTCTTTTGGGAAAGGCGAAGATTTGTTCGGAATAATTTTTTTAGCGGAACTACGATTAGTTCTTTCTTTTTTCAACACTAAAAGGTGAATTACTTTATCGCAAAATGATTTATAGTCTCTAGAAAAAAAAACTTTAAAATTTAACTGATTTATGTTTGAAAGGACCTTATATCTTCGTTAAAATAATCAACAACATAAGCAGCTTCTTCGAAAAAAATGCATTTCAAGAAAAGGAACTCCTTTTCTGAGAGGGGAACAAACATTATTATGAAAATCATAAAAAAAAAAAAAATAAAGAAGAGAAAAAAAAACCTGTGATCAAATTTTCTAGAAAGATCGTTTCTAAAAAGGTTAGATATTTTTGCCTGAACACGCTTTGCCTGTTCTTATTAGGAGTGTGATTTTTTTCAACGCTTTCTAACAAAAATTTTAAAAAATCGTTATTCGTTATTTTTTCTTACTTCCTCGAATGATCCCTGGAGATTTATCCCCTTCTAATATTAGATTATAAGGTTGTGCCAAAGCTTCTTTGGGATGTGTGATGAAATAGGAAATATCATAGGCTTTCCCTGAAAAAAAAAATATTGGTTTATTATGAATTAAGGAAAACCTCGAAAATCTTTAAGTCCGATGATTTTTTCCTTGACTTTAAAAACCGAAGCAAGAAGGTTAAGTAACTCTTCGGGGTTGTAATTTTTTTTCCATTGGAATTTTTTCTTTTGTTGGTTATGAGTTATGATCAAAGTATTCATTTTTAATAATTTTTTTCCTCCTTTTTGTTTTGATGTTTTTTGAATGAATAAAAATTTTATTTTATTAGTTTCTTCGATTTTTAAAGCTTCGGTTTTTTTTTCTTTTTTTTTCTATTATTACCTTTTCAAAAAAATAGTTGGTTTTTTTTTTTTTTTATACAAAATTTTATAATTATTAATTTTTTTTTAAATTGATTAGAAATAAATAATTTATTTTTAATTATTGTTAAAAAAAATAAATATTTTATCTGGGGAGTCGAACTCCGAAAAATAGTTCAAAGAAATTTATTACTTTTGT
>Ga0302186_10000706_pt1 | contig 29181 bp, 28 predicted proteins | sample II_Bog_E1_2_FD_198782 | JGI IMG/M metagenome (GOLD analysis project Ga0302186, IMG submission 198782) | Peat permafrost microbial communities from Stordalen Mire near Abisko, Sweden - II_Bog_E1_1 | ecosystem: Environmental > Terrestrial > Soil > Wetlands > Peat | place: Sweden: Abisko... | reverse complement strand
ATCTTTTGCGTTTTTCATTATTAAACTCCAAAAAAATTTCAACATCTCCCTTTTTATAAATTATAAATTATAATTAAAAAAATTCAAATTTTTTTTTTTTTTTGTCGCGCCCCATTTTAAAAAAAAAAAAAAGAAAATGCAGAGTCAAGAGAACCCAACAAAAAAAATTAATTTTTAATATTTTAGATGATTAAAACAATAATGAAGTATTATATTAGTTATTTTAATTATTTCATTCCTTTAGTGTCATCCAAACCAACTGGTTTTTCAAAAATTTTATCATCCTCTATGAGCCACTTTCCCGAATCCTTTTCTTTAAAGCCTGATAAAATCATTTTCTTCTTCTTTTAAAAACATTTTCATTTTAAAAAATAAATACTATTCAATAAATAACCTCCGAAAAACCCCTAATTTCCTCTAAGGAGGAGTCCTTCCTTTTCAAAGAACTCAAAAAATTCTCATGCTCCAGATTCACAATTCTCTCTTTCAGTTTGGCAATTTCAGTGTCTTTTCCCAGTAAATCATTCTTCAATGCATTAATTTGGTCATTCATTCTAGCGCAATTAGCTTGATAATCCCAGTTCTTTGTTTCGAGCCCTTGTTTGGCTAAAATTTCCAACTCCAAATCCAAATTTCGAGTTTCTAACTCCTCCATTCTTTTTTGTTTAAGAGAAGTTTCAATTTTGAGATTTTCATTTTGATTGTGTGATTTTACTAGTTTTTTCAATTCTTGATTCTCCTCATTTTTGTTTTTAATAGTGTTTTCAACTTCTCTCAATAAGTTCTTTAAAACTCCTATTTCCTTTTCCAGTTCCTGATTCTTTTTCTCATGACTTCCAATATCTTTCTTATATAATGATCCGATTTCGATCATTCCCTGTTTAAATTTTTCAATTTCCTGCTGTTTTTTGTTTAAATTTAATTCATTTTCAGCTAATTTCTCATTCAAATGATCTATGTCACATATTCTTTCTCCCAATAACCTTTTAATTTTTCTGTTTTCCTCCTCATTATTCTGTTCAAGAAGCTGTCCCTCCATTCTTGGATTGATCAATTTCTTTCTCAGATCTTCATTTTCTCTCATTAAATTATTTATATTTTCCCTCAACTTGAAGTTATCCTCTCTAATAGGATCTAATATATTAAGAAATCTATTCAATTCCTCAGTCCTTTCATCTAATAATCCTCGCAATCTTATCATTTCTTTTCCATTTTCGGTCTCTTTTTCTCCAGAAGACTTGTTATTGATTTCTTTCTGCAAATATTCATATTTTTCCTTCCATTCCTCAATCTGTCTTACGAGATATGGATCTGGAAGTAATGATTTCCCTTGATTTTGCTGGATAAGTTTTTCCAATTGATTATATTTTCTCTTCCAATCTTCAAGCTCTCTATTCTTTTCTTCGAGATCATGCTTTAAATCTCTAAGTTTCTTCTCCAAGTCCTTAAAATTGTCTTCAGAAAGTATTGAATTTTCTATATCTTGTCTGAGTTTCTCTTGATCGTTTAGGTTGTGGTCAAGCTCGTTTCTATAAACCTCATTTTCTCGTTTCAAAGTTTCAATTAGATTAATTAAATCTCTCTGACCATTCAAATTATTTTTAAATTTTTCGTTTTCTTCTTTAAGGGCAACCAAATCTCTCTTTAATTGTTCATTTTCCTCAATTTTAAAATGAAGTTCAGGACTCAATTTCTCGAGACTTTTTATGAGAAAATCTTTATCTGATTGTAATCCATCTAAATAATTCCGTTTTAAAGCATCAATTTCTTCGATCTTTTCCTTTAAAAGATCCTTTAATCGATCGATCTCATGAACCAGTGATTCCTTCTCTCGATTTTCATGATTTTCTCTTTGTAACTCTTCATAGTTCTTTTTTAGTTCGTCAAATTTCTCACATTTTATTCTATAATTGTCCGTTTCTGATAAAGCTTCCTTTAATTTTATCTTAATTTCCTCAATTTGACTAGTATTCGCGCGCACATTGGTCTCTACATGGGCTAACCTCTTCGTTTCCATGATTTTCGCTAAATTTTCCAATTCAATTGCTTTATTTTTCTCATAATTGGCTATTATGTTGCTCAAATTCTCAAGTTCTTTATTTTTTTCATTCATCAATTCTCTCATTTTCTCAAGATCTTTATAGACCATTCCACCTTGTTGGGCGAGATTCTCTTTTTCATTGAGTTTTAATCTCATTTGCTCTATTATCAAATTTTTCTCTGGGATAACATTATTTGTTAATTTGTTGATTTCCTGGGTCAAAATATTGATTTCCTGTTCTTTCCCCTTCAAATCATTCTTCAAAATAGATATCTGATTAATTTTTGTTCTTAATTCGTCATTTTCTACCATTTTAGCAGTCAAAACTTCCTTCATTCTGCCTATTTCGTTATTTAAATAATCTTTATCCCTGTTTCCATTAACTTCCTTTGTTAAGAAAACGCGTAATTCCTCATTTTCCTCCATTTTTTCACTTAAAATTCTGCTGATTTTTTCCAATTCATTGGCTAACAAGGAAATTTTGTCCTCATATTCTCTTAATTTCCCATCATAATTTCCCTTCTCGTTCAATAAATATTCTAATCTGCTACAATTTGCCCTCAAATCGTCATTTTCTAGTAATTTCCCACCTAAAATCTCCTTCATATTCCTTAATTCCTTTTCAAGAACTTCATTATCCCTCAACTTTGTTTCCAATCTCTGCAATGCTACTCTGATTTCCTCATTTTCCTTCATTTTATCTTGCAAGACAACTCCCAATCTCTCAATTTCTTTCGTTAATTTGTCTATTTTTCTCTCATAATCCTCGAATTTTTCATTCGAACTTGAATTTTCAGCCAGATAGATTTCCAATTTCGCATATCTAGATCTCCATTCATCTATTTCTCTCAATTTGTTCTGTAGAATTTCTGATAATCGTCTTAATTCTTCCTGAAGACTCATTGAATCTCTTTGGCTGCTCTCTAATCTCGAGTATTTAACACGCCAATCTTCAATTTCTTCCATTTTTTCTTTGAGAACAGTTGATAATTTCTCTAATTCCCTACTTAAAATTTCTAATTTCCTTTCACAATCCCTTTGTTGGTCTTCATTGGAATTTTCCGCTAATCTAAGCTCATATTGTGTGCATTTGGTCTTATATTGATCGATTTCTGATAATTTTCTCTCTAAAATTTCCTTCATCTTGCTAAATTCGCTTGATAAAACCTCTTCATCTCGGATCATCGTCTCATATCTATTACATTTCAACCTCAAAGTTTCATTTTCTTCTTGTTTACTCCTTAAAATTCCACTGATTCGTTCCAATTCCCTATGAAGAAATTCCATTTTCCTTTGCGATTCCATCAATTTCCCATCACAGTCTTGACAATCAGCCATTTTGAGCTCATATTTTGCATTGAGAGCCTTTAAATCCTCGAGTTCCTGTAATTTGCTTTCCAAGATTCCTCTTATTTTTTTAATTTCATATTCAAGACTTTCTCTATCTCTGAAATTACTTTCTTGTCTTGTAAATTTGAGTCTCCATCCCTCGATTTCCTCATTTTTTTCTCTTAATATTAGACTAACTTTCTCCAATTCGCCGGATAATAATCTGATTTTTTCTTCATATTCTCTTGATTTTATCAGAAATCCATCCTTATTCGATATAGCCAATTCCAATCCACTATTTCGAGCCTTCAAATTATCGATTTCTTGAAGCTTCGCTTCTAAAATTTCTTTAATTTTTCTGATCTCAGTTTCCAATAACCCTCTATCACTGATTTGGGCATCGGATTTGGCGAAAGCCAACTTCAAATCCTCATTTTCTCTGGTTTTTTCTCGATATACATAACCTAATTTCTCAATATCCTTGACTAAAATCTCGATTTTTCGTTCATATTCCAAAGCTCTTCCTTCCAAAGATTCCTTATCATTTATTATGGCTTCTAATCGCGAACATTTTGACTTCCAATTATCAATTTCCTCTAATTTTTCTTCAAGTATATTTTTCAATCTTAAGATTTCATTCTGCAGGTTTATGGAATCATTCATCGCAATTTCTAAATTCCTCATTTTCCTTAATAATTGCTCATTTTCTTGTGATTTTTGTTTTGATTCTCTTGCTAATCGGTCCATCTCATTTAATATACGCATTTTCTTATCTTCATTATCAAGATATCGAGCTTCTAAACCTCCCTTTTCGCTCAATAATCCCTCTAATCTTTGATATTTTTCTCTCCATTCATCATTTTCCTCGATTTTGTTCTCTAATATCCTGGATAATTTGGTCAATTCACCCTCAATTATGTCTTTTTCTCTGATAATTTGTTCGATTTTATTTGTAGTTTCTAATAATTCCTTAGTTTCCAAGTTTTTCCTTTCGATTATCTCCCTCAGTTGCATAGTTTCTCCTTCACCTTCTCGATTTTCATCCAAATTTCTTTCCAATTGTTGTTTCTGAAGGATGACTCCATCGAGTTCATTCAATTTTATCTCTAGCATTTGTTTAATTTTTAAGAGATTTTCTTGAAGTTCTTGTTTATCGAGATTTTCCACTTCAGCTAATTTTGCCTTGATTTCTTGAATTTCTTCCTCTTTATCAAGAATAATGATTTTGAGCTTTTCGCATTCTCCAGCGAAAAAGGCCACTTTTTCTTCATATTCAACTGTTCTTGCCTCAAAAGTCTCGTCTATCCTTTCGCGAGCCTTAATTTCTAACATTGTTTTGTCGTAATCGTTCCTATATTGTTCTAACTGATTAATTTTTGCAATACTTTCGTTTTCATATAATTTATATCGGGCTCCCCATTCACTTTCGCATTTTTGAAGGGCCATCTTACTCTCCAACTCTAATGTTGCATATCTATATTTCAAATCCTCATATAATCTTTCAATATTTTGAAGATCTCGTTCTATATTACCCCGAGCCATCATATGTTCAGATCGAGCTTTTTGTAAATTATCTATCTCGGAATATTGTTGATGAAAGCTGTTTTTTGCTTGAGAATATAGTCTTTCGATATCTTGAAGCTTCTTAGTTAGAAGTTCTTCAGTCTCACCCATATATGCTATTCTGGCCTTCAAATCATTGTTCTCCAATTGGAAACGAGCTAACTCCTCATGAATTTGTTCAACACCTTGACGTTGTCCACCTCTTTTCAACCTATTAACTCTTGAATCATCTTTCTCCTCTTCCAATTTCTCCAATTCTTCCTTCCAAAGTTCAGCCTGTTTCTTTATATGATCATTATCTTCCTTCAAAATTCTATTCTGTTCATCTAAGTGAAGGATCTCTCTCTTCATTTTCCTTTTCACATCTTCGTTTTGCTCAGGCAGCGATTTTCCAATTGCTTGATCTGGTTCAATTTTCCCTTCTTCTTTTTCATTCTTTTTAAAATCATCGAGTTTTATCTTTAAATGATTGATTTCCAAAGCCTTAGCAGCTTCAGAAGTCTTTAATTTGGCTTTAATCTTCTCATTTTCAGCATTCAACCCTTTGATTTTCTCTTCAAATTTATCTCTTTGACTCTGGAGCTTGGAGTCCATCTCCCCGAATCTCAACCTCATCACATCATTTTCCTCGTTTTTTGCTCTAAGCATTTGGTTCAATCTTTGGATCTCTGTCGTCAACATAATTATTTTATTCTCATATTCACCAAGCTTCATTTGGCTTTTCTCATAAGAACTCATAGTCGAACCAAGAACATCATTCAATCTATTAACTTCCTCCAAAGTTGCTTTGATCCTCTTGTCTTTATCTTCTAATTCCTCTTTCAAATCATCTTTCAAAGATAATTCCACATTTAAATCTCCTATATCTTTCTTTAAATTTTCATTCTCTATAACTTTGGCTTTGCGATCCTCTAAGGTCCGTGCTAATTCGTTTTTTAAGGCCTCGATTTTTTGATCATATTCCTTCTTAACATTCTTCATTTTCTTTTTTGGAGAACCGTCATCTCCCAATCGGCTTTTCAAACCCTTGATCTCATTTTCTCTGAATTCTCTCTCCTTTTGATACATTAATTGGATTTCATCAAGCCTCACTGCTCGACCTTTCAATTTATCATTTTCAGACTTCTTCTCAAGGATGATATCATTTAATCGAGCGATCTCATTTGTTAAGGTCTTTAATCTAGTCTCACGATCGAGCAATAACTGTTTCATTTCAGCGTATTTGCCTTCTAAACTGTTTTTATCAGAATATTTCGAATTGAGCTTCTCATATTTGTTTTTCCAATCCTCAGCTTCACGTTTCCAATTGTTCTTTTCGGTTTCTAGCTCATTAAGCTTGCTAATTTGGGCTCCTTTCCCTTCCAATTCTCCTTCCACTCTGGCTTTTTGTTGATTCAAACGATTGAGTTTCTCCTTCGTATCATCTAATGCTTTCTTCAATTGTTGCCGATCAATATTAGATTCATTGAGTTTCTGATCAAGATCCTCAAGTTTCCTGGGTAGATCTTTGTATTCTTCAAGTTGGGCCTCTGATTTTGAGAATCTTTCTTGCCAATAGTTGACTTCTTTCATAAGATCTCTGATTTTGCGATATGAATCGCCTGAAGGAATTTGGGCCACCTTGTCTAAAATCTCTTTCTCTTGATCAAAGCCTTTCTTTAGTTTGTCTTCCAATGAAGATAGTTGTTTTTTCAAGTGGAGATTTTCACGATCTAGCTCTTGGTTTTTCCGTCTTAAAATCTCCACTTCTTTATTGCGGAACTGTTGGGATTCTTCCATATCTTGATCCTTTTTTCATTATAGTATTATTTAAATAAATGTGAATTATTACTGGAGGATGACCCTCTAAACGGGGATTTCTATTGATTGAAAGGTCTTTTTCTTGTAATTTTTTGAGTAGGGCCTTGTCTTGTTTATAAGAGGGCTTCATAAATTTAATGAAAATTCATAAAATTTGATTTTTTTTTATAATTACAGGTAATGGAAAATCTTGATGAGACCTGAAATCCATAAATCCACTATTGCTAGTTATCGAATCATCATTTTCTTTATTCTTAGATCTAAGTTTTTTAATTTTAGTCATAAAAAAATGTTTAGGCTTAATGAAAACCTTAAAGGACTGTCTTTGAAAATATTTCGGGGGTCTCTTTGTGATGAATGGGAAGATAAACGGGAATTCGAATCCTTGTTTTCGAATATTTTCTTCTTTGAAGTGTTTGAGTTGTCAAACATTTTTTAATTCTTTTCTTTTTAAATTATAGAAATTTAAAACTTAACGTTTTTATTTGAGAAAAGGGTTAAGTTTTTGAAAACATAGTGCAGTGCATATTTTTTATTTAAATGGTTTTTCATTTTTGTATATATTATATATAATATTTGTTTTACATCATAAAAAGGGTTTTTTGGAACCTAAAAAATAACAAGTTTTCATTAAAAAAAAAATATCATTATGGTAATTAAATAAAAAACATTTTTTTTTTAAGTTTTTTTTTCGGATTTCTTCTATAAATTAATTTTCCTGTTGCCATCAATTAATTAAAATTATAATATACTGTAAAGTCGTTCTTTCTCTGTAAGTCCGAGTTCATCTTCATCAAACAATGGAGTTCCTGTTGCAATTTTTTGATGAGCTAGATTAAATCTCAAAGTCATGGAATGATCTAATTCGTCATCTTCACCATTTATCTGAGAATCAAAACAATCATTGATAAAGTTCTCATTCATTTTATTGATATATTCTAGATTTTTTTCACCTTTTCCATCAGCCATCTTATAATCATTTTTTGTTTCTTCATCTTCCCTAAAAATAATCCCAAATAAATTAACAATAAATTTGAAAAATTACTACCTTTTTTCTTCGTAATCATGGGCATTAACCAGAGAAATTGGAGTTTGAAATGCTTTTGTGGCATATTGATCGTGATACAAATTATGCATATGGACAGAAGTTTGGTTTGATATGCAATTGATTTCAGACAACATTAATGAGGCTTGATGAGTTTTTAATGAGTTTGGATTGTAATTTTGGTTTAAACTATCAAAACCATTTTTTACACATTTTGAAGATTTCTTTTGTTTACTTTCAATCATTTGCATCAGACTCAGCCTTCTTTTGATATACCTATAATATTCGCTCAGAATTTCAGGGTTTGGCCTTTCTGAATTTGTGTATTTATCCTTCAAATAATTCTGAAGTAAGAGATCTTGATTATTTGACAATGTCTTCATTTTTTCTAAGTTGTTTTCAAAACTCTCAGTAGAAATTGGAGTTTTGAGCTTAAAAATTTGTTGCCTCATCTCTTCAAAATTCAAACTGTGTTTCATTGAAAAAATGTCTTGGACAATATCAGGACAAAACACAAAATTGTAGAAAGGTTGATAAGAATCCAATTGATAAGAGCAATTTGATAAAATGAGGCCGTTCTTGAAAATATTTTTTTCAGAGCAAGGGAAGGAAGTCAAATTATTGTGTTGAATGGCATCACGCAGTGGTTTTTCTCTGATTTGAATCTTTTCATTAAATTTGATGGCAGGGTTAGGTTCGATTGGGCTTTTCCTGATTTTTTTTGAGTGAGTGAGGAGCACATTTTTATTTTCATCAATTGTTCTCGAAGCTAAATTTACCATATGGGAGGGTTAAGACCTTTTAATGTTTATTTTATCAATAATCAATAATAATATTTAAAAATAATATTTTGATTAATATAAGCAGTGGATATGGATTATATTAGGGTTTTTTTGAGGCTTAAACGTTTTACTAATTTCAAAAACACTATTTTAATAATTTCAGATTGATTTGAATGGACGAATAATAGTTCAAGCATTTCTTCTCCCAAAAAAGCAGCAAAAAAATTAACTGACGTGGAAACATTTAATTTGAATACATAAATTAACAAATTAAAATTTAATAAAATGAACAATAAATATTCTTTGCCAAAAAGAAACAAAGAATATTAAAAATAATAAAACAAAAGATGAAGTCATAAATTTTATAAGAAAAAACAAACCAAACAATGACACCTCTGTTTAATAGCCAAAATTTGGATTTTTTGAAAAAGCTCTGATTAATTCTGATCAATGCAGATTTTATCATTTTTTATAGATTCTTTTCCAAGGAAGAAACATTTTTTTAAAATCTTTGGTTTTTTTTTCTTATTTTTCAGTTGTTTAACAAGAAACAAAAATAATTTTAGGAAATAATGCCATTAAACATAAATAATTCCATTATTCAAATGTTCTTAAATTTATGGTTTTCATAATTTTTCTTCTCACTTCAATTATCTTCTGCGGGCTTTAGAGTTTCCAGCTATTTAATGGAGATTTTTAGGAAAAACAAAAATAATTATTTCATTCAACTTCCTTTTTAAGTTCTTCCACTTGTTTATGAAGTTTAATGTTTTCATCTTTTAGTTTTTCATATTCAATCTTCAGTTTTTCAACATCAATGTCTGTTGGTGATCCCATATATTTTTTAATATAACTTTTTGAAAACTATAATTTCTAAAATAAGGATTTCTTTACTCAATGGCATTTTGGGGCTTGTCGGGTTCTTCATATAATCCAACTAAAACTCTGGTTAATTGGTCAATAACTCCAGCTTTTTCCAGAAATTTCCTAAACTCTTCTTTTTTTGACTCAGTTGTCTAAACATTTATTAAAACGCCTAAAATAACTAGAATACACTCACTTGAAAACTCATTTGCTTGTCTTGGGCTCTTTTTTTTTTACCTAGAAATTAAATTTTTGAGATTATAAATTTATATTTTTTTTTTAAAAAAAACGTTGTATATTAGTGAAATATTTTCCCTATTTTTGTTTTTGCGATCTTTAAAGTCAAGATTGTTTTATTATAAAAATCAAAGCCAAAATATTTGTTTTCAAATTATTTCTTTATAATGGACATACTTCAAAGACAATTTAAATCCAATGAAAACTCACCCTGCCTAGGACTTAATAATAAATTTCTTATGAATCATCATAGAACAAAGGCTTTGGTTCATAATGTCGCATTTAATTCTCTAAGTCAAAAACCAACAAAATTTTATACCGTCACCATTGATGAAGCGAAAATGAAAGAGGCTTTAACATCAAAAATTATGGAAAAGGCAATAATGTCAACAGACCAAAAACGACTGGTCATAGAAGATATAGAACAATTTTCTGAAGACAAAAAGGATTTCATGAATTTTAAATTCGGAAAAAAATATTATACATCAAAGCTTAAAAACCCGCTTTTTAGCACTGAAAACGGGAACACAAAAACCGAAAATAGCACAACTTTGAATTCGTTTTCAGAGAAAACTCGCTCGGAAGAAAATAAGACAATTCCTATTTTCGAAAAAGAAAACATAACAATAAACAAAAATCCTGAGGAAAAAATACCAGCCTTTGAAATTAACACAAAAAGCAATAGCGAAAGAATACATAAAACTGAAAGAAAAATAACCAACTATAAATTGCTCAAGTATTTAGAAAAATTGAAAAAAAGCAACGTTGTTGTTGATGTTGACGACTTGAAAAACAAAATTTCTTCAAAAACGCAAAGTGGCCTTAGCAAATCAATGAATTTTCATAAAATTATGAATCATAAATTTAACTCAAATACTCTTTTAGAATGCAAATCTGATCTGAAGTCCTCCTTCATTGCTGAATCAAACATTTTGGAAATAGTGGCGGAGTTCCCACAAATGAAACAAAAAATCAAAACTTTGGAAAAAGAGATTACAATAATTAATGAGAGAAATGAGAAAGAAAGGTTAGAGTTTGAAAAAAAGTATAATTTCATGGAAAACAGACTTCATAAAACGGAGTTAGTCTTGAGAGAGATCTTTGATAAATTATCAATGATTTGAAACTGTTAAAGTAAAAGAAAATTTAATTTTCTTTGATGTTCCTAATTATTATTTTAATTTTTGCAGGAAAAGCGACATTTTAATATCTCTTTTCCTTCTTATTTAATATTATGAATTTGAATTATTATTATTATTTTGTAATTCAGTTTTCCAAAAACTATTTTGTTAATTAATAAGATAAAGAAAGATCACACAAAAATAAAATTAAAAAAAATTATTGAAACAAATTTTAAAATTTAAAAAAGGAGAAAAAAAAAATCTGAACCTTTAAGTATAAATGAAATCCTCTATGAAAACTTCAACAGTAAAGAAAAGCCTCAAAAAAAGCTCAAAACTCACAACTTGGCCTAAAAACGCAGAAGAACGAAAGAAACTCTATGACAAATATAGTTCAGGGAAAGAAAAACTTTCCTATAAATTTTTGGAGATGATGATCAAAGGTGAGGATATGTTCAAAGGAGTAACTAAGCAAATTCTGAAGAGAGCCTATATTAAAGCAGATGAAATTGGTGACTCTAAATCAGAAGGTCTGATCACCCGAAAAGAATTCCCTTATTTTTTGAAATATCTGCTATATTTCACTGATTTATTTAAGGTCTTTGATAAAATTGATGAAGACAAAAATAATAAGTTGACTTTAGATGAGTTCATCAAGAATAGAATGGTTCTCGAAGATAAAATGGCAAAAGAAAAAGCTGAAGATGTTTTTAAGTCAATGGATGAGGATGGTGGTGGCAGCATTTCATTCGATCAGTTTTGTAATTGGGCATTGGAACAATCCAGCATTTTGCAATACAACAATAAAGAATTCTTTGTTGTAGATCAAAACCTTCAAGATGATGAAGATCCTGAAGAGGGTATCACCAAAACTCAGGAAAGTGAAGAAATCAAAGAGGAGGAAGGGAGCCCTTTACACAAATTATCAGATTTAGATGAAAAGGATAATGAAATAATGGTCTTGAAAGCTAGAATTTTAGAGTTAGATGATATAATCAGGGGCTTGCAGCAAAAAGTATTGGAGGGAAGCTCAGGAGGAGGAGATTCAAACTTGCTTGAGGAATTGCAGAAATTGAGAGAAATGCATCTAGATCATGAGAAAAAAATATTAGAATTCGAGCAAAGAGAGGTTGATTTTCGAAACCAAGTTGAATTGAAATCAAAAGATCATCAAAACTTGTTGAATGAATTGCAAAGAAAGCTCAACGAGACTTTGCAAAGAGAAACCAAATTAAATGAAGAATTGGAATTAAAAAGCAAGGAAAACAGTGGCCTCATCAGTAAAAATGAATTGAACTCACTTCAGAAGCTTTATGATGAAGTTTTACGACAAGAAGCAAAACTAAAAGAGGATTTCGATCATGAAAAGAAGTTTTATGAAGAAAACCATCAGAAAGTTACAAATAATTTGGAAGATCTCAATCAAAAATTGAAGGAAGAAAACACAAAACAGACAAATGAACTAAATGCCCAAATTCAATTCAAGGAAGAAACTGCCAAACGAGAGGCTAAAATGCAAGAAGATTTTAATGAAAAAATAAAAGAATTTGAAGCTAGAATTGTTCATGAAGAAAAGCGTTTCAAAGATTTGGAAGAACAAAACCAAAAATTAACTACCGATTTCACAACAAAGTTGAAAGAAGCTGACGAAAATTTAGCGAAAGAAGAAAAATCTAAAGTAGAAATTGAAGGAAAACTTCGAGTCCTTGAAGCGCTGAATAAAGATGTGAATGGCGATGATTTAAAAAAGCAAATTGTTGAATTTGAATCCAATAAAATTCAAGAAGAGCAAAAGAAATTAGAAATGGAAAATAAAATTAAGAATCTTGAAAAAGAATTGTCTCAATTTAAAGCCAATCATGAACAGGAAATAGATAATGCCAATGGTTTAAAAAAACAATTAGAGGAGAAGATCAGAACTTTGGAACAAAGTCACTTTGAAAAACAAGTTCATGAAGAGAAAGAGTTGAAATCAAAACTTCTTGATTTTGATCAAAAGGAGGAAAAAATGAAGATGGCTTATGAATCGAAAATTAAAGACTTGGAAAAGGATTTGATTAACCAAAAAAACAATGTCTTGGAGCATGAAAAAACCAATTCAGAACTTAAAAAAAGTTATGATCTGAAACTCCACCAAGAAACCGAAAAATGGAATTCAATGAAACATACCGATGAAGAAAGGATCAAGACCTTGGAACAAATTAATCAAGGGAATCTTAAGGCCAATGAAATTGAAGAAAAGATTGAAGCGCAATATGATACAAAAATTAATGACTTGAACAAAGAACTCAATCTTTACAAAATAACGGTTGCCGAACATGAGAAAGCCTTAATCGATCTAAAAAAAACTTACGAAATAAAGTTCAAGCAGGAAGTAGAAGCTCGAGAAAAGGCAATTCTATCTGAAAAAGAAGGAAAATTTGTGAATATGAAGGATGAAACAGAAAAATTGAAGAAGAAAATATATCAAATGGATATGGAAATGAGCGATATCAAGAAAAAAAATCTTGAAGAATTAAGAACAAGAAAGGATTCAGATGCAGATATAAGTAAAATCATAACTGAAAATAAAGCGAAAGAAGAAATTTATGGACTTTTAGGCCAAAACAAAACTGATTCAACTTCAAATGATATCGTCATTAAAATGCCGAAGGATAATGAAACTGGTTCCTTGAGAAGAAGTTTGACTAGGATGAAGATATTCGTTGCTTGTACTTCTTTAATTGGATTAGGGCTTCTCCTTGTTTTGTTGCTAAAGGATAATAATTGCAAAGAAACAAAATAAACAAAAAAGGAGATTTATAAAAAAATAAAAAATATTATTTAAAGAACAAAACTTTAAGAAAAAAATAGAAATGAATAAATGAGAGGAAAAATTTAAATTATTTAATTAAATTTCGGTTTGAAAAGAAAGAAAAATAGCAATGAAATTATCAAATATATAATTCATTTTATTTTTATAAGAAATTCATTAATTTGTGATTGTTGGAGTTTTAAAATTTTTTAACAATTGCTCATAATTTAAATATTTAAAAAAAACAATCAAAGTCTTTTTAAAAATGGAGGTCCAAGAACGAGGAATTCCCTTTATTACTTTTTCTGAAAAACAAGGCTTTATGCTCTCCAAGGAATCTGAAGATTTTCTTCGATCTCTTGATGATTCAAAATTAGGATTAATTAGCGTCGTTGGCAAATATAGAACGGGCAAAAGTTTTTTTGTAAATCGTGTACTCCTTCAACGAACAAATGAAGGCTTCGCAGTAGGTCCAACGATAAATCCTTGCACCAAAGTATATTTTCTTAATAATTATTTTATTTATTTTGTATTAGGGACTTTGGCTTTGGACCAAAACTTTAGAAAGCGAAAATCCTGAACATGAAGGTTTAAAGGTATTGTTGATAGACACTGAAGGCTTTGGAGGCACAGATGAAAATGTTAATCATGACTCCCGGATCTTCCTCTTTTCCCTGTTATTGAGCTCCTTTTTCATTTACAACAGTGTGGGGAATATCGATGAACAAGCCTTGAATTCCCTAACATTAATCATTAATTTGGCTAAGGACATCCAAATCAAATCACATAGCTCTGATAGTGAAAAGGAAGACCCTGCCAATTATTTCCCATCATTTCTATGGATAGTGAGAGATTTCGCTTTGAAAATGGTTGACAGCAATGGAGTTGCAATAACCCCCAAGGATTATTTAGAAAGAGCTTTGGAACTACAAAAAGGAGTTTCTGATGCTATTGAATCAAAAAATAGAATCAGGAGATTGTTCAAGCATTTTTTCAAAGATCGAGAATGCTGCACCTTAGTCAGACCAATTGAAAACGAAAAGGATCTTCAGAAAATTAACACTATGGACGATAGTCTTTTGAGAGAAGAGTTTATTGATCAGATTAGACAGACCAGAAAGAAAATCTTCAAAAAAATTAAACCGAAAAGCATAAATGGAAAATATTTGAACGGAAGCATGTTGATTGAGCTCTGCAAAGCTTATATTCAGGCAATGAATACTGGAAATATGCCCAATATTGAAACTGCATGGACCTATTTATGCAAAAATGAATCACATAAAGCTTTGCAAGGTAAAAAACTTGAAGATAAAAAAAAACATAATGTTTTTTTTAAGAATCAATGGAAGAATTAGACAAATTAGTGAATCAGAAAATGTCAGAGAAATGTTTGAGTGCCAATGAAATCAAAATCAAAAAAACTGAAGTTTATTTTTTATTTTATGATTTGCAAAATATTTAAATTTAAATTCAAAAGGTTACGGAAGCTGTGTTGAAATTATTCCAAAAAAAAGCATTAGGAAATGAGGATGACACAAAAGACTTCCTGAATAAGTTGCATTGCAAAATCAAAGACAAATTCAAAGAATGTAAAGAAAATAATGGAGCTAATTGGATGGTAATCATCTATTAATAATAATTAATTAATCAATCCATTGTTCATTTTTATTTAGAGTTTTTATGAGTCATTTATTCAAATAAAAAAAGAAGATCTTGAATATAAAATCAAAAATGATTCTTATTCCAATTATTATTGCTTTCAACAGGATTTAAATGCTTTCCAAGACGCTTTTGAGGTTTGTAAATGGCAATTAGTTTAATTAATTATTTTAAAGAAAGAAGCAGCTTTCAGCGATTATAAAACAAACTTTATTTCTCAAACCTTATTGAAGCTACAAAAAATGGGGGCGGAAACTTTGTTGAAATCAAAGGAACTAGAATTAACGAAGCAAGTGAAAACGTTAGAACAAAGGCTTTCGATGTCCGAAAACGATGTAAAAAACAAAAAAAAAGATCTGGAAGAAGAAAGAAACAATTTTGTAACCAAATTAAACGCTCTTGAACGCGAAAAGGCAATGATAAAGGCCAATGAATCGACATTGAATGAAAAAGTGAAAGAAATCAAGCATGATTTCGAACTGCAATTTCAGAAAAATCAAGACTTAATTGAAAATTTAAAGGAAAATTCATCCAAGCAAGAAAAAGATTTTGTTGAGAAATTCAAATTTCAGGAGGAAAAATATAGCAACCTCAGGGTAAACAGTCAGCAAACAATCAATGATTTGGAAAAACAAAATGCCCTATTGTCTCAGGAAATGAATTATTCTAAAAAGGAAATCATCAACCTGCAAGCAAAGGTTGAAAGCTTGGACAATGAAAACAGGAAACTAAAAATAGAAAGTGTCAATAATTGCAATAACTTAGAAAAGACCAAGCAAAAAATCAACGAGATGGAAAATTATAAAAACCAGGAAATAGGATTTTTAAAGACTGATGCCGAAAAACGATTGAAGGAGGTAAATAATTAAATGTAAATAATAAAAGATTTGATTTTGTCGATGAAGATGGGCAATGAGCTTGAGAAAAGCAAGGAGGTCATGAAAAAACACAATGAATTACAAGTTGAAAAGACTTATTTGGAAAGCCAAGTCAATTTCTTCAAGAGTCAACTTGATGAAAATAAGAGATTGCATGATGCATTGTTGATGGCTCTTCAACGTATTTTTCTTAAAATGATTTAATATATTTTTTTTTATTTTAATGAATTAGAGGGAATCAATAGCAATGATAATGAAAACACGAATGAACTTGTGGAAACAAACCGTTATTTATCTGCAGCCATGGAAAAAATGGAAATTAGATGCAAAATTCTGGAAGAAAAAGCAGAAAAACTAAAAACCTTTAAGAAAATGGTGAAAAACAGTTCTACAATGCAATGTCTTCATTGTTCCAAACACATCACCAACGCCATTTTCCTTCAACATGTCGATTCCTGTCTCACAGATCTTCAGAATCCTCCTCAGAACTCTTCAAAGCCTCTTTCTCAAGGCAAATTCTCACAATCAGGCATTGGAAGTGCAAACGATTTGTTGATTTCGATCAATCAAACAATGGTAAAAGAAAGCTCTGATAACAAACCCTACACAGAATATCTCATTCAAGTGACATTTAATAACAATAAATGGACAATAGCTAGAAAATATAAGAATTTCTGTGAATTGCATCAAGGTTTATATGCTTTATTTCCAAATATGAAATTTCCAGAATCTGTTTCGACATTAATGAACTCCAGCACTGATGTGAATAATATTTTCAATTCCAAAAGACCAACTGTCATTGAAGAGAGAAGAAAGGCCTTGCAACAGTTTTTGAGAGATCTCAGCAAAATAGATAGTGTGAAGAATTGCAAAATCTTTAAAAATTTCCTAGAAATCGAAAAAGGCGAAAAAAATAATTTCAATGAAAATGCTTCTGTTCAGGAGACCCAGACCGGAATGTCAAAAAATAAAGGAATCATCGCTACCATTACAAGTCTTAATTCTCAAAGGGATTTCAAAAGCGTTTATAATAACATCATTGATGATAAAAAAGGCTCAAATAAAACTCCCTTTTCAAGCAATTTATTATTACCCGATGAAATGCCCGGAAAGGAAATGCATATAAAGATCGATAAAAAAATGCTTCCGCCTTCTCCAAGCTCATTTTTGAATTCTTGGAATAATGAACGGTTATTGATTCCTCAAATGAACCCTCATAACAAGGAGAACAAAAACCCTCGAAGCAAAAGCGTTTCAGACAATAAAGGATTAAACCTGCAACCTTCTGATCTAATTAATAACCCTGCCCAAACATTAGTCAATGATGAGGAGAATGACACTGATAGAATAGCCAATATTGATGTTTCAAATATCAGCTCCACATTGCAAGCAGATACTCAATCATTCCAAGAAATTTCGAACGAAAAAAGCATTTTGAGTCTTTTGAAGGGAGAAAATCAACAATTCGCAATGATGACTTCCAAAAACGGATCTAATCCATTCCAAAATAATAATGAGAAGTTTTCAGGAAAAGCAAAAAATGGAAATCATTTGGATTTGTATCATTCCAACCAAAGGCCCCAATCCTATTATTCAAAGAATATTTATGCTCATAATAAAGAAATTAATGTCACTAATCAGCCAAATAATAGCAGTTATTCGAGCAATTACGAAAAAAAAAAGAATGAAAAGGGAATCAAACCACAAACTCTTCCTAATGAAAAATATAAAAATATGAAATTAGATGGTTCCATTAACAAAGAGTAAGTTTTGATTCATTTTTTAAGTTTAATTAAATTGTTTTAGCGGCAGAAACAATCCATTAAGACCACAAGATAGGTTGAGTCAACTTATTCCAACGAGCAAAAATTGGGAAACTATGACAGGGAGAATCAGTGAATTTACCAGCACAAATGCTTATAAATAACAATAGTTTTATTTGTTTCTGATTTTTATTTGTTTCATTAATTTAATTTGAATTTATTGAAATGATCTTATATATTAATTTTCCCAAAAATACAATTGAAACTCTGTAGATTTTAACAAAACCAAATGAGCCGAAACCTTTCCCGATTTATCGAATTTCAATTTCACGAGATCATGAAGACGATTTCCTAGAGACCCACAGCCACACTTTCACCCAAAGAATAAGGATTTCCAAGGATATCCATCGAAAATATGAGCTTCTTCAATTGATTCCAAAGATATTTTATAATGTTTCGAGATCTTTAATTGAAATAAAAGAGATCCAAACCCCAACTTCTGATTAGGCTATTCTTTCCCCTTTTATAAACCATGTGTTTGCTTCTATTGTTATTAAGTTTCAATCTACCTTCCAATTTCATTTCTAAAGTCCTGATATTCTCGAATTGAATAAGTTTTGCCCTGTAAGCTTAGGTTAAAGAGGAAATTTGTAGATCTGTGTACATCTCATTAGGTAAATCTTTAGGTGGGACACTGATTTCTAACTGATATTTCGGAATATTGAAGTCTCTTTCGAGTTGAATCGTGGTTTTCTGTAAGGAAAATAGCAAATGAAAAAATTAATATCAAATAGTTAAGTTACCGTCTGGATTCAGGCCATGATGAATTAACAAAGAATTCATCTAAAGTCAACTTATTATTTTGTCTTCATCAATTTTATCAAAATCAGTTAAATATAGCAGATATTTCAAAAATAAGGGAATTCTTTTCGAGTTTCTTACGTTCTTCTGCTTTTTTAGGTCATGATGTGAGTTTTGAGGTTTTTCTTTACTGTTGAAGTTTTCATAGAGGATTTCATTTAATGAGCAAAATTTTTAAGCTTCAGATTTTTTTTTTTTTTTTTTTAATTTTAAAATTTGTTTTAAAATACAATTTTTATTTTAAAATAATTTAGTTTTATTCCTCTAAAGAAAAAAATATTAATAAAAAAAATATTCTGAAATGAAACAACATTCAGGCACTTCAGCAAAACAAGTTCCAAAAAACAAAAGAATCATTTAAAAAAAAAAAAAAGTTTGTTGACCGGAGGAATATACTCTGCCAAAGTTGCAATCAGATGATTCCTGCATATCGACTAAGGATTCATAATAAACAACATAACAAGAAACAAAACGAAAGCAAAAAGGAGAAAAAAGCCCCTTTCTATTATAAATGTGGTCATTGTCATAAACAACTTCTGAAGGAAGATTCTGAGGATATGCACTTTAAATGCAAAAATAAAAATTGTGCAAAGTAAATGAAAAAGAACCTGAAATTTGTCTCAGATGCTTTAAAAAATGGGCCAATAATCCTCAAATCAATGACATCCAAAAAATCAAATACAGTTTATTGGGAATAAACCTTCAGTTTCAGCCTCATGTACTTTATCGGCTGCCCAACATTATTTCCAAAAATCAATTTAATGTTTTAAAGAAAGGACTCTACAATGCCTTGAAAAATAGAAAGATGATTTTCAATGATGGTTTGATATATTTGGATCCCCAAGATAAAAAATTGAATGTATCAACGGAAATAATAGAAGAAAAGTCTATGAAGAATTCCAAAAGAGAACAGCATGCTTGTTATATGGACCTCTTAAAGTAGAATGGAAAAAAAAAAGGCTTCCATGTTCTGGCTCAAGCCGGAGAAATTCTAAAAACAAATAAAATTAATAAATCAACAAACCCAAATATGTTTACGTTGAATGATCAACTAACTATAAGACCTCTCAATTATGGAAACATTGGGTTCATTATATCAGGCATCAATAATTTTAAGAAGGGATGGAAAAATTAAGAAAGAGAAGCATATAATCATTATTACAACAAAAAGGATTGAAAAAGGAGAAAAACTATTTTATGATTACAATGCAGGAAGAAAAATGTTGGATACTGGGAATCATTCTATAAAACAGGTAAGTTTATTGATTAACAGGGTTTAAAAATCTGTTTTGAAAAAACCAAAAACCAAAAAAAAACCAGAAATTTTTGAAAAATTATTTTTTTATAAAAAAACATAAAAAAAAGAACATTTGAATAATGCTTTTCAAAATTTATGAAAAAAGCCGTTCGGAAAACTCATCTTTTGAATCCAATAATAATATCAATGAGGACAAATCACAACAAAAATCATAATTAATGGGATAAATACAAGGAAAATAAAGATCTGGAAAGCAGTGTTCATCAATCTTTATTGAAGGGGGAATTTAAGAAGCCTGAGGAAGATTCGATCTTGATGAAATATCACAGGAATTAAGTGAAATCAGTAAGATCCATTTGGATTGAATGATTCTAAGCTATGCCTCTTCATAATAAAAAAGATGAAAAACAAGGTTTTTTTTAACTAAAACTACGTCCACATTGCCTTTGAGGAGATTTTTCACTTTGATAGAAACTCCTTCTCTGACTCTTTTAATAGCTTGATTCTTCATAATTTGTCTTCCATAGAGATCTTCCCTATCTCGAGTCATCTTCAAAAAGGTCTTCATGATGGTTCCTTATTACATGTTTTTGACAAAAAACCAAACTGAATAATGAATAAACATATTCGAAAATGGAAATTTTGAGAATATTTGGCACAAAATTAGTCGCCATGAATTATGCAGTCATATCACTTTTTCTTTCTTTTCAAAAATTGTTCCAATTTTTCAAAAACCTTTTAATAAAATGATGTAAAAAATTCCTTCGTTTTTCTTCGTTTTAAAAAGGAAAAATAGCTTTTTTCACTAATTTTGATAAAGGGCCAACTTTTTAATTTAATAGTTATTTTTTTTTTAATTTTCCTAATTTGTTTTAACGTTTTTTTTTTCTCTTTCATTTCATTTCAAATGAAATTAAATTTATTTCTTCTCAGGTTCAATGTATGAAGTTCCGAATTCTTTGGTTGCTGATTGTTCCACCACAGTACTAAGTAGAATAGGAGCAGGTTTTTCTTGAGGTTTTTTGAGTTTTCTTTTCAAAGTCCTTTGGATCGTGTTTTCATTATCATCAGAGTCACTATCATCCTGTTGTTGAACTGCTACTACTTCCTTTTTCTTCAATTTCTTTGTTTTCAAACCGGTTTGTTTCATTGTTCTTTCGCCTTCATTTATCAAATCATGTTTTCCATAGTCGTTGAAAACGTCTGGTTTTACGTTTTCCTTCGCATTTTCCATTTGTTCAATAAGTTTTTGCATAGGTAAGGCTTTTGCACTCTTTGAAATCAAAATCTTGTTGATAAGTATCTCGAGTTCTTTGATCGCTTGCTCATTTTTGTTTTCTTCAGCTAGTTTTCTTGCAGTTACCAACATTTCTCCAACCTCCACTCTAAAGATATTGTACATCACTTCTTCACTCACATCATTATCTTGGGCTGCCTCTTTTGATTCTTCGTCTTCTGCGAAAAATTTGGCCTTCAAGTCAGCATTTTTGATAATTTCCTCATTTGTTTCTATACTTTTTGCTGTTACAACACAACTCAAAATCAATTGCTCTCTTTGATCAGGATTGATTTCATCTGCTATCTTCGGAATTTGAATATCAATCACATAATCTCGCTTCATTCCGTTGATGAGATTCTGAATATCGATTTCATAATTGTTTGTCTGTTCATTGAGAGTCCAAAAATCTCCATGTGGCTTTAGCCATTTCATATCTGACAATTCCTTGATTTGAGAGTTAGATTTTTCGAGTTTGAGTTTGAGCTTAGCGTCTCTTCCTACTATTGAAAGCAGGCCTCCGAATGCATTCACGAAACATTCGTTAATCTTTTCCAAATCTTGAATATAATAAAAGTTACCATTTCGGAGCTTTGCTATTTCACTCAAAAGTTTGGAATCATGGTCATCTCCAAACCCGAATGTGTGAATGGTGAATTCCAAGTCACTAGCTGTTTCTTCAACCAAAGTTTTAATGGTTTTATCTGCGAATTGATCATTGTCGTTTCCATCTGACAAAAGAAAAACACTCACGATCTTGTTTTTGTGGACCCCTCTATCTCTTATAATGTTAATAGCTTCTTTAATTCCTTCTGGAATTGATGTTGACCCACCAGGCTTTAATCTGCTGGATATCACTTCATCATACATCTGCTCGTTCTCTGTTTCTCTCACTCTTTTCAAGCCCATGACTTTGGTTGCTTTGCTGTCGAATTTGACAATAGCAAACCTGTCCTTTTCTGAAAAAAATGGAATCAATGAAAAAAGCGCATCTCTGCAATTCTGCATTTTGCCATGAGATCCCATACTACCGCTGCAATCTATCACTGCGATCAGGTCAATAGGCAATCTGTTTTCTGAGGGATTGAGCTCTTCCAAATTTTGGCTTTCTTGATTCGTCACTTCGAGGGTTCTAAGAGAGATCACAGTGGTTAATTTTTGCGAATTTGTCTTCGAACATTGGATTACCTTTCTGTCAGAAGAGACCTTCAAAGAAAGACCCTTATTTAAGTCATAATTCTCTTCTTTCTTGTTCTGAGCTGCGTTTTCAATGTTTTCTTTGATTTCTTCGCAAGCATCATCTAGGAGATAAAGGTCTTGCTTTTTCTTGGGTCTATCTGTGACATTGTCTTTCTCTGGAGAGTCCGCAACTGGCTTTTGAGGCTTTTTCTTCAACATTTGGTGACGGTTTATGGTTTGTTCTCCATCATCATCATCGTCTTGATTCATGAATCTTTTGATATTTTATTTCAAATTTTTTTATTTTATGATTATTTTTTATTTTATTTTTTTTCCTTTTATATTCCGATTATGCAATCAATACAAAAAATTAAAAGACTATTTAAGAAATATAATTAGGATCGAAAAATGATTAAAATATTTGGGATCGGAGTAGATATCGCCAGAAATTCCCGATTCGAAAATTTATTGCAAAAAAGTCATAAAACTCGATTTCTATCACGAGTTCTCCATTCCAAAGAAATCGAAGATTTTCACACAAACAATGATCTTAAATCTCAAGCTAGATATTTGGCCTCAAGGTTCTTTCTTGGAAAAAACTAAAAATCTAATAAGCTTTTAAAGATGGGCATACAAAGAAGCTTTAGTTAAAGCTGCTGGTCGCAAAGATCTGCATTTTCCATCAATTTTTCTCTCAAAAGATCTAAATGGTATAAATTCAAGACATTCAAGCGCAATAATTAAATCGAAGGAAAACCGAAAGTCGAATTAGAGAAAATAAGCAAAATTATTTTGGAAAACGAGTTGGCGGTGAAAAATATCCATTTGTCTATTTCTCATGAGGATGATTACTCTATAGCTTTTATAATATTAGAAAAATAATTGATTTGAACTTTGCATTTAAGGAAAATTTTTAGCAGGCTCATCCAAATAAATAAAACCCGAAGCATGACTTCTTCAAAATAATATATTATTTATTTTCTTATATATATTAGTTATTTTCAAATATATAATAAAAAAACAAAACGGAAATAAAATTTTTTGTTAGAAATTTATGCTTTTTCTAAAAATGAAGTTTGAGTTTTTTTAAAAAGCTAAAATGAATAAAAGAAATATGTATTCCATAGAAAAATATCTTTCAGAAATATAAATAGGTTCGATTCTAGCAAAATTATTAAAAAAAAAATAAAAAAAATTAAGATTCCAAAAAAATCCATCTCCCGAAAAAATATCTTTTGCAATGCAAGTCTATTTCGAGATTTTCGGTCAAGACGAGATCATTTCTGAGAGCTTTGAAATCACCAAGGTCTTCAACGATGCTGGCGGTGAGGTCAAATCTCGTTTGATTACAAAGGGTGCAGTCGATTTTGACATTGGTAAATATTTCTCGTTTTTTTGTGCATAATAATAATGTTTCTTTTTTTCAGGTAGAGGAAATTCATTTGGAGGTGGTGATCCAGAAGAAGAAGTCAATGATCCAAATGTAGAAAAAGTCAATAACGTGATTGATGCCTTCCATTACAATGAAACATCTTTCACAAAAGCCGATTTCCAAAACTGGATCAAGGGTTATATGAAAAAATTGAAGGATCATTTGGAAGCAAATAATAAGGATAGAGTTGAAGGATTCATGAACGGGGCTAAGCAAATGGTTGGGTTTGTTCTTTCCAAATTTGCCGAATTCACTTTGTAAAATTATCATTTATGTAAAAATTTTTAGTTTTTTCTTTTCTAGCTATTTGCCTGAAAGCTATGCTGACAACACTATCATTCTCGCCTATTACAAGGAAGACAATGACACAGCACCAACTTTCCTCTATTTCATGGATGGATTGATCGGAAAAACCTTCTAAATAGAGATGAATTTTTTTTGGAAATTTTAATATATTATTAATAGTTAAAAAAAAAAAAAACCGATGAATAATTTAAAAAAAATTAATTTCGATAAATTCCTTGTAAACTATATAGCGCTTCATTGACGAGTTGCACTCGCTCTTCTAATGCTTTGCTTCATAAACAGTTTGAAATTGAAAAGATCCAGCTTTTTATTATTAAACATTATGTTATAAAGACAAAAACAACAAAAAATTACATAGCCATTTTCATATCGAGAAAATTCTTCCAAAAGCTTCTTCCAAAATTCAGATGGAACATTCTTATCGCATTCTTGAAAAAGCTTCTTGACACTTTCAAAGGAAATTTTCCCTGTTTTATCCTAAGTATATTTTTTATTTAGAATTATATATAAAATAATATTTTTTACTTTATCAATAATATTGAACACCATTTCTAATCTTTCATCGGTCATAAAGTCTTCTCTGTTGAGAGTGGCCATCAGGAATTCTTTTTTAAAATTAGCAAACACTTCAAATAGAAAATAAACCTGAATATTCAATAAAATTATTTTTATTTTGATCAACATGTCTCATAATACGGTCAACTTCTGCGATTGCTTTTTCTCTATTTCCAGCATAAATCTTTTCATATCCGGAAATCAATTCCTCTTTGCTTAAACGTCCATCTCCATTTAAATCCAAGAGTTGAAATGTCTTCAATACTTCTTCTTGTTCTTGCTTGCTCACCAAATATTGCGCTATGACAGTCCAGACTACGTTTTGGAACTGTTTCGTGTTCTTGTAAGTTTTCAGGTTATCTAAAGTTTTATGCATGTTCATTGTATTTTCAAAAAGCTTTTTATTGTCAAATCTGATCATCCAGGAATCTTTCAAGGCTTGAGTTGCGGAATATCTCATAGCAGGATTTTTATCGAGTAATTTTCGGATGAAAGCTTTCGCTTCTCCAGAAACAAAAATCCATTCTTCATCAGCAAAAGATAGGTCGTCATTTAAAACCGATGTTTGTATTTCACTCTCACTGTCTCCACCAAAAGGCAACATTCCACTCAATAAAACATAAAGGATGACTCCACAAGACCATATATCGCATTTCTCATTATAATTGGATTTCATCACTTCGGGAGCCATATAAGCTGGTGTGCCAATTTTAACTGTTAATTGCTCCTGGGGGTTATAAAAAGTCGATGTTCCAAAATCTATTAGTTTCAAAAGCGAATTGGGATCAATACTTTCGAAAAGCAGATTTTCGGGTTTGATGTCGAGATGAACGATATTGTGACTATGACAATATTCCAGACAAGACAAAATTTGGCGCATAATGTTGCATGCCATAGTTTCATCAAAATGTTGACATTCAGAGATTTTATAAAAAAGCTCACCGCCTGTACAAAGTTCTGTAACGATTTGGAACTCGTCTGGTGTTTCATAAAAATGGATGATTCGTACCATATTTGGATGATCCTTTATATTTATTGTTGGGGTTTAATAGGAGAAGAAAAAAAAAAGGAAAATAACCAAAGTCTTAAGTATTCGGACTTCCCGCAACACTTTCTCTGAAAAATCTTTTTGGTTCATTTTTTTAATACATTTTAAAGCTCTCTTAATATTTGTTTTTTTATCTATAACTTCGAAGACTTTTGAAAAACCTCCTAAAATAAAAAAACAATTATTGACCATTCTAGCATAAAGTTTATAAAACCTTCGCCCAAAATTTTCCCAATTTGGTAATCTTCATAAATTGAGTTCAATCTTAATGTTACCAAATCAGAAGGTTGAAACATAAAAGGAAATAATTTTGCGCTGGCTGTTTTAAAAAAATATTTATTTTGTAAAACATTTATACGTGACAAATCTTCAGTAATTCCTGAGCCCCAAACATTGTTGCTGTTGGTCATACTAAACCTGTTTATCTTGTTTGACATAAAAGGAAATATTTTACAACTGGCTTTTGTGATTTTAATGTTATTTTAGTTATGTTGACGAAGGAAATCAATTGTTACGGGACTGATCCGCCACCATGTTCCTATTTCTTTTAGAAGGAGACAATGCTTTCAGTCTTTCCATTCTCAAGCTTTTTAACAGATAGCTATCTGTTGGAAAATATATTCGAGATATAATATTTCAATAATTACCTTTTTCCTGAATAATATTTTCCAGAGGAATATAAGGAGCCTGTTGCTTTCTATCATAAAAATCTTCTTCTTCATTGCCCGCATATTTTTTCTCCTCACCATCAAATGTAATTTTTTTTAACTTTAAATTCAAATTTGAGGGTTCTTTTTGGATTCCATTTTCTTGTGAAAAATATTTCTCAGAGATCCTTGAAACTGAATCTGTTTGGGACACTTCTCCAATTTCCCTTGAGACATTTTTATACTCGCAACAACCCATTTTATTTTTCAGATAAATTATTAAAAAATCTATATATATAATTAAAAAAAAACATTAGTTTCATATATATTTATTAAAACCTTATGAAATTTATGAATTAACTGCCATTTTTGAAGGTTTTAATTAATTTAATTAAAAATTAGCAATTAATAAATTAAATGAGGAAGACTTTTTAGAAAATAATTTAATTTTTTATTTTATTTTAAAGGAAATTGATTCAGAAAAAAAATTTTGTCCATAAAATATTTTTCTCAAATGTTTTTTTTGGTTCTCCATCTCTTTATTTTATCTCTGAAGAAGTCTTGACAAATCAAGGTCTATAAAAAAATAAAAATTTTGATCTCCAAAACCATGAAAAATTACTATCATAACATGAGGAGCTATTCTGAAATAATAAGTTGTGAACCCAACCCACAATCCCACTACCCCTTCTCTTCGAACAGTCTAAATTTCATTAATCGATCCAATAAATCAGCTTTATCAAAAAAAAACCTTCATAATTGCATGAAAAACATTCCTATAAGGGAATTTTCCATCAGGACCTGCCTTCATTTTTTGAATTTTCGTTTTGGCATTGTCAAAAGGCAGCGATAAAAATGAGGCTAAAAAGCCAGAAACTGCACTTGCCCTTAAATATACATTACTTTCATACTTTCTTTAGTTTTTACATCAATCTAGTTTGTTGGGTGTCATGAGTCCCAGTCCATCTATCCAATCTTTCCTTCACTTCATCATAAGGCCCCAACATTCCTAGTAAATTTAGTTATTTTAATGCATGCTTCTTGATTCACTAAAATTACCCATATTTGTGAATATGGCTCTAATGACTGATGGAGTGCAGCCTCTCCACAAAGCCAAAAGCCCCTCTTCTCTAATAATTCTTGAAAACGCATCAACCACATTCTTATAGTTTCTTCTCTCTTCTGGTTTCAAGGTTGTGTCATTTTGCATACGAATCAAAACTAGATCAGCGGGATTCGCAAAAAGAGAGCCAATGAATCCTGCCATAAAGGAACATAAGCATTTCTGTCCGAATGAAAGATCCTCTTTTTTAGCGAAATTTTATCAAAATCAATTGGTTTTTTTGGCACTTCCCTGATTTTTCTCCATCTTAATATACGTAAAAAGAGTGTTATATGTTCCCAATCGAGATGTGGCATAAAATATCTGTCTTGTCAAAGCTGAATCTATCCTATTTATCGGGTTTTTTAATATTTCTAGATAAGAAACCCTTTATAAAATGCTTTCGCTCCACCAGAGGCATAGATTTCCCTTGCGACTACAGAAGGAGAAACATTGGGTTTTCCTTCTGCTTTGATTTTGTAGAGTTCTTCGTTTTTTATTTGAATCCTCACTTTAATCATGTCAATGGGCTGGATGAAGCAAGTGGCAATCAGACCAGAGCAACCGCCAAGGGCAAAAGGAAGGATGGCATCTAGAATTCTAGTTGAAGTTTTCTTTTTGGGCGGAACAGGATCAGTATGAAGAAAGGCCTCTTGAGACATTCAGAATTTTAAAGGATTTTTTATTTTAGGTATTACAATTCATAAAATTGTTTTTTATTTATTTATTTTTTTTTTTTTCAATGGAGCGTTTTATTTATTTTTGCAAAAATAAATGCAAAAAATAATCTTAATTTTTTATCATTTTCAATTTCTCAATTAAAAATATTTCCTTTATTTCTTTTTTCATTATTTATTTTTCTTTGGTATCCCGAATGTTTGGTTTTTAAATCTTTGTATCCCGAATGTTGGGCCCTTAGACCTTGTTAATTCAATAAAAACCTCTTTATTTGGTTTCTTCTCTTGGTGAGCTGGTATCTGAGCAGGAGCCAATATCTGAGCCGGTATCTGAGAAGCTGTTTTATCCTGTGATTGTTCTTCAAGTTCATCTTTCTTTAATTCGTAGTTTGATATATATGGTGAAGATGAGTCATCATTAGATGGATTCATAATTTCCCGAATATCTACTTGATTAGTTTGCATGGAAGTCTCGGTAAGAACTTGCATATGTCCGAAAACGTTCATTTCGATATTCCCATTTCTTAATTTATTGAATTCTTTAAAGGCAAAGGGTTGAGGATTGGTTTTGTAAAACCAATGGATTTTATTTAAAAAGGCAAGTTCTGCCTGTAAGGGATATAAAGTCAAATTGCAAATTTTCTTCACGCACATTATAAGAATCGATACTAACATTGCTAACAGATTCATCAGAATCAACCCCATTACCAGAAAAATTACGATCAGTCCTATTGTCAAAGAGGCATTTCTCTGCGATACAATTTCCTTTGAGAGAAGTAATAGTAAAAAGATCAAGATTTGAAAGCATTCACATACTTGCGACATAAAATTCCTCACAGACTCACTAAGAGGACGCACAAACCCTAAATAAGCGAACATTGATGCATTCAATAAACAACAACACAAGATCTGAGTTCGAGGAAAATCATATAGGAAAACTATAAAAAATGCAAACATAATTTTT
>Ga0302186_10000705_pt1 | contig 29241 bp, 31 predicted proteins | sample II_Bog_E1_2_FD_198782 | JGI IMG/M metagenome (GOLD analysis project Ga0302186, IMG submission 198782) | Peat permafrost microbial communities from Stordalen Mire near Abisko, Sweden - II_Bog_E1_1 | ecosystem: Environmental > Terrestrial > Soil > Wetlands > Peat | place: Sweden: Abisko... | reverse complement strand
CAACTTTGAGGGGAAAATTAAATTATTTAAATTATTTTGGAATTAAAAAAAAACTATCAACTTTTTTTTTTTTAATTATGTAAAAAAAATAATACATATTCCTTAACAAATTATAGCATTGAACATTCACATTGGCAATCGCTGACAGGACATTCTGGATATTCCCTAAACCATTCAATTATATGTTTATAATGTCCCCCATGTCTGCAACTCTGGCACCATACAAGTGCCTCATCAATGTTAAGTATCTCCAAATCAGGATTTTCATCCGAATTTTTGTTTTTTTTCCTTTGCAGATCATCCAAATAAGGATTTAGAATACTAACCGGCAGCAGGCAAATTGCACAATTTGGCAAAGGCTTCAAACAATCTGGACAATTAAGTATTCTGGATTTATCAACTCGACTTAATGTGGCATATCCTTTTTTCGAGGAGCCTATATTATTGCTATGACTAAGAGAACAAAAACAATAGAAGCATCTTTGGCTTATCAACGAAATATCCATATCATCATTGCTGAGAGAGACTCCTTTGAAGCCTTTTTCTTTTTCTACAATTAATTTCTTCAAATCCTGAGCTTCTTTATCCAAAGCTGCTCTAATTTCATAAACTTCTAATCTATTTAATAAATCCTTATAAATTTTAAACCAATCATTGAGTTTGGCCTCTTGAGGAAAGAGCAAAAATCTTAAATGACAACTTGCCAGCCCCACAGTTTGAATATCCCTGGTTTTATCTAAATAAGAGGAAATAATTTGCAGAGATGCCTCGAATTTATTTCCAAATAACACCATATGCTCAATAAAACCTTCATGTAAATTTGATGAAACTGTCTCCATGAACTCTAAAATATCAGATGGAGGGAAAAATCTGATTAAAAGGGCAATTCGATCATAAAATGATATCAAATTGTTCTGCAGAAAGGATTTCGGATTGAACAGCTCCTGTGATAAAAAAGAGGTTGTCAAATGCAAATAAGGTTGTTTGAAGCAGGCTTTTTTTGCGAGATTTTGCAGAAAATTAAGCGTGTTCTTTAACATATCGATTTTTTGCTTCTTATTTTTGATTTTGGCTACTTCGGACAAATAAGATGGCGTGTTATCATCATTGGTATCTGCATTTGCAAAATCCATATCACCATTATCCTCAGCTCTTAAATCATTCAAATTGTCATAAATAAAAAAATAGCTCGTGATTTCATAATCTCGCAAAATTATTTCCTGAATATTATAAAACCCGCTCAGGACACCCCTCAAATAATGCACCTCATTTGAAAATTTCTCATTTTTGTTGTTTTTATTACTGATGATCGAATTCAAAATGTCCAACGCCTTGTCAAAAGAAAAATGGAAAACAGCGATAGCTGCAGCTCTGAAATGTTGTTCTTTTTCCAAAAGTTCTTTTAAAATGTGGTCCAAATTCGAGTTCCCCTCTTTTTTATAAAACTCCAATTCTCCCCATCCGCAAATCTTCAAAACTGAAAGTCGTTCCTTATTTTCATAAATTTTATTATTCAAAAGTTGCGACACTTTTGGTGGGAACTCTCCTTCTTTAACTGGCTTTAAAATATTGAAGAATCCTTGACATGGATCAGGAAGAAGATGTTCCTTATTGAGCAATTTTTCATCTTTGTATTTTTCACATTTATGAATATATTCCCAAAAATCCATTAATCCTAGTCCTGGACCTTCAGAAATATCTGATTCATTGATTAGGATTTGCAAATTTCGTTCAATGTTTAAAGAGTAGCCTTGTTTTAAGCGGGAAACGAATTTCGACTCTTCGTTTAAATGAGTGTCTTCTTTGAAATTAAAGGTTACGAAGCTGTTGTGTTGATCTATGGTCATTAAAGCGTTCAGACCCAGAAATTCGATAGGCTTTGGATGATGATGATCGATCTCCAAAGGATAAAATTGGATTTCTTTGGACATTTTGGTTATTAGAGATTTTGATTAAGATGTTTGATTTGATTTTTTAGTTTGAAAATTGAGTTTTTTTATAAATAAAAAAATTAAATGACCACGAATACAAATAGATCCCATCTCATAGAGTATATATTTCTTCGAATTTTGTATTCTATCATTTTTCTTACAAACATAAAGCAAATACAATGACATCATTAAAACAAAACAGAAGATTTTAAGCCAAAAGAACATCTTAAAAAAGAAATGTGAAGATCAAATCATTTATTATCAAAAACTAACTCTGAATTATGGGGAAATCAAAAAACTTAAACAATCCTTGAACATTCTCTCCAGCAACAAGCTTAAAAAAATGAACCGTGAATTTGAAGAAAAGGACGAAAAAACAAAATCTTTCAGCAAAGTTCTCGAGGATAAATTCCACACCTTACAAACTTATAAAAATATCATGATAACCTTTCATCAGCAATTAGAAGCCGAATCCAAAAAAACTGAGGGCAAAAGGCACTTTTCTTATTTTTCTCCCCCCCTAAAATTTTCTTAAAAAATAAAAATAAATTCATATATTTCATAAATCCTTAATTTTTTCCATTTTTTCCTTAGAAACAAAATAAAAATGTTGGAGATCATCTTGGAAGCCAGGAAAAAGAGGATTCTTTATGAATTATGCTATGTTTTTTTCAACCCGATCAACTTCAAAATTTTCCATCCGATTAAATTGCCGATGATGGATGGTAGAGATGAGGAGATTAACACATGTTATGGTTATTTGGTGTTACTTCTCAATTTGATATGCAAATATTTATACATTAACCAAAGATACGTGATGATTTTTAAAGGTTCTAGGTCATTTGTGCGTAAATCCCCCTTAGAAGTTTGTAATTTGTTTGCTACTAATAAGTCAAATAACAAACTTGATCCGGGGATCGCTTGTTTGATGCAAAATTGTGGAGAAATCTTGAACTTTTTAAAAATCGAGGAAAAGTTCAAACAAAACGAGTTGAGGAATTCTTTGGAGATAATATGCAACTTTTTATATTACGGCGAGTTCAAAGAGCCAGAATAACCAATAATTTTAGAAAAATTTGTTTTATTTGAGATTAATTTAATAATTAGAACAAATTTAAATTTTTGTGAGTTAAATTAGCAACTCGAAATTTTTCTTCAAACTGCCAAAATTAAATTTCGTTGCCACGAAAAAAATTTAATTTCAAAAACCAATAATAATAATAAAAAATGAGAAAAATTTCTTTGAACCTCGATCAAGAGACTCCCTTTTCTTTGAAGCATGGGTTGATGCGAACTAGTGAGTTTTCTCGCCAAATCGGCTCTCCTTTCAAAAAGCCCAACAAACCCATTTTAAAACCCAAAGAAAGTTATCCAAATTCCCGTGATTTTTCTGGGTTATCTCCTATTAAAATGGCACCAAAAGAAAGCGATTCCAGTCTCAAGTCCATCTTTCCACTCAATAAACTGAGTTTCAATACCAATTACTCAAAATTTGATTCCAATGAGAAAATTGTCAATCCAACTACCAAGGCAGAAAAACCGAAATACTCATTGAATTCATTTTCAATGAAGTCATCCAATGAAAGCATGTTTTTAACAAAAGACAAGGAAAATCAAGAGCCGAATAAATTCCTGAAGTATCAGAAAAACTTCCCTAATCAAATTCAAAAAGTCAACTTTGAGGAACAAAAAGAAAACATTTACCCGAATGAAAACCGGGTCTTGAAACAGAAGGTTCCACAAAATAACATTGTTTCCAATAAGCTATTAGCTGATCATGCCAACATTTGCGAATATGTCGAGGATTTTGAAAATTCCTATAATTTGCAAATTCAAATGTTGAATCGGGAATATAAAAGCCAACATTTGCTCATTGCCATATTATTGATTTTTTGGATTTATTTCATGAAATCAATTGCAATTGGGCTGAAGTATTGTTTCGATGAACCTTTAAATAACGAAGAGGAAGAAAACGATTATTTTTCATTGGGCTTTAGCTATTTCAAATACGCAATTTTATTGGCACTCATCATTTATAGCAGAATTTCTTCATTTGAAAGTAAATTAGAAGAAAATATTATAAAATGTTAAAATTACATTTGTTAGGTGTTTCGAGAAATCTAGGTTGGAAAGAAGAAATCTTAGAGATTATGAATATCATCGATGGAATTTCATCAAAAGCTTCGAGTTGTTTTTTCAGCTTGATTGCTATCTTGTATTTCGCAAAAGAAACATATCATTTGTATTTTTCCTCAATGCTAAACTTAGAGTAATAATATATTTTCTCAAAATTTTCGTTTTATAATTATTTTAAAAAAGAACCAATTTCCTGTATTTAAGCTCAATAGTTTATAGGTAACATAATCGATAAATATATTATAAACAATTATTATTAAAATAAAGTTTATTTTTCACCTTCCAATATTACCTGAATCAACATTATTTCATTGAGCCCAAATGTGATATTTACAAATATAAAGTAATTTTTTTTTTGATACCATTATGAATTGACTTGTTATTTAGGATAGTTATGCCAACATGATTTTCTATGGGTTTCTAAAATGTTTTAACATGAAAGTGTTTCTGAAAAATTTCCTGATATTAAGCTTCATCAATTTCCTAATTCTTTTCCTTCATGAATTTCAAATTGCCTTCATGATCTCAAACATCATAATGACAGAGTTTATTTTCTCAATTTTTTCTTTTTCCCTAATATAAAATCTCATTAAAGGAAATATCATTTTTCTTATCTTGCCTTCCATTCTGTCGGCTCTTTTATTTCGTTCATTGGGAAACTTTGTATGTTTCTTTTGTTCATTTACCTCTCTATTGAAATACCAACCAATGTCTCAAAGAAATTAAGATTAAAAGTAATATTTAAATTAGTTTTTTCAATATTTCAATTGTTAAAATTTCAGTCAGTTTCTGGATTTGAATTATGCAGAAACTACAATCCCCTCTACATTTTTAGCATTATTTTCCACATTGGAAAAAAGAACAGCTTGACGAATTGTTTTGTAAACCTGATAAAAATTATTAATATTTTAAAATTTTTAATTTAAAGAATGAAAGTATCAAATATTTGATGATCAACTTGCCTTTTCCCAACAAGTCTTTCCTCCATAAGCAGCTTCTTGATCAGCACAAATCCTTCGATTTTACATTATGGGATGCATTGCTCACAATCTCCAACGACAGAATTTCTTTATTTTATGGAATTTTGGCTGAAAATAAGACCAGGCTTGATTCTTTAATGAACGCAGAAAGGATCAGCCGCACACCTATAACTTTCCCTGAGAAAATTAGGAACTATTTCATGATTAGAAAAATTTTGAATGACATTTATTGCCATATCCATATGATATTATTAATGATAAATTGCATTTTCGAAGGAGTTTTTGTGTCGAAACATAACAAAAATTTCGCTTTTAATCTGGAGAAAAACTCTTTTAAAAGATTCATGGATTTGACGGTTTTTAACTTTAAATTAAATTGACATTTAAATTTTAACAAATTAACAATTAGCACAATTTGAAAAGAAAAATCGAGGATTATCAGGGAATTTTGGTAAATGCGGAATCAATGAAATTTGGGAAATTTGTGAAGAAATTATCAAAATTAAAAAAAGGTTAATATTTTACAAATATCCTTTTTATAATTGGTTATAAATAATGATAGTCATAAAAAGAAATTTTGAGATCTCTCAAAATTACCTACAGGAAGAAATGGAATATTTGGACTCGGATTTCGGGATGAAGACGCTTGGAACTCAATCTCTTTTTTAATTTGTAAATAAGACTTTTGAAAATTTTGAGCTTTTGAATTGAAATTTGAATGTCTATAAATTAAAAAAAATATTGTCATTGAATTTAGCAGCAAAATATTATGTTAAATAGAAAAGCAGCCAAGCTATTAAGAAAATAATATTTTTATTTTTTGAGATATACAGTACATTTTTTTTTTTGAACTTTATGGAAAAGTCTATTTCGAACAAGACCCTGTGGGTTTTTAAAAGAGCTGAATTATTAGCCCATCCCGAAAAACGTAAGCCAATTGTTGAAACCCAAAGCAACCATTCCAGCGTGAGAGGAAGAGGTAGTAAAGAACCTATAAAATCCCAACATTCCTCCAATAATCAAACTCCAAAAACCAAGAAAAAGAGCAATCTAAAGATGAATTCGATTTCAGAATTGCCCACTCTTGCACCTGAAAAACCCATTTATTATATAAAGAATCATCGGATTTTTACCAAGGTCTCTCCTCCTTCGATAGTGCTCAATAAATATTACCCGAACCTTCCCTCGATCAAGCAAATTAACCCAGATATGCTGCTTTCTCAAAAGGACCTCCGAGATATGAATCAGAATTTTCAGGAAATTTTATCACCTTCTGATTTATTTGAATCTCCACTGGTGAAGAAAAGATTGGTTCATGTCAAAAGATTGGATATTGAAGGGAATACTTCTTTGACATGCAGATATAACAAAACCGAAAATTTGATTGCCTTTGGATGTGAAGATGGCACCACTAGAGTGATGGAAGTGTCAACCAGCAGGCTTCACAAATTTAAATCTCCAGTCGCAGTGCCAGTAACAAGTGTCAGATGGGCTCCGAAAAAAGAAAATATCCTATATCAAACAAAAGCTGACGGCACTGTGGAAATTATAAGTATTGAGAAGAATTCCGTGATTTTTTCTTTTCAGGAAGAGGGAAATTTTATCAATTGTTCTGATCACAATGAAGATGGCACTTTTTTCGCTACAGCAGGACAAGATGCCAGAATGAGAGTCTATGATAGTGAAAATCCTGACAAAGTATTGCATGTATATTCAAGATTAGCGAACCCAACACATGCCAATAGAATTTATAGTTTAAAATTCTATCCAGACAATAAAAATTTAATTGCGTCGGGGGGATGGGATGAAAGTCTGATTTTATGGGATATAAGAACACCACATACGGCCAATTTTATTTATGGACCATTGATTTGTGGAGATTCTATGGATTTAAGAAATAATGAAATATTGACTGGAAGTTGGAGACAAAACAGGCAATTGCAAATATGGGATATCAGAACTTTGAAAGAGACAGCGTATATGGAATGGAAGTTGACAGATTTCCCAAAAGAGAAGCCATTTATTTATTCTTGCATTTTTGAAAAAAAATTCGGAAAATATATCATTGCGGGAAGCAGCGGTGTGAATGAGATTAGACTCTATGAAAATGGGAGGAAATATGAATGTTTAGACATAGAAGTTGGGTTTAAAAAGGGAATTTATAGTTTGGATAGTTCAAAGTTTAAGAACCAATTTTGTTACGGAAGTGAAAAATGCGGCATATATTCTATTTATTAAATTCGAATAAAAAATTTTCGTTTTCTTAATCAAAAAAGTTAATCTAATTGTCCGGTTTTTATTATGTTATAGCAAGAAGGACATTTGATCGCAAGAACTCCTTCATATGTTTTGAGGGAATTATTACATTTATTGCATCTGATCATAATTAACTAAAAAAAATTTTTAACAAAATTTGTAATAATAAAACACTTTATCTAGATCCTCCTCTTCATTGGCGCCAGGAATGCCATTGAGTGCGCCACAAGAACCACATTTTATACATTTGGCGCTTTGTGAACAAGATTGGATTTTACGACAACTCCAACAATGGACGAATTTCTGTTTTTAGTAATATATTTTTGTTATAAAAAGAAAAAATTCACGCGATCTCGTATGTGAGGTTGTGTTCCGATTAGTATAGTGCCATCTAGGTTTTCTAAAAGCACATAATTCTTAATATATGTAAAAAATATTTTTGGTTTAGGAAATAATTACTTCCTCATATTCCATTTTGAATATATGAGATAATATAATAGTTTTTAAAATATATTTTAATTAGTTTTTCCAGCAGTTTGAAAGAGAGTTTTTAAAACTTTTATTAAATTTTATCTCATTTCTTTCAAATAAAAAATTTCTTAAAAACTAATTGTTTTCTTCATAAAAGGACATTTCTTTGTTCAAAATTGTAGAACAAAGGTCTTTTAAAATTTAATTTTTTTTTTAGAAAATATTTGAATCGAAAATTTGAATGATTAAATTTATTTTTGTCGTTTTACTTATCTTATGCAATAGACCTAAGCTAGATTTCCGAAATCGTTTTCTAAATTATATAAAATTTTATAAATCAAATCCTAAACTTCGATCAAATGATAAGGAACTTCAATAAATTCCTCAAAGTAGGCAAGGAGCTCTTCCATCCCAGACTTACCACGCCAGTCTTCGCTCCTTACCACAGCTCCAAAATTTTCAATAAAAAATTGGGAATCGGTGAGGCATCAGTTGTTTTGGAGAACAAAATTTCCCAAATTACCCAATTGGTAATTTTTTTACAATTTTTCTCTTTCCCACATTTTTTTTCTATAATTTTTCTATTTTTACTTTCTTTTTATGTAGAATGATATCAAAGAATTCGGAACTGTCATTTCGATTGGTGATGGTATAGCCAGAGTGTTTGGTTTGACCAAAGTCCAGGCCGGAGAAATGGTGGAATTTAGCAAGGGAGTTAGAGGGATGGCCTTGAACTTGGAAACCGACAATGTGGGTATTGTCGTTTTGGGTAACGATAGGTATGACATCAAAGCTTCAAAATATAAATTTTTTTTAAAAATTTAATTTTTTAGAGATATTCAAGAAGGTGACGTGGTCAGAAGAACAGGTGCCATTGTCGATGTCCCAATTGGAGAGGAAATGTTGGGGAGAGTCTTTGATGCTTTGGGGTAATTACATAAATTTTTTCATTTTTTTTTTCAATTTTGATTATGAATTTTATGGTCTAATTAATATAGAAATCCTATTGATGGTCATGGACCAGTGAAGACCACCCAGAGAAAAAGAGTAGAAATCAAGGCTCCAGGTATCATTCCTAGAAAATCCGTCAATGAGCCTATGCAAACTGGTTTGAAGGCTGTTGATTGTTTGGTAAAGATGATAAAAAATTTCAAATTTAATATTTTTTTGTAGGTGCCTATTGGTCGAGGACAAAGAGAACTCATTATTGGAGACAGACAAACTGGAAAAACCGCCATTGCCATTGATACCATTATTAACCAAAAAAAGTACTTCGACACCAAGGAAAAAGATAAGCAATTGTATTGCATTTATGTTGCCATTGGACAAAAGAGGTCAACCGTCGCCAATATTGTCAAAATTTTGAAAGATAACGACGCTCTCAAATATACCATCATTGTTGCTGCCACTGCTTCCGAAGCTGCTCCACTTCAATTCTTGGCTCCTTATTCCGGATGTGCTATTGGTGAGGTATCAAAAAATCATCCATTAAATTTTGAATTTTTTTAATTTTTGTCACATCCAAAAAATTTTTTTTTTAGTTCTTCAGAGACAGTGGCAAACATTGCCTGATTATCTTCGACGATTTATCCAAGCAAGCCGTTGCCTACCGTCAAATGTCCTTATTGTTGAGAAGACCTCCAGGTCGTGAGGCTTATCCTGGTGATGTGTTTTACTTGCACTCCAGACTGTTGGAAAGAGCTGCCAAGATGAACAAGGATTATGGTGGTGGTAGTTTGACTGCTCTTCCAGTTATCGAGACTCAAGCTGGTGATGTGTCCGCTTATATTCCAACCAATGTCATTTCGATCACTGATGGCCAAATTTTCTTGGAAACTGAATTGTTTTACAAAGGTATCAGACCTGCCATTAACGTTGGTCTTTCAGTCAGTCGTGTCGGATCTGCAGCCCAAATCAAAGCCATGAAAACAGTTGCTGGTAGACTAAAATTGGAATTGGCACAATATAGAGAAGTCGCAGCCTTTGCTCAATTTGGGTTGATTATTTTTTTATTGGGAAAGACTGAAATTTTTAAAAAGGTCAGATTTGGATGCTGCCACTCAACAATTGCTGAATAGAGGTGCTCAACTCACTGAACTTTTGAAACAAAAGCAATTCGTAAATTATTATTATTATTTATAGAATTTTGAAAATAATTGGTGGTTTTTGAAGGTCCCAATGCCTGCCGAAGAACAAGTTTGCGTCATTTATGCAGGTGTGAGAGGATTTTTGGATAAATTGCTCACTTCTGAAATTTCCAAATTCGAGACGAAATTCTTACAACATTTGAAAACCAATTTCCCAAAACTTTTGGAAGGCATTGCCTTGTATTTGAACAAATAAATATTATATTTTAATTTTGGTAATTATGTAGGACTGGAGAATTGACGAAGCAAGCAGATAATGAGTTAAAAACCATTTTGGAGCAATTTTTACCTGAAAGCGGATTGCAATTTAAATCATAAGGAAATCCCACGGATTTTAAAATAACAAAAACATAAAATCTAGTTCAACGAAAATTCAAAAAAAAAAATTCTGAAAAAAAAAAAAATTTATTTATAAGATGACAAAAAACCACCAAAAAAATAAATCAATAAATTTTATATAAAAAAAATAAAAAAAATAGCTAAATTTTGCAACATTAAAATATTTCTGGTTTAAATTTTTTTTTAATTTCTAGAACATTATTTGACAATTATATTTTTTTTTTAGTTCCTGTTTATTTAAAGATCCATCAACACATTGAATTTGTCCTTTTTGTTCATTTTCTTAAATAACTGTTTAGTTTCTTCTCCTTTACGGTATAATTCGTTGACCTTTTCTTTGATGTTTGGCCTCTCTTCTTTTTTCGGCGAAAACATCTTCTCATTTCTCCTGATATATCTGCACTTAGAGCATCTTTTTGGAAGCACCATATTTTTTGATTTCCAGATTTCACAATCTCTATCTGTAATGAAAAAATTCTTTTTGCAGGTTTTGCAAATCAAGTTTTTTCCTCCAACCGAAACAATCTTTTCATTAATTTCCTCTTCATTTTCTTGTTTAATCTCCTCTTTTTTTTCTTTTTCTTTTTTTTCTGGAAAGCTGTAGTGTTCCTTTGTTATGAAATCTTCTAATTTACATCCCTTAAAAAAACGTGGCAAACAATTCCTTATCAATTCTAAAGGAGGTTTGTCCATTGCTACACTGCACATTTCCAAAGTTATTGAAAGGACATTATAAAAGTAAAATTTTAAATCTTCATCACATAATCGCTTATGAGCGTCGCAAAGGTCTGGGAAAAAATAATCAATTGCAAATTCAGGTTGAAACAATAGATCATTATATTTCTCATCACCTTGAACCTTTTGTTCATTCCAAACATATTTCTCCTTTTCAAACATGGGAAACACTTCAATCACTACTTCTTTAAGCCCCAAAAAATGATATAGTGCTTGTCTTAAAGGCCTTATTACAATGTGTGGATTTTCATATAGTTGGAGAAATTCGAGACCGCCTCGACAATATGACCTTTCTTTCTGAGATTTTAAAGGCAAATAATCGGCTTCCCACTTTTCAGATAAGGAAAGTTTTTTATTGAGTCTGATATTAATTTTATGCTTGAATTCTCCATCGTCCAGACGTTTAGTGAGATTAAGCTCTTGTCTTTCATCATCAAGGTCGAAATCTCTGAAAAGTGTATAATCATATTCTCTCGATTGTGCAATCTTCTTTGATGAACTAAGAATCAAAGCCTTTTTGGTTGAAGCATAAGAAGCAAGGGCTTCTATTCTTGAAGTATTGGTTGAATAAAAAACTTTGATCCCGGAAGAACGGAAGAAATCTTCAATAAGATAATCAAGATTGTTAGGACTGTTTCTCAATGATTGTTCATCGAGTTGAAGGGTTTGGAGTGTTTTATCTTTCCAAAATTGAAGATCCTTAATGTATTGGGATCTTGAAATGATTTCAATGACATAACCGGATTTTTTACCGTAATACACAAAGTTTGTAATTCTTTCCTCAATTGTTTTAAAATCCCAAGGGTTTTCTATGAGCTTATTTTGAATACTTTTTAAATCAACAACCAGAAGTGGCATATTTTGGAAGACTTTGAGAAAAAAATGTGTTTAATTTAAATTTATCAAATATATAAAATTCTTTCCAATTTAAACAAAAGAAGAACCAAATTATTGGAAACAAGGTATTTTTTATATTTTAATTAATTTTTTATCAACATAATTCAGAAAACCCCAACTTTTTTTGGAAAAAAACCATTTGCATTTTGGAATTTACTATATTTTTTGTATTCATTGTTTTTCTTTAAAAAATTAAGATTTTCAATATTTTTTTTAAATACAAATTTTTTTCAAACAAAAACTTATGATGATTAAAATTATTAAAAAAACCTATATTAAAAAAAAAAAAATTTGGTTTTTTTCTTAAATTTTATCCTTTTTCGTTGGAGTAAGTGAAATATTCATCCCACTCACTTTTAAACCTTTATCCTGGAGCAAAGGTACTGGTGATCCAATGTTCTTCTTCAGAACCTGATGCAGGCTTGTTTTGTTAGCAGTGTTTTCTAAAATGGGCAAAGTATTATTTTCTTTAATGGCAAGCAAAGTGCTCGTATTAACATTAGTGTTGCTAAGATTGGGGTCATCGAGATAGAGAAATTGATGTACTTTTTCTCTTAGCTTTTCAATTAGAGTCCCTTGGTTGATTGTTTCTACATTATGTTTTTCAATTTCCGAGATCAAAATATTGAACAATTTATGATTCGTCTGTGGTTTTTCTAGCATTTTCAAAGGACTCATTACTTCTTTAGATGCTGAATTATTAGCCAATTTTGTTTTTTTCTCGTTGACATATTTCACAAAAGGTAACTCTTCCTTGTTTCTCTTTGAAACTATTCTTTGTTCAGACATAGTCCTTTCAATTAAAAGCTTTTGTTCATCAATATCTACTTCTTCATCCTTCAAATCTATTGAATCTTCAGTCATTCCAGTTAATTCTCTGGTGATTTCTTTGAGAGATTTTTGAAGGGAGCTCCATTTATTTTTGATCAAATGCTTTTCCTTACGGAGGCGGTTGCATTCAATTATCAAATTGGTGTTTTCGTTCTGAATTTTCAAGAAAATCTCATCACGGTCACCTTCTATTCTTTTATTCACTTTAGTCATAGTGATGAGCTTTTTGCTCATAAAATCACGATAACGAATCAATTCGTCTTTGATTGCTTCGTGGACATTTTTCTCTAAAGATTCTAAAAGACTGTCTTTTTGCAACTCACGGATCGAAGAACCGATGATCGAGCCTTGCTTAATGAAATTGTCAATTTGGGAGTTCTCCTCAAAATTTTTGGTGTACACCTCATTTAATTTGGCTTGCCAATCCTCGAACTTTTCATTTCGCTTCACTTCCACAATTTGCTATAAATAAGATATGTTTGAAAATAAAGTTTTAATTTGAACTATGGTATATAAAAAATACTATTATTTAAAAAATGCAATATTTACTATAAAAAATATCGATTATATAACAAAAATATGATATATAAATAAATAAATATTAGTCAAATTCAAAAGATTACATATTCAAAGTTTTCAATACGACGTTTGGTGCAGCTCAAGATATCATTTTTTTTCTTAAGCGTCTGCTTCAATTCTGAGATTTTATCATTGTTCCCTGATATTCTTTCTTCCAGAGTCTTATTCCCACCAGCTTCTTCCAACAGTTCTTTATACATCATTTTTACATGTTTCTATAAAAAAATAAATATTTTATTTGCTAATTCCTCTTTACATCCATATTTCCAAGATGATCAAGTAACGGAGTCCTTTCATCCTTTAATGTAGTGACTCTATAATCATAAACCGTTCTGAAATTCTGTAAATGTATGTTCTTGCTTCTGAATTCTTTGATTTGTTCTTCCTTGATATTGATGATTTTTTCCTTTTCTTCCAATTGTTTCAACATTTGTTTGATTTTATCTGTGAAGTTCTGCTTCTGTTCTTCTAAATGACTAATCTGCAACTTGACGTCCTTGATCAAATTCACCAAATGATTCAAACGATCCTTCAAATTTCTATTGTCTTTCCCCAGCTTCATGAATTCCGTTCTTAACTCTTCTGCTGTTAGGTCTTCTTTCTTCAAATCTTCTTGCAATTTCTGCTTCGTCTTCTCTAGAAACTTCTCGAATTCCTCTTCACTCTGCACGAAGACCTCATCAAATTTCTTTTGATCTTGTTTCATATTTGCTAAGGCACCAGAAAAACGATTATATAGTTCTTGATATTTTTCTTGATATTCCAACTCCACTTGTTTTAAAGTTTGAGCATATTCATCTTGATGAAGGCTTTTTTCTTCATTGAATTTGCTTTTCATTCGGTCGACCTCATCAGTCAGCAGAGTGGAACGATCGTAGCATTTTAACAGGTTTTTGGCATTATTTTTCTGTTCTTTAGATGAGGATCGTTTGTGCTCTTTGCGTTGGGTTTCTATTTGCTCGTTCAAGCTCCGTTGAAGCAAATCACGTTCTTCCATCAATTGCTTTAAGCTTTCTTTTTGTTTGGAAAGAGTATCTCGGTTCTATTAATTGATTAATTAAAATTGTAATAATGTGGTTATTTTGATAGATATTTAATTATTTTTTAACAATTTTAGTTGATTACAGTAATGAATTTTATGTTTATGAAAATAGTGATAAAATATCATAGATAAAATTATTTATTAAATAATAATACCTTTTCGCTTTCAGTTTTGAGTCTTTGATTATAAGTATTTCTCGACTTATCCTTCTCATCTTCTCCATCTCCCTTCAGGTTTGTTATTTTGAACCTCAATCCATTAATTTGTTCCTTTTTCCCCTAAAACAAAAACAAAAAAACCCCTTTTAATAAACACTTCATTCCGAATTAAAGTCTCACATCATGGCTTGTTTTAGAAGTCAAGCATATCGTATTCAACGAAAAGGCATTCGTAACTTTCCCCATAAATTCCTTATTCTTCGGCTTATTGTTCATCGCAGTCAACATATCCAAAGCCGAAACATCATGTCCATCAGCATATTCTCTAATTTTTGAAAGGAAAATAGATGAATCCTCACTAGAGCTAATCAAATATTGGAAGTCTGCTGAAATCTTCATATTTGTCAAAGGTCCTTGATGGATTGGAAATTCAATGAACTCTAAAGTCTGTGAGCTAAAGTCATAAATCGGCCATAGATAAACCCTGACGGACCCCACATTCGTCCCAAAGAAAATCACATTCATTTTCTTACAAATCAACACTGAAGTAAACAGGTAGGGGCTGGTATCATATTCATAAACCATATTCACTCCTTTATCTCCAAAAAGTCTCAATTTAGAATCAGCGCAACATGCCACCACTAGATCCCATTCAATATCATAGGTCATGGCAGTATATCTATATTGTTTGGCACATGCATGTTCCATTAAAGGGTCTTTCTCTCGATTTGAAAGCACCCAACAAAACAACAAGCCTTGTGTACAAGAACTAATCAACATCGTGTCATTGCAACTCCAAAGGATTTCCTTCAATGGACCCGCATGACCATCCAACTCCATTACCATTTCGAAAGTGTATGAGTTATAAATTTGGATTGAATAATGGTTGTTATTGGAATTGCTGCTTGCAGCTAGTAAATTGCCACCATCACTATATGCAATTGCTGTGCAGTCTTTGGCATTGTCATATCGGCCCAGCCTCAGAACATCATCTAAAATATAAAAGACTCGAATACCCTCACTGAATCCTATGGCCACTTGGATTGAAAGAGGATGGAGACTGAGACATAAAGGAATCTCGTGGAAATATTCAGAGAAGATACCCTTGAATTCTTGACCATATTCCCAGAATTTCATCACCTTATCTTCACCAAGACTGGCAAAAATTGAACGAGTTGGAGTTGTGGAGATGTTCAAAATGTTGCCTTTATGCACTCCTTTCTCAAATAGAGGCTCGAAGGGGTCTTTGTATGCTGTTCTAATTGCATCAACAACTGCTATGTTGAAGATTGAAATTTCTAAGCGTCTTTTTTAAAATTTCATTAGTAAAATTTAAAAAAATGTATTCAAAAAAATTACCCGAAATCAATTTCAGTTTCTTCTTCCATCACAGCCTTTGGAGCTCCTTCAATGTTCATTCTTTTCGAAGCATAGATCATGGCCACAGCTATGTACATATCATCGGGACTTGTGTGCAAAGAATGGATTCTCTCGATTCTGTCAATATGTTCATCCTTCATCTTAAAGTTTCCCTTATGGATGATCCTATCTCCTTTGTCGATTTCAAACAAAGCAATGAGGCCTGCGCCATTAACTCCACAGGCAAAACCTCTATTCGTCGGACAAATGCAAGATAAATAGCATTCAGTGGCCAAGGATTCGTTGGGCTGAGGTCTTTTCGGCTTATTATCCTCCATCTTAGAAGAAAAAGCATTCTCTAGATCCCTTTTGGTGAGACTTAATTTAAATGTTTGGATGAGATCTGTGTGCTTATAAAGATAGATCTCATTGTTGTTGGTGATGATTATTAGGAAGGGTGAGCTTGGGAGCCAGCAATGATCCACTAAATGATCATCCTTTTCTTTGAGATAATTTGCGGGTTTAACAGTTAAATTTTTGTCTGCGACATTGAAGTTCCAGATCTTGAGGTAATGTTTTCCCGATAATGAAAACTCATCATTATTTATGGGAGATAAGCATATCTTATTGATTTCCTCATCAATATCAATATGCGCCAAAATCCTTTCTTTAGCAATGTGCCATACTGCTATCTGATATTTGTGCTCGTTTTCCAAGAGGCAAAGTAGAAATTTGCTCTTCATAAAGAAACTGACATCTAGAATGTTCGCAGAAGGGGAAAGATGAGCATGGACCAAAGAATAACTGAAGTTCTTAGCTTTGCTATAGATTTTCACTTGTGGTAGGACTCTAGTGGTGGATTTCAAGGCGACTGCCACAGATAAGATTCTCTTTTTGTTCATATAATAGTTCATGGCCACTATGGTTTCATCATCAAGGTTCTTCAAAAGGTAGGTTTCCTTTTTTCTGATGATGTCATACTCTATGATGTGCTTCCCTGATAAAAATATCAATGTGTCCTCTGCAACAAAGTAGACATTCTTGCGAATGGGTGTCTGGTAGTATCCGAAGGCCACATCTAGGGAGAGGGTCACACCATTTAGGAACTCAGCTGCGTTTTTAGACCACATTGTACGCTTGAAGAGCTTTTTGTTGTTCAGAAGCACGAAGTTTCCTTCATCGTCTTCAGCCAAATCAAGTGGTTCATTCGCCATTTTGAATTAGAGGTAGAAGAAAGAAAAAATCGTTATATTTTTTTGAAAATATTTGTTTTTTTTTGTTTTTATTGTATAAAAAAGAAAAAAAAAATATAACAATCATTAATGAAATTTGAAAAAAAAAAATGAAAAATAAAAAATCATTTTAAAAATATGATCCCCCAAAAGAATAATATAAAACAAAAATTTTTGGACTAAAAAATTAAATTATTTTTTATGAAAAGTCTGCGAAAATTTTCTTGGAAACTCATTTTTATTCAATTCAGAGTCTCTTTTGAACATATGATTGTTTGGGCTCACAACTTGACTCAAGGGATTCACAAATATTGTTCTTTCATCAAGGGAGTTATTCATTTTTTGGGAGGGTGATGTCAGAGGCATTTCTCTTTTTGCAAATTCATAATTCTTGTTGCTAATATTGAAATTCACAGAATTTTGGTTTAATAAAATGGAATGAGATCTTTTGTTGAAATGATCTTGAAAGTCTTTATGAGCGTTTTTTCTTGTTGAGGAAACTTGACTATTTTATTAAAAATAAGAGATTTGCATGTATTTGTTATAAAATACTTTTCTTGTTGGAAATTCTCAAGAATTGTGTTGATTTGATCAAAATGATTATTTGAGGAATTTAAGTTTTTGTTTTGAAGTTTTAACTTAAAAAAATGTTTGGTTGTTTAGTGATTTGAATTTGAATTCATACCAAAATTCCTTTAATTTTATCTAAATCTTTCCGAATCAATATATCTTGTTTCAAAGAATCATCCTTCGTTTTCTTTTGTTCTAAATAATAATTTTGTATTTCCTTCATATTGATGTTTTTTTAAATAAATAATGACAAAATTTTACCTTAAATTTGTTTCCAATTAAGAGCCGAGTTGATGATATTTGCAAATAGATTTTATGTAATAAATGAGGATCAATGAAATTTCTATCTTTTTCGTTGTTCACATTTTCCAAGAAATGATCAAAATCGTCATAGCTTTGTAACAACTTATGAATTCATAATTAACAAAATCAAAAATTAAAAATTTACGCATTCGTCAAATGAAGTATTTCTTTCAAAGGATTTCGTTTTTTTCATCTCATCGATCCTTTGCTCATATTTCGCGACGTTTTCTAAATTAAATACTAAATTAAAATGAGAAAATTAAGATGAACCTTGCAAATTTTGTTTTGTGATATCTAATTCTTTTGCAATTTCCATAATTTTTCTTTCCCTTTCCTACAATAAATTTTATTCTTTTGTAAATTATTGAGGTAACCAGAATAATTCTTTCCTTTTCAAGAATTTCTTTTTTATGCATTTCGATTTGCTCCTCATAAATTTTGCATAATAAACAACTATATTTAGCTTGGATTTTTGTGGTATCTACTTCTCCATCTAAGAATATAGATAAAAAATTAAGAAAATTTATTAAAAGGAATTGATACATAAAATCAAAAAAAAGAAACCATTAAAATAAGGAAATTAGCTTAAAATAAGATGTATACAAAGCCTTTCTACTTTTATGGATGCCTATTTGATCAAGAGATATCAACGGTATTTCATTTTCGTTTTTGCAAATTTTGGTTTCTTTTATTATGTTCTGTTTGTTTTCATCCTTTAGAACCTTTAGTCTTGAAATTGAGTGTTTAGGCTCCAAGGTTCCCAATTTAAAAGAAAGGCTCATTTTTTATTTTTTATCAAAAATATTTTAAGACTGTTTAAATTATGAATTTTGTTTTTAAAAAAATCATTTTATTTTAATTTTTTTAATAATTTTCTTTTTTTTGTCTCCAATTTAAACTTGAGTGATCTTTTTTTTCCATAAATCAAGTGTTTCTTTGCCGTAAGTAACTTTTTGATTTGTTCTTTCTACAAATATCGGTTGTTTCTTTCTTTTTTCAGCTGAAGAAACTACATTTAAAACCTTAAATAAATAAATAATCATATTTTTTACTCAAACTCAAGTTCAGAACATTCTCATTCTTAGAGCTTTTAATCTTTAAAGGCTCTTTTTCCAAATTTTCATCATTTTCTTTTCCCAAAATCATATCTTTCGAGGTTCTTTTTAGTTCCTCTTTTGTTTCTTCATTTTTGTTCGAAACATTGCCTTCTTTTTCTGAAATGTAGTTTTCTAAATCAAAAGGTTTTTTTGCTTCTTGGGTTGAATTCAGTTGCTCCTAATAAAAATTTCGTTTTTTATTCGATTATGTTTTTCTAAATAAAAACCTTAAGAAGTTGTTTCTTGAATCGAAATAGAAGAGCACCAAAATCTTTCTGTTTGACAGATAAATCCTTGCAACTTAGAATATTGATTCTGAAAGGCTTGTCAAAATAAGTGTAGTTTTTCAATTTCTTTTGATTTTCTAAAGAAAAACTAATGATGTCACCAATCACGAAAAACTCTATTAGATGGCTTTCTGGCTTCAAAAAATACTCCATGTGCCAATTTTCAAGCGTGAGCAGGCAATCTTTTCATGAAAAACAATGAATTTTTTTTTTTTTTTTTTTTTAAAAAATCAAACTTTTCAAGTTTTTTTCATTTATTATTTTGTTTCTCTTTATTTTGCGTAGATCTCCTAAATCCCATTCACTGTCAAACTCGAAATCTGATTCTTTTAGTTTGAACATATTGTTCTCTTTGGATAAAACAGAGATTTTCAAAGGCAAAAGTTGTTTCTCATTTTCACTGAAAAAGTTTCTCATATATTCAATTAATATTGGCAAAAATTGGGGAGCATGGGTTTCTGCATTCTAATATATTATGTGAAAATAACCCTTAAAAGAAATGTCTTACGTCTAATGGATCGTTAACAACTGGCGTCTTTCTCGTTGAATTAGCTTTTTTGGTTGATTTTTTGATCCTTTTGGTAATTTTCCTTGGCTGGCTTGCAGGAATCTAAGATATTATTTGAAGAAATAATGAGTGAAAATTGTTTTGCCTTTGTTTTTTTTTTGATGTCTGCTTTTTTTCTGGAGGGAACAATCTTTTTGGAGATTGTTTTCATGTTTTTGCTCATCTTTCTTGTTAAAGGCATTGATTTTTTGAAGTTTGGGAGGTTTAATTTCAAATTATTGAATTCAATAAGCTTTTAAATAGGTATTGCGCGGTCTCATAAATTTGTTTTTTAAACAACAAAAACTATTAATACTTGATTAATTCGTTTTCACAAAGCAAAATTAATTTTTATCTATTTTTTAAAAAAAAAAAACATTGAATTCAAAATTATCTTGAAACTTTGAAAAAATAATAAGAAAAAAAAAGAAAAAGAGCCCTTCCCATTCATATTGATAATTTTTCTAATGAACGTTTATGATTATTTATTCAAATATATAATAATTGGTGATACAAGTATTCCTTTATATATATTCTTCCAATAATATACTTGAAGATGTTGGGAAATCCTCTCTTTTGATGCAATTCATTTACTCCAAATTCAAAACTGAATATGATCCGACAATCGGTGTCGAATTTGGATCCAAGCAATTGAATGTTAAAAATAATTGCATCATCAAAACACAAATTTGGGATACCGTAACTTTTTTTTTCTCTTTATTCTAGATTTTTTCATAATCTAGTCAGGACAAGAGTCATTCCGTTCAATTACGAGATCTTATTACAGAGGGTATTTTTATTTACAAAGAGTTTAAAAATCCCATTTGAAGCTCGATCGGTGCAATTTTGGTTTACGACATCACCAGCAAGACGTCATTTGAAAATTTGAAGGCTTGGTTGGAAGAAACGAACAATTATGGAAATGAAAAAATGGTGATTTTACTATTAGGCAACAAAATTGACATGGCTGAAAGGTTCTCAATATTTTGAACGAAACAAAATTGAATTTTAGAAGAGAAGTTGAATATGAAGACGGGGAGATATATGCGAAAAAACATAATCTTTGTTTTTTTGAAGTTTCAGCGAAAACTGGAGAAAACATCCAAACAGCCTTTCTGAAATTGACGGAAATTATCTTGAATAAAATTGAGAATTCTGAGATAAATCCTGCAAATGAAGTATGTTTTTTAAGGAGATAAAAAATATATAAAAGTATAAAAAGAGCTTGGGGGTGAAAAAAGGCAACAGAGATGAAAAATCATTAGTAAACAAAAATTTCTTGATATCAAACTCGGAAATCGAACAGGATAAAAATCAAATTACATTTGGAAATCATAAAATTTCGAAATGTTGTTCTTTGAATTAAATTCGTTGAAATTCTAATTCTAAAAGTTAACATATTTTATTCTTAATTTCCATTAAAGTTAAGTTTAAGTTTTTCCATCAATTCAAGAAAAAAACTTATTTTTTCTGCTTTTTCTTCTTTTTTAACTCTTTTAGGGTCTTTTCTTTATTGGAAGATGAACTTGAAGAAGGGTCGTTCCTTTTAAAGCAGCCCAGACTAAATAATAATTTTTCAAAAAAGCCCATTTCCTTTGCAATCAATTAATTGTTATTAAAAAATTAACAAAAATTAATTTTATTGACCTCAACACTTTTCACATTGGGAGCTTTTTCCATGATATAACTTCGTTTTGAAATTTTTGAAATTCTCTTGGATTCGTCTTCATCGGAATCCAATTGAGTCATCAATACTTTCAGTTGATCGTTCTTTTTCTTTAATCTCTCGTTGGAGTCTTTGTAATTTGACAAACTGTTGTTTGCCAATTTTTTCGGGAGAAAATTAAGATCCAAACTTGAAAAATAAATTAAAAAAAAACACAAAAAATTATTTTATTTGTTTTTAAGCCAAAAACTAAAAAATTGTTTGTAACCAAAAAATATTATTCGAATTAAAGTGTGTAAAAATTATTTTTTTCAAATAACTGAAACTCTCAAAAAATATAAAAAGGTAAAAAATTTAGATCCTATTAAAAAAAAACTTGAATTTTAAATAAAAATTGATAAAATGAATTACCAATAAAAAGAAAAAGTGAAAATTAAAAAAAAGAATAATAAAGACATACTCTTTGTCATAATTTTGGTTTTCAAGCCATTTTTTGGCCACCTGTGGATCAAGCAAAGCCTTATCGAGTTTTGATTGTATCAGTTTATCCAATTTATGTTCATCCATTTTTTTTCCTTTTTGTTTGTTTTTGCTTCTGTTTCTATTTTCCGGTTTTTGTCGGCCTTCTTCCTCTTCTGACCCCTCATCCTCCTTTTCTTCCATCTCTTGTTTAGCCTTATCATCGAAACTATAATAAAGTTTATTTTCATTATTTCGATCGAATTTCCCTTCTTCAATCAAAGCAAATGAGTCATAAAATTGTTTCATCACCTTTTCTCTTTCATTTTCATAATCCTTAGGGTTTTCCTTAATGTTTTTCTGATTCTTTTGTTGTTTTTTATCTTTTTTCCCTGAAATAATCAAATCATGTGGAAGTTTTTGACTCTTTTCTATTTTATTATTTTTGATAGGGGTTTTTTCATGTTTAAGTTGGTTTTTTTTCTGTTGAGCTTCTTCCTTTTTATCTTTTTCAGAGCCACTTTCATCATGATTGGATGTTTCTTCATGGATACCTTCTTCTTTCTTAATATTTTTCATTTTTTCCATCATTTTGTTTGCTTTGTTTGCTAAACTGCTGTTTGAAGACCCTTTCTTCTTCATTTTGTTTCCTTGATCCTTCAAACTATTATTCAACTCCTCATCATCAACTACAACTGTATTTTCTAAAAAAAAAAAAAAATCTCCATAATTTTGATATGATTATACCTTTATCTATGTCACTATCAGGTATTTCCAAATACTCCTGAGTAAATTGGCCATTCATTTCCTCCTTAAAGTTATTTTTAATTGGTTTTTTCGATGAAACTTCCAAATTCTTCTTCTTGGGCTTTTCCTTAAAGTCTTCATCATTTCCAATTTGCATCTCTTTCGTTTTTTTCTCTTTCTTTTTTGATTTAAAGTTAAATTTCTCATCTTCATCCTTTTCATCGTTATTTAATTTCATATGTTCATTAATCTTCTTATCTAAATGTTTTTCAATATCATCTTTTTTTGACGTCTTTCCGAATTTAGGACTCATTTCTTTCTTGTTCTTATCGTCTTCCAATTTCTTGAAATAATTATCCATATCATCATCTAAACTGTTTTCTTCTGGGTTCATCCAATCCTCTTTCCCCATTTTCCCAGGAGCGATTTTCTGTCTTTCTTGACTTTTGCTTCTATTGATGCTTTCATCCATGTTTCTTTGCAAAGCAGTATTTCTTCTACTAGTTTCTTCCTCAGACACCTCATTGCCAATATCATCAGAATCAGATTCTTTGTGCTTGTTTTTTGGTTTCTTTTTAGATGATTCTTGCTTTTCCATGAAAGTTAATTCATTTCTGTTTTTCTGTGATTCTTCCATTGATTTTTCATTTCCTTTCGGCTGTTTCTTCGCCTGGGGTTTTGGTTCTTTTTTTTTCTTCTCAAGCAAGATTTCTTGATTTATTTTATCAAGACTTTCGTTACTAATATCCTTCGGTTTTTTATTAGTTGATTGTGTGATAGTTAACAATGAATTGAATATTTGATTATCGGATTTATCATCGATCTTCATTTCTTCCATTATGCCATCTAAGAATTTCCCAATATTAGTAGTCCTCTTTTCCTCCTCAGTGAAAAAAGTGCTTTTGGGTGGTTTTTTCTTTTGAATTAGGAAATTGCTTTCCTCTTCATTTTGCTCTTTAATCGCACTCATGCCTTTATTCGTAATACCCTTACTCGAAACCATTTTCTTTTGAGAATTGAGTTCCCTCATTAAAAACTCGCTGGTGGAATCGTTTTGCATTGAATAATTCGGATCTGAAGTTGGGATTATGGATTCATTGAGGTTTTTCAAATCAACCTTTGATTCGAATTTCTCATTGCTTGTGAATTTCTCATTGCTTGCGAATTTAGCTGTTATAGTTTGAGAATCGCTTTTTTCACTTCGATACATTGTAGATTCTTCAATTTTGCCAAAGATTTTTTTTTCTAGCGTCGGAGTATTATTCATTGGTGATAGACTGCGATTTCTCTCATTATTATTCGAGTTTGTTTTATTATTATTTAAAGGAGAAACACTGCGATTGCGGTCATTTTGGTTTGTTGAAATTCCAATTCCTACGTTTCTTTCTTTTTCTTCTCTTGGCTTTTGGGGTGAAGGATCATTCCTTTGAGGTTTCTGTTCAAACATTTTCTCATTATTGGCCAAGTTTTTCGGTGTTGTTGTTTTTAGTTCATATGGCTTTTCATTGGAGGTAATTTTTGGTCCAATTAAGTTGGTTTGTTCAATTCTTAAAGGAGAAGGGCTTCTATTCTTTTCTGTCATTTTGTTCTGTAAGGGGTTATCAAGACCTGTTGTCACATCGGTCCTTTGGTTTGATTCTGTTGATGTAATTTTACGAGGGTCTGGCAGAGTCTTAACCTGATCAATGGGAAATTTTTGAGGCGTTGTGTTTATTTTTGGGGTTTCTGGAAAGACGTTTTTTTTCAATGAAGGATCAGGAATCTGAAAAAAGATAAAAAAAAATTATGTTTTAAATTTAACGAACTTCGATTTTTTTCTGTTCGACTGGCGATTTAAATGGCGGCATTTGCGCATATAACTCTTTGGTAGTTTTCATCATTTTCTCCAATTTATCTTCCAATTTATTCGCTTTTTCTATTTCCTTCAAAATGCTATCATCAACTTCAGAAAGCTTTGCAGCGCGATAACTCTTTTTTTCATTTTTCATATCTTGTGCTTGATTTGTTGAATTTTTTGCCCCACTTTTTTCTGTGTCACCTTGTTTATTAAGTGATTTTGTTGATAAGTTATCGATTTTCTTTTCTTCTTTGAACCTCGGATCATTTTTCGCAACACCATCAAAAATCCGATTTCTGTTTTCTGGGCTTTTGCTCCGATCATTGTTTTTCTGTAGATTTCTATCAATTGAATTATCCCTGGAATTATCCCTTGAATTGCTATTTAAAATTGGGTTCTGTACCAAAGGTTTCAAGTTCTCATATGATTTCGAAGCCACCATTGCGCTATTTTTTTTCTCAGGTTCAAGCCTTGTGTTTTTATCAGTCGGTACCTTTACATTCAGGTTTGAAGTATTCATTTTATTAGAAATGTTCGAAACATTCAAAGAACTATCCACATCCTTCATCCCTAGATTATTGCTCTTATAATTCGAGGTCATTGGTGAATTAGACCTTCCTCTTTTATCATCCGTGTCATTTTTGCCAAATCTATTATTATGAGGCTCTTTATTCTTATCTATAGGGCTTTTAGCCTTTGAATCTAAAGTATCCTTTTGCTTGTCCACCCTGACCTCACTGACATTTGGTGAACGGCTTCGGCTTCGATTTCTACTCTTTTCTGGGTCATATCTGAAACGAGTCATATCCATTTTGTAATCATCTTCGAATTTCTTCAACCAAGGATGAACGAAAATATGATCGAAATCAATTCTTTCTAATGGATTCAATTTCATCAGCTTAGAAATCAAATCACGGGCATTTGGAGTCAGATGTTCTCCCATTTTGAAATCGTAGCTCGTGATTTTCATGATTTTGTCACGTTCATTTATACCTCCGAATGGAGCAAAACCATGAAGAAGCTCATATAACAATACACCCAAAGACCAGATATCCACTGTTTTGTCATGAGGCTGGTTCTTTAGCATTTCAGGAGCCATGTAATCCAATGTTCCACAAAAAGTATTTCTAAAATCAAAATAATATCATTCTTATGAATGAAATACCTTGATTCAGTGGAACTATCCGCACACCACCCGAAATCACATAGTTTTATGTTTCCTTTTTCATCCAAAAGAAGATTTTCAGGCTTTATAGAAAATTATTTAGATAGAATAGTCTCAATTACTTTAATGTCTCGATGTAGGATTCCTTTTTTGTGGAGATAATCAATTCCGATGCAGGTTTGAAAGAAGAATATGAATGCTTCTTTCTCCTCACATTTCTTCTTTCTCCTGAGATAGAAGAACAAAGACCCGTTCTTCGCGTATTCTAACACCAAATAGACGTTCTCATTATCTTCGAATGTGTGAAACAATTTTATGATATGAGGATGATCTAATGTCTTTTGCAATTTTATCTCTCTTTTGAGGTATTCAGGCTTGGCATTTTGCATTAGATTCTTTTTATTGACCTACATGAAAGATTAATAAGGAAAATAACAAAACATGCTTACAATTTTAAGGGCAAAAAACTTGTTGGTGGATTTTTCTTGCACTAGTTTCACAGCTCCATAAGCTCCTTTCCCCAAATCAGCAATTTTTATATCACTGCCATTAACCAGCTCATAATCTTTCAGAGTTTTTTTGCTTTGAAGAAACGAGGATTTGCCACTTATATCTGAATTATTGATAGTTATGTTGTTATCTGATTTATTTAATTCGGAAATTGCACGAGCATGGGAACTAGAACACTTGGGTTTGTGGTTGGACCTTTGGATTTAAATTTCGGTAAATAAAAAGAAAAGAAAATAATGGAACCAATCTTGGATTTTGCAGGTGTTGGAACAATAGGCAACTGCATTGCATTGGATGCAGGGTGTGAATTTTAAGGAGGGGTTTTCTTTACATTTGTAAGGATCGGAATAGACACAGGTCTTCAAATTACAAAAATTCATTGATGTTTTAAAAAAAAAAATGTTTTTAATAATTTAATTTAAGAGGAGGGTTGAATTATGGGTCAATTGTGTAAAACAAAATAAATTAAAAAAATTTGAATAAAAGGCAACACTAATAAAATAAATTTTGAAAGAAAAATTTGTTTTGAAAAAAAAAATTTTTTTTTTTCGTTTAAAATTATGCCATTTTTTTTTTTAATTATCTTTTTTTTGGTGTTTTGATCAAGAATTTTTAATTTAATTAAATTCAAATTCAAGTCCATTTTTTTTAAAGAACTAAGAAATGAAAAATTTTATAATTCTCAAAATAAATGACAAAAACTAAAAATCTAAAAATTTTAATTTTATTTTCAAAGTTCTTTATGTGTGTTTCAAATTCAGCAATTGTTTGGAATGGTTAACGGTGGTAAGCACCTTATTGGCCTCTGGTCTTTTCTTGTAGAAGGTTTCAGTTTTCTTTGAAATCTCCTCATATATTTTATCTGTGAGCCATTGGAACATATAAGTCTGAACCAAATTAGATTGAAAAAGTAGTATGAAAAAGTTATGATATTTGTCCAAAGGTTCCTCGTTTTGATTTGGCTTTAAATTAATATACTGATATAATTTTTCATATTGTTCTGTATGGTTCCGATTAATTGTTATTTGGATTAGAACCACTGTTTCTGTAGTGCCATCATAGAGCAAAGAATCAAAGGCGAAATGATTTTGTTGCAGAAAATGGAAAACCTTGCATTTTTTAGATTGTTTGCATTTGATGATTTCTTGCAAAATTTGACAGCAATGGTAATAATATCCTGACTCATCGATTTGAAAGGCGCACTTCCCCACTTCTAAGGGGGTTTTACTGTTTTTTGGAGTCAAGAAGTTAGATTGGACAAGTCTATCAAAATCTTTTTCGGTTATGTTTTTTTCCTAATCGAAAATTAAATTACAAAATTACAAATTTAATATTTAATAGAAATTCTACTTCAAAAGGATCAAATCTGGTTTCAGGAATGAAATTCACCAAAACATTTTGAATAAATTTGGAATTACAAACTAAAACTTTTTCTTCTTCTAGATAGACTAAAAGTCGTTTGTTGAAAACTGGTGGTGGTTTTTTTTGAAATTCAAAGAATCTCTAAAAATCAATAAAATTTAAAAAGAGAAAAAAATCTCGTTTAAAGCTTATGAGACATTCAATAAAATAAAAATACAATTTTTAAGAGAAAAAACATAAATTACCTTTTCTTCTACATCTGTTATTGATTGATAATTCTTGTATAATATGGATTTTCTCAAGCATTCCACGTAGTCCATTAAATCGTCAAAATTTTTAATTTTTTCCACTTGAAATTTGGCTTCTTTCGTATAAATAAATTTGTTTCTCTTTTTTAAATAATTATCCTTTATTTCTCGAAAAGTCATTTCATTTATTTTGCAATGGAAAAGAGTCCATTTCCAAGCTGTTTTATAATGGTAATATTCTGAAAGAGAGCCTTGAGTGAGTTCAAATATCTCCTTTGCATACTTAGATAAATGATGAATGTCAATGTCTTTGGGATGATTTTTTTCGCATTCCAAACTAATCAATTTCTTCAATTCCACTTCATTGAAAACTAGAAAAGGATTTACCTCTATTTTTTTATCTTCTAATCTAGTTTTATAAATTTTATCATAATTATTTGGTGCACTGACAAAAATCAAATTAAATAAACTTTTCGTTTCAAATACTTCAAAAATTTTCAGATTTTTTTTGAAATAAGGTTCATTTTGATTTAAAACGTTGATTTGATCCCAAATTACTATAAGTTTTATCCCTTTGGCATTAAAGTAGGCCTTAATGTTATCCAAGAACACTTCAAGAGACTTTGGATCAAGATTTTCATCTAGATATTGAATCCACTGAAAAATCTGATTTTTTGATTTGCCATATATAATTGGTGGAGGTGGAAGATTTTCTAGTTCACAATCTTCTATCACATCAAAACAAAAAGCATAGATCAATTCAGAAAATATATAAGTGTTATAATCTTTCGTGAATTCTTCACTGTTATTTACATATATAATTCTATATTCAGAATCTTGGCAGGAGAGTCGGTGACGCAAAACAAAATCCGAAAGGAAATAAGATTTTCCAGAATCTGGAATGCCCGTCAAAATGATCTTATTTTTTTTTTTCTCTATGAGGTTTTTGACGTCGTTGAGCATTTGTTTTCCGTATTCTGTGCAGTAGTAAGTAAAAATGCCATCCGGGTATTTGTCTTGTTGTAAAACATTTGGTGAAAGAAGTGAAACGTTCACGGAATAAAAATCAGGGAGTTCTTTCTGATTTGGTAATTTTGATCTCAGATTCAAAAATTTCTGTATCGTTTGTTCGATCTTTTCAGAGACAGATATTCTGGGTCGGTAAAATTTCAAATAGACTTCTCTTGCTGAAACATCATCAGAAAGATTGAACTGAAAGAAGAATTATTATTTTTAAAAATGCAATTTCTTACATATTCTACAACTTTTTGTTGTTGATTTTGGATTTCAGTTTGGATGATTGTTTTTTCAAAGACCTTCTCATCATCAACCTGTTCCTAAATGAAATTA
>Ga0302186_10000702_pt1 | contig 29356 bp, 21 predicted proteins | sample II_Bog_E1_2_FD_198782 | JGI IMG/M metagenome (GOLD analysis project Ga0302186, IMG submission 198782) | Peat permafrost microbial communities from Stordalen Mire near Abisko, Sweden - II_Bog_E1_1 | ecosystem: Environmental > Terrestrial > Soil > Wetlands > Peat | place: Sweden: Abisko... | reverse complement strand
TCAGAACTTACCTTTAAATAAACGATTCCATTTAGAGCCAAAGATAAAATTTTGAAAAAAATGAGAATTTTTTTGTTTTAATTTTCAAATTTTAATTTTTGTTTATTTTTTGTTTGGTTTTTTTTTTTATATATATTAAATAATCTTAAAACATAAAATTAAAATTTGATAAAAAAAATATTTATAAATTTTTTATTAATTTTTTTTTTTGGATCCTTAAAAAATATATTAAAATATTCAACACATTTCGCACATATTGGTGCCCATCTTTTAGAAGACAAGAAGGACTTATCAGAGATAATAAGGTAACTTTCATATTTTTTAAAGATTTTCACAAAAAAATTAAGGATTTGCATAAAAAAGTGAACTCTTTGATCGAGATAGTCATGGAAACTAAAGGTGATTTTATTTTTGCCTCTTTTTGAGTTTTTTAATTTTTTTTTTGAAACGGTATCTTTTATATGTTTTCCATTGAGAGGATATAAATTTGAAAAGTGCGAATTCAAAATAAACAACATTTTATAAAGCAAATAAATTCTTAGAAACCCCCCCAAAAAAAAAAGGCGATGCCATTATATCCTCACTCAAGATGAAAAAAAAAACTTAACTTTAATTCAGAAAAACATGAGGAGTCACTAGTTAAAATGAACAATTCCACCAATGCATACTTTTCTCAATTAATTGAAGAAATCAAAAAACTAAAGAGTAGAAGGTATATTCAATAATTTATTATTTTAATTTTTTTTTCCGAAAAAAGATCAAAAGACGAAGTTTCTTCTTATAAATGAAGCTTGATAATGTCCTTTTTACATTTTTTAATAATAATGATTTTTTTTTTAGATTAGGAAAAATTTCAGCTATTGATTATTGAAAATATTAACAACAATTATATAAATGAACAATTGATCCTAATTCACAGAAAAGTGTTGCAATTTTTCTCAAACCTCCTGTTTACATAGTCGAACCATCCGGTTCATCAAAAATATCCTATTTCTCCATAATCTCACTGGATTCGATAGTTTATGAATATTATACGATTTACCCGTTGCAGAATGTCCTCATTGAAAACACTTTAGTGAAAAAAGTCATCAAGCCAACTTTGGACTCAGAAGATCAACAAATGAAATCGGAAATCCAAAAAATGATAGTTTCAGGATTTATTTCAATTTCACCTTCGAAAATGAAAGAATCAAGGAGAAAATCCTACTTGTTAGAAGATAGAGGAAAAAACGATCTTTATTAAGGAAAATATTCACAAATTAGAGAAAATGCTTAAATCGAGAATATATCACTCGATTCTTGAGAATTTGATCAAGGAAATGCACCGTATTTCCAAAATAATGGACTTAAGGATATTTTAAATTGTTTGAAATCTATAGAAAATAAGGTGTTTTCGTTTGAAATTAGAAAAAAATAGTGAAAGTGTAGTTTTCAGAGTTTCTGAAACTTGTTACATCACGAAGAATGAGAGACAAGGGATGAACAAATCGAGAATAGTGGAACATAAAGAATTTGATAGGAATAAAAGCAAGTCTGAAACTTGTTACATCACGAAGAATGAGAAACAGGGATAAAACGAAAATAGTGGAACATAAAGAATTTGATTAGGAATAAAAGCAAGCAAATCTATAAACAGGGAAAGTTCTCACAAATAAGTCATCAATGGGGAAATCAACAACACATTCGATGAAGAATTTTAATTGGATTGTTTTTAAAATTGGTTTTTAAATTAAAAAATCTATTTTTTTCCTTTTAAAAACTAATATCCGATTAAAACTTTGAAGAATTTTTTTTAATTATTACTTTAAGGATTTTGTATGTGTATTTTTCTCTATAATATTCATTTCGAAGTCAATTATCACTGCCTTTATGGGTCTGAAGTTTACATTGTTGGCAATATTCCTGAATTCGGTAATTGGGTCATCAAGGATTCATTTAAATTATCCTGGACTCAAGTTCAATTTTTCTTCAAAACTTACTAAAATTTTTAAAAATTTTCCAAAAGAACGACAACTGGAGGCGAAACCTGCTCATAAAACTTGACAACTCCTCTTCCATTCAATATAAATATGTGATTGTTTACAACGATGGCCATCGGATTCATCCAATCCATTGGGAGGAAGGTCCATCACGAGTGCTATATCTCAAACACACATCCAGATTAAATATTAAAATAAGTATAACAAACCAATCCTTTTTTCTTTAGCTATTTGAATTTTTTTTTAATCAAGGTGATGTCTGGGAACATAGAAGCTTTATAGTTCGGGGCAAGAAACCAGACAATAATTCAAATATTTTCTACATTTGTGGAAATTGCGAAGATCTTGGTAGCTCGAAAAATCCTCAAGAAATGGAGACCACCCTAAAAAAGACCCCTTATGATGCAGTAGCACAACCTTATTGGGAAAAGAAGTTTCTCCTATCGATTCATAGAGAGAAAAAGCTGATTTATTGGATATACCAATATGACGTCAAGGGGGAGTTTTTTTTAACAGGCGATAAAAAGCGAAAGGTTGAGGTCTCATTTCAATATGTGTTAACATCGAACAACTCTAACTTTTGGGAAGATGATATAAAATCCGGGAGGAAGAAGAGTTTGATTTCCTTTAGATCTCCGAATCTTGTCAAACAGATTCTTGTGGATTGCACAAAAAAAAAAATTAAGAGACTAGAAGGGAAATACAACTCGTTGATAATTTATGATAATTTGGAAGATGAGAAAGCTCTACTCTTTAAAATTAACGAGAAAATCACTCTAGGTTATCTTTTTTTAATTTAGATGAGGAAAAAAGAATTTTTTTTAGGAAATAGTATGAATAATGAGGCACAATTGCGATGTTTGAAAGACTATAAATATAACAAGTTTCTGATTGTACAAAAGGTGTCACAAATTAATAAAGATGAGAAAAAAAAAAATGATATAATATCAAATTTTGCTGCAAAGGAAGGCATCCAAATGATAAAAATCAATGGATTTGAAATATGCTGCAAAAACAAGAACAATTTGAAACAATGGGCTTCTATTTTTGAGCCTATTTTCCAAAACAATGAAGTAATTTGGATAATTATTTTAAAAGTTAAAGAGAAAATAGAAAGTTTTCATTTGCTGGTCTGATTGCATTAAAGAGACCATCGAAGTGTTGTTGATGTATTTAATTATTTATAAGAACTTTTCCATGAGCGCAGCGAAGAAGTTTCTTCATTTAGAAAAAAATGATATTGTTAAATATCGAACTCACGTAAGCAAAAAAAAAAATAATAATTTCATAATTTTATCATATGTTTTATTAGAAGAGTTTATAGACATTAAAACAAAAAAAAAGTTCATTTCCTCTTTAATTTTTTGATAATTCAATGAAAACGTAATTAGGGTTTTCAAGAAGAGAACTCAAATGAGAGTTCAAACCTTAAGATTTTTTTCGTATTTATTTAATTAGTTATATAGTGAGGTGATTAATACATTAATAATAATGTTTATAAAACCGGACTCAAAGTCCTGATTATACTTTAATTATTTTATTTTAAAACAGAATAAAAACCAAAATTTCTTAATTTTTTCAAAAAATAAATCAAAACAATAAAAAATGGGTAACGTCCAGCAAGGAGAAGGCGAACTTTCATCAAATTGTCTGATTTTTACTCTTTTTATCACATATTAAACAAATTTCACCTTTTTTTAGTCACCCAAGCGGAAATCAAGAAATTATACAAAAGATTCAAAAGTCTTGATACCGATAAAAGCGGAGAATTAGAGCCTGAAGAGTTTTTCGATGTTCCAGGTGAATTTTTTCTTTAATTTAAGCATTTTTGAGTTATTCTCTTTTAGAATTGGCACAAAACCCTTTGGTGAAACGAGTGATTTCGATTTTCGATAAGAACAAAGATGGGAAGATTTCTTTTGCCGAGTTTTTGTCAGGATTAGGAGCTTTATATGGAGGTTATATTGCCTAAAAATTTATTTATGCTCATATTTTTAAATTTTCTTGATGTTTTCAAGGAAACGAGGAGGAAAAATGCAAATTTGCATTTAAAATTTATGATATTGATGAAGATGGGTTTATCAGCAATGGAGAATTATTTAAGGTTAAGAAAATTTGTCTATTTTTTTGAAATTTTTGCCAAGGTGTTGAAAATGATGGTCGGAAACAATTTAAACGATATTCAGTTGCAACAATTGGTCGATAGAACAATCATCAAGGCTGATGAAGATTTTGATGGAAAAATTTCTTATGACGAATTCAAGAAGGTAAAAGATTTTAAATCAAAAACGAAAATTATTTATATTAAATTTTTTGGGATGTATAGATGGTGAAGGACCTGGATGTGGCCAACAAATTAACTCTGAATTTAAGCCAAATTTAACATTTATTGTTAGCAGAAATTTTAAAAAAAATAGAAACTATTCAAAAACTATCAAAAAAGAAACTATATATATATATATTTAAATAAAAATTATTCCTTTTCATTTTCGAACCCCATATGGGGGATTTTATTTAAAATCACACTGTCTTTTCGAATCAATTCCAAACTTTTGAGAAAACCAATGCTGTTTGATTTAGAAAGCATAGTGAAATTTTCTAAATTGTTAATTTTTCACAATCGAGGAAACAACTCAAAAGCAATCTTAACTTCCCCTGTCCTCTCATAAGTATTCATATAACCCAAATCTTCCGAAAAACTTCTTTGTTTGATGTAAAGTTCTTCCTCGACAGAGTTTCTGGAAGAAATCACATTAGATTTCGATTTCTTCAATGAAATTTCATGTTTTCGTAAGAAACTGCCACTTTTTTTCCTTTTTTCATTGCAATCTGCTCTCAATAAATTAATAAATTAAATGATTTTTACCTGAATTCGTATTATTTTGCTCGAAGGAAATTTTCTTGATTTTTTTTTCTTCAATTTTTTTTTCTTCTTCATTGACGCAACAATGTTCATATCTTCCAATCACCAAATTATCTTTCATATTGATGAAAGGGATCTTCTTCCTGCCTGGCTTGAATTCTTCTTTACTGTCGAAATAATCCTCATGGAGAATGAGATGGTTTGGATAACCTTGCTTAAAGATAAAGAAATCTATTTCTGGCTTATTTATCTTCGCATTCTCCATAACCATCGAACAAATCGGCCATTGTAAATTGCAATGCACTGATTGTTTGTCAAGTTTCTTGATTCTGGGTTTTTTTTGGAGTTCTTTTGCTTCAATGAGAAAAACTCTGTATTTTTCACGAGCAAAATTCAAGACTTTTTTGGAAATATCAAAAGAATTCATTGTTTTGTTGAATTCATCGCAATTGATTAAAAGTTTGGACTTTTCTTCGATTTCCTTCACAGCATCAACTTATGCAACATTTCTTTAAAATTAAAAAAAAAAATGTTTAATTTGGACCTAAATTTTCAGTTTTCATCAAATCTTTCTTCAATAATTTAAGGATGGCTAATGATGCTTTTAACAAAGCTACACTGCCATCTAGAAGCAAATGATCCCATATTAACAAAATTATCTAATTTCTTAGAATTAATAAAATTAATTTTTTTTGTACTTTTTCATCGAGTTTAGATGAAGTAAAAAGGCAGATCAACCAAGGAATCGAAAAAATGGAGGTATCTAACTCTATATTTTTTAACTTCTGGCCTAAATCCGGTAGAACTACATCAATCATATCATGTAGTATCTTCTCATCAACGATTACCCCAGTCATTGTGGAATAATAATCAAGAGGTAAAACATTTTCAATCAAATGAACCAAAAGCCAGTATCCTTCCTAAAAGCTCCAAAAAATATATTGGAAACATTAGAAAAAGCCAAACTTCTTCTGAAAAATTTTGTCTGAGCAGAAACTCCAATACAAAATTCATGCCTTGACAATATCCGACAAAAGGATTTCGTTTCGCATAAGCATGGAGAATGAATCTCATTTTATTAAGAGTTTTCTCATATAATGCTGCTTTTTCAGCACCACCGAACGTTCTTTTCAAGTCCTAAAAAATATATAAAGTTCAGTCATTTTTGTACCACTTCGATTTGATGCTGGAAATAATCAGGATAGTCTTGATAGATTTCCTTCAAAATGAAGTATTCCATAGTGTTTTGTGAAACAGAATTACGGACGTTCGCGACAGTGAGCCAAATCTGGAAATTATATTAGTTTTAAACAATTTAAGAAGGCAACTTCATTTCGCTTCGAATCGTTCAAAACCTTTTTCTTAAGCAAACTTTTTAAGCACTTTCGAAGATGTTTTTTGGTGTTCAATGACTCATCGCCCAATTTATCAAGCCAAAACTTTAAAAAATCTAGATTTTTTTCTAACAAGAAAGAATCTCAAAAGGAAACCTGCTCGTTCTTATTTTTATAATTTGAAATGAATGAAAAGGAGACATTCCAAAAAGATTTTAACTTTTTTGTTCCAGAAAGAATCTTTTTGCATTTGATTTTCTTCAAGGATAATTTGACCAGTTCTGGACCATTGAAAAACGTCTCTAAATAATTGAGTTCTTGAGTGGACATCATTGTTAGATTTTGAAAATCTCGTCTTAAGAAGAGCCCTTTCATCTCCAATTTAACCGAGTGAGCCTTCTTTTTGCGCTGTTTTTCCATAAATGAAGAGGATTCCAATCTACTTTGTCTCATAATGCTCATTTTTATTTTGAAATTGGAAAAAAATACTGAGAAAATTTCAAATTCTTAATTAATAATACTTCTGAAAAATTTTTCTTGTAAAATATTTCGTTTGAATTGTTCCATTTTTTTTTTACCTGATAATTTAGCTTTTTTTGTCTAATTCCTAAAAATTTAATATATTTTTTTTGTATTGTATGGTTAGGTGAAATTTTGAAAAGACATAATTAAAAATGGAGATAAATAATAATAGAAAACAAAAAGAAAAAAAACTAATTATAAAAAACAAGAAATGAAAGAATTAAAAATGAGGCAAAAATATTTCCTATTATCTTTTTTATTTTTTCTTATACAAAAACAGCATAATCAGCTTTTGTTTTCTCATAACTGCACACTAAAACATTATTTCCATTAACATAATTGACAAGCAGTTCGCTATTTTTGATAACAAACTTATTTTCGCTTTCGATTTTTTCCATATCTTCGACCTTGAGCTCAGAAACCATCATCAAAACATTATTCTTCACGCTTGTTATTTGAAATTTTGGCAATTCAACATACCCTACACACAAAGGCAAAATAGTGAACTCAACAATTTCCTCATGTTTTTCTTGAAAAATTCGTATTTTTTCTTGAATATTGCCCACAATTAGCCAACTGCTCGAAAATTTCTCCAATGATAAGTAATAATCTACATTATCTCTGTTATAAATATTGACATTTTCCTCCAAATTTCTCCCAATCATAAACCTCAACTTCCCTGGAATTCCCACATAGAAGGCTTTTGGTGCTTCAACCTCTATTTGAAATAAAAAGCTCAATTTGTGAGTTTTCGTCAGATCAAAGAGGAATTTCTCAGGCAACTTCCATGTCAGTTTTCTTTCCATGTACGCCTTTATTTCTTCATTGAAATTGGAAATAAAGAGAGCTTCTGAGCTTATTTCTGGAGAAAGACTATGCTTTTCCTCATTGTAGGCGAGAAGAAATTCAAAAAAACCCGATGAAATATTTAAATTTTGGTTTTTTAAGATAATTCCCATGATTTCCAAAGGGTTTAACAATCTTTTCTCCATATTATGGACCTCCTGATCTAGAAATAAAATATAAGTGATTTAAAGAATATTTAAAAGGGATAATACTATCTAAAAAGAAAGCCAGCATGGAAAATGAGTAAAATGAAAGGTTTTTCAATTGAATATTGGAAAAAGCAAACAAAGGATTCGAGTAATTGTTGAACTTTATTTCGAAAATCCTCTCAAAGTTTAATTCATAAAAATGTTCCAAAATGCATGTCAACGCACCTTTTTCATCATAAAACTCAAGGTTGAAGGAGATTTCTTCCTTCGCCTTGGAAGAAATCATTTGCGAATCCACTAAACAAATAAAATATATTCGTTCTAAATTCTTAATAAGAGATCCTCCTTCATTTTTAAAAGTGATCTTTCCGTTTTCTTCGTTGGAAACTAAAGGAATTTTAAAGGGAGCTTTAGAATCTTTAAAGAAAAGCATGAGTTCAGAAATGGAAATATTTGGGGTCTGATGCTTTGAATCCAGGGAAATAAAGACTGTGAAGAAATCGAAGTTTATTTGGGAAATAACCGCTAGATATTTGTTTATGTTTTGACAAAAGATGTCTAAAGTTGTCAAAGTTTCCATTGTTACCAGGTCTTTTATTTCAAAATTTGCAAGTTTTAGGTTTTTCTGATAATGAAAATATTATGAAAGAAATTAAAACAAAAAAATCCTAACTTGGAAAATAAGAATGGTTTCATCATCATCCGGAAGTCTGATGTCGATCTTTGAGAAGTTGAGCAAAATTTCGCTGATTTTAAAGAATCCGAAGAAATCAATCTTGAGAGTTAAATAAAGAAAAATAATTTATCTGAATAAGTAATTATTTTAAATAAGGACAGTTTTTTTCATGTTAATTTCGTTTAAGCCTGGAATCAAGATCATGTGCCCAAGATCGATTTTTTTCACGATTTTTTCAGGGTTTTTATCCTCCAAAACCACAGTGATTTTGCATGGAAATTCTGGCAATTCTATCATATTCTTAATCTTCAAATTCAGCTCTATTTCATCATCAGAACTTATTCCATAAAAGAATTAGAAATTGATTAATTATTATAAAATTAACAAAATCCATTACTTTTGCCTAATAATGATCTCATCCAACGAAAAGGCATCCAATTTCTTCAATTCAACAGTCTGATCATAAATTTTTTCAACGACTTCTAAGAAAATCTAATTTCTTTTCTTTCAATTTTATTATAAGTTTTTACTCTAAATAGCTCAATAAATTCAATCTTTTTCATAGTGAACAATGAAAGCATGAATTTCACGAAATTCTTCCAATTCTTTGAAAATATCAAATACACACAATAAATCAGCTTGATGCTGAGTTCCAAATCTTTCCAATTTCTTAGCATTTTCATTGATAAATCTGCCAAATCACTGGGATTTTCACTTATTTTCTTCGATTTCACAGCCAATTTCAAAGCCTCAATTTGGATCCAAAAGGCTAATCTTCTATTATAATTCAGCATGAAAATGCTTTTGATTTGATTATAACATTTGAACAACAGGGAAAAATAGGAATCCCTCGATTTCAAAGCAAGATAAAGCTCTTTATCGTGGATAATTGAGAGCTTTGAATAGAATTTGTCGAAAAAATCTAATTTTGTTTCAGATGTTTTCAGTTCATTATCTTGTCGATTCAGGGCAGAAATTAATAGATTTAGGTTTTTTTCAAATGAATCGAACTATTTTTTTAAACAAAATAATAAATTTTTTATTTTATATATTAAAAAACGTGGAAAAAGTCATTGTCCAACTCAAAAGCCAAAAGTCCAATTTTTTGCAGATGAAACTTGGCAAGATTCTTGAGATATGAAATATTATTCGTCAAGGCAGTGATTTTCGTGGAATTCGCTTGTATTAGGTTATTTTTGTAAATTTGGGCTAAACCGTTCGAAAATTGATAGATCCAAATATTGCAGAAGATCTCGAAAAATATCATATTATGTTCTTCATTATCATCGAGTTGAATTGTGAAACCCTGGATTTTCCCTTGGAATAATCGTTTGATTTCCTTGATGAAGAATTTGAATCGTTCGATAGCTTCAAAATCCATATCGAGTTTCTTGAGTAGGTAAATTTTCCTGGCGAAAACATATTGCAAAAACATGAATTCACTGATTTTGTTGTTATAAATCATGGCTCGATATGGGAGTTTCGAATAATTCATCAACAAAGGATTTATACTATCCCAATTTTCATTGAGAACTTCATGTTTAAAATCTAGCGAAATTTAAAGAGAGTTTTTATTAAATTATATAGAAAAAATACTGGAATAAATCGAGAATTTAAGTTTTGATATATGCTTAAATTCAAAAAAAAGGTTGCTCAATTCATCATATTGTTGAAGACAATCCATATGGAGATTTAGCATTTCAAGAACAAGAGCTAAATTTTCCTTTAATGTGAAAAATTGAAGATAATCCCATCCTGGGTTTTCCCTTTTGCAATTTAAAAATTAAATGAAATCGTTAATTATTCCAAATTTATACCTTAAACCGAAAGAAGCCTCTATTTCTTTCAAAATGTAATTCGCTCGCTTCTGAATGCTCAGCTCCAAACAACATTTCATGCTTTTCTTGAATTCCTCAATACATTCATCCTTTACAACGATGTCATTCTTTCGTTTCAACAGAAAAAATAAAATATAATTCATAGATAAAAAATCACCTTCTTTTCAGGCATATATTCGAAAAATTTCAAGATCCTATCGGAATCTGAATCCTGCAAAAAATCAATGAAATCCAATCTTAATCTATCAAAATTCTTCCTGATCGATTTCTAATAAAAAAACATTCTTCTAATTAAAAAAACCTGTTTTTTTACATATGAAATTTCATTTTTGATCACGACGTTTGGATAATAAACAATAAGCCATTCATTGATTTTATAATGTGATGTAATGAATGAATAGATTTTCTGAAAGGTGGTTTTTTTGAACTCCTCATAATCTTCAAAACTCAATAAACATATGTAAATAAAGGGTTTCTTGTAGGTGGAAAGGGGATGATCTTTGTTTTCCCAAACCGCGTCATTATGAGGAAAAAAGGAAATTTGGACGTTTTTCGCATTTTGAAGGTTAATTTCAGAAAGGTTCAAATTCAACTCAGGGTATGGGAAAAGGGACTCGATATAACTGAAAAATTCATGCCAAAGGTTGTTTTCGTCGAAGTAGCTACAGGGAATACCGTAGATTTCCATTTCGAAATTAAAGACTTGAAATAAAATCCTAATTATTTTGATTTTTTGATTTTAGCTTTTTTTCTTCGATTTTAAATGAGGAAAAAAACTAAATAGTTGAAAAATCAAATTTATTGTTAATCATAATTCACTAAAAAAATTAAAAAATTTGGAAATTAATTTGAAGACCCGGCAAAATGGGGACGACCCCATAACTCAAAAAAAAAAAAAAAAATAATTCACTAAATTTTCAATAATAATTCTTGAATTTGTTGATGCAGTTATTCAAGCCCTCAAGCGAACAACCTCCCAAAATCCAAGAAAGCCCTTCTTTTATTGGCGACATTCAGCCTTCAGAAAACATGATCCTCGAGTTCTCTAATCAAGTCCCTAAACTCGATATCCATTCTATCCCCTCGAACTATCCTTCAATTCTTCAAGAAATCATAGTCTTGAACCTTAAGCCATTATCGATAACATCTCGAATCCATGAAGATTTCATCCTTTTAATGAATTTGCTCAAGAATTATAAAGATCTCAACAGTCAAGAGTTCGTAAATCTCAATTATATCCTTATCTTCTATTTGGAATTCAAAAAACTCGATATAATTGCTGATAAACTTAAGGACTTGATCGAGAAACTTGAGGTATTATGGGGTTCTCCAGGACTTAAGATCACCAAATCCCCAATTTTCGATCCCACAAGAAAAAACCGTCGAAAAAGCATGAGAGTTGATTATTTATCTAAAGTTGATAATTACAATGAATCATTCACAATCATCAAACGGGTCATAGTTTTCTTCAGTGGAAATAGAGATTTCTCTGAGGGTTTCAAGCAGAAGACCTTAGGAAGAATGATTTATGATATCACGATATTCAACAGCAAAGCACCTGAAAAAAACCAATTTGTCGAAATCATTATGGAGAAAAATCTACAATTTTTCGATCAGGTCCTAGGTCATTGTAGAAACGATGCTTTTCTCAAATATTATGATTATAAAATTGCCAGAGATCATGTGATTGAGAGCTTTTATTCTTTCATTTCTCGTAAACATCTTATTAGTAATATAAATTTCTCTGAGGAAACAATGGAATTAGAGCTAAATGCAAGAATCATTGAATTTTGTTTCGCAAAAAAACTCAGAAATTTAATAAGTTTGATAACAACTAGCAAGGAAAATGTGTTATTGATTCCACACATTTTGGTTCTTTCCTTCACCAGTGGCATTTATGAACATTTGAAGAAACATTTGAAAGATCATAGGCTTTTGAAAGGTCTTGCAAATTATAATGTCATGATTGAAATATTTAAACTTGGGAATTACCCTCATACTTTTCTAGATTTCTTGCTTTTCGTCTATTCCGTTAAGAATATAGAATTCTCCCTTGAAGTTCAGAAATTCATTTATCAAGAATTCAAAAGTTTCCTTTGCAACACTAAGAAAATCTCACAAATTATCTATCATATGAACCCATTGATGATTTTCGTTGCAATTTCGCAATTTTTCTATCGATTATCCATGACATGTGACAATTTCCATTATGCTTTCGTGAACTTCGCTAAGATACTTATGAATAAATGCAAGGAATTCATTGATAATTATGCAGACTTCGATCATTTGCAGACTTTGGTTTCGAATGTATATTCGCCATTGGAAAAATCGGTTTTAGATATGATTTTTGAAGACACAGATTTCTTTTTCACATTTTTCGAGGAAAAACGATTATCGACGATTGTGAGACATAATTTGGATAATTCGATATTATATGATTTCAAATTCATGGAAATGTCATCAGTTTATAAAACTTTAGTAGAAAACGTCGATATGACTTATTTTTCTTCTGATCCAAAAAACACAAATTCGACATTGGAATTTGAACTCAAATCTGCAGATGATATTAATAATGTTCAGCAAATCGTTTATGAAAAAACAAATGAAAGTCTAAATATTTTCAAATTCATTCCAAATATTTCCGATATGAATGAAATTTACAAGGAAACTGAGAAAGCAAACCATTTTTTCCAAAGGAAAGTTTTTTTCTCTGCGATATCTTTGCGACTTATCATGGATTTCCTTTTTTTCTTTGGGCTTTTCATCTATATCTTGATTTTCACCCAAAACTATACCTATACCAATTATTTCTTCCAACAAATCGATATAAATTTTCTCAATTTGGTTAGCATGGATCCTTTAACTGACCCTACAATGGAGGCTGCTCTCCAAGAAGGTCTTAATTCCGCATATAATGAAACCGTTTATAATGAGTTATTGGCTTCATATGATAATAGCACTTGGACTTGCATTCAACAACTCTATCAAATATCTCATTCAGCTTATATAGTTGAAAATATACTTGATGATTGCACTAGTTTCTATACTTTGATCAACCAATATTTAACAATGAACAATAAATTGAGAATACTTTTCATTATTATCATTATAATATCAGGAGATCTCTTTATCCGAAAAGGGTATCAAATCATTGTCTTGAAACTGCAATTTATGACGACGTTGGATATTTTTGAGATATTGAACATAATAGTTTGTTTTGTGATTTTGATTTTGTATCGTTCCATGGCAAGGTATGATCTAACTAAAATGGATCGAAATTTCAAGAACAATATTATTGACTTTAAAGTTTTATTGATAGTGATGAGCGTTTTTTTCGCGTTGTTCTTGTTCCTTTATTGGATGAAAGTGACTCAATATGTCAAATTCTGGAAAAAATTCGGTTTTATCATCAAGACCATTGAGTTGATGGTCAGGGAGACCACTATTTTTATGGTAGTGTATTTCATTAATATCGCAGCTTTTACTAGCGTTTTATATGTAATCTATAGTAATAATTCAAATTTTACAACTTTCTTCGATGGCTTGCAAAATTTGTTCGGCTTTTCATTGGGGCAATTTGAATTTGAAGATGATGAATCTCCTCTTTTTGATGTTGTGGTTTCTGTTATTCTTATAATTTTCCTAGTAATTAGCAATATTGTGATGTTGAATTTGTTGATAGCTATATTGAGCAATGTGTTCAATAAATTGCTGAGTCGCATAGATTTGGAAATCTCTTATAATTATTTTCTGTTGCATAAAGAATATTTGTTTGATGAAAAGTATGGTCATTTGACATTTTTCCCACGAACATTTAACGTTTTTCTTTTGCCGGCTCATATTTTGGCAATGAAATTGGCAAAACCATGGATCAATCTTCTGCTGGTAGATATTTATTTCACGATTTATTTCTTTTTGATCTTATGTGTCTATCTTTTTTGCAATATTCTGTTGATGCCTTTTACATGGATTAAGTTCTTTTGGTTAATTATAATGAATCGATATTATTATCGTTGCGAACAAAAGAAATTAGATCTTTCAATTAGAGTTATTCATATGATTTTCTGGTTTTTCGGCGGTTTATTTTATTTGTTGAGTTTTATTTGTCATAGATATCCCTATGTTTGTTAAATCGGCTTATAATGATATTGATTTGCCTCATAAACCAATGATTCAATTCCAACAAATGATGCAGAAATATATTAGCACATATTTAGAAAAACAAGTTGATTCTTTCCCTGAAATGAAGCCTGAAGAAAGAGAAGAAAAGGTTAAACATAAAATCTTTAAAACAAATTTGCAGAAACATCTAGATAAAAGAGGATCAAGTGCTATACAAACAATATGGACGGAATCTGGAAACAAATATCAGATACCAGACCAGAAAAGATTGCAAAGGATTTGTGGAGGTATTGAATTTGAAGAAGCTATCAAAATATTCAACTTTGCAGAGGAATTGGGAGGAGATGAGAGTCCTCAGCTTCGAAAAAATAAATAGTTAAAATTAATGTTTTTTTTTATTTCCCATAATGAAAATTGAAGTTAAGGGAACGAACGAATCATATCTGTTAATTTATTTTTTTTAAAACAAATTTCGTGTCGGGTTAAATTTGAAATTTTTTGCTTTTTATAAATTTTTCAGTTGTTTAACTAAATTTGTTTTGGAAGTTTCATAAATTCAAACAAAAAAGAACTTAACTCCAATTTTTAATTTCAATGATTAAACTAAATAATTTCTTTGAATTAAATAAAATGGAGCCCAAACAAGCATCAGGATTTAAAAAACGTGATTTAAAATCGGCGTTATATCTTGGTCCAGAGGAGGAAAAAACTAACGCAAAACTCCTCGATTTATCAACCGTTTCCCCAAATAAATATGAGAATGAAAATATAAATCCTGCTCATTCTTCTGAATTTCCTCCGATTTCTCGTGATTATCTCTCTCTAATCGAGGAAATCAAACAAAAATCTACAAATTCCATATTTAAAGGTTCGAAAATCTTCGATGACATGATGCACATTTTTGAAAATTTGCAAAATTTTAAAAAATTTGACTTTGAGCATTTCATTATTATGAATTATCTTCTTCTTTTCCATTTACAATTTAAACAAGCCTTAGATTACTTTAATTTACTAAAATTTGAGATAGAGAAATTTGAATCTTCGAGAAAATCCAGCGAAACAAAGTTAACTGCCAACGTTCTCATACCTTCATTATTGAAAACTTTTAACAAAGATTACGAAAATATGGAAATTATCAAACAAGTGCTCCTTTTTCTCAGCACAGATCTAGCGTTTTCATCGGGTTTCAAGGAAAAAACACTCCAATATCTAATCTATGATGTGAGGATTTTCAATGGTGGTTCTCGAAAGGAAATCTTTACGGAGCAATTAATGGAAAAAAATGTGAATTTTTTCGATCAAGTATTATGGCATTGCAAAAATACCACTTTGTTGAAATTTTATGAATATGAAGAGGCTATAGACTCTGTGATTGCAAACTTTTATTATTTCATTGAGAAGAAAAAATTTGTTGAGGTCCAACGAAATGGAGAGCCTAATGAAGATCTCATAATCAATGCCAAAGTATTGGAATATTGCTTTAAATCTAACCTCAATGCAATAATTCATTATATTATGGACACCAAACAAGACATTTTATTGCTACCAAGTACTATTTTGCTTTCTTTTAACCATATGAATTATGGACATTTAAAACAACACTTGAACAAGAGAAAATTATTGAAAAATCTGGCTGAATTTAACATTATAACAGAAATTTTCAAGCTGAAAAATGATCCAAACACCTTTTTTGACTTTTTGCTTTTTATATATTCTCTCAAAAGCATAGAATTTAAAACAATGACCTCAAAATTTATGTATTTAGAGTTCAGAAATATGTTTTCCAATGAAAAAGAAATCACCTCCATTATTTATCATATGAATCCGCTCTTCATCTTTATAGCCTTTGCCCAAATCTTTTACCAAATGTCAAAAAATTGCGATAATTTCCATTATGTGTTTTTGGATTTCGCGAAAAAGCTTCTAGATCGTTGCAAAGAATTCATCGATAATTATTCAGATTTTGATCATTTGAAACCTCTTGTATCAAATCCTTATGCTCCTTTGAATAAATCAGCATTGGACATGATTTTTGAGGACACCGATTTCTTTTTTCCTTTTTTCACAGAAGAAAGACTTTCAAGAATCGTGAGAATTAACCTTGATAATGGGATCATTTTTGATTTTGATTTGATGGCTGAATCCATGATTTGTAAAATAATTCGTGAAAACGTTGATTTACCATATGTGGTGCTAGATCAACAAAATGAAGATCATATTTTTCCAATAGAATCCATCACCAAATATAAATTGCATAACATCCTCACGGTAGAAGAAGATGAAAGCCAAAATATATTCAAAATTGTTTATGATTTGACAAAAACATCGGATTCAAATTCAACTAAAACTGAAATTTTACAAAAACCAGACCATTTCTATCAACGGAAAGTCTTCTTTTCATCGATCAGTTTAAGAGTCATCTTAGATTTTCTAGCTTTTTTTGCGTTATTTATTTATATCTTGATCTTTACACGAAATTATACTTCAACCAATTATTTTTTCCTTAATGTTGATCCAAATTATCAGAATTTTCTTACAGGAAGCAATTATACGGACCCCAATATGGAAGCTTTAAGAGAACAAGCGGTTAATAACACTTATGATGATAACGCTTTAACTATATTGAAAATCAATAATCCAGGATCTGATTATACTTGTTTGGAATACCTTTATAATGAAACCAATTATTCAGTTCAGCTCACTATTTTATTGCTTCAAGATTGCCAGAATTTTAATCAAGTAAGTTCAGAATACACTTCTTTGAATACAAACTTAAAAATACTTTTCATACTTTTGCTCATAATTTCGGGGGATATATTTCTAAGAAAAGGATATCAACATTTTATCCTGAAATTGCAATGTTTCGGTGCCATGGATATTTTAGAACTTTTAAATATGTTCGTATCTTTCGTGATTTTGATGATTTATAGCAAATATTTACCAAATACAGAGTCGCCATCCCAAGTATTTTTGCCTGATAATTTCGTTATTTTCCAAGATGGCCTCGCATTATTAAGTCTTTTCTTCGGATTTTTTATGTTTTTCCTTTGGCTAAAAATCACGCTTTATGTGAAATTTTGGGGGCAATTCGGTTTCATCATTAAAACAATTGAGCTCATGGTTCGAGAAACCACCGTCTTCATGGTTATCTATTTCATCAATATAGCTGCTTTTTGTAGTGTTTTATATGTAATTGCGAGCGATTTTGTAGATTTCGACACTTATATGAAAGGTTTGAGAAATTTGTTTGGATATTCTCTTGGACAATTCCAATTTCCAACTGAAACATCGCCTTTAATTCAAGGCTTCGTTTCAGTGATTATAATTGTTTTTCTTGTGATTAGCAATGTAGTTCTTTTGAATCTTCTGATTGCGATTTTGAATAACGTGTTTTCTGATTTATCAAGCAGAATTGATCTCGAAAATTCATATAATTATTTCATGCTTCAAAAACAATATTTTTTTGATGAAATTTATGGTCATTTGATGTTTTTCCCTCGATCCTTCAATTTCTTTTTAACACCAATACATTTATTAGCCATATTTATAGCCCAAAAAAAATTCACTCGATTGTTCATAAATGTTTATTTTTCTATTTATTTCTTTTTTTTGTTAGGCGTTTATATAATATGTGCGATTTTGGGAATGCCTTTGGCTTGGATAAAAATCTTATGGTTGATTTATATGAACAAATATTATGAAGATTCTGATCAAAAAATGATTTCCGTGTCAACACGATCAGTTCATTTTTTTCTTTGGTTTTTCGGAGGTCTGCCTTTTCTCCTGATGATAATTTTCAAAAAAGATGTCCCTTTATTTGTTAAATCAGCATGGAATGAAATGTTGATGCCGACAAAACCCATGTTGCAATTTCAAAAAATCATGCAAAAACACATTTTAAAATTTCTCAATGTTTTCAAAAAGGGGGAAAATGAGGAAAAGAAAAAAAATGAGGAAAAAAAAGAAGAGGAAGGAAGTGACAACTTCCATCAAAAGGAAAAGGTTAAACATAAGGCTTTACAAAAAAATCTCAAAGACAAAATCCTCAGCAAAAAAAACACCATCAATGATAAGAGGAAAAGCAGGAAATATGGTGAGGATTTCAATGAGAAAGATTTGAAGAAAATGGAAAGAGTTTTTGGAGGAGTGGAATATGAGGAAGCTATAAAGATATTCAGCTTTTCTGGTTTCGGAACCTCCATTATTAAATAAAAAACAAAGAAAAAATTACAAAGTATATTCAAAAATTTGATAATTTTTTTTAACATTATATTGAACAAATTTAATTTTCCTGAGGAAAAAAAGCCTCAAAGTCTTTATATAATTAAAACAAAAAAATATCTTTTGTTTTAATAAAAAAAAAACATCTTCATAGAATGGAACCAATCCTAGATTTAGACCAACTGCTTCAAGATTTCTACGAAATCTCCAAAAACTCCAAAAAATATCCTGAAACTCTCAAATCCTTGCAAACCAATTTGTCGGTTCTCGATTTATCGAAACTTTCGGTCTTTGAAAAAATGTTTTCCACCTACATTTTTTTGCCGAATTTCGAGTTTTTCGTGTTTTCTCAACTAATCGAAGCCTACAAAACTCAAAAGATTCCCGAATTGGCCCAGAGTTTTTTGAATTTAACCCTCAAATTTGGTTCAAAACATATAAATAGTCGGACCTTTGAGGAAATTCAAAAAGACAAATGCCTGAAAAATAATAAAGCCTTCCATTTGATGGGAAAGGCATTGGATTTATTGTTTTTGGACTTGATAATAGACGAGATACAGAAAACCGTTGACAATAAGAAGGTTTATTTGATTTTGAGTTGGTTAGAAAATCGAAAAAATGAGGAAGCTTTTTCCAGATTAGAAGAAACCTTACGAGGAAGGCTAAAGGATGAATATTATATCGACTTAAACGCAAGAAAAGCCAACGGATTCAAATTCATTCCAGCGATGAGAATGATGATATCCCAAAAGGGGTTTGAGAGTTTTTATTTACCGAACATGTTGAAACTCATTAAAAGATCAGAAAATAACCTGGATTTAATGAGGACAATGTTTGCTGCTGATATTCAAATAGATATGAGCAATTTGGCTGATGAACTTGTGATGGGCAATTTGAAGGAATTTTTCTTCACGAAAAACTCAGAAAGCTGCATTTTCATCACGAAAGAAATCATCAAAGTGATTTTGGATTTCGATTTAATGATAAAATTCTTGAAAAAACTCGATAATTTGATAAACCTCACGAATAATGAACAAAATAAAATGATCATCTTGCAAATGTTCGAAGGCTTCATAATAAAACTCCCAAATCTCGAGACGTCTCAAAGGAAAACCCTCCAAAAAGAGCTTGTGCTGATATTTTTCAACAATTTTACAATGATTTCTCAAGAAGATTTCATCCCGATAATGAAGAAACTTATTGAAGGCTTTGTGAACAATTCCATAGAAATGCAATTAGATTCCAAAGAAATCGCTCTACTTAAAGCCAACATCATGAATCAAAAGAACAAATTCGCGCTTTTATCCACACTTTTCTTTTTGCTCATATATCTCAAGCGTTTTAAACTCCTGAATCCTGATTGGACCTTTTCGGAATTAGCGACTCTTATTGATTCTATCAATGCCAATATCCTCACACCTAACCTCAAAACTCCTCAGAAATTAGTCACAAATTATCAAACCTTTCTCGTGGCCTTAGAAATCGTGTTTTTGAGCTTTTCCTTCAAGGAATTAGCGAAAAACATCAAATTTGATAATCTTATGAGCTTTTTCTCTGAATCCATCCTTATGCATCAGGCAAAATTCCTTCAAAAAGCAGGATTTCAAGAACTCAGCGGAATCGTGAATTCAATTGTTTTGGCTAGTTCTTATTTTTGCGAAGAAAATCAAGAATTCTTTGAAAGTCCCGAATGGAAAACGCTTTGTGCGAATACTTTTATCCAATGTCTATTGGAAAAAAGCATGAATGTCAGTTATATGAAGGATTTATTTAAGAAATTGACAGGGAAAATCAAGCCAAAAATACATAATTTATTGATAACAGGTCTGTTTTATCGGGTTTTCTTCAATGAAATCATAGAAATTAAGGAAATTGAAAAAATCAGATGGTTGCTCAAATATCTGACGAAAAATTTGAAAGATATCAATTTCGAAGAAAATGAGGTTTTCCAATTAATTTTCTTGATTTATCATGAAGAAGTGTCCACAGAAACCATTTTAACTAGATTTCTGAAAGAAACCTCAAAACAAAAGGAAATTTTCGAACTTCTAGTCAATTTCTTCAAGAAAAAATCACAAGAGATCCTGACATTTTTATTCTCGAATTCTGGGGTTTTCTCCAAAAAAAGAAGCAATTTTGGAGCAGCCTTAACATATTTCAAGGCATTAATCGATTTCAAAAATGAGGCGTTTTTGAATTTCTTTTTGGTTTTTCTCGATGAAAACAATTTCTATGATGGTGAGGCCTTAGAGAAATTCGAGGAAAATTTCTCTTCTTTGAAAGAAAGCAACTTTTTTCTCAATAATTTGGAAAATGTAGGTAAATTCATGATTTCCACAGGCTTTCTTGAGAACAAAATAGATGTTTTATATGAGGAATATGCCAATATTCATTTAATTAAAGAAAAACCAACAGTTTCGAAGAAACCCCATAAAATCCAAGAGAAAAAGCCGAGAAAAGCTGGAAATAAAGCAGAAGTTTCGAAAAAAGTCGAGGTTTTGGATGAAGAAGAAATCGCTAAATTATTGTTGGAACAATTATATCAAAAGATCTGGAGTTATCATGAGAAAGTGTCCCTTATATTCAAGGTTTTCGCTGGAAGAATCCAAGGGAATCCTGCTGGTTTATCCTTATATTTCCAATATCTATATCCAGGATTAGTGTCAATTTGTAATACAAGACAAGATTTTAGAGGAGGATTTCTCGATATTCTTCATGTTTTCTATGGCAATGACCCAAAATTAAAGAAATTTAGGTTAGTTCTGGCTGAAATCCTGATAAAAAAACTCGATCTTGAAAGTCCTGGCGAAGAATATCATGATGATCTCATGAAAATATTGAATTATTTGCCAAGCTATTTCATTGAAAATGAACATAAGGAAAGTCTTGATTTCTGGGAGGAATTGATGAGATTTCTGTTAAGAAACAAGGAATTCGATTTAAAAGCAAAGAATTTGGCTTTGAGTTTCCTGTTTTTGTTAGCGAAATTGCCTAGCTTGGAAGCCAAAACCGAATTGATTTATGAGGAAATCATCAATAATATTAATGCTTTAGCCAATTTCGAGGATTTGCTTTTGAATTTCCTGAATTTCCTTTTGCCAAAACTTCCAAAAAAAGCCTTGAAAATGATGTTTGAGAACATTCTCGATGTTTCAGATCGGGCGAAAGAAACTTGTTTGAAATCTGTCCTTTTCTATTTATCATCGAATAACCAGAATTCGATAGAAATCAACTTTGAAATCATCATGAAAATAAGAATCATGCAATTAAATTCAATGTCTGATAAATCGCTTTGTGAAAAGCTCCTTTCCTTGATAAATTATCAAGACAAACCAGAAGATATCGCCAATTTCGAAATCATCGATTTCCTCCGTAATAACTCCAAAGAAAGTCTCGATGATTTCTGCCAAATCGTCACTGAACTTCTCAAAACCAAGCCTTTGATTTCCGTTTCTTTATTACAAATTGTGCTTTCTGGAACCAAAGGACTTTTATCAATAGAAAAGGCGGATGATGATAAATTCCTTTTTTTCCCTCAATTCATTAAAATGAACCTTGCACGCATTGATGAACATTTCCTTGAAGAGATCTTTTCGATTTTAATAGAAAGTCTTTGTCGAGAAAGTAACAAGCTTCTCACAGAAGAGGCTTTGGAAATCGGGAAGGAATTGATAAGATTCCATGGCCCGAAATATTTCGATAAAATCTCAGGGTTTTTGAATTTGTATCTTGATAAAAAGACGCTCGATAAAGGCCAACAGATATGCACTGTCGTTTTCATAGGAGTTCTTTCGCCTTTCATCACTAATTCCTCGAAAGTCAAGGAAATTACTAATAAAGTCTTGGAATTATTGGAATCCAGCGATCAAAATCAACATCAACAAGTGAATTTATCGAGATGTCTTTCAGATATGATCATCTTATTTCCTGACGCTGAAAAGAAAATCGAAGATCATCTCAATTCGATTTTCTCTGAAAAAAACAAGAAAAAACAGCTTTTTTCCGCATATCTCATCTCAGGCCTGACCAGAGGAATAGGAATAGCGACTATTGAATCATTGAAGATATTCGAGAAAATCGAAAGTCATATGGAAGGGATTTTCAAGAAGGAAGTTTATTTGAAGGAGGGGATATTGAATTTGTTAGGAGCTTTATATGAAAACAATGGGAAAGTGCTTGAGCCATATTTGCCTAGATTTTTCTCTATTTTGATGCAATTTTTCGGTGATAATAACGATGAAGTGAGATCCATGAGTCTTAATATATGTAGATCAGCGATTTCTAAGCTTTCGAGTTTCGGTGTGAAAAATGTCTTGCCTTTGCTTTTGAAGGGAATTGATGAGAAATCGATGAATTGGAAGGTAAAATTGGCCAATATCTCCGCTTTAGCGAATTTAGCCTATTGTTCACCCAAACAATTATCCTTATCTTTGCCTCAAATTATCCCAAAATTAACAGCTACTCTTTCAGATACCCATCCAAAAATCAGAGAAGGGGCTAATGAGGCTTTGAAAGTGATTGGGAAAACGATAAAAAACCCTGAAGTCTCAGAAAATGTGGATATTTTAATTAAGGCGATTAATAATCCCTTTGATGAAAACAAAAAAGGACTTGAAGTGTTGCTCAAAACCCAATTCGTGCATTATATTGATATTCCAGCTTTATCCTTGATAATTCCTATTATAGATTATGGATTAAGATCCAGAGAATCAGCTCTTAAGGAAAATGCTTCACAAATCGTGGGGACTATCAGTCATTTAATCAAAGATCCTCGAGATTTATTGCCTTATTTGGATATTTTAGTCAATGCCTTGAAAATCGCGGTTTGTGATCCTATTGGTAATGTGAGGAATATCTCAGCGAAGGCTTTTGGAGCTTTGGCGAAAAAGCTCGGAGAATATAATTCCACGAAGATCTTGAAGACTTTAAAGGCGATATTAGAAAACCCGGATTCGAAAAGCAATGAAAAAGCAGGAGCTGCCCAGGCTTATTCTGAGGTGATTTGTGCGATTGGAGTCGATTTTTTCGATAGAAATAAGGATTATATCATGGCGAAAACCTTAGAAACGAAACAATATTTAAAGGAAAGTTATATTGGATTGTTCATTTATTTACCAGGGATTCTTGATGAAGCTTTTGAACCTTATTTATCGATTATGTTAGATAATTTGGTGGAATCTTTAAGCGATGAAAATGAAAATATTCGAAGTTTGACTTTGCGAGTTGTGAAGATTTTCATTGATAAATTCGGGATGAAAAACACACAATTGTTATTAGCTCCGATAAATGATGGTTTATTTAATATCAATATGAGGAAAAGGAATTCTTCAATTAATTTGACTGGAGATCTTTTGAAGGTTCTTGCCAAATCGAGACAAGGAACTGAAGGCTTTTTAAATGCCATTTATGAAGAAACCTTGGCTAGTGTTTATTTATTGAAACATGATGAATATGAAGTCATAAAGAATACTGCAGATAACGTTTGGAAGGAAAATGTTTCTAATACACCTAAAGTCTTGAAACAGATTTTGCCTGTTTTAGTGAAGAAATTCATTGAATTGATGTCTATGGAAACTGGAATTGAGAAATTGGCAAAAAATACTATTAAGGAATATTGCGGGAAATATTCGGATTCTGTTTTTTATGATTTCTTGGAAATTCTAGAAAGAAGAGGCAAATTAGAAGAACCGAATTTTCGAGGGATTTATTTGAGTAACAAATTTCTTCTTTTTTCTTTTTCTTTTTTATTTTTTTTCTATTTTAATTTTAATTTTGTTATCCCGATTTTTTCATCATAAATTGATTTCCTTACTCACGATTTTTATTTTAGCCTTGAATCAATTCATCATTGAAACCCAAATTTCAACCATTCATAAGAATTCAAAAGGAATCATGAATCTTTTGCATGCTCAGATGATTTCCCATGAAGATTTGATTCGAAAATCAGTATATAAGACATATAAGAGTTATTTGGACAAGTTCCTTGATGCAAGGCCATTGATTGAGACAATGGAGCCAATTCTTGAGAAAATGGAGAATCTCGATGAATCCGATATAATTTATGAAGATTATCTTAAGGTTTTTGATGAATTCATCGAATTGGATGATCCAAAGATCAAAAATTATATGATTGAGATTTTGTTTGAAAAACCATTGAAACCTTATAGAATCGAAGTGATAACAAATAATGCGGAAATATTAGGGAAGGAATTATATACAAATCATACTATTGAGGATATTATCCCTATAATATTTGAAGAGATTTTCGGATCAATGGAAAATAAATCGAAATTGTCAGCTTTGCTTTATTGTTCGAATCAACTTTCGATTAATGTGAAAGATGAAAATATCATGCATTTTATTTCCGATTGTTTGGATCAAATCAAGAAACATAAAGATAAAAACCTCGAAAAATTAATGATAATTCTCGATATTTTGAAGTTCTTCTTCCAAAATACTTTGGCCGATTTCAATAAAAACGTCCCTGATTTCCTGTATAATTTCATTCCTTTCCTTTTTGTCGAAAAGCCGGAAATGGCCAATATCATCAACGCCTTATTGAAAGCCTTGCTTAAAACACAAGCCAAAGAACATAAAAGTCAAGCCAAAGAACAATGTTCGATATTTTTAATTGAATTCTATAACAAATTATCAAGTGCTCTTTCCAATAGAAAAGATCAAACTTTCATTTATGCGATGAATCATGAATCAGGATTAGACCCTTATATCAACATCTTAATTAATAGTTTGGTTTATGGATGGCAAAATGATTGTGAAATCGCCTTGAAATTCTATCAACTCCTCTTAAATTCAGTCAAAGTTGAATTTATAGCTCCACATACCTTAAAACTAATGGGTCCTTTGATTCGAGTGGCGAATTATAATTATGAGATCGGATTTAAAAGAAGAATTATCGAGGTTTTGGGCAAAATGCATCAATTGAAACTTCCAATCAAGCCTTTCGAAAGCCAGCTTCTATTGACTTATTTCAGATTAATAAAGGAAGCGAATAATGAGGGGGAAATTCTCGATTTAGTGGTTTTTAATTTCTTGGATCTCTTATTACATTCGCAAAGAAAAGATTTTATTATGAATGAGTTATTTTCGCGGTTCAAAGAAACAGTTCCTGATGAAACAGGTAAAAATGGTTATTTGTTAGTTATGAGCAAGGCCTTAAGTAAAAACATCGAGTTTTTCTCCAAGGCTTTATTAGAAAATTTATTCCAACATTTAATGAATATTGGCCTATTAGAAATCAACTCAATTGAAACCTTATATTATATGGGCAAAGTGTTGGGATTAATGAGCACTTTCACCAAGAAAAGCTTGGTGAACGATGCCATTATTAGAGAAAGTAACGCCTTAGTTGAAGAAAATAAGGAGGAATTCGAAAATAATGAGAATAGTTCCATTGAGAAATATAAAACTGTATGCAATTTGTTGGGCATTTTCTCGAATAAAAGACTGGAATTCGATGAGGAGTCATTGAAAATCGCGGAAAAAGTGGTGGAAGATGTTTTTGCGAGCATGAACACTTTCAAAAATGAACAAATTGATTTCTGTGTGAGATTCTTGAAAAAAATTGAAAAAAACAACAATAAAATAAAACCATTGTTTTTGAGGAAAACCTCTGTGGAGAAATTGAAGAAAGAAATCAAGGAGAAGCTTAAGACCGTCGATTTGGTTTAAAATTTAAATGAAAAAAAGAGAAATTATTCTTTGAAAATCCAATTTAAATATTTTTTAATGAATATTACGAAAAATCAGGGATTTAATGAAAAAAAAAAATGAAAATTATTAATCTTTTAACCAAAATCAAGTCTTCAATGGACATATAGATGCAATTTTTCGAAAGACAAATCGCAATGTATTGAATTCCAGATGCGAATAATTTGCAGAAACTGTTCAAAGCTGGGTTAATTCATTTTTGTTTTTAGTCATTGGATGAAAATTATTTTTTTTAATATTATTTAATATAATAAGCCGGAAGGTGTTTCGAGCTCTGTAATTGAATTAACTGAAAGAATCTGTCATTCAAAAAAATTGCTTTTTGGCCTAATAAATTTTAAGAGTTCAGAAAAAGTATGTCTTTTCATATTTCTTTAATTTTATTTAAATTCACAGATTAGGGATATTTAAACTTAAGGATTTTCAAATTTTCTGGGCTCTTTCAAACGGTCAACCTCCCAACTATCTAAGATCGGCTTCAAAAGCAGATCAATGTCTTCTGGATAACGTTCCCCGAAAACAACGCACCTGGGCTATTTAAATAAAGCATATTTGGTTAAACAAAGTTTTGGAAATCTGAAATTAATATTTAAAAAATTTTCTAGAATAGCTTTAATTTCGTCTTCGTCTTCATCATCATATACCATAACCGCAGTCATTGCATTCTGATGGTGTTTATTCACATAAGTAATAAAGCCGGATAACTACTCTTTTCATTTATATTAAAGGTTTCCTGAACTAGGGATTGTCATTATTTTCAGCTTTTCAAAAATCTAAAAACATTTAAAAAGAAAATTCATAATATTTTCATGATCTAATTCTAGAAATCCATAAATGAAATAATATTTTCTTTTTTTACATTTAAAATAATGACAAAAGCATTATCTTATACCTATGAGCAGAATCTCATTATTTTTATCATTGAATTTTTTTTAAGTTATTTGTCTAATAAAAAAGGTTTTCTTCTTTTAAAAAACCTTAGAAACAATCAAAATTTGTTTCAAAAAATAAAATGATTTTATTTAAAGTGTTTCTCGGATAAAAGTCAGGAAATTATTTTTAAAAATTCATATTTTATTTATTGAATTTGTGTCGTCTTCTGTAAAAGTCTTGATTCCAAGAACTCTTTGGATGGTGGCATTCCTCTGAACCAGATCTGATGCAAAGTCTCATATTTGGTGCCACTCACAGTGTCAAGTTGATCTCCGCATTCCCATCTTCCTCCGCTTTTCACATTACTTTTAATGGTCCAACCGCCATCAGCGCTTTGGAAAGGACTATCCCAGAAACCTCCGTTTTTATTCTTATTGACCTATTTTTTAAAGAATTCAAATAAAAAAAAATACAAAGATATTTCAAATAAAGAGTCCAATAAAATTACTTGAGAAACTGAATCTGGTAATTTATCTCTAATCAAATTGAAGTATTTATTGTCTTTGGGAGCCGCGAGACTTTGTTTATCTTTGGTCCAAGAGTTGGTTTTCATATGGCTTTGATCCCCAAGCATTGCAGTTTCGATCAATTCAGCACTATGCGTTTTGAAATGCATGAATCTCGGTCCATGATTTGTGATGCAGAAAAACCTCAATTCAGTGACATCATAGGCGTCGAATCCGGCTTCTTTAAGGTTCATATGCGATTTGCCATTAGCAGGATCAGATGGCAATTTCTTTATGAAAATATGGGATTTAGAAATAATTTTTAGAAATTTTACAGTTCCATCCAAATCATAATCTTCAAAAGGATGATGCACATAGGAATAGAACAAAGTCCAACCACCATTATCAGTCGTCATATCACAATATGCCTTGAAAGCTGGTTTTTTTCCACTTTTCAGATAATAAACTCCGTCTTTAGCCTCACTTAAAGGAAAATAGCAAAAGAATGAAATATGAATAAGAGAATTACAGTCCATTAACTTTGATATCCTGGCATGATTTCGCAGGGTTTTCCTTTAATTTCCCGAGTGTCGGGTCTTTGGGTGGAGTAGGCAATATCAACGGTTTTTCAACGGGATATTCCTTATCGCATGTCTGTCTACATTTCTCAATTACATCACCTGTGACAAAACCTTTAAGTTTGCTGAATCCGGCTTCTCCAGACAATCCAAGACCATCACTGACAGTTGCTAAAGAAAAATGTTATAAAGAATTAATGAATAAATTCATTATAAAACTTTGAGAAGCGGAGTATTTCAAACCCCATAACAAATGGTCGCAACAATTGATACACATTAAATGCTTGCATTCAGAAGAACGCGATGTGGAGATCCTTTTGAAGGTGTTATCGCAATAGGTCATCGCATTGGACTCCGAATATGGGAAAATGCAATATCTATAGGGCTCTGTGAGGTATTTCAATAGATAACCTTGGTTTTTCTAGAATAGAAAGTAAAGATTAATGCTGAGCGAAAAAAAACCTGCTGAATTGCGTTTTTCTTGAGGAGTTCTCGTTGAAGTTTAGGGTAAAAGTTCGCTACAATGCCTCGCTTTAACTATAAACGGGTTGAAATTTAAATATTCGTTAGAAAAAACCCTTCTTTTCTCGGGATCTTCTTTATTTTTGGCCATTTTCGCAGCGAATTCGTAGATTTTATTAATGAGAGAGTCAACTGAAGAACTATTGGTCGATGATGATGTGTTGTTTGTCTCATTTGTGGCTGTTGTGGTGGTGTTTTGGGTTGTGTCCTTGGGAATTTATTGGATAAAAATAAAAAAAAACTAGGCAAATACATTAGGGGTAGAGACGCCTGGCTGGAAATTTTTGAGGGAAATAGTATATGAGGGGATGAGCAGACAACTCAGACACAAGCAAAAAATAAAAAGCTTCATTTCAAAGAAATTAAAATATTGTTTTAAAGCGAAATAAAAAACAAAATCAAATTATCTTTCGAACTTCTTAATTAAAATCAAATAAAAGTTCTTTTTTTCATTTAAAAAAAATAAGGAGCATGCTAATACTTTTCCATTGGGTGACAATACAGATAAATTGGCTTCATTTGTTAAATTAAAAATCAATTTTTATCATGAAATACATTAAAATGACAAGAAAACCATTCTGATAATTTTATTTTTGAAA
>Ga0302186_10000701_pt1 | contig 29389 bp, 33 predicted proteins | sample II_Bog_E1_2_FD_198782 | JGI IMG/M metagenome (GOLD analysis project Ga0302186, IMG submission 198782) | Peat permafrost microbial communities from Stordalen Mire near Abisko, Sweden - II_Bog_E1_1 | ecosystem: Environmental > Terrestrial > Soil > Wetlands > Peat | place: Sweden: Abisko... | reverse complement strand
GATCGGTTTGAACGCAAAAGAAAGTGTTGCTAATAATTTGAACAAGTTATTATTAAAAAAAATCGATAATTTTAGATTTTTTTCAATAAAATAATTGATAAAACAATAATCAAAAAAGAAAAAAATAAAAACTATTTATTTTTTAAACTTTTTTTTTCCAAATTTCTTAAAAAAATTTCAATGAAATCCGAAACAAAAATTTAATCACTTTCATTCAAAACATTTTTACAATTATATAGTTTTCATTTCATATCGTAACTTTAAAAATTATAAATTTTAGGCAAATGGAAGGATATCTAAAGCGTTGGACTGGCATGTTGACTCGTTGGAAGCTAAATTACTTTATCCTGAACAAGACGATCCTCATCTATTGTAGTACGAAAGGTGGTTCCACCCTGGGGACGATCCATCTCAAGATTTCATCAATAGTTTTAATCCCCGATGATCCTCTCCGGATCATTATAAATTCTGGCACGAAAGAAATAAATCTCCGAGCAGAAAATATCTCTGAAAAAATTAAATGGGTCAATGCTTTGAGGACTGCCCAAGAAAATTCTTTCAAACAGGAGGAAGAACATAATTTGGATGTAGAAAGTCTGGTCAAAGAAGATCCGAGCATCAATAAAGAGACCAAAAATTATTTCGAAAGATCAGAAATGAACGCAATTCAGGATTCATTAGCAGAAATCTGGACTTTGCAGGCTCATATGGAGGAAAACTTGAGTTTGATGTTGCCCAAATTGGATAAAGCCTCACATCAAGTTGATCTTTTGGGTCGTTTTCGCACAATCGCCTTGGATTTGAAGGTTCAAATGAAAAAACAGAAAAAAAGGACTATTTTTAATTTTTTTTAGAATGAAATTACGAAATGTGTGAAGAAAATCGAACAAGAGAAGGAATTGATTTATCGATTTTCGAAGAAATCGTATTTTCTTGATAACAACACGATTGAAAAGGGGAATTTGGAGGAGATGCATGAGTTTATAAAAGAGGCGAAGGAAAAGGAAAGTTTGAGTTTTAGGAAGCATTCCATAAGACAAGAAGAGGAAAAAGGAAACATGATGTTTCCAAATGATCAGACAGTCTTCGAAAGTTTCTGTGCAGATAACAATTATTCCAATAATATCGATCAATTGAAAAGACTAAGTTCTGACATTTTAGGTGTCAATGCATCCACTCAACCGAATAAATTAGCCATTTTATTCGAAAAAACATGTCCTAATAAATATGCTCTATTGAAAGAAAACCCAGTCTGGCTAGAATTAGAGATTTCTGATGAAATTGTAAGGAAAAAATTGCCTTATTTCAAAGATCCGGAGAAAAAGTTCAGCATTTGGAGCATTTTAAAAGACGCTATTGGGAAGGATTTATCCCGTTTTGCAGTGCCTGTATATTTAAATGAGCCTTTATCGATGTTGCAAAGATTCGCTGAACAATTCGAATATTCTGAATTATTAGATGAAGCCAATAAATCTTCTGATTCATTAGAAAGAATGGCCTATGTGTTAGCTTTTGCTATGACTCCTTATAGCGCCACAATTGGAAGAATAAGCAAGCCGTTTAATCCTTTATTGGGGGAAACTTATGAATTGGAATATAATGATAATCAGAAAAAATACCGGTTTATCTCAGAACAGGTGAGTCATCATCCACCCATTAGTGCTGGATATTGTTATAATGACAATTTCGAGTTTTGGGCCAATACCATGGTCAAAACATATTTCAAAGGTCAATATATTGAGGTCAGTCCTTTAGGAGGCGCTCATGTGAAATTAAAGAAATATAAAGATCATTTCGTTTTTTTCAAATGTAAAACGGCCGTCAATAATATCATAATAGGCAAATTATATGTTGACAATTATGGAGAAATGACCTGCGAGAATTTCACTACTGGAGATAAAGGCATTCTCAAACTCACACAACGAGGCTGGGGGGATAAAGGCGCCTATGAAGTAAATGGTTCTGTTAAGAATAAATTGGGAAAAGAGAAATTCATAATCAAAGGAAGATGGGATAAAGATCTCACTATGATCAATCCTGAGACTGGTGAAGAGAAACTCCTTTGGAAAAGATATACCATGCCAGAAAAATTCGACTTCCAATATTTTTTCACAGATTTTGCAATTCAATTAAATCATATTAATGTGGATTTGATGAAGAAAGTCGCACCGACTGATTCAAGACTCAGACCAGATCAAAGAGCACTTGAATATGGATATATTGATGTTGCTGGAACTGAAAAACTGAGATTGGAAGAAAAACAAAGAGCAAAACGAAAAGAATGGGAAAAAACACAATATGAATATATTCCAGTATATTTCAAGGAACTAATGGACCCATTTACTAATGCGAAAGAATATGAATATTTGGGGGGGTATTGGGAAGATAGAGAAAAAGGAGTTTGGAAGAAATTATTGGATATTTATTAAGAATAACGATAAAAATTCCATCCTATTTTAAAATTTATTCAAATTTGATTTTTTAAAAAAATTGTTTTTTTTCATTTTGTTTTATTTATGAAAATATCAAAATTGGATTAACCAATCTGAAGAGTTTGGTGATCATTTGATGACACGCATATTCTTCATTGTTATTTGCTATTTTTTAAAAAGAAAATTTGAAAATTTGCATTTTAAAAATTTGCTATTTTTTTGAAAACAACAGTTAAAATTTGCTTTTTAAAAAACAAAAAATTTGAATTTGAAAAACTTTTCTTTCAAAATTTGTTAATTTTAAAAAAGAAAATTTCAATTATTTCAAAATTTTGCAATTTTTAAAAAAGAAAATTTGCAAAACATTTTGAATTTGGAAAAATTGCTATTTTTAAACTCTCATTTCAAAAGATATATATATATATACGAACTTAATTAATTATAAATGTATACATATTTTTTTATCAATAACAAATTAAGCAAAATCGTCAAACATTCGTCCATTTTTAATTTTTTTTCTTCGTGAATTTTTTGCTCAATTCTTTTCTTGAATATCCTTTACTTCTTCCAAATCCCAGCATATTTTCCGCTCCACCACCTCCCACTCTATGGCTATTCCCAAGAAACCCATCTTTCATTTCAACAACTTCTTTATTTTTCTTCTCGATTTGCATTGACTTTTTTATTTTCACTGGGTTTTTTGACAACCCCAAATCCGTGTATTCTGCCAAAGGGTCATTTTTTTGTAGATATCCGAGGTTGTTCTTATTGATGAAATGTGAGATTTTTCGAAAAGTTATATGATTTTCTGGGTTTTGCTTTTTGAAGAATTGTTCTAATTGGAAATTCTTCATGATTTCCTTTTCTTTTATATTAACTTTGATGGTTTTCTCCATATTTTCCTTTTGATTTTGGTCTTCTTTAATCGCGCAAGGACTCATGCTTTTGTTATTTTGAGCGAAAGAACGTTTATAAGCGGCTTTTTTCAATCTGAAAGATTGATTGTTTCCGTTTTTTAAGGAAATTTCAGTGCAAATCTCTTTTTTTAGCTCATTGTTTGAATTTTCCTTTTTCGTGTTCATCATAGTCTTCTTTATTTCTTTGAGAGGTGTTTCTTCTTTTTCAAGGATCAATTCCATTGAGAGATCATTTGGAATGCCTGAGAAAGTGTTTCTGGTTTCGTTTTTATAATGGCAGGATTTGTTTTTGGATGCTAATTTACGATTACGGGTATAAATGTCAAATGTTTCATCGACTTCGAGGTCTTGAAGTTGGATTGCTTTGAAATTGCCACCGAAATATTTATCTAAAGTGAGTCCAGGGTTGAATTGTTGCGAAAATTCGAAAGAATTATTATTGGTGATGTTATTTGGATCAGGAAGTTTGGGTGTTTCTTGGTTGTTACAAAAATATGGTGAATGTTCTCGTTCTAAAGTGCTTGTATTTGTATTATCGAGATTTATTGAATAGACATAACGGTCTAAAAAGTCCATTAGAGGAAAAGATGGGTATGATTTTGTTTTTTTTGATGAGATTTTAAGGAAAATTTGCTGTTTTTTTCTTAATTTTTATAATTTGATCAGACATTTTTTAAATAAGACTAAACATAAAATCATTGAAATTTTTATAACCAAATAAATTGTCTTAATTTTTCTGGATATCTTTAAAAAAATTATTCATGAAATAAATTAATCATTATTCTGGCATTTCTGAATTGAAAATCTTATTGGCATAGCTCGGATCTGCCCATACGTTTATTGCTCCACCTCCACATCCAAACAAAATAAATTTCCTATCTTTCGAAATTTCCATCGTCAAAATGCCAGGAATCGTTTGTCTTCTTCTGATTTCAAGATAAGGCAGACTTCTAAACACTATTTCTCCTCTATTCGTGGTATAAATCTTCATATAAAATGTCAAAAATTAACATAAAAACTAATTTTACCAGAAAATCCAAGCAATAAATATTCTTACAAATGGTGAAATTCTTCAATGAAGTAGCCTCTTCCTTCGCCTTTTCCAACAATTGTCCATTTACTGAATAACTATATAACATTTGATCCACTTCTGAAAAAAACACGATCACTGGCAATGGTGAACTCGCGATGATCAAATTATGAATAGGTTCTTGATCTGGATGCATTATACTCTTCAAAATTTGTCCTGTCATATAATTATATACGAAAATCTTTTGATCAATGCCTCCAGTCATAATCACTTTCATTTCGCTTGATATATGTACAGAAAGCACTTCACCCTCATGATCATAAAACGCGAATTTCTTCGTTAGATAATAATTAGAACCTATATGCCAACATATACATTCTCCTGATTTAGACCCGGTCATTAAAAACCTCTCTTTTTCATCACTTTCCATCACTGTTATGGTCTCGTTATGATAATAATATTTCTGTGGGAGCTCTTCTTCATAATCCACATGGAAAACCTTCAAACAACCATCAAAATACCCTCCCACGATAAGGATTTTGCCTTTATTGAGAAAAACTGCTTTGATTTTATTCACGAGAAAAGGCCCACTACCAGGAAATTCCCTTTGATCGAAAACAGTCGTTTCTTCTTCTTCTGGGGTTAATTTAAAGGGAGTTAATTTATTGTTGATCCAAAAGGGAGAATCTGACCATCCAAAGAAACTCACTTTGAAATTTTCTCTTAAAATCGCTACTCTGTTCTCAGTGACGAATTTCACAAACACGATTTCATCGTCTTCTTTAGGATTATCGTTGTTTTTTTGCTGATGTTTCTTTTTGTCTTCCAAATAATATTTATAATTCTTGCCTTGATATTCTGGATCTGTAATAAGCCTACCTTCTCTTGAAAGTTCGTTATAACTCAATCTCATAGGATGAGGTTTAGTGAAGATTTGTCTAGGAGTTTGACCGAAATGGATAATTTGCGACTCATATGAGATTCTAAAAGACTCTTTTTCGATTTTCTCCAAATCAAACGCATCTTCATAAGTCAAATAAAAGAAGGTGTTGAGACTTTTTTCAGCTTCTTTGCCTTTTTGTTTAAATCCGAAGATCAAATCGATCCAATTATTGAGGTTTTCACTCACATATTCTTCTTCCAGGAATTCGCGATGCATTTTGATGAAATTATAAGGGTTCGTATTATCGGTAGGTCGATCACTCCAAATGGGTAATCGGACATTATTCACACGATTGCCTGTTTGTTGGATTCCAAAATCCAACTTTTCGAAATTTATCAGAAATTCTGGACAATAATAGAATTCAGGAGTTAATTCCCTGACATCTGAAATTTCCTCAGTGGCTCCTTTATAGGACTCTTGTAAGGAAAAGAACAATCTATCTGCTAAATCGAATTTCCCTCCTTGTAATTCCTTATGTCCATTATTATATGGAGCTAATCTGATTAGATATTGCATGATAATGGCCGGACTTGAATAATGGCTGCCGAAATGATAATTTGGCACTGGATCAAAAGGATCTGTATGTTCAAATCTTTCCCTAAAAGTCCTGATTCTTTCAAGATCTCCTAAACCTCCCATGCTTTTGCAAAGATCTCTATAGACTTTTTCAGGTGAAAGGACTTGAACGGGCAATTCATTCATTGAATAAATGCTCATGATCCATGGGAACACTGGATATTGAGTGATATCACAATAACTCCTGCCTGCCAAAAGGTTCAAATTCATAAGATAGGCGAAATTGCTGATTTCATGGTTCTGCCATTTTTTAAAAAGCTTGGTTTTTTCAATGATTTGGGGGTTTTTTATAATGGAAAGTATTCGAGTATTCAATGATAAGAAAATTTCGCTTTTAGTGAAGGAAAGGATCCTTTGAAGGACATTTGAGGGGTCAGTATCAGGGAAATTTAATAGAAGAGAAGTTCCATCTTTGAAAATGAAATTCAAAGATGTTTTTCTTAGAATAAAACGATGTGGAAGCACCTGCTTTAAAAGCGTCAAAGGCCATTCCTTATAAAATGGTGTATAAGGGGGCAATTTATAATTCATTATGGAAAGATGGGTTTCTTTTTGGACATGACAATCATGATGAAATCTTGAAAAAAAGATAAAATCTAGATAAAATATCTATAAAATCTATATAAAGTTACATGATTTTGTTCGGAGTTAATGTAAAAACTCCCGATTTCAAGATCAAAGGCAAAATCCATTGGCATTTCCTTTGAAATAAGACTTCATTGGTGTTGTTTTTAATGATTTGCTCGTTTTTTTGCTTATTCGCGACTATTGCTTTTATTCTATTAAAAGCCTTTTCTCCTAGATTTTTCAGATTTCCAGTGATATTTTGTGACCCTCGGTCGATTTTCATAGGCGAATCAGTGGCGAATTGTTCCTTCAAATGGAAATTCTGATGAATCAAATTAAAAATCTGTTGATAATTCGGGAAATTCTCTGTGATTTTCTCCTTTTCCTCACAATTTATCTTCATATTCGGCTCTTTTAGCTTCATTTTCAGAAACGGCCTCGCGTTCCATTTAGTTTCAAATTTCCACATTTCATAATAAAAGTATTTATTAGGCTTATTCCTTTCAAATGAATAATCATCTATTCGAAAAGGGTCATCTTTTTGGGCTCGCAAATCCTCAGGTTGCCATACATTTTCAAAAATCCGCAGCTTTTTCCATAATTTCTTCCATTGGCATTTCGATTGTCTCCGCTTTTTCTCTAAAATATACCAATCATTGTTCTTTTTCTCTTCATTTAGTTCGAGAATCCAAAGAATAAGCTCATAAACCTCATTTTCCAGCTTAATTTTCAACCTTTTATTAGTTTCTTCAATTAAAACCAAGCATTTTCTCCTCGAATCTTTGTTTTCATTTGCGGCTTGATGTGCCATGGAAAGCTTCAAATAGAGATTATCACTAAAATGTTCTGATATATTAGAGATTAAAAGCTGATTATCAGTGAATGCGTAGACCCAATTATCAGAAAGAACCACATTATGGAGATCAGAAAGGTCCTCATTTTTCAAGTTTTTTATCTCAGGAATAGAAAGGATCTTATTGTTTTTCGGTCCAAAGGCGATGTTATTAAAGATCTCATAAAGGAGGAAGTTATAAGGCGGGATTATTGGATTTGCTGAAGATAAAGAGGATTTGAATTCTTTAGGGATATTTGCGAAACCTCCATACCTTTCATTCATATGATCGATGATGAAAATTATAAACAATCCTAAATCCTTAATATTTTTCACTAGAATTTCATGGAATTTAGGTATTTTCTTCATTTCTTCTTGTTGGAGATATAAATAATGAAGGAGAAAAAGGATATTTGAGATAATGGGCTTTTCTTGATATCTATTCAAAGGAAAAGGTTTTTCTCTCGCGTTTTCACCCATAATAAGCAAAGATTTAAAGATCAATTTAAGTTTTTCAAGCCAAAAGCTCAACCTTTCATAGTTTTTCGCTGAAAGATCGAAATCTAACATCAAAATCAACAAAAGAGAAATCAATTTCATTAACGGGCCTTTTGTTCGATTCAAATTCGGGTCTGTCTGAAAAGGTTCATATAAAAGGAACTTTTCATTAAGAATAATTAATAAATTTGCTTATTTTAAAAAGTTTTTACTTCAAGTTTCTGTGAATATTCATTGGAATGTTTAAAATCCAAAAGATTTAAGATTTTTTGCTCGAGTTTCTCAACCTCGCTACTTAAAAGGAGAGAAATCGGCTTATTTAATTCATTTTCAAGCCAAATAGGCTCGAGAATTTTAAAAAGGTTCTCAATGAGTTTATAATCCAAACAATGATATTCATTGATGATCCCTTGGAAATCTTAAAGGAAAATGGAATTGGAATTCTATGGGGAAAAGAAATTAAGATAAATAACTTAATGGTATTTTTTCTTCTTCCCGGATTTCAGTTAGACATTTCTTCAAAGTAGGATATGAATCAATGCATTTTTGTTTAAATCCAGGGGAAAGAGCTTTGGGATTATAAATCGAACAAACAGTTTCCAAAGTGAAATAAATGACATAAGCGATGTTTTTCCAAAGAGTATTGGATAAACTAGGCTTGTAGGAATGAACTGATTCGCTAGAATTGCTTTGGCTTTAAAATATCTGACTTAGAAGAAAAAAAGTTAATACCTCAAACTTTCCAGAAAAGATGTCCAGATGTGTCTAAGGAGATATTTAGCAGCCAATGCGATTTCTCTTTCTTTGTCGCTACTTTTCTTGTTGTTGGTATAGTAGCTTTTTAATTGAAGATATTGTAAAATGTAATAAAGCTTTTCTGAAGCATCCGTAAAATTACTGTCCACCGTATAACGCATCAAAATGATCATAATCTTATTTCCAATATCCCATATCTTGCAAATGATAAATTATATGTATTTTTTAATATATATAACATTATTTAGTTATATGTATCATAAATAAATGATATTGATTGATTTTTATTATGTATAATAATTATTTTTTTTAGTATATGTATATTCTAATATGAATATATCAGAGATAGATATATAATTATCTTTTTTATAATTACTTAATTATTTATTATCTTTATAATCACCTAATTATTTATTATCTTTATAATTAATGGAAAAATATTAAATATTTGAAAAAAAATCTAAAAATAAAACTTCAAAAAGCAGAAAAAAACAAACATACCGCAACATCAAAAGCGCTTCTTTCCCCTTCTTTCATATTGGCTTGTTGTTCCAATAAAATATCCAAAATCCAAGCAACGAACTCCTTTTCCTCCAAGCATAATTGTATATTATTTTTATTCCATTTCACCAACATATAAAAATCTTGCACTATCTTCGCTTTCAAGTTGCCTGGACTCTTTTTATAGAAATCAAACACCAATGTCAATATCTCCGGATTTTGAATCTGATCATCATCATCAATCAATAAATCGCTTTCCAAATTGGCTGGTTGTCTTCCCAACAGCCATTCCATGATAGAATTATATAATGGCTCGCAATCCCATGAAATTTCCTCAAAATCAAAATTTGGAGTTTCATCTATTGATTTCTCCTTGAAATAATCAGTTTTTATCATCGATTGCGGTATAAGATGTTTTTCATCCAAAGGCCTTCTTTTCATGTAAGTCACACATTCTTTAGCCATTTTCATGATTTCTGCATATTCTGGATCATCAGTGGTTTTCGCATCTCCTGAATCATATCCTTTATTGATTTCTTCAGTATTTATTTGTAGATTAAAGGGGTTTTTTTTTAATGAAAACGATTCGGTCATTAGATTTCTTTTTTCTTCTTTTTCTTGATGATCGGCTGAAAAAACTCGAATTTTTTCTTGTTTTTGATCGAAACTGATTGACTTGGATTTAGTCGTTCTGACATTTGTTGATAGATCTTCGGATTTGGAGTTTTCGGTTCGAGTTGAACTATTGTTCGTGTTATTAGAAGTGGGTTTTTGTGTTTTAGGACTCAAATTCCAAAGAACCAATGCTAAATAAGTCGCGATTTCTTTCGTTGAATAGTTTTCATAATAAATTAATTGATTTTTGATTAGGAAGTTGATTATTTTAATACAATAAGCTTTAATATCTGGACATAAAGTATTACCCACTAAATATAGCATCACATAGATCAATTTCGATTCAATGATTGTTTTCATGAAATCCTCTGAATTCAAATGTACGCAAATCCCATCAACAATCAGGTTTTTCAATAATTTGAGAAGATATAATTGAAAACAAGGAGATGATTTGATGATCAATGCTTCGATGATATTTTTCAATGAAGTACAGACGATTTGTTCTGAAATACTTTCATGAGTCATGATTAATTCGATTATGCTGAATAAAGGCAAAATTATCTTTTCAGCCTCCCATTTGAATTCTTTGAGAATTTGATTACCTGGCTTGATCAAGCCGATATTCAGATTATGTGATAAACAACATTCCATATTTTTCGCATCGAATTTATAAACCTAAAGAAATGAGCTAATTTCAATGTTAATGAGAAAAAAATTTACTGAAAGTCTTAATAAATTTGGAATTGATAAGAGATTTGAAAACCTTTGAGGGTCTTCGACATAGAAAATCCTGATGAATTTGAAATAATCATTAGAAAGAATGATATCATCGATCCTAGTAATTAAAGGAATGTTCCAAATAATCTCCAGAAAAAATTGATTCATCAATCGTTCATCTTTCAAAACATGCCTCATTTCCGCTAAGGTTTCCATGGTTTCATGAGAAATTAGCTTATAAGGAGTTTCTATTAATAAAATCCCGATTATTTTGAATAAATTGCATTCGCCAGCTTCTTTTTGATTTTCGAAATTCAAAGTGAAAAGAACCATTAAAATCCTTAAAAGCTTATTATAAATTTCTGTTATAGTTTCTTGTTCGGACAAATATCGTAGGAAATAAAAATAAGGCAATAACCCAGAAATGCCTCCCAAATAACTCATTTTAAGCCGATTTTGTTCTCTTGAATGAAAACCAGTGTTTTGAGAAAATTTTGCATTATATTGATCTATAAGATCAAGAGCTGCTATATGATCAAAGGTGGAATTATTGATAATGCGGTTAGGCAAATATAGGATAAATGGCTTGATTTTATTATTTTCCAGGATTTTCTTCAACGCTTCAAGCAAAGAATTGTTATAAATTCCTAAAGGGAATTTCAAATAAAGTTCTGATAATCTAATATAAAAATTAAATATAAAAAAATGATAAACATTTGAACAAAAAATGAAAAAATATAATAAGATCTAAAACTTTTTCTTTATGGGAGAAGCAAACAGGATAATGCTGGTCATTTTTCCCACAAACCATCTACCAAAAGCCAATGAAGTAATAGTCCTCCCAGGTTCCATTTTCAAGAAATCTAATGTGAATTTCTTTGGAGGTTCATTATTTATATAAATCTTTAATATTTTATTAATATTTGTTCAAAAAATCTAAAAAATGACTGTGAGATGGCCTGAAGAAAAACCAAAGGTCGTGGTTTTTTCATGTTCTATCCCAAGGAAATACCATTGTCTAGGTAAAAACTCCCCAATTTCTATGCCATCAGAAGTGTTTGAGGCCTTTTCGAAATTTATCGTTAATAATCTATAGAACAATTTCCTTCCTTTGAAATAAGCCTCAACCCCACCTCCTCCTTTTTGGAAGCAATGTATTGAAAAAAGACTGGGAAAATCTAATATCAAACACTAATATTAATATTCCCTTCGAAATTAATATTATTACTTGATTCATAAGTATCCAAATTCTCCATATAAAACCATAAACAAAGACTCAACCCATTGTTAAAAGGCCATTTTAAAGACCGCTTGTTATTCGCTAGATATTCCATTTTGCTTTCATGATAATTGAAATAAAAAAAACTTTGAGGCAAAGTTTCCGTCACTGTGAATAATTCCTTCATTTTAAAAGAAAAACCTCTCTTTTTATCTAAAAACCAGAAAAAAATTTACATGCAATATATTTAGTGAATTTTCTATGGTTTCTTTCGCAATGAAGCCTTCATAATATTCCTTGATGCTTTGTTGATAAATTACTCGGATTATCGATTTTTCCAAATAATTGTTATGAATTAACAAAACCAACAATTTTTTTATTTCATTTAAAAGTTCCTTTTCTGCATTTTTAGCCTTTAACTCGAAATAATATTCAATCAAACATCGAGGCAGGCTTTTTCTCGAATAACCCGAATAATGCAATTCTCCCTCAGGATATACAGTAAGACTATTTAATGGTTGTTTCAAAAGGATTTTGTTAAGGAATCTAATTAAGCCCAAAAGATCGAAATTTTCCTGAGGGGTCGAGATTTTGGCTAGGAAAAATAAATCCCTGATAGCTGAAGGATTTATTATGATCATGTTGGCTTGAGCAAATGGGTTCAGGATTTTAGTGGATTTGTCGATGAATAACTGGTCCAGTTTTTCACGGACCAGATCAGAATCATTGATTTGGGCTTGCATTTATCGAAAAAGTTTTTTATTTGAATTTTTATTTAAAAATAATTTTTTTTTGGTGTTTTTTTGGTTTTTCTGAGGAAAACTCAAATAATTTGGTTTTTTGTTTTTTGATATTAGAAAAAATTGAAGGAAAATGTTTAATTGGAAACAGTCCATTTTTTTAGAAATTTTATATTATAATTGTTGAGTTTTGGATAAAAATTGTAAAATAAACATATTTGTTAATTTCAATATTTTATCTAAAATAAATAAAGCTAAAATGAACAAACTACTACAATCAACAAGTTCTGAAAAACTTAACATCAAGCTTCTAGATCGTCAAAAGGACACTAAGATAAAATTCCTTCAGGAGCAAAATTCTAATCTTCGAGCCCAAATCAATGATCTTGAGGAAACTTTGAAATTAAACAAAGAATCTCTTTCCCAAATGTTAAAAAAGGAGTCATATGGTGGCTTAACCTCCCAAGACTCCACACTGAAGGCAAATAACAATAAAATGCCAATATATCTGGAAGAAACCAATGAAACTAATAATTTAGTGCGAACTCTGAATAAGATCATTGAGAAACTGACAAAAGAAAACCAAAATCATTTTGAAAACATTAGGAATTTGATAAAGGAACGAAACCATGCACAAACCAGGGTTAAAAAAAAAATATAGATTGATCATAATTATTTGGATATTTAAGGCATTTATCAATGAACTAATATCAGATGAGTCTCAGAAAAATGAAAATGAGATGATATCTGATCTAAGAGATAGGATCCTTTTTCTTCAAGCGGTCGTGAATCAAAAGAAAATGAATGATGAATTCAAGGTTGAGAAGAAAACAGAAGATGTGATAATTTGTAAGTCTATAATTCAGAATCCAGATGAACAGATGATGAAGACCTATAAAGATCTGCAGTCTTTGAAACAAGTGTTAAAAGTGATTTATCGAAAATATAACCGTTTGAAGACGGAACAACAGGATTTGGTCAGTTTAAATTATGTAACTTTTTGATTTTAAGTGACTGTTTTAGAAAAACGCTCTATATTTTAGAATCTTTTTTTAGAGCTGAACAAGCTAAAAGAGAAAAAAATCCTTCCATTAGGCAAGGAAAATGAGCCAAGCCAATCCAAAGAAACTGATCATTTCTATGATAATGCTTCTGTTATTACATGTAAAAACACTAGAAATTTATTTTTTTATTTTTTTATATAACTCTCTTTATGAAGATTATAAGGAATTCATGAAAGAAACAGGAGATCAATCAAATGATGAATTCGAGTTATCACCGTTGAACTCCCCTTTGCCTCAAAAAATCATGTTAAATCGAAGTAGCCAATTTTCCAATTCTAAGCAATCGAATATACCAAAATTGGATTTAACAAAAGCCAAAAAAATACAAGAAACTAATGCTCGGAGGAACATTCCACAGAAAAACCCAAATTTCCTCAATAAATCAGTGGAATCTGGCGTGGTGATAGCTGATCAAATTGAAAAAATTAAGAGGTTTTTAATGATTTTTTAAATCATATTAGAAAAGAAGTAAAATTATCTATAAGATTAGAAAACGAGCTTCTGAGAGTGAAGAGATTATTGCAATTTGAAATAGTCAACCATAATAGAATGGCTGAGGAATGTGAGAAGGCTTTGAGAGATAAGGAAGAGTTCGCGGAAAAAGTGGAAACTTTGAAATCTTCACAGAAAGAATATGAAAGAAAATGGGAGAAAATCTTTAATTATCTAACATTTTACCGCGAATCATACTTCAAAAGCATTTTCCAACTTTACAAGGACAAAATCTCGCAAGAAAAGCTCGAGAACTTAGAAAACGATCTGAATCAATTGATTGGTCTTGACACTGTTCAGAACAGACTCAATGAAGAAAAAAAACCCAAACCAATATATTTGAAAGAAATTTCATTCAAAGAAATTGAAAATCAGTTTTCTCAACGAATATCTCAGAAAAATGAAAAAAAAGATAATGATAAAAAGGAGAAAAACTATAATAAAAATGATAATAAAAATGAAAACAATGGAAATATTGTCAAAAATCAATCTTTCAGTCATAGAAAAAAAAGCATTTCTGATGAATATTTGCTAAATGAAACGCCACATATAAACAATTTACCAGATATGCCTTATAATAAAGAGATGAAATTTGTTAATAGTCAGAAAAAAGTGAAAGTAAAGAGAAAAATCAGCAAATCTCAAATTTTTGATTATAACTCTGCTTTAAAAAAAATTGGGAAGGAAAAAAAATCTAAGAAAAAAATCAGTTTATCACAGACTTCGCAGGAGCCAGATTATGGAAAAAAGATGAGCACTATGATGGAGAAAAGATTGATTTCTCCATTGTCGAAATCAATAAATGAAGAGAATGATTTCTACTTTCTTTCAAAAAATAATCTAGAATTTAAAAGAAAAAACACAGGTCATATTATGTTGAATGAAGAGCTTTTTCTATAGAAATTTATTCGAAGTAACATAAAATAATTTAATTAATTTGAACTATTATTTCAATAAACATATATAATACACAAAATGATGATAGAAGTAATCTATATATTTTAGGAACTAATGAGAAATCGAATTAGTTTTATCTTGAAATAATATCTGGAAAGTCTGATTTGAAAAAGATTTATATATATTCATGAAATTTTTCATAAATAATAAAGAAATTTTGAAAAAATTGAGTTTTTTTGGTTTTTTAAATGAAAATTTTTCAAATCCAAATTAATTTTATTTTAAAATAAAGGAATAATTTATTTGACAAGTTTCAATATAAAGTCAAGCAATATTTTTCTTCTTTTTCCTTTTAATATTTCATCTTATTTTCTTGAAAAGTCTAAGTATTTAACTTAAAATTCAGATAAAAAGGAAAATCACAAATAACCTGGCCGAAATTGGTCTTTTTAGCTACAATTGAAAAGTCTTGACCACCATATTGATGATAAATGTTATTATTTTTCTTCATTTTCTCTAAAATAAAATGAGCAATTTATTTAAAGAAAAATGAAAAACTCATTAAATATTGATTTGAAAGTGTGGGCTTTAACAAACTCCCATAAATCTTTTTCATATCATATTCTTTTTTCTTATAAACAGAGGGATTTGGACCGTACAGTTTCAGTTTAGTTTCCATGGAAACCATTGAATTTTTTATTGGTGGGAGAAAAACCCCTGTTTTTTCCATTTTTTCATTTTCTTCTTCTGCAGAGCTATATTCTCCATGTGCTGGTTTGAAAACTCCCTCGACTTTTAAATTTAATTGCACAGAAGGGAGCTTAAATTTTTTTTTAAACTAAAGACTTTATTAAAATTAACTACGCCTGATTTTTTTTGAGATTTTGTCGCCAATTTTTTCATGGTGTTTGCAGGAAGATAAGATTTTTCTTTTTCACTTTTAGCAAAAAAATTAAGCTATCAATTTATATTTTTATGTTTTAAACCTTTGATCAATATAGGAATCATTTTTTGAAGGGATGCTAGACAAAAAAAATAACAATACAAATTTAACAAAAAATTTTTTATCCAACTTATTAGTTTTTTCCATAAGTTCTGAATTTTTTTTCCCATTCGGACTCAATCTTATTGAAGTTCTTGGTTAATATTTTCATAAAAAAAAAAATGATTTATATATTTTTGTTTACAAGCTTCCTTGGAAATCTTTGATTTGATCCAATTCCCACAAATCTCTGAAATATTCATGCCTCAAAGCTTGTGTGGCCGTAATTCTGTCCTCTGGATCATAAGTAAGCAACATCTTAATCAAATCGAGACATTCTTTGGTATTATGACTAGGAGGAACTGATTTTTCAAATCCAGTTCCATTTTTTGCAGGGAAATTGATATCCATGTGAGTTGCATGTCTGATTATTTACAAAATATCATTAAAAAAATTTGAAAAAATAAGTAAAATTCAAAAATGCTAAAAAATTATGTTTTTCCAAAAAAGTTACTTTTTAAATCTATCCAAAACTCTCTGGTTTGGTGTCCCCAAAATATTGTGAATTCTATGGATCTGATCCAATTCGTTATTTCCTGGGAATAGAGGAAATAAACAGACAATTTCGAAGAAAACACATCCAACTCCCCAAATATCCATCTTTTTTTTATGATAAATATAATGGGTTTTTTTATAATCTCATACCTTATAATCATAATATCCATCTGTTAATAAACATTCTGGGGCCCTATACCATCTTGTTGAGATATATTCTGTGTAAGGATGTTCCGAAAACATACCTTTGCAACTTCCGAAATCAGCCAATTTCACATGATCTCCCAACAAAAGGATATTTTCAGGTTTGATATCTCGGTGGAAAATGCCATTTTTATGCATATGTTCTATAGCTTTCAAAAGCTGATACATGTAATATTTAACTTTTTGAGGGTTCAGATAGGATTTTTTATCTAAAGAAAAATGTATTATAACCAAAAAAAAATAATTGCTAGCCTTTTATGTATTCATATAAATTCATATCCATGAGTTCAAAAACCAAGGCTAAGCGACCAGTGGGTTCATCGCTATTATTTTTTAAAATAAATCGTTAAATCAAAAAATATGTACTAGAGAATTTCTAAAAGTTGAATAATGTTATCATGTGGGGAGAGTTTCCTCAGAGCTTGAATTTCCCGCAAATGATTCACCTAAAAAGAATTATGAAAAGTATAAACAAATTATTTTTGTAAAAAATTGGTATAAAAATACTTGATCAATGGAGGTAAAATGGTTTTTCATGCATTTGATTGCCACATAATTCCCCGTTTTTAAAGATTGGGCCTTCAAAACTTCGGAAAAAGTACCCTCTCCTTTCTTGCTTATGAGTTTGTATTCTGAAAAAGGGAAAAGAGGAATATTTGAAAAAACAAAAAAACAGTTTTACGATGCATTTGGTTTGAATTTCTTAATCAAAATATTTGTTTATTGTTTTTTTTTAATTTTTTTGTTTTATTTTTTTTTCTTCAAAAATGTTAATAATTTGATAACTATTCAAATAGAAAATACCTATGAATTTTTTTATTTGATTAAAAGTCAAGTTCTTTTCTTATTTCATTCTTAAAGTCTTCAAATAAGCAATAAAAAAATGATTGAAAATAAGAAAAACATATCTCCTTCTAAAATAAGAGAAGATTGCAAAGATGATTCAAAAACAAAACCTAATTCTATTCAAACAAATCTCAAGCTTTTAGTTGAAGAAAAATCTCTATTTCCAAAAACTGACTTCAAAACTAAAGATACTTTGCTTCAAAAAAATCTGACATGCGAATCACCCATTCTAAAGATTGCTAAAAAGCAAAAAAGTAAGCAAATTGCAGAAATGTTGGGTGAGTTGCCAGACCCCAAGGTTTCCAGTGTGAATTCTATAAATTCCCTCGAAAATGAAATGATTTCCCCAGAACACAGCCCTAAAAAAGTGCAAATTCGAACCCCACAACCAACCAAAAGCACTCACAAAGTATCCAGAAGTACTTTTCTTCAGCATAAATATCTGGAGAATTTGGTCGCCAAACCCACAAATGATTCGAAATATATGGAAAATTTGATGCTAAAGAATGAAACCAAGCAATTTTCGATAAATTTGACGAATTTGCCAAATACTGTGATAACCGAGGTGGATCCAATTAATGAAGAGACCCCAAATAACCTGAATTTCAAATTCTCTTATAAAAATACCAAGAAAGAAAAAGAAGAGGAAAATTGTGATAATAGAAAGACTATGATGGGAGGGAAGGATGCAATGAAAATCAGCAAAGAGAAGAATGAACTAGACTCTCATCCGTTTAGACATTTAATATTTGCTCCAAAGATTTCAGAAAATATGTTCAAAAAGCATCTCTTAATCACATATAAGGGTATAATTTATTCTCAAAAGCTACAAAATCCTTCAGAGAGCTTTTTGCAATGCAGAGCCATAACCTTACCTGAAAGTTAAATAAAGTTTTGATTTATTTTAATGAAACAAATATTAGACAAGGATAGAGAAAAAACTTTGTTCATTGATCTAGATGAGACTTTGGTTCATTCATGTCATTTTCGCGAAAATCCTGAAATAGTTCTTGAAGTTGGTGATAAAAAAGTATTAAAAATTTATCACATTTTTTTTTAATTAATTATTGTTAAGATAGCTTTTAATGTGCGACCCTATTGCCAAGAATTTCTTGAAAAAGTGAGTAAATATTATGAAGTTTTCTTATTCACAGCATCATCAGAAGCTTATGCGAAAGCAATAATCGATCATATTGATAAAAGCAAAATAATAAGGGGACTATTTACTGATAAAGTTACGATGAACACCAAAAATGGATTTATTATTAAGGATTTGAGGATTTTCGTCAATAGAAATCTAAAAGATTTGATTATTGTGGATAATTTGGCACATTGTTTTAGCTATCAAATTAATAATGGAGTGCCTTTATTGGAATGGCAGAGTGATGTGAATGATAAAGAATTGAAATATCTGTATGGACATTTAAAAAAAGCAGCTGCTTATGATGATGTGAGGGAGTATAATATTAAAATGCTCAAATTACTGGAATTAGGACAATTAAATATTGACGATTTAAAATTATGAAATTTGGGAAAATTTCAAAATAACAAAATTGATATTTTATTATTATTTATTCAGGAATTTTGCCTTTTATTTTCAAAACATTAAAAATTTTCATTGAAGGGAAAAAATATTGAAAATATTTTTTTTACCGTAATTCCTATTTCAATATTTTCAAAATTTAGAAATTTAATCGTTAAAACAAAAATGCTTTCCCAATCGCCAAATTCTTTTCAAAGAAGCGAAATGGTCGCTGCTGGATGTATTTTTCCTTTTTTTTACCAATAATTTTTTCTTCTTTTCAAGCAAACGAAGTCGGTCAATTTGGATTCGGACATAAAGCAACAAGTATATCTGTAAAAAAAAAAAAATTACTTAAATTTTTATAGAATGCAAAAAATATGAAAAGCCCAAATTTTTCAGCTTTCAAATTAGAATAACATCTATCAGTTGTGGATTCAATCACACTGCATTTGTTGTTGATGATCATTTAGTTTATACAGTGGGAAGCAATGAATTTGGTAAACTCGGAATTTCAGATGCTAAAATCGAGTTTTCCTCCTCACCTTGCTTGTTAGAATCCTTAACAACGTAATTTTTATATGGATTTTCATCTCAAATGACTTTTTTATTATTTAGCCAAATTATAAAAAAGGTTTCTTGTGGTTTTTCTCACACAGTTGCATTAACAAGTAAAAATTTACCTAAAAAATAATGCTAAATCATGATAAAACAGATGAAGGAGATCTTTATGTATGGGGAAATGGATCTGATGGTCAACTAGGCGTGGGAGAAACTCCTCTTTCCTTAAACTCTCCATTCCAATTAAATTTAGAAGAGATGAAATGTGCTCACAAATTTAAGCAATTTAAAGAGATTTCCTCTGGAGAAAAACATACAATAGCTCTTTCAGGTTATTATTAGAAATCATCATCATATAATATTTTTAAAAAACATAGAAAATGGGTTATGTTTTGTCTGGGGTTCATCTGAGTTTGGTCAATTGGGCACTGGAAAAAATGAAAGGGAATTATCACCTATTTTCCTATCTTATTTCACAAAAAAAACAATTAAAACGATATCTTGTGGTTATTCTCATACTCTCTTCCTAACCAAAAGCAAGAACGTATATGCGACAGGTTATAACACACATGGAGAATTAGGTCTTGGCAACAATTTAGCTTCTTATTTGCCAGTGAAAGTCTCCAAAATTAAACATGAGAACGTTGTTTCAGTATTTGCTGGAAGTCACTCAGCTGCAATCACAGAAAAAGGGGATTTATATATTTGGGGCAGTGGAGTATTTGGTGAATTCAGTCAGCCCAATAAAATGAATTCTGATGAAAAGTTCATTGACGCATGCATTGGATTTGGCTTTGGAATAGGCATTGATATGAATGAACAATTACATTTTTGGGGGGAGAACCAAAGCGGTCAATTAGGATTTGGAGATTTTGATCCGAGGATTTCAATGACAGAAAACCAAAATTTACAGGGGAAAAAAGTCAAGAAAATTGCTTGTGGAGGTGAATTTTTCATTGGGCTTTTGGAGGAGGATCAGAAGAATGTTCGGAAAAAAAATATAATTGATAATATAATGAATGGTATGACAACATCAAAAAAAAAGAATGAGGAGGATATAAGCAATAGAAAAGTTATAATAAACAGCACAGAGATAAAAAATAGGAAGTAGTTTTATTTATCTTTAAATAATCATTATATTTTAAATTGATAGGACTCAATCCAAAGAAACTTTGAAGGAAAATCAACCAAGCAAAGAAACTATTAAGATAAAAACGCTTTTCAATCATGAGGAAAATAATATTGGATTTGGGGGAATGAAATCGTTGGACAGTTGCAATCCAAGGAAAGAAAGAATTAAAGAAGAAAATCATGGGAAAAGTCTATCGACATCATTTGATCTTTCAAATAATGCTCATTTACAAAAACAAAAGAAATTAAGATCCTCAAGAAAAAATTCAATTGAAGTGAAACAATTCGATTCTAAAAATGAGGTGGAAGGTGAAGAATCTGATGTTATTATGAAAAATCGACAGAATGGAATGGAGTTTAAAATAAAGATCAAAGAATATGAAGATTGCATTAAATTATTGGAGTTAAGAGAAAAGAATGTAAAGCAAAAGATGAAAGAATCAGACAAAAGTCATAATGAAAGATATCATCAATTGAGTCAATTCTATAATGAATTAAAGTGTCAATATGAATCCTTGAATGGAGAATTTTCTCATACAAATGAGGTAAAAAATTTGAAATTAAATGCAAAATTATATAAAAACAATATTTTAAAGAAATTAGGAAAAGAAATCAATGAAAAGAAAAAACTCGAAGATAAGCTGAAGCTTTTCATCAAAGAAAAAAACGATTTGAATAAAATTTTCACTCAACAATCTTTAGATATAGAGACTCTTCATGAATCTTTCATGGCATTTTTTAATAAAGAAAGAAAAATAAAAAACAAATTTTGTTATGATTTTTAGATGATGGCAACGGACATTGAAAGCAAAGACCGTGATCTCATTAAGTTATATAATCTGAAAGAAAAAGACAAGAGCATGATAAAATTGTTACGATCCCAACTAGAGGAAAGCATTCTGAAATTAGATGTGTTGGAACACAAAAAACAAAATATCTTCTCTATTGAGGCTGAAAATCTCAAACAAATGTACAGAAAACACATTCTATATAAATACATATAATTATTATTTTTTTATTTTTCTAAAGAGTTGAGAAAAAAGCTCAAGAAATTAGTTCACTAAAAAATGAAGTGGAACACTTGAAATATGTGCTTGAAACTGGTCAAAAAGACCAAATCACAGAGCTTCAAAACATCATCCAACAAAAAGATCTCGAAAACGACCAGATGAAAACCATAATTTATGAATTAAATACCCAAAATAAGTTCTTCAGAAAAGAACTTGGCAGGAAAAGCGAATTGCGCAGTCCAGAATTCCAAGAGCTTAAAGAAACAACAAGTGAATGCAACCAAACTGAATCCAATACCTCTCATTTAGAATCTAAAATTATGGAAATTAATGAGCTGGAGATGACGAACCGATATGAAGAACTCAATCTGAATTTGATTGAAAATTTGGCCTTGGCATCTCCAGAAATTCAACCAATAACTCCAACTGAACAAAATAGAATGAAAAAGGAGAAATTTGAAACCCCGATTCATATTAATAATAGTGTAAACTCTTTTGGAGAGAAGCAAATGGAGTTAAAAGACATTTCCAATGCGAAAATGAATGAGGAAGTTGGACTTGAGACAAATGAAAAGAAGAATTTCAAGAAGACTCCAATGAAGAAAATTGAAAAGGAAAAAGAAAATTTTAATATGCAGTCGAAAACCAGTACAGAGGGGAATGATGCAATGCTAGAAAGCATAAGTTCAAGTGTTTATGAGAAAATTGTAAATTTTTATTCAGGTTTTTATGTAGAAATTTAATTTTTAGGTGATGTCCAACAAAAGCTTGAATAACATAAAATCAAGATTAACGGATTTACGGAAGAATAGAAATGTCTTAGAGGAAAGAATGAAGGATTTTGAATCGAAACTTAGTGTCTGAATGTTTTTTTAATTTCTTGTTTATCGAATTTACTACAGAAAACACAAATTAAATATTAATAATTTCCTCTTGATATTTAAATCATTTTATTGATCGTTTCTCAAAATGAAATTATAAATTTTAATTTCTTTAACTGCTCTAATCAAATAAATCTCTGGAAATATAAAAAATGTTTTCAAAGAACAAAAAAAATCAAAAACAAATTATAGAAAATTTATGGTTTCAAATTTGTTTTTTGTGGTATTTGAATAAATTAAACATAGTTCCTTTTATTTTAGTAGCAACTAGATCCATAAATCTTCTGACTCTTTCATCAAGACTCTTGTTTTCTTTGATTAATCCTTTCATATCCTCTAAAGCGAAATATATTTCCATTCCTTTATGTTTATAGATCTCAGTCAACTCTTTATACATTTTATCAGTTTCCTTTGCGAATTCGACTCCAATAAACCCAATCTTTCTCTTCATTAATTCTTCAATTGCATCTTGAATATCTTCTTCCGGATAATCATCTCCGTTTTCGCAATATCTTTTGCCATGTGTTGGAGCATCAGCTATAAGAACAACAAATTTATTAACGCTTCTCCATTTCAAGTCTAAGGCATGTTTAATAGCACCTCGAATGTCTTCAGGCTCATCACCTCCACCCGAAACTCCAATTTCTTTTATTTTTTTGTACAAAGAAGATTCCAAGACATTCTTCATATCAATATTCGCAAAATCCTCTATGATGAATTGATCATTGTCACCAAAATCCCGATATCCCACAAATGACATATAAACTTTTTTGGGAGCAAAGGTTGATGAAAAATAATAAACTAAATCATTTAGACATTCTCCCATCATGTCGATATAACTTCCCATCGAAGCAGTGATATCTAAAAGGAAACATATATCGAGAACATCGTTTGGGTCTGGAATAGAGCTTTCCCATGAAGAAAAATTTCCTTTCATTTCGTCTGCGATATTTTTTGCGATTTCCATTTACAATAGATTTTTTTCAATTATTTTTTCAACCATTTTTTTATTTATTGACTGCACATCAGAATTTATAAAAAAAAATACTATTATAAAGACAATTGAAAATAATTTCAAAGCATTGTTTTTCTTCTTTATAATTTTATTTTTCAAAATTTGAGATGATTTTTTTTTAAAAGCTGCTGATAATAAATATCTATTTTTTATTTAAAAAAGTGTTTAATAATATATTTCTTTATTGATTCCATAATATTTTTCTTCAAAAGAAATGACTACAAAAAACAAAGAATTTAACCAGGTGCCCAAAGACTTCCTTTCTGGAGTATTTATTACCCCCTTTAATTTTGATAACCCTGAAAACCCAAAACATGCAACATACGTTCACGAACAAACAAAATATGATTTATTTTATGATGCCTATGAAAAAATTACCTATATCGAGATGAATTATCTTAAAGGAGAGAATGATTACTTTAAATTGAAAAGGATTTCTGATTGCAAGGGGGAAGAATCATATTTAGACCAAGAGATATGTGAATGAAGATCAGGATAATTTGTTAAGATGTGAGGAATGGATTATTGATCGAAATGGAACTATTGAGGAATTTTACAAAGTCAAAAGTTATCATTCGAATACTGATCGTTTTTTTACGTTGGTATTCCCGAATCATTATCGAAAATATTTTTATTTATATCGTACACGTGGGGGACTAATTTGAAGAAGAAAAAAAAGTGTTTTATTCAGACAAAAAAAAAAAAATGGAAAAAATGATTATTGGAAAATAATAAAAACTCGACTATTTATCCTTGTTTATTTTTTTTTTATTTTTTTAGAATCTGAATTTATATTAGAATTATTGGTTTCTTTTATTTTTGTCCCTACCAGATCCATGAATCTTCTGACCCTTTCATCAAGATTTTCGGTTTCTTCAGTTAATTTTTTCATATCCTCTAAAGCGAAATATATCTCCATTCCATTTTGTTTATATATTTCGGCCAACTCTTTAAACATTTTGTCCGTTTCATTTGTGAATTCAACTCCAATAAATCCAATCTTTCTCATCATTAATTCTTTAATCGCATCTTGTATATCCTCTTCTGGATAATCATCATACTGCTTCATATATCTCTTATCAGACTGTTCATAATATCTCTTGCCATGGGTTGGAGCATCAGCTATAAGAACAACAAATTTATTTCCACTTCTCCATTTCAACTTTAAGACCTGTTTAATGGCACCTCGAATGTCTTCAGGTTCATCACATCCACCTTCAGTTCGAATATTTTTTAATTTTTGGTACAAAGAAGACTTTAACACATTTTTCTTATCAAGTCTAGAAAAATCCTCAATAACGAATTGATTACGATCACCAAAATCCCGATAACCAATAAATGACATATAAACTTTTTTGGGGGAAAGTGTTGATGCAAAGTAATAGACTAAATCCTCGAGACATTTTCCCATCATTTCGATATAACTTCCCATTGACTGAGTGATATCTAAAAGGAAACATATATCGAGTACATCGTTTGGGTCTGGATTAGAATTTTTTGTAGGAGAATCATATCCGGTAATTTTGGTTTTGCCCTTTTTTACCTGGGAGATTTTATTTTTGTTGCTTTTGTTTCAGAATTAAAAAGGAATAAATTTGTTATTTTCTAAAAAAGTTGTTTTATAGAAATTTACAGAATTTCTTTATTTTAACTCTGAACATCAATAAAAAATTAGATTTTTATTAAAATTCCCTTTTTTAGTTTTTCTTCTATTTTTTAACTACACTCATTTTCATAGAAATTCCTCAAAGATTTTCCTAAGATTCTTCACTCCATTTGAAATATTATCATCTGTTTCTTGGCATTTTTCCCAATAACTGAAATCAATGAGTTTAATCATATGGCTTTTCGATCTGTTATCCAAAATGAAAAACAATGAAACACAAGAGAATTTCACTTTGCATCTTTCCTCCAAAAACTTTTCCAATTTCCTCATAAAATCAATATAATATTTCAAAGCAATCTTATTGATAGTTTCTTCTTCATTACTCAAAAGGAATTTTTTTAAATAATCCCTTAAATTCATTTTATTCACTGCCAAATGAGCTTCCCTACATTTTATTTGGAGATTGGTTTTTCCAATTTTATCTTTAACAATCAATCCTGTCAATCTAAATCCGAATTCGGAACTAGTTGATATACGGCTTTTCGCTAGTTCAGCTAATTTCTTCTCTTTTTTTGGGTTATTTATTAATCCTTTTGAACCCATTTTCATATCTAGCAATGATCCAAACTCTTTATCTATTAATAGATTTTCAAGAATTATGTTGGGTTTTGCTTTATTTTCGGTATTTTCCATACCAAAATAACGAGGAATAAAGGATTTCATTATTTCAGCATCTTTTTCAGTAAAATTCAAAGGAGACTTGCTATATAAATCCTCATAAAATTGAGCTTCGACCAGTCCAGTCAGTTTGAATATTTTATCTCCTAGGACTTTAAAAGATTCTGCATGTCCAGCAGATTGTTGGAATTTCTTCACCGAGCCTTTCTCCATTTTATCTTTCAAAATTTTCAAATTCAAAGCCTTTTCATCAGTTTTTAAAGTAGGCCAATATTCGGTTAAAACATCCAGAGCTTTTTCACAAGCATTCAAACCAACATCATTAGGATTTAATTTCTCGAGAAGATTCTCTAAATCAATGGGCTCTCCTCTTAGAACATCTAATACTGATTTTACTCCTGAGCTGAGACTCTTCAAATTATAACCACCTTCCAATACAGCCAAAAGCTTACCAGATGTTAGATCTATCAACCTTTTGGTCATATAAGCATATCCCTCATTAGTCAATTCAAGTCCTCCTAAAGGATCCCCCTTAGCTGAATCAAATTCAGCTGAAATCAAGACAAATTCCGGAGCAAAAGACTTAATAATTGGGGCCAAAACCCTTTCAAAGACATAGATATAATCATCAGTGGTTGCAGTTTGATCTGGCAAGATATTCCATGGTATATTTATATTAAAACCCTTTCCTTTCTCATCACCGACATAACTCACATCTGCTTGTTGATGGGCTGGATAAAATGTGGCGTTATCATATCTATGAATAGAAATCAAAAGAACCTGATCATTGGTATAAAATAACTCTTGAGTGCCATCTCCATGATGCACATCCCAATCAAATATCAACACTTTCTTATACCCACTTTTCATTATCAGATATTGAGCTGCGATCGCCACATTATTAAAGACACAAAATCCATTCGGTTTTTCCAAAACTCCCACATGATGTCCAGGAGGTCGAACTAAGGCTAAAGCTCGTCCCCATTCATTTTTATTCATTCGATCTATGGCTTCTATCAAAATTCCCACTGCCATATATGCACTTTCTAAGGTTTGATCCATGAAATAAGTATCTAAATACCAATAAATCGGGGGGTCGAGCTTAAAATTCATTGATTTGAGCATTTCAACATATTTTTTTGAATGGATCAACAGGATATCTTGATCAAGGCAAGGAATCCCATATTCAATGATATCAAGAGATTTTGATTCTTTTAACTCGGGTTGTGCTAGAAGATAATCGATTAATTTATGCAATCTTGATGGGAGTTCAGGATGAGGATGTTGATAACTATGATGTGCCACCATACTAAAGTCGAATATCAAGCCAGTTTTCGCCATTTTTCCTGAATAAATCTGAAAAATTAATTGAATTTAAGAGATTTTTTTGATTTTTTTGTTTCAATTTTAACTAAAAAAATAAAAGAAAAAAACTGTTGATTTTTCGTTTTCTTTCCTTTTTGTGTTCTTTCCATGAGTAAATCGAAATCTGTTTATAAAAGCGACCTTCCGAATTTCCTTCGCAAGGGGTCCTTTGACATCAAATCGATCCAAGGCCTCAATCCACAGATTTTCACAATCCAAGCTCAAAGTTTCATTAATCAAAACTTCTTCCATAGTAATGCGGAACTGCTCCATGACAAAAGCAATCATTTCATTTCAAATCTTCGAAAAATGAGCCAAAAAAAATTGAAATCTGAAAGGAATTCTTATGACATTAAAAAAGTCAACAATAAATCCGCGAGTTCTTTGCAAGGATCCAGTTTAATAGACACTTTACCCAAAAAACTCAATATTAGATTAAATTCATCAACACAAGTCCAAGACCCAACGAAACATTTGGAGGGAAAATATAAGAAAAACTCTAGTGTTGCCGATTTGAAACAAATAACAATGTTTCTAGAGAATTTGATTCAACTAAGTCAGGCGGGGAATTGTGTAAAGAAGGAATTGGAAGAGTTTTTCGTGGGTTTAATTTCAAAAAATGGGGGTTCAGTCGGGATTTTACAAGTGATGAAGAGTTGTTTCGAAAAGAGTTTAGGAGTTATTAAGAAACACGCGAATGAACTATTGGAAATGAAGGATGGATTATGTGATTTTAATAGGCAAAAGGAGGAAGAACAACAAAAATATTTGTTTGAAATCACAGAATTTAAAAAAACATTAGAAACGCAAAATTCGCAAATAGAAATGTTACAAGCGAAGGAAAAACAATTGATTCAATTCCTTTTGGCGATAAAACAAAAAGGAATTATTGATTTAGAGGCGATTTTCAATGAGGAATTCAATAACGCCGCCAAATCGCAAGAACAGAAGAAAACCTCGAATAATAGTCTTGATAAAACGAACAATCGTTCAAAAACTGGGTTACTTTCTGTTTCAAAAGCTATGAAAGATCTCAGTCAAGAGGCTGATGTTTCCATAGTAAACGATTCAGAAGAGTCCAGCTTTAATTATTTCGGCAAAGAAACCAGTGGACAAATAACTCCTCAACCAGAACAAAAGAAAATCTTTCTAGAAAAAAAGAAACCAAAGGCTTTGAATGATGTCTTGAAGCTAAATTTGAAAATTATTCCAAAAGAAAGTCAAGAAAATTTTGAAAAAAAGGAAGAAATTTTGCCTAGTGAGATGGAGAAGCGGAATTCAGAAAAAAATGTGGAGAACAAACCGAATTTCAAGAAGAAAGGGGAAAAAAATGGGATCAATGAGGAGATGAAAGAGAATCTATTGGAGAAGTTGAAGAATTTCAGGAAAGTATATGAGAAACTTTCGAAAAAGTAATGGTAAATAAGAAGAATTTAAAAATAATTCGGTTTTTGGTTTTTGTTTTGTTTATAAATTTCGTAATAGCACTTGAAAAACATATTTTTTAAAAGATCATAAATATGATCATCATTATAATACAACAAAAGCACCCTAAAAGAAAATTGGATTTTATAATAAAAATAATAACAATTAAAAAAAATATTAAAAATTTATAAGAAATAATGAGAAAAATTAATCAATAAAAAAAAATTTAAGTCTTAAAAAAAAATAAAATTTAAATCATTTGAAAGGTTTATTACTCAATAGAGATAATTTTTAATTTAGTTTATATTAAACTTTTAAATTTCTGATTCTTTTTAATTTCCAAACAAATTCCTTTAAATTTCAATTTACTTTAAGGCAAGTATATAAAGACCCCCAGATCTTTGTCATTTCTTTTCATATAGCCTCTTTCAATCAAAGATTCGATCCTGTTTTTCATTTGTTTTGGTTGTGGTCTAAACCAGGGTAACAATTTCACCACATCGCTTAACAAATCATTCAATTTCATCATCTTCCTGGATTTCATCACACTCACAATTGCCGCATCAATCAAACTTTCTTGTTGAACACCTCCACCATCATTATTTTTTTCCTTCTCCATTTCAGTATTACATGGGTCCTCCAAAACCCCCTTGCCTCCTTTTTTCATTGAAACATTACAAGCAATCCTTGCGCTTTCATGAGAAAAGTCGAGATTTAATGCTAAGGTCTCATTTTCACTAAATTTATCACAATTCTCATTGCCTCTAATAACGATTTTATAAAGAATCAGGTTTTCCAAAGCCTTGACCATA
>Ga0302186_10000698_pt1 | contig 29454 bp, 36 predicted proteins | sample II_Bog_E1_2_FD_198782 | JGI IMG/M metagenome (GOLD analysis project Ga0302186, IMG submission 198782) | Peat permafrost microbial communities from Stordalen Mire near Abisko, Sweden - II_Bog_E1_1 | ecosystem: Environmental > Terrestrial > Soil > Wetlands > Peat | place: Sweden: Abisko... | reverse complement strand
TTATTTTTTATGCTTCTTGCAGTTTTTAAGTGTTTCAAAGGACAAAAGAAAATTTTGGATTCAAAAAAAAAAAAAAAAAAATAAAAAACATTTTTTTTATCGATTATGCTTGTGCAAAACAATAAACACTACTTTACAATTTCCATTCATTCAAGATATATTGGAACGACACCTATAAACAATTTTTAATAATAACTCTAAATTTTTTTTTACTTTCAAATTAGTAATTAATCTTAATTCGCTTTCATATTCTTGAAAGAATCGAATGTAATCATCAACAAAACTTAACTCAGCCATTAAATTTTCGACCTTCGTTTGTGATAACACATAGATCGTTAATGGCAATTCATCATCCATTGCACTCAACTCCACTTTTCCCTTATGAAAATCCACAACTGAAGTCTTCATCATGCTATTTGACATCAATAATAAAGTTAGTTTTTCACAAGGAGCCTGGGCAAAATTTAATTTGCTGAGTTCATTTATCGCACCGTCATAAGGTTTTGAAAAAGAGTCCTTTTCACAAAAGACCAGCTCTTCAACATCAGAGAGATATTCTTGATCTATGAGCCATAATTTTTTGGAAATCTTAAAAAATTATTTATCAAAATTTAAGTTTACAAATTACCTCTAAACTTTTGAGGAGCTTTAAAAATGGCACTTGTTGGAATTCTAAAGCTTTTTTAGCAAAATTTTCGTCATCAACTCTATGTTTTTCGCGATATATCGAAATCATTATTGAATGCAACCGAGAAAAAATATATTTCTCAACACTTTTTCTGGCAAATGGCATCAATTGCCGGGTTTCCGATTTTCCATAATTGAAATCGGAAAATAAAACATTGATGATTTCATTAATCAAGGACAAAATGGATTCCATCTATAATTATTATAAAATTTCAACTATAAATAAAATACAGGTTGAGGCAAAAGTTCCGCTGACTCCTTAATTGATCGATAATTATGAAGAAAATCGTTTATGAAATCAGACACTCTTTTGCCGAGATTATATGACTCGCTTGTCAAAATTCTATGGAAATAATAAAAGGAATAACTTTCCAAAGTTGAAGGCAAAATGATTCTTGAATTAATGTCTTCAAATGGGTCAAGTGATGAATCTTTTCCATTTTGAATTTGATTGATAAAGTTTGGAAAACATTGTTCAAGCTTATCAGGTTCAAAAACATCAATATTTTTTATGGACTTTCCTAAATCCTGAGCTTTTATTTTAAGAAGTTCCAAAAGATTGTTAGCCTTGTTATTTTTCTAAAAAAATGAATATTTTCCAAAATATTTTTTCTTTATCGAACCTCCTGCAAAATTTTAAAGACTGCCAATTTCTTATTGATGATTTTATCGGTTGAAATTAACAGTCTTATCGCCGCCATATTACCATCTCCTGATCTCCAAGGCATGCATTTGAAGAATAGAGCTTTCAAAGAGAACCTTTCTTTATAAATTGCCAAACAATGGTTGTTTCCTTGCTCAATGATTTCAAAGTCACTGAATCAGAAATTTGTTTTAAAGTCAAATTATATTTTTAAATCTAACTTTTCCATAACCACACTGATAAAGAGCCCCTTAATCAAATTTGAAGTCACGTAGGCTGGGAATTCCAAACTGCAAATCGTTTTTCCGAATTCCAAAGTGGTGTTTTTCTTAATAAATTGTTCTTCTGAAATCTTCTTAGTCGGATTCTCTTGGAGTGTTGAGATCTATTTAAAAACTTTTAAAAAGTAGCTATCAAAATGGAAACTTACATCAGATTGAAGGAAATTCAAAGAGCCTTGGAAAACTGTGTGTGGGGACATGATATTACTTACATGGTTTAGAGTGGGGGAAAGCTCGTTTGAGCAGTCAGTATTAATGCGTTCTTTCTCGATCTCTACAGTTTTTACTTGGATAGGCTTTTTGTTGGATTTGGGAGATTCCTTGACAGGACTGGGGGAGATTTTCTCCATTTAAAAGAGATTGCTTTCTTTTTTACTATATTATGTAGTTTAATTTCTTTATTTATAATGGGTTTCAGTCGATTAAAAAAAAAATCATAATTTTTATTTTTATATAAAAAAAAAAAATTCAAATGTTCCTTAGTTTTTTTTTTAATTCATGATGAAATTTTTGAAAATATTTCTTTTTAAAAATAACAAAAAATAAAAATAAAATTATAAAAAAAAACTAATTTTCCAAAGTACCTTTGTTGTAATTTCAGAATTGGAATTGTCACGTTGTGAAAATACCAGAATTGGTTCTGTTTTAAGTCGTGGCATTTCTGGAGGTGAGAGAAAAAGAACTTGCATAGCTATTGAGTTGATTAGTGATCCAAAAATTTTATTTCTTGATGAACCAACAACAGGTTAAAAGTGAATTTCTTTTAATTTTTATTGTTTTTTTCAGGATTGGACTCATTTACAGCATTAAAAGTTGTAGAACTCCTTCGAAAAGAAAAGGATATGGGAAGAATAATCATCAGCACTATCCATCAGCCATCAACGGAAATTTTTGATTGTTTTGATAAACTTATGCTTCTTTACGAAGGCCATTGTGTGTATCATGCAGAAGCAAACCAAGTTGTTCCTTATTTCACCAAAATGGGTTATGATATTCCGAAATTCAGCAATCCAGCTGAATTTATTATGAAAGTCCTCAGACCAAAAGCTCCATATGAAGAAGAGTATAAGGAGCTTGCTGAAAACAATGAATCGATGAAAGCCTCCTTCCATGGGGATCAGGAAATGGCAAAGTTGTATAATTTTTATCGAGAGGAATATGTAAATTTGTCTTTTGATTTTTTTTCTTATTTTTGAATTTGGTTTTAAAATAGGAAGCGCAATTTTCAAGTTTAAATGTTGATAAATTATCAAAGATTCAAAGTTTAAAAACTTCAAAGAAAAGATTAAGTTCATTGGAGGAATTTTTTCTGTTGCTTAAAAGAAGTTCGATGAATTTGATTCGCCACCCTTCAGAACTAAAATTGAAAATAATGACAACAACTTTTGTCATTTTTTTTTCATTGGCGTTGTTTTTTAACGTAGTTTGCATTATTTTTGATAAATTTAATCCTTTAACAAAAAGATGTCCCAAAATTCACAGAATGACATTCAAAATAGAATGGGATTGCTGTTTTTCGTTGTAATGATCATCGGAAATATGTCTTATGAATCAGTTCTACTGACTTGTTTTCAATATAATTTTTTTTTATTCACAATAAATAACTTTTCTAATAGTTAATGTTGAGAGACCACTCTTCATCAAGGAACAAACAAGTAAGATGTATTCTGTTGATTCATACTTTTGGGCAAGAAATTTATGTGAATTGCCTTTACAAATCATCTTACCATTCATTTTTACACCTTGCATATATTTCGCTTGCAATTTAAATCATCAAAATTCTGAGACATTTTTTAATTTTAGTAAACCTAACATAACTCTTACAAATAAATTATAAAAATTTATAAGTTTTCATTACAATAATGAATGGGTTGGCTTGCGAAAGTTTGGGACTTATAACAGCTACTTTGACTAAAAGCATCGAACAAGCTGCTGTTCTTTCACCTGTTTTTATTTTGCCTATGATGCTTTTCGCTGGTTTTTTTGTAAAGCAAGATAGCATTCCTGTTATTTTGATTCCATTCAAGTACCTTTCAATTTTTAAATACAGTTATCAAGCTTATGTTGAGGTTTTCCTTAAATTTAATACCTTAACAAAGATTTATATTTTTATAAGAATGAATTCAACGGATTGTCTCTTCAAGCCCCCGAAAAGTATGATCAAGGTGTATTTTTGTCTATCATAATTTTGTTTGCATTGGCAGTTGGGTTTAGAACGATAGCATACTTTATAATGAAATTCTATACCGCGAAGATGGATATTTTTAAAAAAAATTAAGTCTTATTAAATTCAAAAAATTCTGAGCTTTGAATTATGTATTAAAATGCAGTTTAATTAATGAAAAAAAAAACATATTTTATTAAATTTAACACCAAAATTTCACTTTGGGAAAATCTCATTAAATTTGCAAAAGAGAAATCCTTTTAGTATTTGAAATAGTATCCTTTCAAAATATCCAAATTCCAAATTCAATGTACTTTAAATCAGTCAAGAACTTCGCATCACAAGTGTCCTTTGGAAAGCCTGCATACATTGTGGCAGCTAAAAGAACCCCAGTTGCAACTTTCTTAGGCAAGCTTTCTAAATTTAAGGGAACAGAGCTTGGAGCCATAGCCATCAAATCGGCTCTTCATTCGATCAATCTACTTGGTTCTGATATCAATGAAGTCATAATGGGAACGGTTTGTCAGGCAGGACAAGGTCAAAATCCAACCCGTCAAGCTAGTTTGGGAGGAGGTTTCTAATATATCAAGTGGGAATCTCTAATTTTTTGATTTAAAGGTGTTGGCATCAATGTTCCATGCACGACTGTTAACAAAGTCTGTTCTTCTGGTTTAAAGTCGGTGGCTTATGGAGCCATGGGCATTGGCTTGGGTTTGAATAAGGTTGTGGTGGCTGGTGGATTTGAAAGCATGTCAAACGCTCCTTTTTTGTTGACTAATGTATAAAAAACACAACGAAATAAAAAATATCTTTAAATTTCTTCACTAGCATAGAAAAGGACATTCATTTGGGAATTCCCAAATTGTTGACGCTTTGGCTTATGATGGCTTAACAGATGCCTACCATAACATTTCAATGGGGCTGTGCGCTGAAAAAACTGCAAATGATTTCAAAATGGATAGGAAACTTCTGGACGATTATACGCATACATCCTATGATAGAAACATTTTGGCCAACAAGAATGGAATTTTCAAGGAAGAAATTGTTCCTATCAAGATAAATGAAAAAGAAACTGTTTGATTTTTACAAAAAAATGCATTTATCTTTAGAAATATCCTTTTAGATCACGGAAGATGATGAGTACAAAAGATATGTTAAAGAAAAAATCGCTCTCATAAAACCAGCTTTCAGTAAAACAGGGATAGTCACAGCTGCGAATTCTTCAAAGATCAATGATGCTGGTTGTGCACTTATTTTGATGAGTGAGGAGAAATTAAAGGAACATAACGTGAAGCCTTTAGCAAGAATTGTTGGATATGCGGATGGATGCGCTGAGCCTATTGATTTTTGCATTGCTCCCGCGAAATCCATCCAATTGCTTTTACAAAATGTAGGGATGAAACTCTCACAAATAGAGTATTTTGAAATTAGTGAAGCTTTTGCCGTAACAATTTTGGCCAATTTAAAATTGATGGACCTTGATATTGATAAAGTTAACATCTATGGTGGAGCCATCTCCATGGGGCATCCAATTGGGTTTTACTAAATTTTATCCAAAATTCTATATATTAACATAATTTTTATTAAATAGTATGTCGGGAACAAGAATCTTGTTATCTTTGATGAGTGCATTGAAGAATAATAAAGCTAAATATGGAGTGGCTTCCCTTTGCAATGGAGGAGGTCTTTGAATAAAAATATTCTTTAATTTAAATGTTTTTAGGAGGTGCAACCGCAATGATGATAGAAAATCTGCAATAAAAAGCCAAAATAAATTCAGAAAATAAGAAGTATTTATTAATGTTTTTTTCTGCTTTTAAACCAGAAAACAAAGAAAAAAAAAATTTAAGTCTTTTTAAAAACAAATGAACCTATTTTTTTTCAAATGAAGTTTTTTATTGCAATTATGTTTTTTTGCTTAAAATTGTTCTGTTATTTATTAGAGGTTTGAAGATTTAAAAAAGGTCTCGAACTTTTGGAAGCTCATATATACTTCAAAGAGTTAAATTTTTTAATTTGTAAAAACGCATGGGGAACTTTCCTTTTTTTCGTTTTATCATGAACCTCCATCTTCATTGACCCATCCGCAGAATTGATCATCATTGGATAATCATTCAAAGTATTCTTCTGATCTCCATTATTAATTTTACACAACATTTTTTCATAATTCCTAAGAGAAGAAATGGATTGATTGGATAAATCTCGGCAATCATTTTCATCAAATTCTTGTTTTATTGAAGGCACTTCGAAAAAATCCGCTTTTTCTTGATTTCTTGAATTTTTATTATCTGGACAATGAATCTATTAGTAAATATATATTTATGCATAATTGCTATAATTTCTATTACTTTTTTCCTGATTTGTAGATGATCCTTATTCTCTGAAGTCTCGTTTAATTTAGAGTAGCACGAATTTTTGCAATCATTGCAATTGCAATTCATGCAAAACATGTTTTTTTTTAAACAACTGCATTTATAATTCATACATTTCTGCTTTGAGCAAGAACAACCCAGTTTTCTTTTTAAGTTGTTTTTTTTTTTCATAAAATTGGAAGTTGTTATTTCTGCGGGAGGAAGTAATTTTTTTGGCACTTGATTTGTCCTTAATGTCGAGCTCAACGAATTAAATGTATCCAATACAAAGGTATCAGAATTTTTATTTTTATTCTCTCTTAAATCATTGCTTTTTTCTTCTGAAGTTTTCAATTTCAAGTCTTTTTTGACTGTTTCAAGTCCAACTTTAATGTTGAACTTCAGAGTGGATGATTGATTACTACATTATATTATTTAAAGAAAATTAAATTATTTTAAGTTTACAAAGGGTCAGGTTTCCTTCTCAAATGGAAAAACACCGATTTGGAAAGAGGAATGCCTTCAGGAAATGAGAGTTTCTCCATTACTTTCAGGTTAGCTTTGATCAAATCACCCTCACTTGGATTTTTTTTCATTTTTTTATGTTTTTTTAAAATTGTTAAAATTATAAGGTACTCCAAAAGGCGGGAAATTTTGGTTTGAGGCTCTAAAAGTTTCAATATGAAGTTATCCTCAGACGAGCTGTTTTCTGAAACAAAATTTTTCCCAGAAGTCAACATTGTTTTATTAGTTTGAAAGTTTCTCATATTTTATAGAATAAATAAAAAACTAAAAGAAAAACAAAATGTTCAAAACCTCAAAGAACAATGAAAAAATCCAATAATTAAACAATTCTTTGTAGATCAAGAAATTAAGGAAATACAGAATTATTTAAGGCTGATTTTATTTTTTATGTATATTTGACTAAAAATCAAATTGGGAACTTAAAAAATATTACCTATGAACTTATTGCTTGTCATTAAGAAAGCAAATTAGATTTATTGAACTTAGTGCTTGCATGCAGAAGAAATAAAATGTTGAAATATGAAGGGAGAAACTCAAAATTATAATTCTTAAATTATTAATAATTTTTTTATAAATTAAAGATTTTCTAACAGAAAATACTACTTTAAAGGTCATTGTTCTTAATTAATTTATTATTTAATTTCACAATATAAATTATGAGTTTGGAAGAAGGAGTTGGCCAATTAATTCCAAAAACACCAAAATCAGAAAATAAGTCAAGAAGATATAAATCTAAATACCCTCCGGACATTTATCCAACTGCCTCAACTTTCAATAATCGCACTACTTCTCGATTGGTAAAAAAAAAAATATAATACTTATAATAAAATCATTCTTCATTAAAGATCGGAAACATTTCAGGAAATTTTTATGTCAGAACCAAACCTCATAACCATATTCAAGGACATGCAACATTTGGAACGTCAAAAGGTTTATGATCGCTTTTTTTTTTATCTTTTTTGATTATTCCAAAAAGGATATGAATTGGATCGTCAACCCAAAGCCGCAAAAGATTTCATAAGCAAAATGCAATCAGGTATTGTTTTTTTTAAGAAATTCCCTAAAAAACTTCAGCAATAAAAAAGCTGAAGCCTAGAGAAAAAGTACCTCGGCATCATGAAAGGCCCTTAAAAAAATTGGAACCGAATAAAGATTTCATAAAATTAAATGCTGATAAAAATGCATTTAAAAGTACAAACTAGCCATTATTTGTTAATTTAAAAATTGTTGAAGGGGGGAAAAGCTTACCAGTTGAAAAATTCTTTGTTCAAAAAAAGGATTATGGAACAATTCCAAAATATTTGGATAAAATTAAAGAAGACATTGAAAAAAAATTTAATCACGCTCAGGAACTCAAAATGAAAGAGGAAGAGGAAAAAAGAAAAGATAGGTTTAATTTTTATTGTTTTCTGTTTTAAAAATTAAATTCTAGATATTCTTTAAAAAACGAAGAAATTGTAAAAATAAAAGCAGGTTTGAAACAACGTTGGGAGCTATTGAATGTCGAATATCTAAAAATCGCACATATTAAAAAACCAGATACCCAAGTTATGAAGAAAAAGTAAATTTTTTTTTTTATTTTAAATAAATTTTAAATCAAAAATATAAAAGGAAACTTGATTTAGAACAACAAATGAAACAAATCGAGGATGACTTAAAAAAATTGAGTCAAAACAAATTGTTTATTGTCAATGCCAAAACTTAATTTTTTGTTTTTAATTTCATTTTATTTAATTCAAAAAACCATATTTTGAAAAATTTTAAAATTAATGTTTTGCCATGTTTTCTCCAGAAATTTGAAGTTTCTTCCAATAGCTTTAGCTTTTTCCTTCAATTCGGAATATTTCAGGCGAAATCCTTCTACTCATTCTCCATATCGAGCCTTTTCTGTAAGAAATTTATTATAAAAAATTAATAATACTAAATGTTATAGTATCCCAGCACAAAAGATCGAATAAGAGGAGAATATGAAAATAAAATCAGAATGTTTAGCACTCCTGAAAAAATATTTGAAATTTTCGCAACCATAAAGAAAAATGATATTTTATATATGAGTTATAGCGATTTATTCAGAGCAATTTGTCCTTTTAATTATAGTGATAGACCAGATGTATTATAATATTCAAATTTTTAGTTTATTTTTTTAAAAAAGAAACCCATTCAGCCAAGTGAGACCAGTGCACTTATTAAACTAATCGATATGAATCAAGATGGGATGATTGATATTTACGAATATGTGATTCTTGTTGGGCTTTTGCAAGGTTCCTTTATTTAAAGGATCAATCAAACAATTGTTTTTTCTTTAAAAGTAACAAAACATGAGATTCTCACATTTTTTGAAAAATCCTTTCCCAACAACACAAAAATAGGCAAAGAAGAATTAAAAAGCTGTACTAATATAACTTAACTCTTTTCTAATTTTATTTCAAGTTCTTTATCATTTGAGAGACAAAACCAAAATAAAATTAACAATGACTGGTCACCTTCCAGATCCCCGAAAGGTTCATTTGACAAACGAACAATATGATGTCGTAATCGGAAATGTGATTGCAAATATCACAGCTGCCAATAGCAATTTAACTGCGCTTACCATTGTTAAGTTAAAAAACGAGCTTTTACACGAAATTTATGATTATGAAGTCATTAAAAATAAAATTTTCATCAAATTGTTTTGGTCTTAGATCCGATCTTTTCCAAGTTTCAATGAAGATAAAATCAATGAAGAAGATTTTGCTAAAAGCATAATTTGCTTTTTAGACATTCCACTCGTGTCTTCCTATATGAAAAGTTTGGAGAAATTCAAGTTTACTGAAGAGATGATCACAGTCAAGAACTATTGCGACTTCCACCATTTCTTCAAAGACAACTATCATAAATTGGAAATAGAAGTAAAAAACAGAGGAGTTATCACCAGAAAAAGACTAAAAAAGATGATTTCTGAATTTTGCGAGAAAACAAATTCCAACATTTCTGACAGACAAATGGATATTTTCATTCACATTTTAGACGTCAATAGTAAAATCTTTTACTTATAACATTATCAAAAACGATTATAAAGATGATAATCGAATCGAAATCAAAGAATTCCTTGGAGTTATAAAAAATCGGTCATTTTATGGATCTCCTGAAGTTTAAAAGAAAATTAATAAAAATTAAATATTTTTAAATAGACTCATGCTTTGGATCAACCTTTTGTTTCATTGACGCACTTTTTCCAGAGGAGCTTTGATAAATTAACAAAAATTTATGAAATTATCAAGGAATAAAAAATCCAAATAGATTAAAAGGGAAAATTTATGATTTTATGAAAACTTTAAAATTATATTAAAAGCAAATAAATTCATTATCAAAGCTTAAATATAAAAAACATCCAATTCTTTGAAAATTTTTCAAGAATTTGAATAAAGATGACTACTCTTTCTTTGAGCATTAAGTTTTTTTTACTTTAACTCTTAAATGAATGAAATTTTGAAAAGAACTTTTTTGCGTATGAACGAACTTTTTGGCATTCCAAAATGGGTACAACCGAAAGCGGATGATATTTTTAAAAAAGCTTTTGATTTCTTGAACAGGAACGCTAGAGAACCGAAAAAAGTCTTATTTTTTTAATTATTTTCTGATTAATTTATTTTTTAAGGCAAACCATGGTGCTAGGCCATGTTCTTCTGTAATGAGAAGATTAAGAAAAAAAGGTTATTATAAAAGAACTCGTGAAAATATTGTTAATGATCCAACAGCAGAAAAAATGGATTAATTTTTTTCTTTAGGAATAAATATAAAAAATCTTCGAAATTATAAGTTTTTCATTTTTTTTCCTCATCTTTAGTTTCTGACATTTCTCCTTCATAATTCCCTTCAAGAATTTCTTTTTCCTTAAGAATTTCGAATTTTTCTCCAATTATTTCTTGTTCAATTTCTTTTATTGAATTACTTGACGAATTAGGGATTAGATTCTCTGTTAACATTTTATTCTCATCCTCATTTGTCCTCCCTTCCAAAAATCTAAAATTATATAAAATAATATATAAAGTTTTTTTTATTCATTTAAAATTTACTTATTCAAATAAATTTTGGCTTTGGTGTAGTATTTCATTGTTTTTTGCTTAACAGCATAGAACATTTTGTAAAGCAAATATAAGACAAAGAGACCATTGATCACATAATTTATTGACGAAAACAAATAATTATAAGTGATTAAGATCTCTTCTTCAGAATCATAAGTGTTATCAAGACTTCCATACAATATTGAATATTCTCCATATATGAAAAGCAGAAATGATGATATATAAACGATTGATGCTAACATTTCCACTCTATTGAAATGATGATGAGCATAAGGCTTGAATTGATTCAAAGAAATAGCATAAATACAAAATACCATGATAATTAATATTATCCGTCCTGGATCAAACAAAATGAATTTCGCAATTATCACAAATAAAATTTTCGCCAAAAGTTTAAAAAACTCCCAATAATAAAATTCCTTCTTATATCCAATATACAAAATTCCATATCTTTCAAGAACATCTGTGTGTTTTAAAGCATTCTGCTTTTTATTGTGGACTAAAGAGTAGAAAATGGCAAATGGAATTACAAAAATCCATAAAATTATGAAAGGAAGCATTATTGACCAAAAATAAATAAAATAAAGAGAGCCCGAATCATTGTAATCGCAGGAAAATTGAGAATCTTTGAGCATATATGAAACCCCATCAATTTTTTGGCAAGATACATATGAAAATAATTCATAAGCTTGGCCTAAAACTTCAAAACGATAGAGACAAATGAGACCAAGAATAAAATGATTTTTATTGATTTTGATTTTTCTGCATTTCTTTTTCAGGATGAACCAAAACACGAAAAATAACATAGTTTTAAAAATGGGGACCAGAATTATATAAAATAAATCAACATATATGATATTTTTTGTATCTATGTACAAAAAAACACAATATTTGGTATCAATAATGGCTGTTGGTATTGTTAGATCTAAGAATTCATTGATGAAATTTGGGAATTTTTGGGATTTCAGGGTTGCAATCAGAGAAATTATTTGAAAATAATTGCTGAAGACATCAACATAAATATTTAATCTTTTCTTATGTTTGACAAGTTCGGTTTCCTCCAAATTGTTTTGATTTTCTTTTGTTAATTCTATGGTGTTATACCAAGAATAAATATATACAAATAGAAAGACTATTTGGGCTAGGAAGATAATCAAAGCAAATATAAAGTCGAAAAGCATGCCAATATCGCATTTTGAGCAGTCAAAATTTAGTTTCCTAACATAACCTGCATCATAATCGCAAGACTCACATTTAGGACCAAAAGATCCTGTTTTACAAAGACTATTTATGCCTCCTAAACAATTGTCAGGATTGGCTTTGCAAAAGTATAATTTTGATGATAATTTACTTGATCTCCAAAATGTTGGTTTTGGTTGTAATATCCCGTCAAAACAATTGCCGAATGATGGACATGAATTACATGAATTTCCCAATGGATCAACTGAGAATGTGCCGCTGCTGCATTTGCTACAATTTTGGAACGTCAAATTATATAGCGAACCAAGAGGACATTGCCTAATTTCAATTCCAATTATAAATAATTGATTATTCGATTCTTTTTTTGTTTTAATATTTGTATAAATTTGAGATATTGTATCAAAATAACCAATCAAAAAAAAGAGATAATTAGTGTAATGATCTAAAGAGTTGGTATCCAAAGTGATATTGAAAGTATTTTTATACAAGAGGATTTTGGTTGTTGGGTGGCCATTTTGTTGTTTAATGATTTCAAGTGATATTAGGTCAGCTGGTAGAACGATGTGAGGGTTTTCATTTGAATAATTCACAGCAAACTGCTCTAATTCTTTGATATATTGAAATAGTCCCGCTGTTTTGTTGAGTTTAATTTTAACCGTGAGAAAATAAACATTGTTTTTAATGCATTGAAATTGTTGAGAATAAATAGAATTTTCAATCTCAATTTGGGGTTTATTGCATCCATAGACAAAAATATTTTCATAATTAAAGTTTATTAGACCATTTATTTGGTAATCACTGGTTTTAAAGAAATTATCAAAAATTTTGATGTTTCCTTTACCCAAACATTTTAACATGCCACTATTGTTAAATAAGTTATTTTGGGCTAAGGTCAAATCACCCTGTTTGATATATGCAATACTTGCGTAATCAAGAGCAAAGTTTCCTAGAAATGTACAATTGACAATTCTTACGATGCTATTAAATGCTGCTACACAAGATCCTTTTACAAAATAAAGACTGAAAAAAAATGAATTTTTGATGGAAAGATCTCCATTAAGTATGAAAATTGCTCCACCAATAAAATTAATTCCATCCTTATCGATTCTATCATTTGACTTCTCACCATCAACCAAATATAAATCAGCCTCAATAGTTGAATCAGAAAAGATTAAATTTCGTATAATCAGAAGATTATTCTCAGAAAAATCTATGAAAATAGGACAAATTATCCCTATTAATGATTGGGAATTAATATCAAAATTCTCAATAATCAAAAAATTAGAAAAAGTGTTATTATCGAATTGAATGGTAGTGTTGTATCCAATAATCATTAAGATAAATGAGGTCAAATCAAGAAAGTTCACATCCGATACATTCAAACTAATATTATCAAATATATTATTGTTAAAAACAATTGTATTAATTTGGTTAATTTCAATTTCGCTGAGATATTGCGATATTCTTAAAGAACTCAATAAAACAGGAAATAAATCTTTGTAAAAAATGTTGCTATCTTTAAACTGAGAATTTTCAAAAACTATTATTTGATCATAAGTTGTATCTCCTATAAAACTAAGCTTCGCATTCATGTTTTTGAATAAACAATCACAAATTCTAAACTCAAAACTGCTTTTATAAAGGAAGTCAATGCCATTATTGCAATTTTGCAAATAATTACCATCCTCAAAAACACAAGAAGTTAAAAAAAATTGCAATGAAGCCTTTTCATCCACAGATCTCTCAAATTCTAAGTAAAACACTGAACCATAACTAGCTAAATTGTCAATAAAAGAACAAAATGAAATATTAATGACATCAAAAAAATCTGCCTCATTGAAAAAAATGGCTCCTCCATTATCTGCTGAATTATTTATGAACATCGTGTTATTAATCAGCACAGTCGAATCATCAGATAAAGAACCTGTTGTCGAAAGAAATAAAGCACCACCATTTTCACTCCCTAACTTCATGAATTTGCAATCGAGAATTTTAATAATGGTTGCAAAGACTTTGATATGATTCAATTTTGTGTAAATAATCATATCATTATCATCATAACCTGTGAATGTACAATTCTTCATAATTGAGATTTTGGTGTTCAAATAAAAAAGCGAAGTTTGATAAAGAGAACTTGTCAATTTTTTGTTCCAAACTGAAAAAGATTCCAAATGCACTTCTGCATTCAGTGACATTAAAAGGAAGCAAATAGCATTGTTGATTTGATTTGGAGTGAGTGAAATCAATGTGTTGTTTATAAATGAATTATTGGAAAAAATTAAAGTTTGAATGCAAGATTGGGTTATTATCAGATTAAAAATAGAGACCGAATAAAGCGAGCCTGAAAGAGTATTTTCTGTGATTATTGAATCTTTCATCTCAAGTTGTTGAATATCTCTGTTGTTTTCCTGCGAGTTGTCTTTGATTATTTCGAAAAAATTGGAATTTTTAGCCATCAATAGATTTAATTTCAAGCCTTGAACTACCATATTTTCAAATAATGTAATTGTTATACATCCTCCATTTTGATAAAAAGAACTATTTGAAGTGGATTCCATGAGTTTGGAGAGTTTGATTTTGGTTTGATAGTCATTTTTGATAGTGGTATTTAAAATATAAATTTTTCTGGAATTGAGAATGGAAAAGTGATATCTGTTTAGAGAGTTAAGGACTTCACAACTCTCTATGGAAGTAATATTAATTCCTATTATAAAAAACAAAGTTTCCTTTGGATTATCAATGAATAGTGATTGAGAAATATGGAAAGAGTTGGAATATTGGAAATAAAAGAGAGCTTTTGAAGTAAAGTCATTATTTTTCAATAATAAATTTTGAAGAACGATATTTATCGAGTTTAAATTATTATTGTTATTTGAATCTATGCTATTAATCAGTAAAGTGCTATCTTCAAAATGATTTTGAAGGATTTTTGATGAAAAAACTTGAAAAGCAGGAAGTCTTATAAATGTGCTACTCAAAAATTGGTTGTGAGAAAGAATCATATTATAGTAATTTGAAGAATAACGGCATTCATCTCGATAATAAAAAAAAATGTCAGAGTTTTTGATTGTGTTATTCAGGAAAAAAGTATTGTTAAATTTTGACTTAATTCCACAATAACAATAAGTTTGAGGGTTTACAATATTTTTCGTAATTATCAAATTGCTTTTGTCTGAAAATTTGCTGGAATTAACAAAAAGATCTTCAAAAACTAAAGAATCATATGTGAGATTTTTATAATAAGCTTTATTGATTGCAATAAATTGGCAAAATATGGAACAATTAAGATCATTAATGATAGTTTGTATGAATTCACCTGAATATTTTCCGTAAAGATGAAGCATAATAAAATATCCATTCTCAATTGAACTGTGAGAAATCCGAAGGTGTTGACTTTTTATCATCAAGTCATTATTTTGATCATTATCTATCTCAAATAAAGCTGATTGTTTCTTTACTATTAAATCTAAAAATGTCACATTGGAAATCCATATATTTGAATTAACACAATAGAACAACGACTGTCCATTTTAACTTAAATCGGCTTTGATTATTACCCAATTAAAATATAATGAAGTTTTGTTAAAAATCAAGGGACTTCTCTCTAGGCTAAAAGGGTTTAAAGCTAATATATTCAAATTGTTAAAACTCAAGTTCATTTGACAAAAATGCATAAAAGAAAAGCTTTTGTTCAAGACAATCGTTGCATTTTGCTCCATAGTCTTGTTTCTTGAAAATGAGTTAAATGAAATTCCACTATCATTAAAAGTCGTAAAATTAATAGGACTGTAAATTTGAGGGAGGTTATAAAACATGCCATTTAAAAGCCAAAAATTTGCTTGAATTTGTTCTTTTATATGAATGTCCATTTGAGTTTTCAAAAACTTAAATCCTAAATCCAAATTGGAAAAAATGATTTCCTCACTTGAGTTTTTGAAAGGATTTATATAAATGTTGAACTCAATTGACAAGCTAGTTTCAAAGTGAACAATCAACAAGAAGAGAAAAAAAGGAATGAAAATCATCTGGAAGGCCTGTTATAATTTAAATTAAATCCTAAAGAATTTATTAATTTATTTATAAATTTTTTTTTTCTTGAATTCAAAATCCTTTGCAAAAAAAGATAAAAAATCATAATCATTATTTTTTGATATTTTCCAGTCTTATTATCAAAGAAAGCTTTGAAGTTTCCACATTTTGTTGATTAAAAAACAAAAAGATTTTTTTACCCTGTAACCCATTATAATAAAAAACACAAATTATCTGACAAAGTTTTTTTTTTTAATAAACTAAACAGAACAAACAGTATTGGCTTAATTAATAAAATAACAATAAAATATCACTAATCAAATATCATAAGGAATCCTCAATCTCAATGGCATTTTGGAATTGAAATCTGTCAAAATTATTATTACAATCCGGAAATCCAATATTCTTGTTTATGGTTTCTTTATCCTCAACCTTTTTTTGTTCTTCTATGAATTTGAATGCTGTGATTCCTAATTTCTTTTCATCATACAACACAACAGCATATCGACTAAAAATCATCTTCAATAAATCAATAATATTTTTGAATATTTACTCTTTTTCATAAAAATTGATCATTTTGTCTAGAATAAATTCTGGTTGGATAATCTTGCCTATTTTTTCCTTGACCACATCATTCCAGGTGAGAGTGTGAGGCTTTATTAAAATTTGTTTCATTTCTTTATAATTTTGATCGTCTTCTGAAATTATTTTTCTTTCTTTGTTAAGAGGATCTTTTTGAAATATTTTTTTTTCATAGTAGCTTGTCGGTTCCTCAAGAGACATGTTTGTAAATTCACAGACAAGTCTCTTTTTGTAAGGTATAAAATAATCATCACTTTGCTCATTTTTTTGTTTACGCTTAAGCATTGATTTCATGAGGTATATAAAGTTGTAAATGTGCCAAATTATTATTGTTTTTTTGTTTTAAATTGGAATTTAGAATGTTCCATCGAAACAATGGACTAATTAAATTCCCAAATTATAAAAATTTCATAAAACTTAAACTCCATAATCTGTAAAAAAATGGTTTTCAAATTTTTTAAAATTCATTTTCTATTGTTTTAATTAATAACTGAGTGGGTTAAACTCTCAAAGCATCATTGTATCGGAAGCTTTTTTAATACATTTTGGTCCACATTCCAACCAATCTTGCTTCGTTATCCAGAAATCGTTTCTCATACTCATTGCTCTCGCATACACGCAACCCCCAATAAAGACATTATATTTCCTTCTTGCTGGGTCCTTGACAATAAAAAATTTCAACTTTTATTACTTTTACAATATTACGATAATCTGGATTTTGACTTTGGCATTTTCAGAAGGTTCCTTCCCCTTTAAAATCTGTTCTTTATAAAATCTATTCATATCGTTTTCAATTCTTGTGGGAAATCCTGGGAACATGCTGGTACCACCAGAGACCATAACACTTTCATAAAGGGTTTTTCTGGTATCAATAGGGGCTTTCTTAAATAGAACAAAAGCAGAATTTTAAGAAAAAATTGAATCTTATTAATCTAGTTTTTTACATTAATGGCGTCAAAAATAATTTCTGAAGCTCCTTTGAACTCATGGCCAGCAACATATGGACTAAATATAATTTCAGGAGCTTCAAATCTTTCTCTCCCGATCTTTTTTATTTTATTTTTTATATTTTTTTAATTTTAAATTTTGAATGAATAAAAAAACTTTTATGATGCTGTTGTCAGGCAATCTATATTCCTTTTCCAAACAAGTTGTTTCTTTAGACAACTTTCGGTCTTGTTCCAAATTTCCACTGACAAAACAAAACTTTTCCTTAATTTCTCGCACGGTTTCGAAATCTGCAGTGCTATTGAATGCGTACCCTCTTTGATTCAATTAGAAAATTCGTTTCATTTTAATTCGAAAATAAAAAAAGGCTTAATATAATATAATTATTAATTTATTAATTACTTTAAAAACAAAAGCTTTATCAAATAATTTGTGACATGTCTTCCGGCAATATTCATTCTGGTGATTAAATGCTTCAGGATATAACCTTAAAAAAAAATTAGAGTTAACAAATATAAAATAAACCTTCAACAACAGGAATACAATGCGTCACACCATCTCCGGAATCCAGCAAAGCACTTGACATTAATCCCTTTGAAACATTGTTTTTTTCATATTGTTTAAAAATATAACAAATAAATTTTTACTTCTGCGAATAAAGAAAGAAGGGCTTGGATTCCAATCTGCATCTTCGAAAATCCATATTTTTCAAACAAAATCTCTGCCATTTTGACTCGATTGGTGTCAGGGTTAAACACAGGTTCTGTCAAAAGAATTGTGCTTTTTTCTGGTTGAACTCCCATCTAAAAAATGAATCTTTACATAAAAAAGATTTTCCTTTAGTTGCCTTCTTAAATCCATGCTCCCAAACCAAACACATATCATCCCAATTATTCACAATTCCTTCTTCAACAGGATGACTTAACTCCAGATAAGACCTCAATGGAGCTGCTTCATCTCCAACCATAACACTCTAGTAAAACGAATTTACAAATGAAAAAAATTAAAATTGTTTCTGGGATGGACTTTAATTTCAATGTCATTGATTTTTTCCTCATAACGAAGTAGGGGTCGACCAACAAGAGCTGGAAAAGTAAAACTTGGGAAATCTTCCTTGGCCCAACCAATTTTCAAGTACCCTGTACCTGAGTCGCAAATTAAGGTGGAATCTACCATTGTTATTTGGGAATTAAATAAATTTTATATTTTTTTTTGGCGAATCAAACAATTAATCTATTTTTCAAATTTAAAAAAAAAATAAAAAAATGTTTTTTAATCCTTTTGCGTTTGTCTTATTTTATCCCATGACTTTTAAAAAACAAATAATAAATAAATTTTTTGTTTGTTCAACTAAAATAATTTTTAATATATAATGTTTTAATTTTTATATAGATACCCCACCCCTTAAGGAAGTGAAACCCTTTAATTTTATTAGAATTCTGGCATGCATAAAAATGAGAAGTTTTTTCATTGTATTTATTTAAATTTCTTGGTTTAGAACATTTTCTTTTTCTATAAATATTTTGATTTTTATTACAAGAAAAAAATTTAAAACCAAAGTTTTTCAGATTCGGGTTCCCAATTCTTTTCATAAAAAATGGACAAAAATGAAGATGATTATGACTTTTTATTTAAGATTTGTTTAGTTGGTAGACATTTTCCTTAAATCCTCATTAAATTTCGTTTAAGGTGACTCCAGTGTTGGAAAATCCAATATTCTTTCCCGCTTTACCCGAAATGAGTTCAATCTTGAGTCAAAACCTACAATAGGAGTTGAATTTGCCACAAGAAACATGTTATCAGATGAAAAAAAGAAAATAAAATGTCAAATCTGGGATACAGTGGGCCAGGAAAAGTTCAGAGCAATATCCAGCTCCTATTATAGAGGAGCCATTGGAGCTTTTTTGGTTTATGACATTACAAAGCAAACTACTTTTGACGATTTAGAGAAATGGTTGAAGGAATTAAGAGAATATGGAGAACCACAAATGGTGATTATGCTAACAGGCAACAAAAGTGATTTAAAACATTTGAGAGTGATAAAAAGCGAAGATGCGGCGATGTTCGCAGAAAAACATAGTCTTTATTTTATGGAAACATCTGCTTTAGATTCGAATCATATTGATGAAGCTTTTCAAAAGTTAGTGACAGGTGAGAATTTTTAATAAAAAATTGAAATACTTATTCATTTTCTGGGTTTAAAGAAATTTATGAGATTTTGAGAAAAAGAGCGTCCATTTTTTCAGCTGAGGAAAGAGGAAATCAAACTGAAAATATCAAATTAGGAGAAAATACTAAGGATAATAATAACAGTCGATGTTCCTGTTGAAAAAGAAAATATTCTATTTTTCGTAGTTTGTTTTATTAAATTGTTCGCCCATTTTTTAAATTTTCTAAAATCAAAAAAATCAAAGTAAGGTAAATTCATTTTTTTTTTTAATTATAAATATAAAACTTTATTCGACACTTCTTCTAAATTTCATAAAAAACATATTAAATCAATAAAAATGCTGAAAATTGCGGACTTTGAATTCGGAAAAGTGATAACTCGTTCCCAAAGGAGCATTATAATGGAAGCCAAAAACTTAAAGACCAACGAACAACTTACAGCCAAATTTTACAGAATTCCTGATCATAAAACAAAGGCTTATTCCTATATTCTTAACGAAGTAGTGCTCATGGCAAAAAGTAACAATCATCCAAATTTAGTGAAATTCTATGGTTTTTGTGAAAAAACAATGTTCGATCCAGCTCTGAAGGAAGAATACGTGGGTTTTTATATAATTTTGGAGAAGATGGAGTTCAGTTTAAAGGATGAGATAAAGGATAGAAGAGCCAAAAAGTCTTTTTTCACAATCGAAGAGATCAAGGTTTTCCTTTCTGGCATTTTTCCTGCTTGTATTCATTTAGAGGGTTTGAATATAGCACAACAAGACCTTAAAACGAAAAACATTTTAAAAAAAGAGAAAAGTTATAAGGTTTCATATTTTTAGAAAATCTCTCAATAATTTTATATTTTTTATAGATAGGAGATATATGGTCTGGGAAAAATTTATATGGAAGCTCGGATTTCACATATGAAAAGTCTTATGAGGGAACCCTTTCTTATTTTTCACCAGAAAAAATTGAGAATTTCGCTAAAAACACTGGAAAAGTTGTTGGTGATCTTCTAGTGTCTGATGTTTTTTCTTTCGGATTGATTTTGTTGAAATTGTGTTCTTTGGATAAAATCAAAGGGCTCAATCGAGGCTTGGAAGCGAATCAAGAAATCCAAAACCGGATTTCCAAAATTGAAAAAGACTTTAAGGAGCCAACTTTGGGTGATATTTTGAGAGAATTTCTAGTGATAGAACCAGCGAAAAGAAAGAAATTCTCACAAATTGAAAAAATGGCATGTTATCAAGATTTTTTCAGAGAAAAAGTTGTTTTTGAGCCAAAAAAACTTGAAAACAATGCTGATAAGCCTTTGCTAATGAAAAAGAATGAAGAAGTAGAAAAAATGATTGCTCAAGCGGAAAAACTGAGGAAGAATTGCCAATTTTCAACGTCACTTGATGTTTACAATGAATGTTTAAAGTTAAAGACGGATGAGGGTGCTGGGAAATTGCCAGAAGATCTACAATCATCTGATGTTCTCTATGGTTTGGGGCATGTTTGTATAGAATTGGGCAATTATAAGAAAGGCTTGGAGTTACATGAAAGATCTTTAACGATAAGAGTTAAAATTCAAGGAATTGAAACAAAAGCAACAGCGGATTCATATAATTCAATTGGGGTCGCTTATCATGGGCAAGGGGATTTCAAGAAAGGATTGGAATATTTTGAAAAGGCATTGGTTATTTATGAGAAATTATATGGTGCATCGAGCAAAGAAGCCGCTTTAGGATATAATAATTTAGGGGGTTCATATTCGTTAGTGGGGAATCATGATAAAGCTTTGGAATATAAATTGAAGGCTTTGAATATTAAAATAACTACTGTAGGCGAAAATTCTGAGGACACTGCATGGTCTTATGATAATGTGGGGGTTGAATATAGTGAATTGGGTGAAAAAGAAAAGGCTTTGGAATATAAAAACAAAGTATAAGACGTTATATTATTTAAATTTTTGAGAAATTTTAGGCTTTGCAAATAAGAGTTAAATTATTCGGAGAAGAAAATCCTCAAACTGCAATTTCATTCAATAATATTGCAGTAGAATATGGAAATTTGGGACAAAACGAAAAATCATTGAGTTTCCATCAAAAAGCATTGGATATTAGAAGAAAAATGCTCGGTGAAGAACATCCGGAAACAGCCAGATCTTATCATAACATTGGATGCTGCTATTATAGCATAGATGATTACGAGAAAGCTTTCGAGTTCTATCAAAAAGCATATAATTTAAGAAAGAAATTGCTTGGAGATGATCACAAAGACACAATGAGATCATTGAATGAATTGGACGAATTGAAACAAAAATTAAAGAAAAAATAAAAAATAAAATTTAATATTTTTTCTATTTGAAAAACTGAAAAAAAGTTTTTTATTTTTGTTTAGTTTGGGGTTGTCCCAAATGCTATATTTTGATGTTAATTTAGAAGCTTATTAAAAATTGAAAGATTTAATATGATTTTTTACAAAACTTTTTTAATTTCGGAATTCTTCTCTTATAATTGTCATCTTTTAAGTTTTTTGATGAAGTCTTTTCTCAACTTCGCATCTTTTCTTTGGAGTTCTTCAAGAGACTCTTTCTTTTCCTGAGCGAATTTTATTTGACCTAAACAGCCAATTAATAAAAAGTTATTTATTCTAAATCATTAAAATTCCTAAACCTTTTTTTAGCAAAAGTAGATCTTCTCTTTTTCTATGATCAGACATCAGAGTAGTTTCTTCAAGATTATACTAAGCCAAATAGATTTGATTTTTAGATAATCATTACTTTGACTGGAATGAAATATCGATAATCCCAATATCTTTTCCCATCAAATTCAAGATAACCTCGATAAGTTCCAAAAACTTTGCAAATCGGTTTATCTCCTTTGAAAATATCAGTTTCAAAATAATCAGTCGGTCTATAATTTTATAGTTTTTTTTTCTAAAAATCTAGGAAAACTTTTTCTTCACTGTAGCGAATTTTAAGTTGCATGACAAATTATTTGCTTTATCCCAATAAACAATTTGTCCAAGAGTTTCGTGTTTCATTGTTCCCATGAAATTCCCAGAATAATATTCCTTAATATAATAAAAAATTATTAAATTGGTCCAAATCAAATGAAATACCTCAGCAAAGGTGAATTCAATCGTTTGCTTATCTGAAAATATAATTTTTCTTTTTCCCCTATTATAAAACTATAAAAAAAAATAAATTCATAAAAATGAATCATAATTTATGAAACTCACAGTCAACGTATTGAGGCCTGCTTTTGCTTCATACAAATAATGGCCATAATATTTGTAGTTTTTTTGAGGTCCATACACTAGAAAATAACTGATTGGAGGATGATGGACAATTTGTTCAGAATATAATTTGGTTCCATCATTGAAATTACCTTGGAAAGTTTCTCCAAGATAAGGGTTTAACTATTTTTATCAAACAAACAACAACATATTTAATTATTTCTAATTTTTTTAATTTACTGGTTTTCCAAATGAATTTGTCAGGTAAAAAGAAGCAATTGAAGAAGTTATCACAAATTTTAACCTTTCCAAAGGGTCTTTCACAGTTGTGGCTCTGTTAATGTACAAAGGGAAAAAGCAAACTTTTTTCCATCAAAATAATTTTGGAAAAAAAAAAATTACCTCCTTGAAAAATTGTCTCCAAAGCGGATTTTGGAATCATGGATTTGATGGGAAAAGAAATCGTTGTCAAATTAAAGCTTCCACTTATAATTTTTCTGCCTATTTCTTTCATCAACTCTTTCCCAACGCTTCTTATATTCTTTACAGTTTGAGGATCAGGGCAAATCTGTCCTCCTGATTTATACGAATTTTCGCATCTGACATCGTCTTTGTTATTGACAATTGCTAAACTTTTCACATTATTCCAAATTTCCTGGTTTTTAGCCTTGCTAATAGGGAATTTGACCTTATATTTGATCAACAACTCCTCATTTTCTTCAGATTCTTCAGACTCACTTTCTTCTTCTTTTATTTCTTTTATTTCTTCTTTTTCTTCTTTTTCTTTGCCATTTTTCTTGGCGCTGTCTATGAATTCTTCCTCGCTTTCAGATTCGCTTTCATCACTTGAATCTTTCTTGATTTCTTCATCAGATAAACATTTATAACTTTTTCAACATTATTTCTTTATTTTTTAAATCTTTTACTTTTCATTGTAAACCAGTGGAGTTTTCGGTGGTGAATTGGATTCGGTTTTTTGCATTCTTAAGAAAGGATTGGAAGCCACAGTGAACTCTTTTGGCAGAGACATATTAAGAGACTCGTGTTTCATAGGGCTACTGGGAAGAATTTTCTTAGGAGATTCACATATTTTATCACCCATTTTTTCCAGATCAATTTCAAAGCCGTTTGATTTTTCATTCGAAGTTTTCTCAATTTCAGGTGAAATTATAATGAATTCACACATTTCCTCATTGAAATCCATACTTTCTTTACTGTTTTGCGTCTTGTAAAATTTTAACATTTTTTGGACATCCTCACTATCATCATCCTCCTCTTTTTCTATTTAATATCAAAATAAGGAATTTATTTTATTTTTTTTTTAATCAGAACCATTCACTTTTTGATGATCATCATTATCCTCCTCAACCAGCACTTTACCCTTCAGGTTCTGGGTGAGCTCTTTTATTTTTTCCACTCCAAATGGATTGTTTTTGTTAACATAAAGGATTTCATCATCATTTTCTGCAAGTTTCTCCATGTTTTCGTCTTGCCTAATATTTTAAGCTTATTATTAAATATAAAAGTTTTTCCTGCTTTTCTTCTTCAAGATTTGAATGACCATTAGTCATAAGTTTGTTCTTGCTTTTCTTCTTTTTCAATTTGAATAGATTTCTATAGATTGTTCCAGGCATATTTCCAACTCCTCGAGCTGTCATTGTAACTAAGTCAATGCTTCCTATTTATTGTATTTATCATTTTTTAGATATATGAATCAGCTTTTTATTATAAAACCGGCAACTGGTTTCATAATCAAGCCATAAATGCCACGACCTACACCTTGCACTCCTCCCTTAATTCCTCCCTTTTTCATTCCTGTTTTTTTATAGAAACAAAAAATTTTATATTATTTTTATATTATTTATTCTCACCTTTCATTGGCTCAACAATAAGGCCTGAAATGGCAGTCACAATTTCATTGACCATCGAACTTGTTCCAATTAATAGTCCTGTTGCTGGGTTGCTGATTTTCTTCTTGGCTTTGTTGGCCTTGTTTTTGTCTTTGAGGGGCTTTCGTGCAGTATCTCCAAGCTAAATATTAAATGTGTCATCAAATGTTTGTATTTAATTTACTTTTTCAAGAGAAAATAAAAGTCCAGATGTCATCCTAAAGGGTAATTTTAAAATTTTATAAGCCCCCTTTCCGAGCAAAGCGAGAAAAGTCTTAGTTTTGCTTTTTTTTTGGACCTGATTCATAAAAAAAAATTTGTTTAATTTTAGAATAACTTAATTTTACTCGGAAACAAGTTTCCAAATAAAGTTTTAAGTTTGGAAAGGTGCTTTTTTGCAAAGGAATCATGAGGATCTTTTTTCCTTTCTTTGTTTTGACATTTATTTGTTGTTCATGATCCTGCGCTAAAATATGAAAAGTTTCAGAATTGCAAACACTCACAAAAATGAAAATGAAACCTATCATCTCAGCCTTCAACAAACTAATCCAAGTGCTCTTTTTCTTTGAATCTATTTCCCTGTAACACAACAACTTGCCGGCTTTGACATCCAAAGAAAAATAATACTCATCTATTTTTTTAAAATTTGTGTTAACAGAAAAAAAACTAAAATTTTACATTTTTTTCTCCATTTGGAAAAAAGAACTTTGCCTAAAATTTTTTTGGAATCAAGGCCCTTGAAATCATCATCATTTTCGCATTCATTCAACCCAGAAATGAAGTTTTCTGCTTTTATAAGAGACATCAATTTTTATTAAAGAATAATATTTATTTATATTTGTTATTAAATTTTTTCTTTGAATTCAAGATATTCAAAAATAAAATTTATTGTGAAAACATTAGTTCAAAGTTCTTTCATATAAAACTACTCATCTATTTAAAGAAACTCAAATTTCATAATAATATTAAAAAATATAAAGAAAAAAAAAACGAAAATTTAATAATTATTAAGCCTCGAAAATTTCAAATTAGCATTTTAATTATTACACCCTAAAGAAATAGCATCATAATGGAAAAACTCCAATTACCTCACGCTAAGTTGCTTTATTTCGTGTCGGAGCTTTGGAAACAGCAAGAAATCACTGATTCCGAAAAACTCACACTAAAGGGTTCCGATTACATTTGATTTTTTTCTCTTCCTTTTTTTGATTTCTTTCAATTAGAAAGAATAATAAGTGATGAACCCAAAATCTTTGAGCTTTTAGATACCTATGAATCGGATGGGAATTTAATTCAATTGAAAACTCAAGTAATTGGATTAGTTCGAGCGAAAGTCGAACAAAAGCGTAAGCCAATTTTTTTTTTTTTATCATTCCTCTTGTTTTTGAAAAAAAATTCGGTTAATCGATAAATTTTTAGTTCCTACTCAAAATCCCTTGCAAAATCAAGTAAATAACGGGAACCAAGCTAATCACAATGACGATGAGGAACAGAATGACGCTGATGATGATGAGGAAGAAGAAAATGCAAATAATTTGGTGATTCCAAACTTTTCTTCTGCGCCGCAAGATAACAAAGATGAGGTGAGAAATTTTCGTTTTTAGGGGGTTTTATAATTTTTTTGGGAATGAATTTACAAGGTATCATCACCACTCGGCAATGCGCTCTTCAACAAAAAGAAAAACAAACAAGGAGGAATTGGTGTTTTGAAAGATTTTATGAAGCCTGTCGGATAAAAATTAATCTTGAATTCGGGTTTCTCAGAAATTAAAAAAAACAATATATTATTTCATTAATTTTGAAAAAAACTAAAAACGAAGTTTAAGTTGAAAAAAAAAATAATATTGTCTAAAAATATTTTTAATTAATTACAAAATATTTAAATAGAAATGAAATCATTGTAAAAATTCAAAATAATTCCTCGCTCATTGATGATTTGTTAATTGAATGATAAAATTTCTCTAAACCTCGACCAAGAACCTTCAAGTATTTTCAGAAGATCCTTCCTTTCAAAGCAGTTAAATTCATTAAATTTTTCCATTTTAGAAATATTTTCTGGTAGTCGTAAGAGAGATTCCTTGAATTCTAGATGAAAAGTTTTCAAGATATCATTTTTTTTCTCATTTATCAAAATTATCGGTTTCATCACACTGTAACTCTCCTGCAAGAGTCCTAAAGAACCAATATAATCATAATTTTCTAATAAAAATTTAGTTTCTTCATCAATTGTCTTTACAACTACAGGTTCAATTTTCATTTTTATGGACCCTCTTTCAGGCTTTTTCTTTTCAACAACCTCTGAAAAAGTCCCGTTAAAATCATCCTCGTTTTTAAATTCATGTTTGAATTCATTCAAAAGCCAAGGAAGTATTGCAAAAACTCCGTTTTCATCATTTGAAGCATCTGTAATTCTTTCAATGAAATCATTAAATGTTGATGAAATAAAGATAATGTCCGCATTTGGATGAAAGTGTTTTATCATAACTCCATAATCGTCAATGGTGAACATTTTATTGAAAAAACCTGAATATTTTCTCAATTTTATAGAAGTGTATAGTTTCTCCAAATCATGGATTTTGCTTTCCAGCGTTTTGTCCAACAAATACCTGCATAATTTATCGAATTTTATATCTTCTGTCTTGGGGTGTTGAGATTTTGAGTTTTTGGGTCTCAATTCTGCACTAGACTCCATCTCCATTTTTTCTTGAGGTGCATCAATTTTTAATAAGATTGATTTGATTTTTTCTGTTGAATAACCTATTTCTAATAAATAAGATTCGATGATGGTTTTTCCCAACTCCATTGGTATGTTGTCACTATTTTTAACCATCAAATTTGGGAAGTTCGGGGTATATTTCGCTGGATTTTCGTGATTTAGAACATCTTTGATTCTTTTCACGATTTTAAAATAAAAATTGCAGGAATAATATGTTTTATAACAAATCTTTCTGTTTTTTGATTTTTCAAGTAACATATATCCACTGGATCTTTTTTTTGGATGTTGATTTTCATTATCCCCCCCTTTTTCTAAACTTATTAGGTCATTAAATATTGAATATCTTTCCTGTAAATGAGAAAACTCTTTGAGGTGCAAAATGAAATCTTGAAACAAAGCAAAAGCCACGTTTTTTGACCCAAAACTTTTTAAAAACCATTCACCACAAAAAGAGTTCAGGTTTTTTTTGTTATAACCATGCTTTTGGCTATAATAATCAAAAATAAATTTATCGTTGAAAATTTGATTAATCACAAACATCATCCAAGTTTGATTATGAATCTTGCCTTCATAAACTGCATCCGTATTAGATAAGGCTTTTGTTATAAAATTCGACTCTTTCATTGGAAGCATTTGAGCGATGAAGTTGCATTCAACCGATTTATGAGAAAATGGCTTTTTGAAGTTTTTTAACTCAATTTCTAGATTTGTGATTTGCAGATTTAATTGTTTGGATTTATCTTTTAACTGTATTATACATTGATCCTTATTTGCGAGATCAGACTCATATTGTTTCATTTTCTCCTTATAGAATTCATCCAAAGTGTTTAATTGATCCTTTATGTCTGTTTGATGTTTGGTTATTCTGTCTTCAAAGCAATCTACTTCAAGATTAGAAGAAAAAACTCTGAAATGCTCTTCATTTTTGTCGTGAGCATCCGAAAGTTTGATGTTTTCCCCTTCTAAGAATATTATTTGTTCCTTCAAAGATTGAATAAATTTTTGGTATTTTTCCAACTCTGATCTTACTAATTCTATTTTCTTTATATTTTCCTCTTTTATTGTAAAAAATTTTAGTTCTTCGAAAAAATTTTGTCTTATTTTTTCTTGATTCAAACATGTAGAGGCTTCTAAATTATAATGATGCAAAAGAATATCCATTGATTGAGAAAAAGGGAGATGAGAGTTATTCTTCTGCTTCTTTTTTTGTAGTGTTTCATGTTTTGTCTCTAATATATTTATATAATCTTCAAAATTTTGAAAAATTTGGTTAATTTCTTCCTTCAAAATTTGGCCGACCCCTTCGTTATTTTCTTTTTTAAAAAATTTCTCCATAATTATTTCCTCAAATAATCGCATCAAAGTTTCCTTTTTTTTTATTTGAGTCACCAAGAACTCTTTCCATTTTAAATCCTGAGAAATTTTGGGACTTCGATGTGATTTTTTTAAAATTTTGTAAAATTCATTGGCTGAGTTACCACAAATATTCGCCGTCTGCTCAAATTTGAAAATGTCCTTGATATTTTGATCAAGTTTTTCACCTTCTGATAATTGAGAATTTGTGGATTTCTTATGTTGCGTGATTAATTTGAGAGTTTTTAGATTATGTGAGCTCTTTTTTTTCAAAAAAAACGATTTTACAAAATCGGTTTCAACTTTTTTACGGTTGGTGAGAGTGTTTATATCTGAATAATCTTCCAAAGAAAACCTCCTCAGCGAATTATCATGTAAGGAGGGGTATTTTATTGAAAACTTTTGGTTAAAGAAATAGGGTTTATGGTTTTGGATTGGGAGAAAGCTGGAGATTTGTTTTTTTTCATTATGGGGGTAATAAATAGAGGTAGAATCTTCATTTTGAAGAATTTTGCGAATTTTTTTTGGAACTTTGCCTATTCGGTCTGCACTCATATTTTTCCTTTTTGAATTTTTTAAAAAATTTCTCAAAAATTTAAAATTAGTTGTACATTTAAAATTTTTTGAAAACCCCAAATTAATT